>Ga0255778_10000009_pt1 | contig 195848 bp, 221 predicted proteins | sample 071ome_31_FD_179976 | JGI IMG/M metagenome (GOLD analysis project Ga0255778, IMG submission 179976) | Coastal salt marsh microbial communities from the Groves Creek Marsh, Skidaway Island, Georgia - 071405CT metaG (version 2) | ecosystem: Environmental > Aquatic > Marine > Intertidal zone >...
ACGGAGTTTAATCTATAATGAGTATGATTCATAAAGGACATGTTGTCGAAACAGAGCTATCTAAAAACTCTAAAGGTGGCACAGAGATGATGCGCAAGCGTCTTCTTGACAATGTTCCTTTCGACCTTCTTACTGATGTGGCAATTCATTTCTCAAGGCCACGAGAAATACCTAATGATGTAAAAAACATTTTGTATGCGCACGATCTTGCAGAAGATCCTGAAAACAAAATCTTGCTAGACGGCGGGTGGGAAAAGTTCGACCATTTTGTATTTGTATCTGCTTGGCAACGAGATCAATATATTTTGTATTACAACATTCCATATTCAAAGTGTACAGTAATTCCCAATGCTATTGAGAAGCGTTATACTGCAGAAGAAAAGAATACTGAAACCATTCGATTCATCTATCATACAACTCCTCACCGTGGTCTGGAGATAGTCTATGCAGTGGTAGATCAGCTTGCTAAGGAATATAAGAACATTCATTTAGATGTATATTCATCATTTGCGATTTATGGCTGGCCCCAACGAGATGATCCGTATGTAGATCTATTCACAAAGATTCATAATCATCCAAACATGACGTATCATGGATCTGTTCCAAATGATGAAGTTCTAGAAGCGTTAGATAACTCGCATATCTTTTTGTATCCAAGCATTTGGAAAGAAACATCTTGTATTGCACTTATCGAAGCAATTCGTTCTGGTTTGGTTTGTATCCATCCAAACTATGGTGCACTTCCAGAAACAGCATCAAACGCAACTATCATGTATGACTATACAGAGAACCTGCAAGACCATGCAAACATGGCATATTCTATTGCAAAGTCAGTACTTGAGCAGCAGAAGAATGATGCTGGATGGATTAATCGCTTTACAAGATCAGATCGTTTTGGCTTGACTCCTAACGACATTGCAACATATAGTCAACTTTGGACTAAACTTTTGAGAGACTTGCAAAATGGCTGACGATAATGTCGTCCAATTTCCTAAGATGAAGTTGGACGCACCGCCACAATCTGCGGAAGAACTAAAGAGTAAGCTTGACGAATATCGTATAAGATACTCTGAAGAAATCTCTGAAATGCTCTGGCAACAGGTATTAGCAGAGTTGGTAAGATCTGGGTGTCGCTTTGATGAAGACATAAAGACGTATTTCCCATCCATGATCTTAATTCTAGAGTCTATTCGATCTCTACATCTATTAACTCAAAAGATCGAACATCCTCTACAGGACTTCGCCAAAGATTCTATAGAATTTGATGAAAATATTGCATCAATTGATGAATTAATGGTTGACAATGAAGAGGATGAGTATTAATATATACTTAGATTAAACTGAAACATGAGACAATATTATGGCAATCCTAGTTGATTATAACCAGGTTATCCTTGCTTCGCTATTCGCAAGTATAGGTAACCACACGAACATTGATATCGATGAGAATCTCATTCGACATATGTTCTTAAACTCAATCAGGGCAAACCGCAAAAAGTTTACCGAAGAATACGGTGAGATTGTAGTTTGCTGTGATGGCAAAAACTCTTGGCGGAGAGAAGCTTTCCCTTACTACAAAGCTAACCGTCGCAAATCTCGTGACGAGTCTGAAATTGATTGGAACAATCTATTCAATATCATGAATACTATTCGTACCGAGCTTAAAGAATTCTTCCCTTACAAAGTGATTCATATCGATCATTGTGAAGCTGACGATATCATTGGCACGATCTGTCATGATAACGGTACTGAGCTCAACATTGGCGCTGAGAAGTATCTTGTATTATCGGGAGATAAAGACTACATTCAATTGCAAACATATGAGAATGTAGATCAATACGATCCTATTCGTAAACGTTGGATTCGAAACGACAATCCAGATAAATATTTGAAGGAACACATCCTAAAAGGTGACACTGGCGACGGCGTACCTAATGTGCTTTCTTCTGATAATTGCTTAGCAATCGGCGAGCGTCAAAAGCCTATGACTCAAAAGCGTATGGCTATGTTGCGCGAAGGCCCTGCTGCTATGGATGAAGAAACACTTAGACGCTATCATCGCAACAAGATGGTTATTGATCTAGGTGAAATTCCTGACAAATATAAGCAGCAAATTCGTGAAGAATTTGGTAAAGATAAAGGCATCGGCAGAGAGCAGTTGTTTAACTTCTTTATCAAAAAGAAATTGAAAAACTTAGTTACAGATATACAGGATTTTTAATGGCAGTAAAACTTTCAATCTCTGAGATTATTAGCAAGTTTGCTGATATGAATAAGACTGAGGATAAGGTAGAGTGGCTTAAGAAGAATGATTCTATGCCACTTCGTATGATTCTTCAGGCTACATATGATAGGAAAAGAGTAGAGTGGTTGTTACCAGAAACTCCTCCACCTTGGACAAAAAATGAATTCGAAGACGAAGCAAAGCAGCTACTTTACACAGAAGCTCGTCGTCTGAAGATCTTCATTAAAGGTGGTGGATATGATGATCTGAATCAAACAAAGCGAGAAACTTTGTTTATTCAATTGTTGCAAGATATTGACAATGAAGATGCAGATCTACTTGCTAACTATTGCATTGCTCAAAAGCCCTTTAAAGGCTTGCAGAAGAAAACTATTAATAAAGCATTCCCGAATCTAATTGCAGAGTAAGAACAAATGGCTAAAGGTTTTAAGAAGTTTCGCGAAGAGTACGAAGACGAATGGGGTTCATACGAAGAACGTAACAACCGCAAGGAATCGCGTATGAAGAATCGTAGGGACAACAGAAAGAACAAACTTTCTGAAAAATGGTATGACGTCGAAAGAGAAGACTTCAATCGACCAAATAAACGTCGAAAAAAGTAAAAAAAATTCATTTTATTTGAAAAAAAGGGTTGACATTTGGTTCCACATGTACTATATTATTAATATAAGGAATCAAACAAGGAACCTATACTATGAAAAACGTAACATCTTTTGACAAAGCAACTCTTCAAGCTCTTCGTTCAGAAATGCAAGCAGTGCTTGACAAGTTTGGTGCTAACCTTCAGTTTGAAGTTGGTAACATGCGTTTTAGCGAAGCTGAAGTTGACATTAAAGTCAAAGCGGTTATCAAAGGTAAGCGTACTCGCTCTAACAGCCAACTTGAAATGATGGCTAAAATGCTTGGCCTTAAAATGGAAAATTCCCGTGGTGATCGTTTGACTGAGTATAAAGCTCGCAACACTAAATACCCGTTCATCTTCGAACGTGGCGGTAAAAGTTACAAATGCTCTGCGGATCAGGCAAAAATGCTATTCGCATAAAAAATAAAAAAAGGGGGTTGACATTCAATCCCCTTTTTACTATAATAAGAATATAACATGAAATAAAGTGAGATACTATGCTAAATGAAAAAGTAATACTAACAGATGCAGATGGAGTTCTTCTTGACTGGGCTTACGCGTTTACTCAGTGGATGGAACGCCACAATTTTGAAATGCTTCCAGGCGGTGAAGCTGAATATGACGTAAACAAACGTTATAACTTAACAATCGCTGAAAAAGAACGTATTGTTCGTATGTTCAACGAATCAGCTTGGATTCGCAAGCTTCCACCTTTACGAGATGCTATTAAGTACGTAAAGAAGCTCCATGAAGAACATGGTTACGTTTTTCGAGTAATCACTTCACTAAGTAACGATACGTATGCTGGTCGTCTTCGTACTAAAAACCTTAATGAGCTGTTTGGTCCTACAGTCTTTGAAAGCTTTACCTATTTGGATACGGGTGCCGATAAAGACGAAGCTTTAGAACCATATCGTGGTACTGGTTGTTGGTGGATTGAGGATAAACCTCAAAACGCTCAATTAGGTACTGAACTTGGTTTAGAGTCTATATTGGTAGATCATCCTTTCAATAAAGATTTTGATGCTCAATACCGAGCAAAAAACTGGAAAGAAATTTATGATATTATCGTTGGAGTTTAATGATACTATTATAAATAAAGGTAAGCACAGGAACAAACTTGATTATGTAACCTTGAGGCGATCTTCTGTGCAAGGTTGCCTTTTTTATATTAAGGAGCATTAATGCCCAAGTACACATTTAGAAATAATGAATCTAATGAAGTGTTCGACATTACAATGTCAATTTCAGAACGTGATCAGTACGTTCAAGATAATCCTCACCTCACACAACTAATAACGGGTGCTCCAGCGATTGGTGATCCGCATCGTCTTGGCTTGAAGAAGCCAGATGACGGTTTTCGTGATGTACTAAGAAACGTTAAACATCATCATAAGAAGGATAACATTAATACATTTTAAACGTTATCCTAAATAGGAGGTTTCATGGCCAAACAAAAGCGCAGATTATCCCGAAGCGAGAAACGTAGAATGGAAAGAGAAATGGATCATATGGTTGGCATCTTAAACCAAAAGTTTTCGATGCGAAAGATAAACCCACTGACGCCGGCTCAATCTGATTTATTTGATTCTTACAAACAAGGATACAATCTAGCCGCCATTGGAACAGCAGGTACAGGTAAAACAATGTGTGCTATGTATTTAGCACTCAGCGATGTACTACAGAGAGGAGAGTATGAAAAGGTCGTCGTCATAAGATCTGCAGTTCAAACACGCGAGCAAGGATTTATGCCGGGCAGTAAAGCCCAAAAAGAAGCGGTATTCGAACAACCATATACCGATATTACTAACGACTTATTCGACAGAGGAGATGCATATCAGATTCTAAAATCTAAAGGAATGGTGCAGTTTATGAGCTCATCATTCGTAAGAGGACTTACATTCGACAATTCAATTATTATTGTAGACGAATGTCAGTCTATGACTTACCACGAACTCGATTCAATTATCACTCGAGTAGGAGAATCATCTAAGATCATTTTCTGTGGTGATACTAAGCAGGACGACTTACAACAGTCTCGTAACAGAGCAGATATTTCAGGACTTCATGATTTCATAAAAGTTCTTGAAGCAATTCCTAGCTTTGATGTTGTAAGATTTGGAGTTGACGACATTGTCCGCTCAGGTCTTGTTAGAGAATATATCATCGCTAAAACGAGGCTACTAGAGGCCGCGTAATAAATAGAAGGTAGGAGTCTCGTCGGCTTCTACCTTTTATTCATTCAAGAGGTCAACATGCCACAAGTAGTCAGAAGAAATTCCGATTTTCATATTGGTCACGCTTCGCCCACACCAAACCCTTTTCACAAAACTCCATATACATCAACACCTCAAGGTAAAGTTTATGCACAAGGCGATCTTGTAGTCGTAGCCGGTGGATCTACTAGCTGCGGCGATGGCGCTGTGGGTAAATCTGGAAAAGTGTTTGTTGCTGGTATTGGTGTGCATCGGGTGGGTGATGCTACAAGCGGACATGGATCGTGGGTTGCAAATGCTGCTGCTTCCGGATCTCCAAAAGTATATGCGGATGGTGATTAATGCCTAATCCAGATTATGCAACGTTACTTGCTCAGATAGCACAAACACCGGCTGGCCCAGCTCGTGATGCTCTTATTGCGCAAACATATCAATTTAACGAAGTACTCACTCCTGAAGAAGAGGAACTCTTTGCTTATTGCGAAGACGATTATATTGAGTACAATCCAGGAATAAATAATTACAACAGTTTTTCACAGCCATATATGGCAGAAGGATACGTCGAGCTAGACGAGAACGGCGATCCTTTTGTAGTCATACCCAATTCAACGGGATTTACTTCATATGTCGGCGTGTACTTTGATCCTACAACAGGGGAAACAACCTAATGGCTATTACAAAAAGAGGAGATAAGGGCTCCGCACTGACATATAACGAGATGGACGATAACTTTGATGCTATCGCTCCTCGTACTTCTGAAACTGGATCTTTACAAGTTCCTGCCGGTACTACAGCGCAGAGAGATGCAAATCCGGGCGAAGGTTATATGCGATTCAATACTGTTACTAAACAGTTTGAAGGTTTCCAAGGTATTACATGGACTGGTCTTGGTACTGGCGGAGGCGGTGGTACACCGGGTGCGGATGGGCCACAAGGTACTCAAGGTACTCAAGGTATTCAAGGCTTCCAAGGCTGGCAGGGTACACAAGGAACTCAAGGAGTCCAAGGACTTCAGGGGACACAAGGTATTCAAGGTCGTGATGGCCAAGATGCAAATATGCAAGGTGCACAGGGTGTCCAAGGCACACAAGGTTTTCAGGGATATTTTGGACAGACTGGTCCTCAAGGTACAGATGGTGCAGATGCTCAAGGCATCCAAGGTATTCAGGGTTGGCAGGGTACAGACGGTGTAGATGGAGATCCCGGCCTTCAAGGTGCGCAAGGTTTGCAGGGTGAGCTCGGTTTCCAAGGTCCTGCTGGTAACGCACAAGGTGTACAAGGTCCAGAAGGTTTTCCTGGCCAGCCTGGACCACCCGGCCCACAAGGTATTCAAGGACCTGCAGCAGCTATGCAAGGTATGCAAGGTCATCAAGGTATTCAAGGTGATACTGGCTCCGGACTTCAAGGCATTCAAGGTATGCAAGGCTTCCAAGGACAAGAAGGTCCTGGCGGTAATGCTGGTAATCAAGGTATTCAGGGGCCTGGTGGTGAAGCGAGTTTCCAAGGGATGCAGGGTACTACTGGTATAGGTGTTCAAGGTCTCCAAGGTAATGATGGTTTCCAAGGTCCTGCAGGTTCTATTCAAGGTGTTCAAGGTTTCCAAGGAATCGGATTGCAAGGTCCTGCAGGTGCAGGCTCTCAAGGTATCCAAGGTATCCAAGGCTTTATTGGAGCCGGTGGTACTGGTCCACAAGGTATTCAGGGTAGTGATGGTTCGCCGGGTGCGGCATCTACTGTGCCGGGTCCACAAGGTTTTCAAGGATTGCAAGGTGCAGGCGGTACTCCTGGCACTAATGGTCAACCCGGCCCACAAGGTATTCAGGGTACTGACGCGACAGGTACTCAAGGTTTCCAAGGTCCTGCTGGATCGAGTGGTGGAGAAGGCTTGCAAGGTAGCGATGGTATTCAAGGTATTCAAGGATCTCTTGGAATAGACGGGGCTCAAGGTATTCAAGGTATAGCAGGATCTTTGCAAGGTATTCAAGGTGCTGATGGCGCGCCGGGCGTAGGAAATCAAGGTGTTCAAGGTTTCACGGGTATTCAAGGTGCTGACGGCGGCGGTGGTGGCGCTTCTTCTGCAGATTACACGTTTACTGGTACAAATTTTGATACAACACTTACCAAAGTTGATCCAACTGCCGCAAGAACTATTACACTTCCAGACACAAATGGTACAGTAGTTACTTCCAGTAGCAGTGGTCTAGTTCAAGTAGTTTCAGCATTTCAAGAATATCCGCAACTTTATCTTGCACATAGCGGCACTAGTTTCGCATCAGATGGTGCAAATATTAGATTCATAAAGGCAGGTCTTACAAGCCACACGACGAGCAGGTTAGGCGCACTTTCATTTGAAGGTAGAGATTCTAGTAACTTTTTACATCAATATGGTGTGTTCTCTCATTGGCTTCATGATAATACGGCCGGAGCTGAAGAAAGTGAATTTAGATTCTTAGCGTTTAGAAACGGTGTATCAAATGAATTCTTAGCAATAAACAGAGAAGGTAGTAATGATGTAAGACTTGGCTCAACAGTTAACCTTGATATGAATGGTAACGATATTATTGATACGCCGTTAATCACATCTACTGGAGCACTAGAGTTAACATCTGCTGCAAGCAGTAATATAATATTAGATTCGGCCGCAGACATAAGATTGGAGCCCGGTGTTGGCGCTCACATTGAACATATCGGTCCTACCACAGATCATTATTACAGTCTTGGTGGTATGAGTGGAAGTAGAACTATAGACCTTGAGGAAAGTAACTATTTTGCGGGTTCTTTACTTAGTACTGTAAACTTATCATTTATAAATGAATCTGCTACTTCAAACCAAGTGAATTGGTTCGTTTTGACGCTGACCAAAGTAACGAGTTCAGGCATTTCGATTACTTGGCCTAGTGAAGTAGATTGGCCTGGCGGCACAGCCCCGCCTGTTATGGGAACAAATGAAACAGATGCATACGCATTTTTTACAACTAACGGTGGAACAAGTTGGCTTGGTTTCCACGTTGGAGATAATATGGTATGAGTAGTATTATTGTTGGTTTGACAGCGGCCAGCGCCGGTGAGCCAGAACCTTTTGATGTAGATATTTCAACAATTTCCTATGACGCAACTGTTGTACCAATGGTTCAGTCTATTGTGCCTAGTGGTTACGAAGGCATGTCAGATAGTAATGTTTATGGCGGCCAGCCGTATCCCGAAAATATGCAAAACTCTCGAGATGGTAGAGGAATCACTGTTGGGCAGGGCCAAAATGCTAACTATATTTGTTGGGAAATGCTTTGGGGTGGCGGCAAATGGGCAGCTGGAAATACTGAACTTTTTGAAACTTCTTATGGGCTTGATGCGCCAAGTTTTACTTCTGCTCACGGTGGATGGAATTGGATAGATTCAAATAATTGTGTTATATACCAAGATAATACTTTTGACGATCATGTATTTGAAAAATACACAGTTTCTACACCGTATGATATATCAACAAGAAGTTTTAATGAAGTTTCAGGACAAAAATGGCAGGCTAATACCACACATTGGCACACAACGGCAGCGCAGAGTTTCTTTGGGGATGATACTGGTTCATTTGTAATTTTGGCTGATAAAGACGGCCTCTACAAATATAACTTATCAACTGCTTGGGATATCAGTACAATGCCCGCGGTGCCAAATGAATACTATCAAGAAAATGGCTCAGGTAATCAAATGTTAAATTGTGTCTTTATAAACAAAGGAGGCACTGACTTATTTTATACCGATAGTTTAACTGACCAAGATATTCATCATAAAAGGATGGATCCTCCTTGGGATCTAACTTCTCTTGTGTCAGCTACTAAAACTACTTACGATCAAGCAACATATAATCTTATTACTTGTGATGCAAATGCTCCAAAAAATATGGGAAATAGCAAACTTGTTGGGATGGTTTGGAATGAATTTGTAAATAGGGATAGCCATAATGTTGATGTAAGCAGAAATTCTTATAACAGCGTAAGTTTAACTGGAACCGGTACTTGGAATGGTGGAGTTACTTATAACGGTGGATCTGAAGGATCATTTCTTAGATTTAACGAATATGGAACATATTGCATAGTATTAGCCGGAGATGATGCTCCTACAAGACTAGATCTTTCTACACCTTGGGATATTAGTACTGCTGCCTACAACAGCTCTAGAACTATGAGCCCAACTCTAAATACTTTAACATCAACGACGGCAGATATATCTGATTTTATTATAAATCAGGAAGGTACTCGCGCATTTGTTTTATCTGAAAATATTTCACCAGACACCATTTATCAAATAGATTTTTCTACAGGATGGGATTTGACAACAGCGTCGTATAGTAGCGTATCGATTGTTCCTAATACATTGATCGGCGTGTCTAGAGCGTGGCACAGTCTTGCTATCTCTCAGGATGGAACAAAACTATATATTTCAGAAACAACTGCAGGAAAAATATATCAAGTTAATCTGTCAACAGGTTGGGATCTTTCAACTGCTACATTCACTAGTGGTGACGATATGACTCAGACAACGTCAGGAAGTCCTTCGCACACAAAAGAAAGTTTTCCTCAAATATATGTAAACGAAACTGGTGATTTTCTAACAATTGCTGGAAAAACCACAGAAACTATCTTTCAATATGATTTAACTAATGGCGCAATTAATACTGCATCATATACCGGAAAATCTTATGATTTAACAGCTATCAATGCAAACATGGAATGCAGAGGATGTAATTTTAATATTGATGGCCAACACATTTACGTTATAGATAATGATTTTAATCTAGGTTCTGCAGGTCCAACATATTATCAGATTCAAAGCGGCGGCGCGGCTTCGGCGAACACTTCAGTGTGGGATGGAAGAGGAACCTTCGGTGATCCTGCTGGAAAGTATGTTTTGCTTAATAATGGTGATGGCATGCACAATATGATGAGAATGTGTACTGCATCGCCAGGAAACACATATGGCTTCGCTGGAATGGATTTTCCACTCTACAATCCAAGCGGAGTAGGATACGGAGTACTCGTAGATCCTGACACTAACGCAGCGAGTGATGTCAGATACGCTAAAAATTATAATTGTAGATATACATCACATTGGTTTTTTCCCACATATCCAGATGAAACAGGAGACGAAGAGTATCTTATGCATATGGCTGCTGATACAGGCACCCAGCTTCAGTTAGATAGTTGGAGACTACAAAGTCCTGGCAATATTCAATCAGTTACATTTAACGGTATTCGTCAGCAGTTCAACAGCAGTACTTACGACGACGGTGTTGCGGGTATAGATATTACTCCAAGTGGTTATATGATGACTATCAAAGAAACTGGATCAGGAGCTTCGCAACAGTTATCATTAGAATATTTTAGTATTACCTCTATTTCTAGCACTTCCGATTTTTCTGGACCAAGCTCTACATATAATATTACTACTTGGTGCAGAAACACTGATGGATTTACTGATACTATTGATTTAAGTACTCAATTTATACGACCGCATGGAATCAAAACCCGAAAAGCAGCACATTGGGAATCTGGACTTTCGGGGCAAAGACGTTTATTTGCATTATTTGATAACAACCGAGTAACAGGTTTAACTAACTCGTACGTAATGAGAATGGCAACAGCTACATCGTCGGTGGTCAACACTACTGCAAGCGCATGGACTTTTCAAACGGGAGCAAATTATCTTTGGGAAGTTCCAATGGGCTCACCAGGAAGTGGTCTCGATGAGACATATCCTAATATCAATGGATGGGATGTCTCATCTGATGGATCTATTATTCTCATTTTAACAGATAAAAAGCTTTATAAGTTTACTGTGACAAGTCCTTGGAACTTAGGTAACAGCAACATTGTTTTCGATAGCTCGGTAGCTATTCCTCTTGTAGGTAACTCGATTGCTAGAGGAATGTGGTTAAGTCATGATGGAACCAAACTTTATGTTGTAGATAATAACTCTCTTTTCTATCAGTATAGCTTTTCGTAGGAGACAAAAAATGGAATTAGCAAAAGTAAATGAAGATGGCACATTAGTTTGGCCTTATACATTTAAAGATTTAAGATCTGATAACTCAAATGTGAGTTTTCCAAAAGACTCAGAAATGGACGCAGAATTTCTTTTGAATTGGAATGTATATCCTGTGATCTCTACTCCTGAACCAGAATATAATCCAGAAACTCAATACGTGTCAAGTGCAACACCTGTTAAAACTGAGGCAGGCGTAGAAGGAAGATGGAATGTTCGAGAGATTTCTCAAGATCGGTTAGAAGAAAACATAAGATCTATGAGAGATACTCTGCTACAGCAAACTGATGTTCATATTTTAAGAGCATATGAGGCAGGTGAATCACCACCCGCAGATTGGGTTGCTTATAGAACAGCACTCAGAGACATTCCAGCGCAAGAAGGCTTTCCAACAAATGTGACTTGGCCAACACAACCTAGTTGACATTAGTTCAATATGTGTTATAATTGAATTAAGTTCATAAAAAGGATATATTATGTTTACACATGTTGAGCACGGTATTGTGCTTCCAAAATTAACAAGAGAGACTACTGAGAGTGGGCGCAAGTATTTTACACCAGAAGGAAATGCGTATCCATCGATTACAACAGTTCTAAGTATTCTTAGCAAACAAGCAATTATGGAATGGCGAAAGCGTGTTGGTGAAGAAGAAGCAAATAAGATTTCTCGCCAAGCAGCAACTCGTGGTACCGCAGTACACTCTTTAGCAGAAGATTATCTTAATAATAATGAGGATTGGAACAAGGGTGCGATGCCAGCCAATCTAGCATCTTTTAATGATATTCGACCAATCCTTGATGAGCATGTAGATAACGTGTGGATGCAAGAACAGTTTCTTTACAGTGACAAATTAAAGTGTGCTGGTCAGGTTGACTGTATTGCAGAGTATGATAACAAACTATCTATTATTGATTTTAAAACATCTCGTCGTGTAAAGAAGAAAGAGGATATCACAAGCTACTTTATTCAGATGGCCTTCTATGCTGCAGCATTTTATGAAAGAACAGGTATTCCTATTCGACAAGGTGTAATCATTATGGCAGTAGATGGTAATGAACCACTCGTGTTCAAAGAAAATACCTATGATTACTTAGAACACTTTCAATCCGTAAGAAAAAAATACAAAGAAATATACGAAAAGGGTTGACATTCGTTTTGAAACATGATATACTGTGTTCCTAACAATGGAGACCGACATGATTTTTTACACTGACACTGGGCCTAAATCTGACTTTGATCCTAATCTAATCAACCGGCTTAACCCAAACACTATGTACATCAAACATCTTGAAAATCTCTTCTACCTCAAATTCCTCGAACTAAAATCTGACAATATGGTAGAACGGCATCAGGCCAAAAAGGAAATTGAGATTTGTAACAAAAAACTAAAATTCTGGGAACGGAAAATCACTAACCAGGATCTTATCGACAATAAACTATCGGAACTTAAAAAAATCTGGAGCTTATAATATGGCATATCTTATCGAACTTGATATTTCTCACGAAGCAACTCATGAAGAAGTTGTACAATTTGCTCACGATCAAGGTTGTACCGTACTCGGTAAAATCGAACATGGTCCAGCTGGCGGCAATCCACTATACACATTTGGTGCCGATTCCAAACAAAAATTAATCGGCCTTGCTCAAGAATGTTATGGAACTACTCTTGACGAAGAGTTTATCAAAACAAAAATTATCGATGTTGCAAAATCGATTGGGAGGATCCACGCTTGACACCAGTAGAAATTGCAGAATACAAACAAAGATGGATGCCGGGCTACTCCGTTCGGCTCCATAGCGATCTGAGATCAGCTGGAAAAGATTGGTGTAAGCAGCTTTATAAGCATGAATGGAACCATCACAAATTCACCAATGTTTATGAAGATACTTTTTATTTTGAAAATGCACATGCTGGTCAAAATTTTGAGCACGAATTTGATATTTGGGTACAAAAAAATTAAAATAAAATGAAAAAAAGGGTTGACATTTCTTCTTGAAAGTACTATATTATTAATATAGGAAATTGGAAAGGACTACATCATGGGTACCAAATTCGCAAAAGATCAGTTCACTTGGGACGGTATGTATCTTATGTATCGCGGCCGTCACACTGGCTCTCGTAACATGGAAGAAGTTCATCCCAACTGCCATCCTTCTTGGATCGGCCAGCCAAAGCCTGAGTTTATCGCTCGTTTCAAATATGGTTCTAAGCCTTGGAAATCTTGGGTCAAGTGCCTTTGCGAAAACTATACAGTTGAGTCTTACCTTGCTGAATGTAAGGAAACAAATCCCCTAGTTGCAGTTCAAAAAGTTGGTTATTCTGGAAAAGGACGTTACTAATGGTTGACATCTTTGAAGATATTGATATAATGGAATCAGCTCTGGTCGCCTTCGCTGAAGGCGCATCAGACGAGAAGTTTGCTGCACTCCACTCGCTGGAAAAGCTTCTTCTTAAAAAGAAAGATATTATTGCTCAGTTCGAAATGGAGGTAAATAATGACGAGAGATTGGGGTAGTCACCTTGGATTTGGTCTTGCCATTGGTCTTATGACTTTTGTCTTTACCTACGCTATGCTAACCGCGGCTGCTTTACCTGATGTTTGGTTTAGCTATGAAACTCAAGAATGCGTTAAAGTCCTTAACTATGAAGAGGACGATAACTATTCTTGTGAAAATCTGCCACCTCGGTATTATCATGTATGGGTTAAGTAAATGAATATATTTGTCCTTGATGAGAGTCCAGTCGTATCGGCTCAAATGATGTGCGACAAACATATTCCAAAGATGATCGTGGAAGCAGCTCAAATGCTTTCCACGGCCCATCGTATGCTTGACGGTTATACTGAGAAACGACCTTCAAAATCAGGCAAGCGTATGATTAACTATTGGGTTCATCCAAACAATAATCTAGAAGCTTCTCTGTACAAGGCTGTTCATCACGGCCATCCATGCACTAAATGGACTATGGAATCAAAAGCAAACTATGATTGGCACTATGACCACTTTGTAGCCCTCTGTGATGAATTTAAATACCGCTTTGGTAAGCCACATATGACCTCTGAGAAGCTCACAGAAACACTCCAGAGGGCTCCAGATAACATACCTGATATCCCTATGACGCCATTTGCTCAAGCTATGAGCCATTATCCAGAGTGTATAGTTGAAGGCGATGCGATACAAGCATATAGAAATTACTATCATGTTGCTAAACCTTTTGCTAAGTGGGCAAAGGGGCGGGCTGCACCTTCTTGGTGGGAAGGCTACAAAGGTCTCGCAGCATAAATAAAAGCATGAGATACATAATTGTAGATCCCGAAGAGGGAATATTCTTAGGCACTAGAGGAGATCCGGATCGTAGAAGGATTGGCATGATCTTCTCTAGTAATAACTTATTTGAACTCCGTAAAGCTTGCTCTTGGAGAACACAGGATGCTGCTCACGACTATTTAGAACATCATTTAAAGCATTTGTGTCCAACGGCTTTTGTAGCAGGCATCGATACAGACAATAAAGATGATTTCGTAGATGTAATAGACATCATAAAATCAGGATATGGCGACTACACGTTTGAGTTGTTTGATGCCATTCCAGTAGATAATCATACCGTACACTAAAAAAAGTGAAAAAAATTTAAAATAAAATGAAAAAAAGGGTTGACATTTCTTCTTGAAAGTACTATATTATTAATATAAGGAATGGAAAGGAACCACTTATGATTACTACAGCTCAAGACTTCTGGAACAAAACTCCTCTTAAAGCAGTTGGTAAGCTGATGGATCAAACTTTCAGCTATGCTCAAGATGCTGATGATAAAGACATGGCTGAAATGTACATGGACGATCATCGCGACGTCCTGAAAGCCATCCGTCTTTTCCGCCTTCATGACGGTGAAGGTCTAGCTGAATTTTGTGACAACATGGACACTGCTCCTCGTGAGCAATTGATTCTAGCTTTCGCAGAAGATTGTGGCAAGGACTTCGTCGAGGCGTATCTTGGTTACGAGGTATGCTAATTTTTTTCAAAAAAGATGAAAAAAACTGTTGACATATCTTCCAAAATGATGTAAGATATATCTATCAAATCAAAACAAGGAACTTATATTATGGCACACGAACTTGAAATCATCAACGGTCAGGCACAAATGGCATACCGCGAATCAGCAGGTCTTCCTTGGCATGGCCTCGGTACTCCAGTCTCTGACGATATGACGCCACAAGAAATGATGGTGACTGCTGGTCTTGATTGGTCAGTTGAGAAAGTACCAACTTTCATTGATTACAATGGCTCAAAAGTTGAAACAGGACAGGAAGCTCTTGTTCGTTCAACAGACGGAAAAATCCTTACCCAAGTGGGTAAAGGTTGGAACCCAGTTCAAAACTCTGAAGCCTTCGATTTCTTCACAGATTTCGTAAAAGCAGGTGACATGATAATGGATACTGCAGGTTCTCTTAAAGAAGGTCAGATCGTATGGGCGATGGCTGACGTAAAAGACGGCTTCTCATTGTTCAATGGTGACGAAGTAAACGGTTACCTTCTATTCTCTAATCCTCATCAGTACGGTAAAGCAATCGACATCAAATTCATGATGACTCGCGTTGTTTGCAACAACACTCTAGCAGTTGCTCTTAACGAAAAGGGTATGCCAAGTGTTCGTATCAATCACCGTTCTGAGTTCGATGCTGAGATGGTTAAGCAAACTCTTGGTATTTCTCACAACAAGATTGAGAAGTTCAAAGAAGCTGCTGAGTTTCTTGGCTCAAAGCGTTACACAGATGAAACTCTTAAGCGTTTCTTTGGTAACATCTTTGGTGAGTCTAACCGTGAAGATCGTGATCTATCACGCACAGCTCAACAAGCTATGGAATGTGTGGAAAACCAGCCAGGAGACAACTTCCGTCCTGGCACATGGTGGAATGCATACAATGCAGTCACCTACATGGCAGACCACAAGCTAGGTCGTACTGCAGATACTCGCATGGCGTCGGCTTGGTTCGGAACAAATGCGAAGCGTAAGATTGATGCTCTTGATCTTGCGGTAGAAATGGCGGAGGCAGCGTAAGCTGCCTTCTGAAAGGTAAAGAAATGAAAATACTCGTAATGGGATTGCCAGGTGCAGGAAAAACCTGGCTTTCCGAAAGGTTACAACAGCACCTTGAGTGCGCTTGGTATAACGCAGACAAAGTACGTGAGATGGCTAACGACTGGGATTTCTCTCCTGAAGGTAGGAATCGCCAGTCTAACCGCATGCGTACTATTGCCGATTACGAAAAATCACAAGGAAGAACTGTAATTTGTGATTTCGTATGTCCTACTAAACAAACTCGTGCTGATTTCGACGCGGACATTACGATTTGGATGGATACTATTGAAGAGGGTCGTTTCGAAGATACAAATAAAATGTTTGAAGCTCCAAAGAATATTACCTTCCGAGTTGATAAGCGATTGAATGATGCTGGTGTAAAAGAATTAGTAGTTATGATTGAACGGTTACTAAAAGGAGAATAATGTCAGACGTATCACCTAAAAGGCACCTAGCCAAAGCAGTAACGTGGCGTGTCATAGCAAGTACAACGACAGCATTGATAGCAGTGGTTTTCGGTCTGCCGCCAAAAGCAGTTGGAGCTGTTTTTGTAGCAGATCTCATCATCAAGTTTGTCATGTACTATGTTCATGAACGCGTTTGGTATAAACATATTAAGTTTGGAGTTAATAAATAGATGTATGATAAACCGATTTTTGATTGGCAAAAGCCAACCGTTCAAATGCTGGGCCGTTGGCAGCCTTGGCATGATGGGCATACCGCCCTCTTCAAAAAAGCTCTATCAATAACCGGCCAAGTGTGTATTATGGTCAGAGATGTTGGCGGAATCGTAGGCAAAGATGCAGGCGCTGGCCGTACAGCAAAACAAGACGATAATCCATTCGGCGAAATAGCAGTCATCACACACATCGAGCAAGGGCTCGAAAAAGAGGGTTACCACAATGGACATGAATATAGTATACTATGTGTTCCTAATATTGTCGATATCTCCTATGGTCGTGGCGTTGGCTACACTTTTACGGAGCATGATCTTGGAGAAGAAATACACAACATCTCTGCTACAAAGATACGAAAACAACTCCGCGAAGAAGGTAAACTATAAAATTCACGAAATTATATGAGGATCTATGCCAATGAGTGATTTACCATCAACTATTACGAACGAAGATCGTAAAAAAGTTCAAAACGCTTTGAAGGAAATGTCGGACTCTATGACGCGAGTGGAAGCTGAAAAAGATCTACAAAAAGATATTGCTCAGCGAATGCTTGATGAGGTCGGTGTTCCTAAGAAGGACTTTAACAAACTTGCTCGCATTTATCATGCGTCAAACCTAATGGAAGAAGCAGCTCGAAATGAAGAATTCATGGAGTTTGCAGAAGCTATTATGGCTCCACCTGAGCGTCAGATTGAAAGCGTTGTTGGATGACGCCAGCAGAACAGGAGCGGATACAACGGGGAGCAATACGAACCTTACGGAGGTTAAGTAATGCAGTGGCTCATAGTAGTGTTATTTGCTACAGTTCAAGGTGATGTCTATATCTTCACCAATCCTACATTTGACAATAGAGAAGAATGTATGGCAAGTATCACAAACCCAGCACACCAAAAAAACTACATTAAACAGCTAGTTGAAGAGTATAAGAAGCCTATGCCAATTATGAATGTTAACTGTTTAAGTGAAGAAGTAATTGATAAAATTTTAAATGGTGAAAAAAGAACAGCAACGTGACTTGGTTTATAGTATTCTTTAGATGATGGAGAAGAATAAATGAGACAATACACGCCAGACCAATGGGAACTCGTAAAGATCAGCGGAACCGATCCTCATTATAGAGTGTTCGGTTCTTGGAGCGGTGGATATCTAGACGGTGACAGCTGGAGACTTAATTCTGGTATCGCTTCTGTTACTGAAGATGATAACTATTATTACTTCTCAGGCTCCACAGGATCTGTTTACCAGTGTCATAAAAAAGGCTATGGTGTTTCTTCAGTTCATAATATCGGTGTCCTTACTAACCTTTGCGAAAAGTCTAAAGGCACAGCAGAAGTAGTAGAAGAAATGCCTGATATCATGAATATGGATTGGATTATTTAAGTATGATACGTTGGTATGATTATATGGCAGCATTTTTATTTGCCTATGGCCTATACGGCATGCTATTTTTTCCATTCTTTGGATTTGTTATGTCTTGGATGGCATATGAAATAGGATGGAAGAATGGCTACTGTGAATGGCGAAAAGATATGGAATAAAAAAAGGGGAGCTAAAAAGCTCCCCAGTTTCGTTCGGTTGACCCGACTTCTTTTTATTAGAACAAGTTTGTAACTCGTACTGCACGGTAGTACTCGTTTGATTGGGCTGTAAGAGCACCCAAGCCTTGAGTTGTACCTTGTGCGAATGGGTTTGCAACCATGCCGTAGCGAGTTTTGAACCCGATTTTTGGCTGGAAGCTGTTCTCACCAACTGCACGTACCATCTGTAGTGGAACGTATGGGCAGTAGAACAAGCCTGCGTCGAATGCGCTTGAACCTTTGTAACCAACAACCATGTAGTTGCTGCCTGCATATGGGTCAATGTACACTCTGTAACGACCGTTAAGAACACCTGCGAATGTGTTTCCTGTGTCGTCTACTTCTAGTGAGTTACCTGCAATTGCTGGTGTGTAGTCAAGAACACCGGCCATCTGCAATGCTGAAGCAACGTCTGAAGAACAGATAACCATGTTACCTTTACCGCGACGTGTACCTTTTGCGATAGCATTCGCTTCTTGTTCGATTTGGAACATAAGCCCTTTGAATTTCTCAACTGACCAACGACCATTTGCATCGACGTCAAGATCGAATACACCAGTAGCAGCTGTGCCAACCGCGCCTGTTTTAGCTGTTGCGTAAATTGTACGAACCAATTCACGGTTGATTTCCACAAGGATCTCAGACTGTAGAATGTTCGCCAATTCTGTTTCAGCGTCAAGACCGTGAACTGCTTTCAAGTCTTGTGCCAATTCAGTTGTGTACTCAGCTTTTAGCGCTCTTGATTTCGCAGTTACTGATACTTTCTCGATTGAGAATGCCATCTCTGCAAAGTTTGTGCCGCCACCGTCGCCAAGTGCTTCAGCGTCACCTGTTGCCATACCTGCACCTGTTTCGAACAATGTTGTGTTCGCTGAATCAGTTGCTGGGATAGTACCTGTTTGTGTACCTGTACCTGAGAATGTGGTGTCTGCTTCATTGTAGAATGTTTCAGTACCAGCTTGTGATGTCTGACGTGAACGCATTGCAAAGATAAGACCTGTCGGTCCTGTCATTGGCTGAACGCCAGCAATGTCGTACGCGATCAAGTTTGGCATTGCGCGACGTACAAGTGAAATAAGTACTGGATCGTAGCCAGCTGTAGGACCAGCTGCTGGTGAACCTGAACCGAAACCACCTGTACTTGCGTCGTTTGCAGGTGCCTCTGTAAGTAGAGAGCTCATTGACATCTGACGGTCGCCAGATTCTAGCAATGCTTTCTCTGTGTTTTCAAGAATAGTGGCAGTTACCGCTTTCTTGTGGTTGTCTTTGATAGGTGAAAAAGATTCGTGCTCAAGGATTGGGCCCCACTTTTCCACAAGTGCTTGATAGTTTGACTGTGCCATCGATTTCTATCTCCTTGTTTTAATAAAGTCTCTGGATGTATTTATAAAAGTTAAAGTTTCATTACTATTTTGATGATCTTGCGTTAAGAGCCTCAACTAGAGCATTTACAGAAGAATAGTCAGAAACTGGTTTCTTAACTTCTGTTTCTTCTGTGATAATCTCTTCTTCATCTTCGCTAGCAACTTCTTCTACAACCGGAGTCTTCTTCTTGAAGAATGATTCCTTAAGTGTAGATAGATTGCTTGAGTACTCTTCGATATCAGAAACATCTAGCTTTTCTGACAAAACTTTGAATCTTTCTTTTTCTGTGAGTGTAAGATCCTCAGTAACTTCGTCGAAGATGCGCTCTGCTTTGAGAGAAGCGATTTCTTTTGACAACTCTACGTTCTCATTGATTGCTTTGTTAGCAGAGTCTTTTGCTTCAGCAACTTCTGCTTCCAAGCCTTCAACGACATTGATTGTTTCGTCATCAACTTCGATGTTGTGCTCTTCAAACAATCCACGTAGGCCTGCCATTAATGATTCTGCCATCTCAACTTTAATACCAGCTTCGATTGCAACCTCATTCTCTTTCATCCACTCTTCTACTACGTAGTCGAGGTATGAGTCAAGATTTTCAACAATGTTGTTTACTGAAGTTTCAACAGACTCGTTCATTTCTGTTTCAAGTCTTTCAACATGCTCAGCAACTGCCGCTTCAGTTTTCTTTGTAGCAGCTTCGTTAACAGCCGCTTCGAACACCAAAGTTACTTTATTTTTGAATTCTTCAGTTAGGTCCATGCCTTCGAAGATAGCTTCAATTGATTCTTCAATCTCGATAACTTCTTCTACTACTTCTTCAGCTTCCACTGATTCAGTTGCAGTTTCAGTTTCTTCTTTCATACCTGGTGTAGGTGTAGAAATTTTCTCAGCGGACGCATCGACAGTTTTCTTTACGTCTGCTTTCTTCTTTTTAACCGCGCCGCCGCTTCCAGTGACTGCGTCCGCAACTTCTGCTGCAGGAACACCTTCACCACCTGAGTGGTCGGCAACGAACTTTTCGTCTAGCTCATTTGACATATGTTCTCTCCTCTTTTTCATTGGATTATCTATATGAGTATTATTTATACAATTCTCAACTTCTAAGTGAATTCACAAAGCGTTCGAACAGTCGTGCTGCCGTAGATTCGTCAACGCGATGGACAACTCTTCTTACTTGTTTTTCTACTTCTTCCTGGATCTCTTCAATTACTTGCTCGATTGGTTCTTGAACTCTCCAGTGGCCAGAAGCAATATCATAGTAATATTCAGTATTTTCCATAATGCCGTTAACAAAGCAGTTAGGGCCGGAAGGATCAGTTACAATATCTACAGTTGCAAGGTGGAAATCGTCTTGTACTTCCATAATACCATCTTTAGTTGGTTTTACAGAACCAAGGCCACGAGTTGAAACTCCGATTTTTACGCCTTCATCCATAAATTCTTTTACAATGTTACCCATTGGTGTGCCAAGAACTTTAGCTTTACCGATAAAGTTTGATCCATCTCTTTTCATCTCAGTGATAAGATGTGATACTCTATCGCCATTGATTGTAGGACCATCTGGGTGTCCAAGTTCTCCAAGCGCACGCTTAGTTTCAATAAAATCTGTTTGGTAACGAACCATCTCTTTTTCAAGAGTCTGTGTAGGATAGATACGCCCGTTACGGTTTTTGATATCACCTTGCATAAAGATACCTTCGATGAAGTAAGACTTTTTACCAGTCTCTTCATTCAACTCGACGGCAACTTGTGCTTCTTCGGTAACTTCAGTAATCAGTCTCATCTTTTTATATCCTTTAATATCTTTTTGTTTTATTTATAAAAAAACTACTGGGCGTCATAATAGTTCTTGGAAAGCTCACCTCTGACTATGGTTTCACCCACTTTCCTACACTTAATGTAGGTATATTGAGTGTTGCCGCCAGGAGGTGTGAAAGCTCTAACACCTGCAGTAACCGTACCATTTGCATCGTTATATGTATCCGAATCGGATGCAGTAGCAGCATTATCATACTGCCAAACGGTTGAATTTGTTACGGCTACCCATGCCATTAAAGAGCTTCCCTCGCAAATCCTACAATTTCTTCGAATCCTGCTTTATCAGTCATCATAACTTTTTCCATCTTACGACGATTTGCAGGGTTCAGGTCTTTCATCATTTGATTAATAAGACCTGCATCTTGTTTTGAAACTTTAACTGAAGAGCCATCTCTCAGTTTCATGTTTCCTTGTTTAACAGCTTCTTCAAGCTCTACTGACTCAGTTTTTTGCTTTTTTTTTCTAAGCATTTTGAAATCATGGGCATCGATCTTGCCATTCTTATTATGGTCAAGCTTGTGTTGGTCGCCTTTGAGTTCTTCGTCAGTTTTTGCTTCACCCATTGACATTACTTCGGCTGTTGCATAACTGTAAAGTGTTTGCATTTCTTTTGCCACACCTGCCAATTTGTTTTGAAACCATTCTTCAGGATCTGATGTTTTTGACACATATGCCGCAATACCTTGCATTGCGTGTGACATTGAACGCAGAGCATTCATCATCATTGGCTTTTCTTCCATAGGATTTTCTGAAAGCTCAACTTCTTCCATTTTGTTAGCAGCACGATTCAAACCTTTAACACGGTTCTGGCCTTTTTTAAGATCTGCTGTTGTAAGAGTACCTTTGTTAAGCTTTTCTCTTCTCTTTTGAAGATCTGCACCAGCTTTACCGTGGTACTGACGTAGAGTTTCTTGAGAAATCTCATCGATTTGTTCTACTTCTTCTTTTCTCATCAAACGATTAGTTGCTCTTTCAACACCCTTATGAGTATTCAAGAAATTGCGAATGCCTTTTTTCTTCTGAGCCTTTCCCATATCTTTATCATAAGCGTCGCCAGCTCTTGCTATTTTATCGCCCGCATCAGCGGCGCGGGCTGGTGCCTTTTTTAGATATCTAGCCGCCAATTCTTTTGAGATCTCATCGATTTGCTCGCCATCCTCCTCTACAGATTCAAGCTTAGCCTTGCCATCCTTTCTTTGAGAATAGGCTTGGTCATAATCCGCATCACCTTCTTGGTCGGCGAGACGCTTTTGCTTTGTTTTACCAGTGATTTCACCAGTAAATTGGCTATCTTCTGCAGCCGGATGATCGAATTTTTGAATGACATGCTGGTCCTTAAAGCGCTTTTCTTCTGGGCTTTTTGGCTCTGCTACCTCTGCCATCATCTGTTTAAAGGATTTCATTTCTGTTCTCCTGGTTTTAATTTATTTGTAATATATTTATCCAATTATGTTATTCGAGGACTTGACTGATTCTTGAGGCTCGTCTGGAACTTCTTCTTCAGGTGCTTCTTTTGCCTCTTGGTCGATCTGTTCTTTCATTTCTTTCATTTCTTCTTCAGACATCATAAGAACGTTACGAATTACCCACTCGCGAGAATAGTAAACACCTACATGATCCTCAACGTCGCGAAGTGTTGCCATACGCTCTTTAATAATCTCAGCTTGTTTTAGTTCTTCAAAATAGTTGTCTTGAACAAAGTCGTAACGAATGAAGTTCTTAATCTCAGCAAATTCTTCAGGAGTCATAAGTCCTTTTAGAACTACTTGCTTCTCAAGAACGTGAGTAAATAGAGTTGCAAAGCGAGCTCTCAAGCGCTTTACAAATTTAGCGAACTTTAATTCATCACGAGTAATTTCTGAAACACGACCAAATGAGTACATTGTTTCTGGCTCAAGACGAGATAGTGGAACCTTCAACGACTTATAAAGCTTACGTTGGAAGTACTGAAGATTCTCATCTGTGCTCAGTGCTTGAGCAGTACCGCCCGCTAATGTATCAACTTCAGTAGATCTTTCGCCACCACGACGTGGGAACCAGAAATCTTCAGTCATAGTCATCATTTTACGAGAATCGCTGATCTCACCAGTTGCTGAGTTATATTGCAACTTATTCTTGTGGCGGATCATCATATCTCTTAAGTATTGTTCAGCCTTCGATTTAGGTAAGTTACCAACATCAATATAGAAGATTCGTCTTTCAGGAGCTCTCGTAAGAGTATAAATGATTGTCGCATCTTCAAGCATCCTTAGCTGGTTAAGAGGCTTAATAGCAGTATGCAGGTATGAAAGAACAAGCGAATTGTTTTCATTCATTAGTCCGGAAGTAACTCTTGCAATAGAATCTTTTGAGATTTTGTAGCCTTGAGTACCGGAACCATTAGGTGCATTTGCTTCTGAAGTAAAGCCATTTTCTGAGTACATATAGTACTCGTTCTTTACTTTCTTAACAGGAATACCAGAGTGCTCGTCTTTACCTTTCTTATCAACTTCTCTGATAAGCTTTAGTTTGCGAGGATCTACATAGCGTAGCTCTTTAATTCCATCTTTTAAATTTTCTTTATCGATGATAACATGATAGTTTAGTCTACCATCGACATAAAATCTTTGGAAAATGTCGTAAGAGTTAGCACTGAAATCGAAAAGAGTAAGGATCTCTTCAAATTGCTCGATAAGTCTATCTTTTACTTTATCAGGTAGGTCTGTATCGTCAAGAACAATTTGAACGACATCATCGTCAGTATCAACCGCAATTGCTTCGTTTACAATCTCATCAACTGCTTGAGCAAGCTCAGGTTGTGCTGCGACGTTTCTATATCTTGTTATGAGTTCTGATTCACTTTTAGCAGCACCTTCCATATCAAGAAGTGTGCTATAGAACCCGCCCATAGCATTGCCGACGGTAATCGCACCGTCGGTGTTAATAGGTTCGGCGAAGGAGACGGGTTGTTTTACGTCGTCCTCTTCGCCTTCTCTTTTGATTTCAAAGCCAAATATCTTCACAAGGTTATTCCTTCATTATATAAATTAAGTAGTGGGGATGCCGGTATTGCCTTCAACTCTCCACAAATCATACTGGAATGTAACATTAAATTCTTCGATTGAGTCAGTTTGCTGCCAATCCATCGCGATACCATCAATTGTAATTGGATACATGCCTTCGAAGATATAAGTACGTAGAGGGCTACCGTCTTTACTGAACTGAGTAATCTGTCCAGTTGATTTGTAGTCCTGTGGCAATGCTCTAGTATTTGAATCGTGCGAGTTGATTGCGTTAGACCAAGCTTCCATTGCGTTTCTGATAGCAAAGTCTTCATCGTTAATGACCGTGACTGTCCAATCCGCGAATACTCTATCACCTGCGTATTTAACTTGGCGTCCAAAGTATGGTACGACAAATTGGCCTACAACTGATTCCGGAATCCCAGCAGCTCGTACCATGAATGGCACTTTAATATCTGCTGCTGGAGAAATCGGGTTAGTGATTTGGCATTGGAAAAGCGTAGGACGTGCACCGCCACCGACGAGTTCTGATTTGAACTGGTTGATATTGAATGCCATTATCTTTTCTCCTTTTTAAATCTATTTATTACGTTAACTGACCAACAATCTCATCAAACTCGACACCTGTTCTTGTTGCTACAAATGTTAGTTCGATAACATTGATAGAACGCGCTGGTTTGATGAAGATGCTTGCGCGGAATTTGTTTTGGTCAATCACTTCAGGAGTGTTCACTCTCGAGTCAGAAATAACTCTAAAGTCGATAATACCTCTACGCCCTTGGATGTCACGTAAGAATGGATCGACAATATTTCTAAACTGAGTTTGCGTAAACTCATCATTTAGTTCGAACAAGAAGCTTTCAGCTGCAGTAGCAATAGACTTCTCAACCGCAATGAATAGACGACGTACGTTGATACGATCGAATGCTGATGCTTGACCAAGCATTGTTTTATCTCCGAAGAGCATAATGCCTGAACCAGCCTGAGCCATTACTGGGTTGATGTCTGCTGAGTAAAGCTGATCTCTTTGTGGTTTGCTTGGGTTAAATGCTAGTTTAATAACATTCTTAATCAAACCTTTACGGAAGCCCGCAGGTGATTCCCAAGTTTCTACACGAGATGCTAGACCTGCCATATCGCCACAAAGTGGTGTATAACGATATACGTCATTATACTTATCGTAACGATATTTATAACCAGAATCCATAAATGCGTATGAGCTGTTTTGAATCTTGTTTCTGTGTGCAATTACGTTTGTAAGCTTAGTATTTGTTTTAAGTTCATCAACCACTGCTTCTTTAGAAGGAGATACGTACATCACGCAGTCTTTTCTAGTTTCTACAACGTTTGACAGAATGTAGTTTGCTCTTTGGGCAGAGTCATCGCTCTTACCTACGATTACTGAGCTGATGTCAATCTCGTTTGCATTCTTAAGAGTATCTACTGCAAAACCATATGCAGCCAATGAGGCAGTTGACTCTGTCTGTGCATCTGTACCTACAGTACCAGTTGCTGCTTGACCTAGTCTTTCATATTTAGCAATGCTTGTAGATGCATCACCAATCGGCGCAGTATTAGCAACATCTACCCACTTTGAGAAGTTGTCGATAACTGTTTTGTAGTAGTTTGATGTACCCTGTGGAAGTGTAGCGCTTGTTGATGTTGAAACGTTTTCAAATCTTTCAAGAACTGTACCAGCAGTTCCTGTAATTCCGCCACCCGCATCCATTACTGCAATGTGTATATTACCTGTATCAGGAGCTTTACCAAATAGGTTTGCGTGCTTCCACTTTTTAACAAAGCTTACCTTGTTAAGGTTTTCTTCAGCAAGTGGATATCTATTGCTAAATGTAATTGTGTAGCGATAGTATTCTACAAAATCATCATCTGTAGCAGCTGGGTCGGTGTTTGCACCTGCATTTGTGATTGTTTCTTCTGTGAATGTAGCAACTTTCATTTCTGCATAACCTACAGAAGCATTACCCACTGTAAGAACATCACCGGCCGCAATAGCAGTGATCTGATCAGTGTTTGCAACCTCAATCACAACACTATTAGAGTTAAAGCTAAACTCTTGAGCGATTTGTGTATTTGAAGGTCTGTTTGCTGTAATATCACCCACGTCTGCAATATCTGTTTCATATCCAGTTGCGCTGACGTATGCAACTTCTAGGTTGTTACCTCGCTCACCAACATAGGCAGCTTGGAATGCACCGTAATTTGTTTGATCTACGATAATGTCATTGTTACCGTCGAGAACTATTTTTGTGTGATCCGCTTTAGTTGAACCATTATCTGCACGAACAACAAACAATGCATTTGAATATGAAAGAAAGTCTGCAGCAGCAAACCATGTTTCATAGTTATCGTCAGTAGGCGCTCCAAAGCGGTCTACTAGTTCATCTTCTGTTGTAATCAGAATTGGGTCGTTTACTGGGCCCCATTGGAAGACTCCAGTAATTGCCGCAGGTGGTGTTGCGATGGCTGGTACCGCCGCACTCGCATCCACTTCGCGAACAATAACGGAAGGACTTACGGAAAAAGCCATATTTTTCTCCTTTATGTATTTAGAAACGCGTTTTTGTTTTTTCGTATATCACTGTTTCTATTTATAAAAATGACTATTTGATTAAGAGCTCATAATCTGAGGCCGTCGTCATCCCACAAACCTGGTGTGCTATCACCATCATCAACAAATCCAAACGGTAACATTTCTTCTTCAATTTGCTCGTCTGTTTTTTCTCTAAGTTTGATTAAAGTATTTATGTCCGTTAAGTCTTTGAAATAAGGCTGTTCGGTCATCCATGCAAAAATAACTAGATTCATAACGAGGTCGTCGTGAAATCCAGGCTCTGCTTGGAATGTATTAGCTTTCTTAGAAAAACGGTTCAATTCTTGAATGGTATCATAATCTCTAATAATAAGTTGGTTTTGTTCGATCAGCATCTTGACCATTGAACAACCCGTTCCTTTTACAAGTTTTGTAGTTCTAATTCCATTATCGACCCGTTTACCGAATCCCCCAGTTAGAACTTTTCCGCTTCTTCCATTATTTGCGGTATAAAGCAAATTCTCATATCCGTAATCAAGTAAGAGGACATCAGACACTTGTTCTCCGATGTCATTTATTTCAATTAGAATTGCAGCTTCATTATAAAGCTTACCAATTCTAAACAAGACCGAAGCATAATCAATCGGTCCAATTAAGTTATCTCTAAAGACGCCTACTTGTTGATAAGGCATTTCTGTAGTATCTATAACATTAAATGTAGAATAGTCTAGCCCTTTTCCTCTTGCAACGTCAGCAGTGATAACATAGTTTCTACCTTCTTCAGGTCTTTTGTATTGTATGAATCCTTCGCTCTTCATAATAGGTTGCTCTGGATACATTTCTTTAAGTTTAGATCCTGAGATCAAAGTACCAGAAGAACCTAAAAATTCACAGCAATATTCTTGTTCAAATTTCTCTTGATCGTGGTCAAGTGATTCGATTGTTTCTTTACGCCATTTTTCATCTCGGCCAGGAACATCATGCCACATTACCTTAACGAATTCATAGCCGTTTGTGCCTTCTTCTGCACCTTTGCATGTTTTCCAAAAATGGTTCAAACCATTGGGTGTAGAGGTCATAAGAAGCTTTGTGGATTCACCAGATGAAATAGTTGGGTATACTGAAGCGAAAAACTCATCGTAACCCTCGATGAAAGCCACCTCATCTAGATATAGAAAGTTAACAGATTTACCACGAATTGCGCTAGAAGATGTAGTACCAGCAAGTACCTGACACCCATTTTCTAATGCAATATTGCCTTTGTTCCACTCTTCTATGCCCTGCTGTAGCCATTTAGGTAATGCTTCATAAGCTAACTTAACTCGTGCCATAACCTCTCTTGAGGCATCTCCTTTGTTTGCGAGAATGGCTACTGTTTTAAATTCATTAAACAAGATGTAATGAAGAATTACTGCGACAGCTGTTGTTGTTTTACCAGACTGACGAGCTGTAAGAACTGCAACTCTACGATTGTTAAAGATCTTGTCCGCAATCTCTTTTTGATAATCATACATTTCAAAAGGAACTAATCCTCTATCAACATGAACAATCTTAATATATTCTTTTGCAAAGTAAATAGGATCGTCTGCACACTTCATATACTCTTTGAGAAGCTCTGGTGTCCACTCAATCTGTTCTCCAACACGTTTTAGATTAGTGTTACCGAGGTAACCTTTCATCAACTCAAACATCGTTGTCGCCTTTAATCATTTTTAGAAGATCTGCCGTTGATACTATTAGATTGTTATTTGTAATGTTTGTTTCTTGCTGCTTAGGTGCATCTAATTCTTCTTTTGCGAACTTCTTCTTAGTTGAAATATCTGCAAAATCTTTGTTAGCGTCTAGCATAGTTTTCATTAATGTAGAAACAACTTCGAATGCTCTTGGCTGTTCTGATTGTTTTGCAATCTCAAGCATCTCTCTCATTGCTTCTTCACCAGTTGCCATAACACCTTGAATGTTTTGACGTACTTGCTCTAGATCACGAAGGTTCTCGTCATCGCCCTCACTAACAATCGCAGGAGGTGCTGGTTCTTCGATTATCGCAGGAGCGGTGATTTCTTCCTCTTTAATTTCTTTTAGAGGAGTTAACCCTAGGCTTTGAGCAATTCTATCATCTGACATTCTTTATTCCTCATAATCAACCACTACACTAATGACACCCCAGTCGTCGTCTTCTTCAATATCTTGATACCAAATAGTGTTGTTTGCTGGAGCGTCAACCGTAACTGATGGAACAGTAAGGTAACCCTTACCAGCATTTGTTATTGTAATACTACTTATATTTCCGTTAACATCGACAGCAGCAGTCGCTGTAGCAGTATTAGATGTTGGAGGATCTATAGTAATTACTGGATTCACATAAAACTTACCAGGATCAGTAACAGTTATGCTGTCAACCAAACCGTTGTTAATAGTAGCAGTTGCGGTAGCAGCATAATCACTTGGGTTTCCTGTTGCTGCACTGAATGATATGGCTGGAGCAGAACTATAATTAGATCCACCATTAGTAAGATTAATCGCCACAACTTCGCCCGCTATAACTTGAGCATTCGCGGTTGCTATATTTTTGTCAAAGTTGGATGTTAAAAAATCACCTGTTGATGCTACAGTCGGTATAGCAGTGTTAGGAGTGATAACAGTAATTTCGTTAAATGCTATATTATCTATAGAACCAATAAACCCATCTTTTACGCTAGTTCCAGCAATTGAAGTTACAGGATCGTCTGCTCCAACTCTAATAAGTTGGAAAGTTCTATTAATAGATCCGCCACCTGGACTTTGTAGATTGCTTACTGTTCCATTAACAGAAATTCTAGCCTGAACACCGACGTGTTCAATTCTTACAAAATTCCAATCATTGGGTACAAAACTAATGTTCAATGATATATTGTTAGGGCCGAAAGAGTAATAGACCGCTGTAGGGCTATACCACACTTTCCATCTATCACCCCATAGAATAACAGTATCTGCAGTAGGTGTTGCCGTTGGATAATACCAGAATTCAAGACTAAAACCATCTCCAGTACCTGTATCAATATCAGTTGCGGGATAACCTAGATCAGTTTTAGAAGTAACATTGTTGTGAGCCAATGCATCATCGCCGAACTTAAATACTGAAGAGTTAGATGGAGGTGGAGCAATAGTAACCGTTGGAGGCAAAGAATAATATCTACCGCCTTCAGTAAGCGTAATTGAATCAACAACCCCAGCCGTTACGTTAGCAGTAGCTTCTGGTAGCTGAGCAGGCCCATCTGGATTTGAAATAGAAACATTTGGAACGGTTGAATAATATCCACCACTATTAGTTAAGTCAATAGAAGTAATAAGCTCATTTGTAACTGTTGCAGATGCTGTTGCGGTTACGATAGAAGGAGGAGTGATTGTAACTCCCGGAACGTTATTAGCATCATAGCCTTCACCATCACTTACAACTGAAACGCTAGAAACTCCTCCGTTTGCAATTGATGCAATAGCGCTAGCAGTAGCCACTGGTTGTGTAACTGGATTTCCATCAGGACTCAAGCCTGGATATACTTGCACTTGTTCTTGGAACGCAGCATTTGTAGCAGTATCAGAAGATAGATTAGCTTCAACAAATTTAATAACTTTCTTCTCTTTGATTGGCCCGAAGTACCAACCTTTAAGAGTAAAAGAAAGAGTATGAAGAACAGATTGACGGGTTTCAAAGTCACCTTCATATAGTTCTTCTACTGTAATGCCATTTAGAACGACGGGAATATCAATTGGATCAATATCATCCATCATTCTTGCAGTTACGGTCCAATCTGGTGTAAAGAATGGAATAATTTGCTCAAGAAGCTTTGTGGCGTCTTCTGAATACTTTGTCATGATATACAAAGAGAAGTCTAAATTATATGGAACCGGAGAATAAAGAATGTTTCTATTATCTTCATTATCTTCTGCAGTTGTCGTATAGACTTTTCTTGTAGTGCTGATCTTACGAGCGGGATCGTAGAACATATTTGTAATTTCAAAAGACATGCGAGGCAATTGAATCGCAGCTCTTCTACTATTAAGAAGGTTTGCATCCTGCTGTACTCTTGCCAATACTTTCTGGAATGGAGCATAGGAAAGAGGTACAATAATATCTTGTGATACGGTTCCATCATTGGTTGTTCGTTTAATCTTTAACTGATTAAAGAGCGTACCAAACAGGGCAACATATTTTCTTGTTGTTTGATTATAGAAGTAATTTGCTATTGCCATAGTTATGAATCCTGAATATCAAGTACTTCACTGAACGGGTCTGTTTCAGAGAAGTCTAGAATATCGTCTGCAGCCTGTTCAATGAATAGGTTATCAGCGAATGAGTTTGATGTATTGGAAACGGCTGTAAGAGTAGATCTAGAGGCTGTTGTAACATCCATATTATTAAGTGTAAAGTATTCATCAATATCAGGAATACCCGTGTCGAATCTTTGACCTGATGCTTCGATTAATTCACAACGTAGGTCGTATACTTGTAATGCGCCAGATTGATAGAATACACTCTCGTGCTCAACATATTTGATCTCATACATCTTCTGATTAAGTGGGAAGAATATGATATCACCTTCAAGAGGTCGTACTTTATTTTGATCTTCTTTAGTAACAAATCTTTCAAATGTGCGAATTGCAACAGTAAAGGTGACAGAATCTCTAATCTCAAGACCAAACTTAGATAGGAAGTCTCCTTCGCCTTCAAATCCATCAACATTTTTAACATAAGCTTCAAAGTTAAATGTTTCATCATACAGCGGCATATCGTCTTCATTAAAGATACTATCCTCACCTTGGATAGATCTCGTAACATAGATAACATCAAGACCATAGATCTGAATCGATTCGATCACCAGATCGTCGATTAAGTTCTGTTCGTTGAAGTTATCGTAGTTTCTGAAGAAAACATTGGTGGCCATGATTTATCCAATAAAGTTGTACGTTAGTGGTTGAAGCGAGGAAATAGCATCTTCTTCCATCGCTCTTCTTTCTTCTCGTGCCTCCGCTAGAATTTGCTCTCCATTAAATGAAACACCACCAACAAGTTGCATGTTATTAAATTTAGTAAGATTCAAACCCCATTGCTCTCTTACAAGAACAGCAGAATAGTTTTGTAGCCAACGATCTGACCAGACTTCTTCATAGAAATCTTCATCTATTACGTCGTAAGCTTCGATAATAATATAGTTTCCTACAGCAGTTCTACTTGCATCTGCATCAATATACAATCTGTTTACATGTTTATTGTATCTAATAAGAGGTCTACCTACTAGAATTTCAGCCATAAATTCAATGTGAGACATAGTCATGTAATATGATGAAACGTCGTATCCAGTAATGTCTCTTACGTTATTAAGTACAAACTGATAATTAACATTGAACATGCCTGTGCCAGAAGAAATAGATGATCCAAGATCAAATACCTTCTGAATACCCAGCAATTTCTGAGGTAGTGTAATATATCCGTTGTCTTTGTCTTCTTGAGTAATCTGGTGCTTAAGATAAACTAATTGGCTTCCATTGTAATGGTAATCTCTCCAAAAAGAAATAGCCTCGTCGATTCTATCTTCTACCTGTTCATCAGATACGTTAATTTGAATGACCGGCGCACCAATTTTTCTTAGGACATATTCTGTGAATTCTTCTCTTGATGTTGGCTGTGCCATATTTAATCCCCTTACGCCAACTCGCCTTTAACAATTATCTTGATATAGCTTGAGTTGGGAAATGTTTCGATCTGCCCGTTTGAATACTCAATTTCAAACTCTGCAGTATGTGAACCAACATTTGCTGTATCACCGGACTGCCATTCATACTTTACAATTCCTTTTGAAGCGTTCACGATAGAGCCGGCTCCTGATGATATCACAGCAGTGCCATTTTCTCTTTTCATATGAAATCTAACTGCAGACGCTGTTGCAAGTGATCTAGCTCTACCGTTTGAGTCGGTTAGGACAGCTTCAATCGATGGTGCCGTATCATTCTGCTTTATGTAAAAAGTAGCCGCCATTGCGCTTTTCTCCGAGTATTTTACTTTTATTTATTAAACTACTAACGTAGTAGTTTTACATCAGTAGTGCCATTGGCTAACAATTTAACACCGTTATCAGGATGATTTATGATAACACCGTTGTATCCGTTTCCAATAAATGACAAACCGTTTACGCCGTCTCTACTGTATATGTGTTCTGTAACATTAACACCCTTACCTTTAAAGGTAAATCCAATAGTACCGGCTCCTTCACCATCACTAAACTGGGCAAGTCTACCTGAAAAATCAAATGAGTATGAAAGATTTAATCTACCACGGTTTGATAGTAGACCTGTTGAAGCTACTGTAAATGAGATTACATTATTAGCTTCAGGGAACTGAGGATAAACATGTCTGCCCGCGAATTCATTTGTAATATTAAATGTGCCCGCTGCTGCACCTGTAACGATTACATCACCTTCACCATCAAGAGTAAATCCAAACGAAGATACAGATGCCGTATCAGTTACTAGAACATCACCTTCAGTATTATTATTTGTAGTAACGTTAAATGTTACATCACCAACGCCTTTAACAACAACTTCACCTGTAGAAGATGCTGTAAATTCAGTAGTGACAGAATTTGGAGATGGGGTCGATTGAGATATTGCGCTAACAAGAACTTCTGCAGATGCAGCAACTCCAAATGTAATGGTTCCTGCTGGGACTGCTTCGGCTTCGACAATAACATCACCTTCAGTATCATCTGAAGAGAAACTAAGAAGATTATTAGCAACACCAGCAATAATTACCTGGCCGACAGAGTTGGCCGTGTAGTCTACTGTGCCTACAAAATTACCAACACGTTTCTTAGATTCCGCATAAAGATCAAAGTCAAGGCTGCTGTTAAGCTGGCCGTCTATAATATTGATTGCTGATGATTGTAAAGTAGGTGTGATTGGATATACAACTGCGCCGAATGATTCTGCTATAATCTTTACATCGCCTTCAGCACTTAATGAGAACCCAACCTCACCTTCAGGATAAGTAACAGTACCTGCAATATCTACTTCACCAGTGGTAGGCTGAGTTGTCTCGAACGAGAGGGTAGCATTCATCTGCCCCCAAATTTCTTTGAGACCTTCAGATTCTAATGTAAATGCCAGCGTTTTTTCTAAAGAAGCTTCGATGCCAGGTTGATCCTGAGCTGAAGGTGCTGCCGCTGGAGGAATAAATCCTAACATCTGTTTTTACCTCTTAGACGCTTCCATAAACTGTTCCTGTCCATGTTCCTTGAGTAAAAGTTCCACTTATAGCAGCACCACCGGCGCCACCGGTACCGCCACCGCCGTTTCCTCCAGCTGCGCCCCAGCCTCCGCCAGATCCTGCTGCTGTAGTAGAACTACGAGAATCTGATCCGCCGGTAGTGCCTGGATTTCCCGCAGAACCGCCCGCTGCGCCAGAAATACTATTACTTGAGCCAGATCCAGCATTGCTTAAAAAACCACCAGTACCTCCAGTGCCTGGCAAAATACGTCCGCCAGCGCCCCCGCCACCATTAAAGCTCGTGCCTTCATCCCAGAATGTTACTCCAGAACCACCACCTGCGCCACCGCCGTGACCGCCTTCCGTACCTCTAGCGCCGTTAGGACCATCTGTTCCTACATTTCCAACTGATCCACCAGCATTACCAGAAGGTCCTCCAGATCCGCCGCCTGCACCACCACCGCCGCCTGCTCTCCATCCATAGGCTGCACTAGAGCTTGCTCCGCCACCACCGCCGCCTGCGATGAAGGCACCGGCTAAATTATTAATAGTAACAGAATCAGACGTAGTTATGATAATAGCATCGCCGCCATTACCGCCATTACCGGCACCACCGCCGGCACCACCTTTACCTATAATATAGCCTTCATTATTAATAGTAACACCGTTTGGGAAGGATCCAGCAATAGTCAATCCTGCGCCATTAATATCATTAGACCAAACATAAACTCCAGAAGATATATTTAAGGTTACGGCAGAAGTTCCATCCCAGCCTTGCGCAGTAGCATAAGTTGCAAGATCCATCTCTTGAGTGTTTGTAGAAACAGTGAAGCCAGCAGATGCACCATAAAACTGGTTGAAACTAGATGCAGAACCAGAAGCTTTACCTATAAGGTCTCTAATATCTTGGTCATTAAGAGTACACAGAGTTCCACTGGTACCTCCAGCTTCTATGTGCAGGTCATTGATAGAAATTGCACCTGATGCTTGTAGAGCCATTAGACTGTTCCATAACCGGTCACGTTACCTGTCACTGTTAGATTACCGTTGGAATCTATTTTCATTTTATTAGAACCGCTGTGAGAGAATATAAGCTCACCAGACACAGACGTTATAGTCCAGTCACCCATGCTAACCTGCATTTCTCCAGTTGACGAGATAATTTGATACCCGCTTACGTTCGTATTAATTTGGAGTGTATCAGTGCCGTTTGTTACTGTAACGGCGCCGGCAGATCCTGTAGTAGTTTTAAGTTCAATACCAGTAGATTTTGTAGCAAATCTTTGCGTTCCGTAATGGAAAAGCTGAGCCTCACCACTAGATCCATCAGCTTTGAAATATTCTGAGCCACCATATGAATTATCAGATCGAGATCCTAAGATTCTTACATCATGAGAAGCTCCAACTCCTGCTGCCCATAATACAAGATCTCCGTGCCAACTTCTAATATAGCCACTGCTATTTAAATGTTGAATCTCTAAATCGGGACATTGAGTGTTTGTTCCAAGAATATTAACAAGGCCGCCAGCTCCCATATTAATAGAAGATGTATCACTGAAAGTAGCATCTACGTTACCGCCAAAATTTAAATAACCATTAACAACATCTGTTCTATCAGATTGAGTTAATAATCTCCAGCTACCCGCATGGCTAATTATAGCTTGACCCGTAGAGCTTGCTTTAATTATTTCTTGACTAGATGCATTTTGAATAAACAAATCTTGCGCTTGAATATACAATGATTCATTTAGCGATCTAATAACGTTGTTTCCGCCGTAGTTTGACTCATGCGCGATTTCCATGTCGCTACCAGCGCCAAAATAGATATAATCATAGTCTCCCATGCGGATATGCTTGTTATTTGAATCTAAATCACCACCAAGTTGTGGTGTCGTATCTTCTACAACATTAGAAATGGCGCTCAGGTTTGTTAAACCGCTACCATCACCGCTAAATGCTGTTGCGGTAGCTGTACCTGTTATTGTGACACCACTTGCGTTTGTTGCTAACTTTACTCCACCATCGGCACCACCGTTTGTGCTATAATCACCCCAATGCATTTCAGCAGCACCAGTTGATCCGTCTGCTACAAAGTAGTTAGCAATGCCTCCAGATCCATTATCAGTTTGGATCTTAACATCGTAGTCATTAGCACTGTTACGAATTGTAAGATCCCAATTTATATTTTCTATATAAGTGTTACCAAAGTGATAGATTTTAAGATCATTTGAAGCACCAAAAGTTAACATATTAGTGGTACTTCCATTGCTGTCACCAAAATTGATTTGATTACCGTTTGTATCAAGAGCACCACCAAGCTGTGGAGTAGTATCTTGTACAAGACTTGTAAATGATTCAGACGTTAGATATCCAGCAGCCGAATGGTCTCCCCAGCCATATGCCGTGTTCCAGTTTGCGCTATTGTCCGTAACAATAGAGTAGGAACCTGCAGTTGCGCCTCGTTTCATAAGACCTTGCGATGTAAAATCACCATCAACAACTACATCAGCGTGTGAAGTTTGGGATGTAAGATAACGACCATCTAAATCCACAGTTAAAGCTGTTAAGCCAGATCTATTAACAGTTAATATTCCGTTTGTAGTATTAAATGATAGACTTGACGCATAGTTGTTTGTATCAGTATAACTTGTAAGATAACCTTGTGTCGAATGGTCTCCCCAGCTATATGCAGTATTCCAGTTAGCACTATTATCTGTAACAATAGAGTAGGAACCAGCCGAAGCTCCTCTTTTCATAAGTCCTTGAGAACCAAAGTCGCCGTCAACAACTACGTCGGCATGAGATGTTTGGCTTGTTAAGTAACCAACCTGTGCATGATCGCCCCAGCCATGTGCTGTGTCTGCCTTAGTGCCTTGGGCAGCCGTTGCATAATCTGTAGATGCGGTAGTTGCAGCAGTTCCTAAACCTAAGTTAGTTCTTGCTGTCGCAGCATTAGTTAGATCTGATAGGTTTGAAGCTTTAGCAAGTTTTGTGCCAATATTAGTTGCAGTCGTGGTTGCAAAGTTTGCATCGTCACCTAAAGCAGCAGCCAACTCATTAAGAGTATTAAGCGCTGCTGGTGCTGAATCTACCACACCCGCTACTGCTGTATCTACATATGAGGTTGTTGCGTATCCTTCAACACCATGATCTCCCCAACTATAGGCTGTATCCCAGTTTGACGAGTTTGTAACTGCAGTATTTAGAGCAGTCGTTGTAGCATATCCTTGTGAAGCATGATTACCCCAGCTGTATGCAGTATCCCAGTTGGCTGAGTTTGCGGTCTTAGTGTTTACATAGGTGATTGTAGAATAACCTTCGACACCGTGGTCGCCCCAGCTGTATGCAGTATCCCAGTTAGATGAGTTTGTAACTGCAGTATTAAGAGCTGCTTGTGTTGCGTAGGTTTGGAGGTCTGTAATCTGACTCTCAGTAATTCTAAGATCAGTTTGGTGCTGTGTAACACTCGTATTAGATACGTAAGCATCAGGAACTATGTCCCATGTTACTACAGATGAAAGATCGTTTGTTTCTGGAGGATAGTTAATGTCACTTAACAGAGCAAACGTTCCAGAACCAGCTGGAATAGTATGAGAGTTAAGTGTACCTGTAAGAGTAATACCACCACTTACTGTAGCAATTACCTCAGATCCATCATACATAATTTTAGCAGAACCTGAAGCACCTTCAGCTTTAAAGTAAGTTGCTAATCCATTGTCTGCTGAATTTCTAGCTCTAATATTGACATCGCCATGCGTACCTGCAGAAAAACTGCCAGTCTGGTTGAGATTCATATCTCCATTATTGGTAAGGATTCCAAAACCAGAACCAGTTGTAAACATATGAGCGTCAGGTATTGATGTATTAGCACCAAATTGCAAACGGTTATTTTCATCTATGGTCATCCACCCAGTGGATCCATCGATTTTAACCCAGCTAGTATTTGTTGCTGTCCAAGTTTGCTCACCTGTCCATGCAATATCATCTTCAGGCTGCAAAATATTACCTGCTAAAATTGTAGCAAATACTTGTGCATTACCTGTAAGATTAAGAGCAGTACCACCGTCAGAGCTTTCTGTTACGGTGCGCGTAAGTGTGATGGAACCCACGTCTGAATAGACGCCGGAACCAATTTCCCAATCGTTGCCATCCTCAATTACGTAACTAATAGTGTCGCCGTTCGTAACACCTGCGGCAGCGAAACTTTGATACGAACCGGCAGCTCCGTCTAATGTAAGAGTACCTGTGCCGGTGGTAGAGGTGGTCTCCTTTGCTCGGTTGACCAACTTTACCATTTTGTATTATGCTCCGCCGGCTGTAATCGTAAACGCTGTAATTTGGATCTGCTGACCGATTGCAATATTTGTGTTGTCAAGCTCCATGTCACCGCCACCTGAAGTAGCTGTGATAGTTCCCTGCATATGACACGTAGTCCCTGTGCTGTCAAAAACTCTGAAGTGACCTGCAACACCACTTGCATCTGCAGAAAGGTCCTGCCACGTGCCTGAGAGTTGCACCACGCCACCCGCTGGAGCCTGCATAAAGTCAGAAGGTAGAGTCATTGAAGCTAGAACTGTACCTGTGTTTGCTGTAGCACAGTCTGTAGGTGGGTTGTCCGTTGAGATAGTTAGAATGGGTGATGTTCCCACAGTAGTCTCAATAGCGGCCAATGTAGCGTTTCTTACCGCAGTAGATAATTGAAAAGCCATTCGCTTTCTCCTTGTTTTTTTGGGATTAAAGACATTTCATTCTTATTTATAAAGAAACGTGATTATCTTCTTTCAATATCTTCTTCAGACAAAGTATCTCCCATCCAAACTTCAATCACCTTACAAGCATTTTCACCTACATTAGTAGCTTTGTGCCACGATTTCTTGGGAATGTCGATGCTTTCGCCGGTTGAGTAAACTTTTGAAGTCTTATATCCACTCTGAAACTCAAGGTTCATTTCAAGTTTGCCATCAACAATATGCCAATGCTCAGATCTTGCAAAATGCCTTTGATCGCTTAATGATTTACCAGGATCAATAGTAAGTTCTTTTACTTTCCAATGCCCATTAGAATCAAGGTTTCGGTATTTACCCCAAAGACGTTGCGTTTCAGGTTTGTCCCAGTTAGATAGAATCCATGATGAGCTATTCTTTTTATCTTCGCCACCTACGCCAAAAACAAATTCTACATCATCAAATACCATCTCAGGAATATTGTCTTTAGTACGATCTCCGCCATTTGCAAACACGATTTCAGAATTACGTGGAAACATATCTTTTACATGTTGAATTGCAGCAATAGCGCTGTTATCGTCGTCATTAAAACCGAAAGCATTACCAACACATTTGATGTTTTCTACAATTGCCTTGCGTTCTTCAAATGGCATAAATGGCCGGCCTTTTTTACGAACCAACCATTCATCACTATTAAGACCTACACAAAGAATATCACCTAGTTCCTTAGCAGCTTTAAAGTAAGCGATATGTCCTGAATGAAGTGGATCAAATCCACCGGTAACTACAACTACTCTCATACTCTATATTCCTTCATCATATATCTCCAAGCAAAGTTTGTATCTTCTGGAGCTTTCATTCTCTCATTCATTGGTGTAAGGAATCCTGGATGAATCCACCAATCTTCATAGTTATCTGTCTCGTTAATTGCAACATCAGGTACAAATAGAACATAACCGATCTTGCTCAATATTTCACGAGACTTAGCTCTCATCTCGTCTCCCCACCAACATGCATTGTGCTGAACTTGAATTACTGTAAACTCATACTTATCAAAAGGTGTATTTTGAAGAGCAGTAATAGATGCAGAGTCTGCATTATATCTAATAAAGTCAACAAAGTTTTCTACGCAATTTGATTTAAACAACATGTTGTAATCAATTTTATCTGCTTCTGCTTGTATGATAGTAGTATTTCTCGATCTCGAAAATTGAGAACAGAATCTTTCTGAGTTGTCAACTGACAATCCTTTCCAACCAAAATCTTTTTCAAGAAGCAGAGTATTATTGTAAAGCTCAGGATGTCCTGAACCTATTTCTATAAATGTACCATGTTTCTTACCATTTGTAAAGGCCAAAACGAACATATCTTGGAAGTGTCTTGAATAATTCTTTTCAATTGATTCTTGGCCATCAAACTTCCATCTCCATTTCTCGTATAATTCTGGAGTGTATGTCAATGTACTTGGATAGCCAATATTGTTAAGAACACCAGTTACTTCATTATCTGTAACAGAGTCAAGCTTATTCTTATATTTTAGATCGAACAATAGATTCTTAGAATCATCTCTACCGTTTGTTTTCCATTCAGACATTGCATTTACATATTTCAATCCAAGCACACCTGGATAGTCAAGATCAGGGTCTACAATAGGATCGTGGTCGCAATTCAATCCCATCTTAGAATATACTAAAGCTTCTCTCCAATCACTTCTATCCATCTGCCATTTAGAATACAGGTAATATGCTTCAGGTCTTTCAGGCAAAGTTTGAATAGCCATCTTATACAAGCCACCTGTTGTATGATCTCGGTTACCAGCTCTATCAAAGATTGCAGCACCACGAAGAATAGATTTATATTGAAGCCATTTAGATTCAAAAGTGTCACCTTTTGACATATCTGCTGCTCGTAGATACCAACCAAAAGCTGCAGCGCCTTGTTTAAGCTTATCATATTCAAAAGCAAGTTTGTAGATCTTCTCAGGATTATCATAATCCATTACAACATCATTTAACAAATGTAGGTTTTCAAATTTCATATTAACCTCTCAAGAAATTCTCAAATGCTTTAAGCGGCATTCTCAATATATAAGTTGCATTATCCTGCCAACCAAATGAAATCAAAATATCTTGATCTAAAATAGCAGCACCGGTTACAAACTCAATATTGTAATCGGTATTCTTTACATGATCGTAATATGTTCCTAGAAAGTGGAAACTTCTCGACACATGAACAATGTTCCAATCATTATCCCATATTACAACTCTGTGGTTATAACAACCATCTTTTCTTTGAAAAGGATCTCGTAGTAGATTTGTTTCATGAACAATCGCCATTCTTTGCTGGTCATTGATACGAATTACTTGGGAACCACCTCTAAAATCAAATTGACTGTACTCTTTATATTTGTCCGGATCATTAACAACATCTACGCATGTTCTTTCTTCAATATCGTATTTTACAAGCTGGGTGGGATTGGTCCATTTTACAAAATGGAATGGCATATCATTTACCGGCATCCAGTTCTTTTCGCAATAACTTTCATCACCATTTGGTGCAGGAATAGGATTACGAGATACTTCTTTCCATTCACCGTCAATAAACTCGATCTCTTGCATTTCCATGCGGCCTTTGCCTTTATCATCGTAACAGTCGCGACGAACACCGCATAGGAATAGACGATCGTCCCACTCAAATAGTCGGCAATCTTCTAGTCCAATAAAGTTCCACGTAGGTTTAGTATCGAAGGCAGATGTATTCACACGCTGAGCATTGAGCAGATCTAAATCATTATTAAGCTCGCACATAACATTGTATGTTGTAAGACTCACATCATTTTCTGGATGTACATACACCAAAGGACCCCACTGGTGGGGATACTTTTTACCTTCTGAATGATAGAGAATATAGTTGACGTGACGTATGTTTAAAAGAATCTTTCCCTTATGAAGGAAAATAGATGGATTCATTAAACCGGTTTCGCCGTGAGATCCTAAAACTTCCGTTGGCAGGATAACCGGTTTAATTGTTCCGCCTCTTTTAAGGGCATAGGTGGCTAGGCCTCCTGTGTACAGATCATGCATCTTAACTCCATAATATAAAATTCACTTAGTTCCAAGCAGGTTTAAAAGAACTCCTTGTTGCTCTATTAGTATTTATCTTATCCTGCAAAGTCTTATTCATGATTGCGACATCACCGTCTGTCATGTTAGATTCAATCCATGAAACAACATGAGATTTTTGTACTGCAGATAGTGCAATAAAATCTTCAGCCAAAGTGCTTGAAGCTGAAACATGGGTAACACCTTTGTAACTTGCTTCTGTACCGTCATCGTCAACAGCTCTGCGTTTCCAGTCAATTCTTACAATAGAATCTGAAAGGCTGGAACCATCAGAGCTCGTTTCCTCTTGCGTGGTGAGCTTGAGTATTTCCCAAGAATAGTTCATTATTCACCTATTCTGCTGGTGCGTCTGGATCTGCGTCAGATTGCGCTGGTGCTTCTTCTGCTACTACCCAAGGAGGGTTACGATCTTCTTCTAAGCCAGCGTCAATTTGTTTTTGAATTTGTTCATCAATATGAGCTTTATAAGTTGAGTCTGCATCAATTACTGCATTGATCCAACCTACTACAGTAGCTTCTTCAAGATCTTCAAAAGCTACGAAAGAACCAGCAGGCACGTTTTCTGCTGTAAAAGGAGTTGCGCCTGAAAAGGTACCTTCGTTGCCGTCTGCATCCGTTCCTGTGCGTTTCCAATATGTTTGAACAACAGCGTTGCTTAGAGTAACGCCTTCGCTGTTTACCTGATCTCTAACCTTCAGGTTAGTAACAGTTGTGCTGTATGAGAAAGCCATTATTTCATCTCCATTTTGGTTAAGTTGACAACCTTATTTATTTGATTGCTTTATTTATGGTACTCTGTCTTATTTATATGTTTTAACCTCTATACAAATAAAGATCTACGGGAACACATATTCGTAATGACGAATAATACGGGTTAACATGATGATATGTAAAACTTGGAAATATCATAAAATCTCCAGTTTCTGGTTGGTGGTGATGTCTTTCAAACATAGGATCAAACCACTCATCATATCCTCTATTAGCATTACTTCTTGGATCTGAGAAAACGATATCCCCACCAGAACTCCGATCCTCTGCTAATACATAAAAGACTGCCGACAAATGAGCTCCGGAATGATTATGAATTGTCATAGAATAATCTTTGCCGTGGCCGGTTATCCATCCTTTCATCTCATACTGGCGATAGTCTGTAATCTTTTTACCTATAGTTTTCTTCAAATACTCATCAAACTTTTGATAAACCATCTCTTCAAAGTCAATAATAACATCCGAGCCGTCATCCATAATGTTATAGCCGCCAAGATCGCTAGGCGGTGATTGCAAATCATACTCAGTAAGAATATGCTCAGCAAGACCGGGCACATTAAACTTACCTTTTGCTACTTGAGTAGGCCATAAGTTTTCAATAATCATATCACACCTGCGCCGGATCGTAGCCACTTTCATGGCCTTCTGTTTTCACACCATTATAAGTCATGATTCTTTCCACATCCGGGTGAATTGACAGGTTACAAACTACAGTTACTCTTTCATTACCAAAGTATTGAGTGACATTGTGCCAGATATAAGTTGGGACAATAACCATTCTTCGAGCTCTCGTATCCACCTCATAGATCTGAGGATTTCTCATGCCGGGATTTGTATGAAATGACGGATCCCAAAGTTGTAGTACTCCGCCTTCCTTATCATTATCAACATCATCTAAGTAGAATAAACCATATGCTAATGAACCAGGATGTGTATGCAAAGCAATATAATCGCCTTCTTTCATGACAGGCATTTGCCCATGTTGGTTTGCTATCATTTCATCGATTTGTTGTTTTGTAAGAGTATTACCTTCATACGATTCAGCGAGCTCAAGAAAACCTTTTTTAAACTCTTCTCTCACCTTATCTAAGACTGGAAACAGCTTAATGTTTTCTTCTGTAAATAAAGGAAAAGGATCTGAGTTTACATGATATCCTGGCTCTCCAATGCCGTGCTCATAATGATGAGTCCATGTAGCATGAGCACATATTCTTAGTTCATCCATTTCTTCGTCTGTAAAAGGAAGATTATCTTTAATTAAAATGTGAGTTGGATGAATTTTTACAATACTTGGATTATCCATATTTTCACCTTTCCATAATATTAAATTCTATATTTGCCACATCTCTATTTATAGTCTTTTTTAAGTTTATCACTCTATGCCTAAATTCGTCCGTTTGATTTAAAACCACGATATCATATTTCTTTGGATATATTGTAACACGATTGGGTGAATTTTCTCTTTTGATTTCAATCCCGCCACCAGTTGATTCATCCATGTCTGTTAAATACATTAAGAAAGCTATATTAGATCCTTCTATATGATCTGTGTGCCATGTATCTGTTTGTTGATCTATACCTCTCCAAGCATCTACATTACCAAAAATAGAATCTTTGTCTTTTAAAATTAAACGATTTATTTTCTTTTGAGTTTTTCTTAAAAGCCACAAACCTATTGGCCAATAATGAATTGGATATTTCGCTCCATGATTCTTTATCATTGGACATCTATAGAACCACTTTAAATAAGTAAAGAGTCGTGGATCATTAAAATGATCGTATCCTTCTATTTGTAGCTTTTCATAATTCATTCATCTACAGATTCTAAAATCTCTTCTTTGTAATATTCATATATATCCGGCACCATACCAGTCATATCAACTTCACCGATAGCATCAAGAATAGCATCATATGTATAACGATCTTCATCGTATGGAACAAAGTAAGGATCGTGCGGTAATAGTTCTGAGTCGTTTAATGTATCATAGAAATCTTCTTCAAAATCATCACCAATCCATGTCGCATAACAAATCGCTACTACATAAGATTTAGATGGGTAGATCCATTCATCTACATATTCTTCGAAGTGGCGAACTGCTTCTGTAATAATATCCTCGCCTTCTACTAAATTAATTTCTACGTCTCTCAGATCATCTTTATATTCTGCATCTCCGTTGACCATACTGAAATATTGCTGCCTGATTTTCCATTCTTTCATTATGCCTCGTATTCCTTTAGTAATTGTGCCTTATCACAAAAATCTAGATATGCACTGGTGACTTTATAGTGATTATAGAAAAATAACTTCTTAATTCTTTCCCATATGTTTCTTTCTACCATTGGGTAACCAAACGTAAATACGATTGATTCGTAATGAGTATATTCACGATTCATTTGAATATTCCAAAACTTGGTAAGATCCTCGTCGGTGTATGGTTTATCTCTCCTGTCTGCAATAGGAGAGTTAGCGAACGAGAAATCATCGTAAACTATATGTAGGTGTATTGCGTCAGACCACCAAGGTACTGGTTTCTTTGGCCTTTCGACTGTATTTATTGCGTTGTCATACCAGTAAATATCACAACCAAGTTTATTCACTTCTTCTATAAATTCTTGCTTCTGCTCTTTTGTATTAAATACGACTCCTATATACCTGTGTCTGGAATCGTCGTGGCCTTGACAACTTGTGTATGTCAAGTAGCCTTTCTTATGTAACTCAAGTACTGCCCTCTTCACACCGGGCTCTAAATTTTTATCGATTATATCTGAGTACTGACTTACAAATGTGCTTACATATTGCCCAAGATGATCTCGGAACATGTAAGTTCTTCCGTTGACGAGATGTAGATTACCTTTTTCAAACATAGCATAACGATGACCATCTTCTACACTTCGTAAATGAGGATCGTCTTTTCTGCTATATTCTTGTTGATACTGTACTCTATACTCGTACTGCGTCTTCATTATACCATTCTAGTAGGTTGAAATAACCGTTGCAACCGTTTTGTTTTGGTGGGAATGCTACAAATTTGTAGTGCTCGGTTAAACACTTTCCAAAATATTTGCATTGCCTACATATATCTGATACACCACTGTTCTTTTCTTTTACGGTCCATTGTTCATATTCTAGAAAGGATTCCAGTTCCGTAAAGCTTTCGTTACCAAGTAAGTCGAAATCCAATACACCAAACTTGCCGTTAGGAGTAATATACACATGATCATCGCTAAAGGCGTTATAATTGCCATCTAAACATTCCTCTATCTTATCTTGATTTATGAATTGAAAGTTCTTCTCAATAGGACTATCAATCCATTTCATAATAAACTCTTCGTATTCAAGATCAGTAACATACTGCTTACGATGAGTTGTAGAGCTGAATGGTTTAATCTCTACAGCAATCAGATTGCCTAGAGTGTTAAACATATTAATCATATAGTCTACATCTTCATTTATAACATATTCTGATGCTAATGTCAATACCGAAAATGGTCTATTTAACTTAAGCATATTACCGAACACGATCATCTCTTTCTCGCGAGCACCAAAATCATATGATACAGATAGATCAATATCTTCTCTAAGAAATGATTTACGTATTGCAGAAAGATTGGTAATAATCGAGATCGTACATTCGTATTTATCTTTGATTCTATCGATCAAATCATCTAAATATGTATCAGGTAGAATACCAATCTCACCACCATAAAGATCGATGTGTGTCACAGTAGGCTTAATCTCACTTAATCGTGCCATAATTGTGTCAATAGATGTAGTTGTTCTGTCACGTAGTTGTTCTTTACTTAGATAGCAGAAATCACAATTAAAGTTACAAAAATAGGTAGGGTTAATCGATACTGAGAACATCAATTTCCTCATTCACATATGGGGTTACACTGTTTGGATCTAATCCGTTAATTTCTAAAATACGAGGGGCAAGAGATTTCATGTGTTTGCAATGAGATTCTGCTTGCCCTTCTCGCTTCATATCACGCACTGTTTTTTTACAGCCATTACATATTTCAAACATAGGACAACTATAACAGGCTTGCTTTAATGTTTGAATATTAAAGTCATCTTGTAGTGGAGTGGAAAATCCTCCGTTTAACTCATGTTCAAAGGAGATAGGATAATCCCTATCATCACCAAAGGAACCACAAGAATAGTAATCGCCTCCAGGATTGAAGGCCCGTATGTGTTCGTCGCATCGACGATTTTGTGGACAACTTGTTGCATTACCTTTTAACCTCCGCATCATTTGCTTGGTATTATATTCCCACTTCCACAGACCTCGATCGTAAATTTCGACGTAAGTCTCATAAATCTTACTTAGTCTGTAAGTGGACCCTTGTATACCAGAGGCCATAGCATAATTGAGTTTGCATTCGACATCCATTTCCTTAGCAAGCTCAACATTACGAATAGCATCTGGTGCATCTTCATCAGTCATAACTGCAATAAAATCTGGACGATATCCAACAAGATCTAGCATCTTATTCGATGCCAACCAGAAATCTTTCTCTGTGAAGATTGTGTAATCGCCTTTTAAACGACCTTTACCATATTGGAAACTGGTACATATTCCTAGACGTGGGTGGCGAAACAAATCTATCCACTTCTCTGGCTTTACAACAAAAGGCCATAAATTGGTTGTGAAACTAATATTCGCAGGATAGTCATGCTCATCTAAATGATCTATAATCTTCCAATAATAACTAGGTTCCACCATCAAAGGGTCGCCACCATTTACGATAATGGTGCGAGTGTGAGGATACCTCTTTAAAAATTTGAAAATATAATCATGATCCAAAAGCTTTGCTTTATTCGGATCAATATCTGTAGACGAACAGAAAGTACACTTAAAGTTGCAAGCTTCTGTCGGCTTTATTATTAGTTCCATTCAATAATTCCATCATCAAAGTTTTAGGTGCAGGACAAACGTCACCTTGCCATTCAAGTTGGTGGCAGTCGGAGTGGCAATAGGCAAATACCGGACACGAATAGCAACGTGGATCTCTTATGACTTGTTCGTCGATAATTACCTTTTGCCGCCCCTTGCTATTTATAACGTCTTCTACTGATTGTTTAATATTGCCATAATGATCGGTAGGAGCAGCGTTAGGGCAGCCAGCAATAGTACCATCCGCATTAATCGTAAATAATTTTTGTTCACAATCTCTGCAAAACGTTCCTTGGTGTAAGAGTCCTTTTTCAAATTTGTTATAGACCGTTTCCATGAAGACATCTTCAAACTCCTCTCTTATATCATAACATTCCTCATATGCTCTCATAAAGAAATCTTGAAGTGCTGCATTCGTAGGATAAAGCTTTTCGCCATATAACAAAGCATTACCATTACCGGTAATACGTTCCCAAGATATTTCCGTGATGCCAAGACCTCTCAAATAATCAATCATTTCTCGAGGAGACCTATTGACAACGTCCTTAGATAATGATACAAATGCTTTAAGAATGAATCCTTGATCTACTAAGAATCTTACGTTGTCTTCCCAAAGCTTTTCTTGCTTTTCATTTGCAAAGCGTATTGTTGGATCCCATGATGTTCCAATACGTTTACCTGTCATTACACGAGAAAAGAAATCTAATCTATCATCTGTTAACTTATATGTAAGATTAGTTGTAATACCGAATGAACCTCTTACGCCCCATACGCTTTGTACTCTATTATAGAATTCAAATAGATCTTCGGTTTTAGCAAGCATAGGCTCGCCACCGTGATATTCAAAGTGGCATATTTTTGTGCCATCATATAACTGATTAACCCAGTTAGCGGTAGCCACTGGGTCAAAGTATATTTTAGCTCCGTTGATTCCGCTTGTAAAGCAGTGGAAGCAATTTAAGTTACACGTCTCCGTGGTCTTGACGTATACACTCAGATTGCTCTGTATCGGACAAACCATAACTAAACATTAATCCTTCTCGTACATTCAATGCTCTGTGAGGAGTATCTGCGGGTATTTGCCAAAAGTCTCCCTCCTCAAGATTATGAATAACGTCGTTCACTTCAATTGTTTTATGACCAGCACTTACATGTAATAATACATCAACTGGGTCGGTATGTACACCAAAACTTGGCGATTCTTTCCAGTATCTAAAAGCATGAATGGTGCCTTCTTTAAAGCCACAAACGTGTTCGATACCTTCAACCTTTATTGTATCATTAGATTCTGCAAGCTTTACTTGTACCTTTGCTAAGTACTCATTGTAGTCATCTGATACTATTTTAACATCTTTTCCACGATTGTCAATATATAATGTGCGATCATACATATAAGCTTCATGGCTTAGTACGTATTCTTCAAAGTCTTCGTAGGACCATTTTAAATTAGGCAGTTGCATACTCTAGTTCCTTTGTTTGAGTAGGCTGAGAAAATGCCCTTACAAAGAGTTCGTTAAGAAGAATGATTTCATTATCGTCTTGTGTGAGTTCCATGATGCATTCTAATCTAGATTTGTTGCCAATAATTCTTTTCAATCCACGAGGTGGAGTGTCTGGATTCAAAATGTCTACAATATTTTCGTGCACCTCGTCAAAACCAGGAATACAATCACGAATTACAGCGTAACACATTCTGCAAAACTCTGCTGGAGTAAGAACATCTTTAAATGTGTCATAATGCTTTTGCAAAAGAATATTACCACAAACATTCATAAACCACATCTCATGAAATTCTTCGCGAGTAAATGAATAGCAAGATGCAATTGTTTTAAAGTAAGACTTTAGGCCACGATATAGACCATATCTATTATCAGCCCCGCCTTCTTCAATAACATCGGTATAGCATTCCACAACTTCAATATCATACTTTTTTATATATTCAGGATCTGTAAGTTCAGAATCTGGTAGGAACATATAGTCATGTCTCCATGAACCGTATGATTTAAAGTTATAGTAAATCTCATACTCATTATAGAAGTCATCTATAGTAGATCCAGGCATTCCTAGAATTAATTCTACGGGTGGCTTTGGATAACCTTCAACGTTGCAACGCTGATTAATATGGCGCGCGAGTGCTAACTTATCTTCTAAATTTAGATCAACTCTATTTACTACATCCATAGCTTCTTTACTAATACTTTGGATACTTACTGTTGGAACTACTGAGATATAAAGAGCTTCGCCTTCTGCTGCTTGCTTTCTTCTAATATCATCTTCCCAGTCTTCTCCATCTTGCTCACCAAAATTATCAACCATTCCACGGCTCGTATTCTGTTCATTGAATACGTGAATTGTGGTACCCATAGCCTGATTTTCTGCCGAGCCCATAAAGAACAATGCATGAGAACCTTGCTCAGGTACAAACACTTCTGAGTGCTTCTCTTCGCCTGTTCCTAACGTGTCAAACCATGCATCAACAAGTTTCTTTCTTCTTGCAAGGTCTCTTGATTTAAAAGTTGAGATGTCGGTAAGATTAAATCCATTCTTAAAGGTCCAATCAAAGATCTCGATGTCTCTTTCTAAGAATGCGCCGAAGTTTGCATCGGTAAGATAAGCATCTCGGAAGCCTGCGTCTTTCAAAGCCTCAACATCTCGCTTATAAATGTCTAGATCTTTCTTATAGATCTTAGTACCAATACCTCCGCCCCATTCACAGAATGCACACTTAAATGGACAGCCACGAGTAGATTCTAATGCCATGAATGGCTCAAGTACCTGAGTACGAGCCCACTCGCGCATTTCTTTAAGATAATCCATATGTTCTTCATAAACAGAATAATCTTGGTCTGCGATATTTAGAACACCTTTTTTATTTGAGCGCCATTCCCAAGTTACATCTTCATGTTTTGGCCATTGATTTAAATTATTAAAATATCCATCAAGCAGAGAGTTCATGAATATTTCGCCGGGCTTGGTTACCTGACAAATATAATCATATAGTTCATATCTTAGATTCATTAGTTTTGGCTCGTTACGACCAATATGAGGTCCGCCGATTACTGTAATAGCTTCTGGGTTTTGCTCTCTTACGAGCTTAGCAACCTCATCGCACATCTGATAGTTCCAAATATATGAACTAAAGCAGTATACGTCAAGAGGTTCTCCCTGCTCCATATCTTCTTTAATTTCTTGGAAAGATCGATACACGTCAAATTTGTATGTTGCAGGAACAAACTCTACTTTATCGGGATACATTCCCTCATGTTTATAATGACTTTCTAACATCATCCACGTCAAATTAGACGGCGTTTGCCAATCTGCATGAGGTGGTGACATGTAACCTAAACGTAATTTTTTACTCATTTATCTCTCTTCGAATCCACATATCTAAATAGTTCTTTGTTTATACACTCGTCCATGTCCTGCTTCATGTTTCCAGCTTTAATTCCTGAGAAACACATCATAGGACATCTTTGATAAAATTCGCATGCATGACAATTATATTTATCAAGGAAACTCGTTAAAGTATTATCAAGAAAATTATCTGGTCCGTTATGTTGGCGATAAGAAGGCGAGTTAAACTTCTTCAAATAATGAGAGCCAACACATCCTTCTGGAATAATCTTATTGTCCCAATCAATAGCAGCACCATTACCACGAGAACATATCGTATGCATCTGATGGTCTTTTGGCTGCATAAAAGGTATAATATATTCTACTTTTGGGTATTTGTCAACCAATAATTTATAAAAAGCTAAAACTTCTGATTCTAAAGGTATCTCAACGTCGTTATGTTCTGTTCCTTTAATGTATTGATCCCAAGAATAATCAAATCTGCTATATAAGTAATCATAATATTCGTCACCTGCTAGTAAAGCTTGAATATTTTGTTTTGTAATCACTGAGTTAATATTACGAATATAAGGTGCAAAGATCTCAATATTCTCTTTAAATATCTGTAAGTTCTTTTGATTAAATCTACCTTTTAAATCAAACGATACAACGAATGTCGTATCCTCACCCTGCTCATCCATGAACCGTTTAATTTCATCTCTGGTCTCAACCATACTAAAATTAGAGATCCAAATGAATTCTAGTACTTGATCTGTGAGATTTGTTTTTTCTCTCACTCCATTTGCAAGATCTCTATAGGCTTCTAGGAGATTAGAATCTTTTAGGATAGCGTCATTAAATGGTTCACCACCAATCATTCGAACAACAAATTCTGTAGCAAAACTATTTTGATTAATATATTCAGCAATAATATCTGCTTTAGATACTATAGACTCATAGTTCATACCTTTTTTACTATTATGATCTTGTGGGCAAAATGAACACGCAAAGTTGCAGTACTCAAAGAGTATTACAACAATCTCGCACGACTTATTTCTTTTTTCGAAAATTAGATTTGCAGCGGTGTCAGAGCCCCACTTATCACCAGTCTCGGTGACATCAATCATATTAATCATTACAAACCTTTATTACGTATGGCTGAATTTATTTAACTGAGTTGTATTTTCTGCAATTTTTAATTGATAAAGATACTCAATCCAAAATGTATTTATTTTTTCCTGCATATATTCATAGTGCCAAACTTTAGTAGTTCCCTGATAAGTAATATCATCTGCAATAATATCTTCCCAAGCTGTATCTCTTATTTCTGTGTTAGATAAGTTTGTTCCATCTATTCTATTAAGCATTCCTTCAGCACCTTTAATAACATCCTGAAGCTCGACGTCGTTAGCATCGTCTGCGTTTGTATTATCTACAACCCATTGAAGCCATCCCAAGCCTACATCCCAATGCGCAACACGGTATTCCCAGTTTTCTACAAGGGCGTCGTAGGATCTGTCAAAAAGAAAATCCATATCAGAATTCGCAGCTCTAAGTGAAGTCATCCAGTTTGGATCGGTCCAGTTCAATGTTACGCCAGTCATAGAGCGAACTTTTTCTGTCATAATATTATCTCTAATATATTCTCTTAGATCACTAACAATTCCAAAGCCAATTTTTGAATGTATTCTTTGACCTTTTATTGCAATGGGAGTTATTGTAATGTCACCACACAAATATGCTGCGAGCTGAATCTCAATACACAAACTGTCTCTTAAAGCGTCTCGAACAGACGTATAATAAGAAGCCTCAACAGTATCTGCCGTATTAAATGCATTATATGCGGTTGCGAATTCTGATTGAGTATACACTGCTTCTGCCATTGCGTCAGCAACTCTAATAGCAGAAAAAGATCTGCTTGACATATTATCAACTTCTACAAGTTTTTCTCTTTGTCTTGTTATATTATAGAGTATAAAAGCAGCGTCAACATCTATATTTGGCATTGCTACTTTAAGCCAAGCAAAGAACAATTTATGATATGATTCAGCGTCTGCATATATTCTTCCAGACCAATCATTATCATATAAAGATTTAATAAAGTGAGCATATGATTCGTGCTGGCCCTCATCGCTTCCAATAATATCATCTATTGAAGCTGTCCAATGAAGTATTTCAGTTCCATAGCCAGGACTTGCAAGAGTACTCATATTAGTATATTGATGCTGATTTCTTTCAACAGAAAATACAGCTCTATCCTGAGAGTTATCATAAGCCCAGTCTGGAGAAACATATACTTTATCAAATAGGTTAAACGACATTCTTTTTTAATTCCTCTGGTATACATTCGTCCCATTTGCCAGCCGCAATTACTTTTGTTTGTACACAAAGAGTGTTTGCTTCTGTATCAAAGTACGAAAACATGTTTCTTCCTTTAAATCTATATTCATTAAATTGATTCGTGAAAATCTTTCCTTTTCTATCTCCAATAGATCCTATATAATATCCAATCCAAGGCAGAGCATACGTATTAACAAAGTTAATTCCTACATAGTCTGGATCATCTACCTCTTCAAATGTTTTTTCAACAAAATCGTTAAACTCAGGAATATTTAAACATTGAAAATTAAAGATTGGAGATGAGTCTAACATCTCACACCATCTTTTTACAATATCTAAATTCTCTTCAATAAAATCTTCTGCATTATTTAGTCTTTCAAAGTACATGTAAGGTGCTAGTGGATCATCACAAAATTCATCAATTTCTTCTTGATCAACAGTAGGAATATTAGTTCCAAACTCATACATTGGTTTCAGCACTTTCATATATTGACAACAAACCGCCAATGCTTCTCTTGCTAACTGCTCAATATCAACCAAAGCTGTTGTTGTGCTCATGTAAGCAGCAACTAATTCTTTTAAAGCATCTCTATCATTATAAGTTTCTTCATCAAAATCTGCATCTAGATTCAAGTTACTTAGATAGATCATCAAAGCATTTGCGTCTAGTTTACCAGCTCTATAGTTAATCTTAAAAGCAGTATTCTCTTTATCCTGAAAGTACTCTTTTAAAACCTCCATAGGTAAAGGACAGCTTGTTTCAATAATCTTTTTTGGTTTTAAAGCCTGTTTTTTCTTAAGATCTTCTACACTTTCTTGTACATCGTCATTATAAGAGTTGTCTCGGATAACCGCTTGAATCTCTTTACTTACTTGCTCTTTAGAAGATTTTTTAGGTTTAATATCATCAGCGTTTTCTTCTACGAATTTAAGCACTTCTTCCTTTGTAATGCCTACATTTTTTAAAGCATTCCAAGAAGTAATAGAAAGATCTTGGTTTCTTTCCCATTCAGATTTTAGAGTTTCAAGTTTTAATCCGGCTTTTTCAATTTTTTCTACAAGATTCATTATATAAATTCCTTATCTTCTTCCTCTAGAACTGTGACAACTTGTATGACAGCTATTGTGACAATACGTAATATCAAAGTCTGCTCTATTATCTTTTAATGTATCCCATGCATTAAATAAATTAGTGCAAAGGTTATTAAAATCAGCAGCGTGCGCAACTTCATCTTCTGTAACACCACCACTGTTAACTAATGTCATAGTTTGTCTTTGCCCAGTATCACGGACAGTAATACCGTCAGCAGATCCTCTCTCTGTCACTGTGCCACCATCATTCTGGCGAAGCCATCTCACCTTACACTGGCGTATGTTAGTGAGGTTTCCAGTTGCCGCAGTAAGATGTAAATAAACCTTCACCGCTTCAATAGTCGTACCATCATCACCAATTCCAGTGACTGTTACATCAGAGCTTGGATTATCTGCAGCATAATTAGCGTCTGGAGCTACCTGCCCATCATCTACGCCTGTAGTCGGTGTGTGTTTTGCTGTAGAATGATACACGATTGTATTGTGGGCTGGAGTTTCCACCGCATCAATAAATGCCTGTCTCGCTGCTGAATTTTCTATTAAATCGCCTGCTGTTACCGCCATTAGACTTTCACCTCCACTATTCCATTTTCACTATTGCTCAATGCGATACCAATGATTTCATGACTATTTATACCGGGCGTGCCGTATGGAACTCCCTTACACTTACCAACAGCTTCTGGATCTGGAATCAACCACATACCTTTTTTAACATCACCAGATACGAATGCTGGAATACGACCTTTTAGAGCAATAAATGGATTCATTTTAGCTTTTTTAGATTTGTCATTTTCAATGCCCATATCGTTCATTCTAACGCCAGGTTCTGTAGATATAACACCAACCATTGGTAAACCTTCGCGCCATACTGTAATTTCAGCATCACCATCTAGATCAATACCCATTAGAGTGCCTGGCTCATAGATATCATCTGCAGAATATCTTTCCGCAAGGTCAGCCCAGCGAGCGCTTGTTGCAGTACCATTATAAACACCATCATTATCAACGTGAGCTTTATCACTTCCATCTCTACGGAACTGACAAATACGGTTTGAGTTACCACCGCCAACAATATAGAAACGATCTGAGTGATATTCAATCTTACCTCTATCGTTACCTGGATCTCCTGTCCATTGAACGTCAGGTTCGTTGAAACGCATGCCTGGAGAATATCCATCTCTGTGAGTCATGCGGAACATCCATTCTCCGCCTGAGTTTAAGAAACCTTGCCACAACGAATCACTAGAACTATCACCTTCACCATGAATCCAGAAACGACTTCTACCGTCAAATGTAGCCAAACCACGAAGGTTCATTGCGCTGTCATTATTGTTACCAGTCATTCTCCATTCTTGGGAATTCGTAGCATAGAAGTCTGTACCATTAGCGTCATTGCGCAAGCCGCGGCCGTCACTATCGTTCCGATACCAACCGTCGTTATCAATATTACCTCTAATATCAAGGCTGTTCATGCGTGATGTGCCGGCTGGGTTCGTATAATAGAAAGTGTTGTTTCTATCATAGAAAATCGGTGCACGCATCGAAGTGTAGGATTGGCTGTTCCCGCTGTTATCTACATAGAAACGTGTAGATTGGGCGTCTTCGTCCCAAACCACAAACACGTTTTCATCTGCAGCACCACCAACCATAACGCCGTCATCGGTAATTTTAATAAAACCAACATCAGAACTATATCCAGTTTGAAGAATAAGACCATATCCATCTAGGCCGTAGTTGTAAACTGTTGAGTTTGTGTTTGGAGTTCCTCGTGTAGTTCTGTCACCGTAGAAAATATAACCTTCGTAAGTGTAACTCCCGCCAGTATCAACAAACGATATTTTTCCATTTAATGATAATTCATTTAGCTTTGTAGTACTTGCTGGATCTGCATAGTAGCCTGAATCATTTCTATCATAGTAAATGTCGCCGTAGACAGAGCCACGAAGATATGAAGTACCATTGATATCGAGAGTATAAGCAGGACCAGATGTCGTAGATCCACCAAAGCCAGAGCTTATTCTTCTTGCTACTGTAAGATCACCGTTTGTTGTAAGTGACATAGCACCTTGAGCTGTAGTATGACCCGTGTCACCCCACCAGAAACCACGATCATCCTCATCATTGAACTGGAATGTCATAGCCCAGTCATTCAGAGCACCAAACGTAACATCTGATTGCATACCAATGGCATAAGATGAGCTACTATAAACACGAATTTTATCACGAGTAGAGTTTGCAGGACCAACAAGCCTGTCGAAATCCATTGTGGAAATATTTGAATTTCCGTTCGGATTTATATAGTAATTAGTGTCGTTACTATCATAGAAGATAGGTGCACGGTAGTCACTAGAAGCTTGTCCAGTACCTCTAATATAAGAACCGATTTGTTCCCAACCATTAACAGAACCAGCTTCACAAGTACGCATCCATGCTGAGCCAACTGATCCCGTGTAGTTAGATCTTGGATATGCTACTTCTAACCAGTAATCAGAGCTACCATAGTTCAATCCGTATTCTTGTCCAAGAGATGTTCTTACACGATACCACTGACTTGAACCTGTGTTAGGCGCGTTTGTATTACCTTGTACATAACTCCAACCCCAGTGATTAACTGCAGCATTAAAGTCAGTATATGTGTTGTGATTGTACCATTGACCAAACTGACCAACTGCAGAAACACCTTGTGTAGCAGATCCTCCAGACCCAGTAACACTATTAAAGCGAAGAACATTTAATCTTGTAGTACCAGCAAAGTCGCCGTAATAGTTCGTATCATTTTTATCATAGTAGATAGGAATATATGCAGCCCCTGTTGCATAAACTCTACCATTAGAACCATCTAGACCAACTCTTGCATCACCATCTGCTGCAACGTATAGACCCCATCCACCAAGAACACTATTGATACCATCGTAATTGGCATTCGGGTGTGAATAACCAATACCGTACATATTTTCCAAGTTACCATCGGTTGGGTTGTAGTTCGAACCGATTGTGTAAATTGGGTTTGTTTTGGTTGAGTTGGCGCCGATATTATTATATGAACCAACTAGGTGGCCTCGAGAGTGGCCTGGTCTATAGCGATAATCAACGTTAGTACCGTTCATTCTAGACGTAGAGTTACCATCAAAGAAGTAACTGGTATTACTCTGATCGTAGAATACAGTACCTCGTACATCGCCTTGAGCAGTAATATTACCGAAGTAAGATCTCATGTTGTATGGACTACCGCCAGCAACTGAACCTAGCGTTCCACGGAAACCTTGACCTGAAAGAATTGTATTTGTAGAATCTGCTGGACTACCTGGCTCAACTTTTGTGCTGCCGTCATTAGTAGTAATACCATCCTGGCGAATCCATCTCCACCATAACTGCGAATCCCAAGTACAGCCATTCATTCTCAACCATAGATATCTATTGTTGTCAATTCTAACTTCTGGAGTAATACTATCGTTTGGATAATTTGTCTGATGGCCGACTGACATTGTCGAGTTGTTCCAAGAAGAAACAACCACAGTACCTTTTACAAAGCCTGAATAGTTTACATCATCCTTTGCGTAATATTCAAGAATACCTTTCGCCCCGCCGGTGTTTGTACGGCCAACGCGGATCCAATAATAACGAGTTCCATTGGTTGAGTCATAAACATATGTACTTGTGTTATACCACCTACCGGTCCAAGGTTGGTTTTGCGAATAACCACCAACTGTTAAACCGTTAAGGTTAGATGTGCCTGCCGGATCAACATAATATGAGGTATTATCATTATCATACATGCTGTCAGCAAACAAGATGTTCTCAACGCGTACGTTATCGTCGCCTTTACCTACTGAGAAGATCTCAGATCCACCGCCGGCGTCTCTTCTTGAGTCATTGTAGAATCGTGTACCACCGTATGATTTGTTAGCTCCGATTTGAATACCAGTATGCCAGTTCAAGCGAAGCTTAGAGTAATCACCACCGTAATTCTCCTTATCAACATAGATCATGTAGTAAGGTTGGCTATCGGATCTCTGACCCCATGAAATGCCTGTTACACCCCCGTCAGCTTGAGACGGATCTGATGTAGAATCCCAAAGATTGAGGTGACGACCTGGACCAGTAGAGCTACCGTCTCTAAGTAGGAACCCACCGCCGAGCTCTTCGTATCTGTCAGAACGGAAAGCATCTGCCGCCTGGACTGTGTTTAGATTAGATGTACTTGCCGGATCAAGATAGTAATTTGTATCATTTGTGTCGTAGAATATTGGAGCTCTAACAGATGCGTTATGATAGAACTGAGCAGAATCCATCTCGCCCATAAGAGTTCTACCATAGTGCATAAATCTTAGTTTACCGCCACTTGCTCCTGATGTAGTTTTATTACCAGAAATACCGGCGTATTCACGGTATGTGCCACCATTATCTTTTAATCTAAAGTAAAAACCTGCACCAACAGAAGAACTACTATTATCATGGTTTGCACGAGCCAAACGAAGAACGCCATAATCTACTGAGTTGCTATTTGTTCCAGTATCTTGAATCATATCAAATGTTACCGGCCCTCCAGTAGTTTGAGAGCGGAAATTGGCCGTACTGGTGCCGGTATTGAAATACAAGGAGTTGCTGCTGTACAACCTAATGTTAGACATTCTCGATTCGCTAGCAAAGTTGCCATAATATGAAGTATTATTTGAATCGTAATAGATCGGAGATCTCATATTGGATGATGCATAAGCCTCACCGCCAACATGGAAAGTATATGAGGGGCTTGTGGCATTAATACCAACTCTACCATTGTACATCCATGTCATAAGCTCGGTGCCGCTAGAAGTAAAGTCAGCACCAAACAAACTGCCACTATTAAATCTCAGGAACATGTTACCAGTAAATTTGTCATCCATACCAAACATGAATGATGAGTCGCCAGTACTGCTTCCTCCAGTTAGATCGCTGAATTCAATGCCAACGTCACCGTTGTAATTCATAAATCTCATGCGGCCTTCGTTGTTGGCATCACCCAACATATCCATCCAAACTTCTGTGCCGTTGTTATCAAGCCTAACTCTACCAGCAAGGCGCATTGCCTCACCGGTGCTGTTTGGATTTATATAATAAGATGTGTTATTAATATCATAGAAGATAGGAGCGCGCATATCGCCTCTGGCTTGCAGAGAACCACCATTTGTTGCTCTAAATTGATACTGCTGAGCTCCACCAGTAGTTGCAGTAAACTGTAGATTACCGCCTGAGTTTGTAGTTAGATCATCTGGCGATTCATAAATTCTCCAGTCAGTACCACCTTTCCAACGAATACCTTCGTTAGGACCCGGATCATTAAACGCTATATCGTTCAGGTTATCAATGGTACCATTATTCCAGTTCCATGAACCTTCAACACTACCGCCAGTAGCTGGGTTCATGTATCTTGCAGTATTATCACGATCACGGAAGTTGCTTGCATCAACAGTATTCATCTTAGATGTTGAAGCAGGATTTACATAAAAGTTATTGTCATTGCTGTCATAGAAGATAGGCGCATAAAGGTTACCTGAGAATCTTGCTTCTTGGGCATCGATGTTTGAAAGATAGTTTGTACGTCTTACAATCGGAGGACCAAATTCGCGAACAGCACCAGAACCTGCATAGTTCATCAATACGATAACACGAATATATTTACATCCACCGCCGTCAGAACCGTTAAATGGTGAATGCGACGTTGGAATTGTATGATGGGCTTTATATGTAGTCCAACCCGTGCTTGTTACATTTGCAGCAGAAGCTACAAAATATGTGATACCATCGTTACCTGCAATAGGGTTCTTATCTTTATCGTATCTACGTACACCCATATAAAGATAACGAGTACCACCAGAGTCAGAACCACTTACAAGTCTAGCCGAGATCTCACCGTAGATCTCCATGCCAGGCTCAACTGCGATATAGTCAGAGTCGAATGTTCTGTAACCACTTGTTCTTAGAGCATATGAAGCCTCAAAAGGACCGTCATTATTTTTGACGAAATCAGCAGTTGAAGTTGTAGCAGAGTCTTCTGCTCCTTGCATAACCTGAATAACACGTTTTTCCCAATATTCAGTACCGTCGAATATAACAGTATCGGCTTTACCGGAACCATATGCTTTAATAAGGCTAAGATCTTCATTACCGCCGTTAAGAGCAATGTTAGCAAAACGGCCAGTACCGTATGCTTGGAAATCACCATTTTCTTCAAACCAGAATCTATCACCGATAGAATTAAAGTGAACAATAAAGTTCGAACGATTGTTTCTGTCGTCATGGACCAACCAAGGATAGTTAGCATCAGCTGCACTATTTTTAAACGCAGCCAAATAACGGTTAGCGTGATGGATCTTAAATGGATACGTGCTGTCAGTAGAAATTCTAGCTTGGTCACCAACCGAGATAGACTTCATTCTAGAGTCTGATGCAAAGTCTCCCCAGTATGCAGTGTCTGCGCTATCATAGTAGATAGGAGCACGCATTTGGTTATTAGCAAGTAGATAACCATTTCCGGTTTCAGCTTGCTTTGTACCGTTGTACATAATTTCTGTTTGAGCATTATCATACCAACGAGTCATCCACTCATTGCGAGTATCGTTGTAGATACCAGCATTCACGTTTCCATCTGACATGAATACCCAATCATCTTGGATAGCATAACCTGCCCATCCACCTTTAGCGCCACCAACTCTAATAGAGCCGTAGTCACCAGAAGGTGAATCTATAATGTATGTAGAGCCATCAATTTGATACTGATTAGCTCTTTGTACGTTGTGAAGAGATGTGCCGGCTTGATCAGTATAATATGCAGTATTGTTTCTATCGTAGTATCTTGTAGCATATGCTTCGTTTTGTACATATAATCTACCACGGTTATCAGTACCTCTGAGGTTACCAACATACCAAGCACCCGTAGAACTAACACCACCATTATATTGAAGAGCTCCAGTAGAAGCAGTTGTATAGAAACCAATACCGGAATCTTCGTTTGTTTTACCAGTACCAGTACGGAAGTCTTCTGCTGTAATCATTGCTACAGTATCAGCATCTGTACCACTAATACCTGACGCACTTACCCCTGAAGCACCAGTTACTTTAAACTGAAGTTGACCATACATGTCGCCCGGTGAAGTAGCGTTACTTGGAGCAGAATTAATTTCCAACTTAGTTGGAGTATTTGCGCCGGCAGCATTAGCTGTTCCGCCTGTAACTTGGAATGTTTGATGAGAGTATGTTCTACCTGAAGCAATTTGAATTCTGTTACCGGCGCTTCCAGCTCTACGAAGATTTAAGTCTTCATTATAACTATGAACTTCACCAGTGTCAACAGTAATTCCTTTATTAAAATAGAATTTATCACGGTCTGTTTGAATATGAGCCCACGACGTGTTCATCGGACCGAAGTCAATGTAACCGGAAGGAGTACTCAGCCTCCAACCATTTGCTACACCCTGAGGTTCAAACGTGTAAGAAGTGTTTGCTCTGTCAACAAGCTTATGAGTACGAAGTTCATTGATAACATCAACATAAGTTGTATAGATGTTCATCTCTTCGTTGCCACCTGCAGAGAAACCAATTGTATCTGCTGCTTTGCGATACATACCTGTGTTTGTATCAGATACAAATGAGTATGTTGGTGAACCTAGTTGACCGTTTCCGCCAAGAACTTCACCTGCAATTTTAAGAGCAACATCTGTATTAGCAGGATCTAGATAGTAAGTCGTGTCGTCCTTATCTACGAATCTTGTTGCTTCGATGTCATTATTAGCTTGGAACTTAACGCTGTTACTTACTTTAAGGTAAGAAGCATTGTCCATATACAAACCGCTTCCAGAACCGAACGCAAGTTCATCTTGTGTCAATATAGTTGAATTAGAAGTTCCAACCACAAAGCCATCGGCCGCACCATTAACTATAACCGAGCCATCTACGTGTAATTTGTTACCATTGACTGCACCAGTTACGAGTGTAGCATTATCATGAGAAGCATTTGTAGCGCTATCGTTATTGACAATTACGTCACCGCTGTTTAGAATTGCAAACTTACCACTTGCTCCACTATCATAGAAATACCAATCTTTATCTTGATCACTGATAAAGTAAGCATGTTGTTGAGAACTACCACGAATACTGAAATCTACTTGTGCAGCTTCTCCAAAGTTAATTAATCTGTTAGCATCTGCAAATGGATTGCTACCCATTTGGCCTGTTGTTCTTACAGATAGTCTTGCTGCTGGAGCATTATCACCAATACCAACGTTACCTCTGGTTGCGCTAGCAAGAGATATATTTAAGTTGCTTGTTGCCTTCGTGGAAAGAGAACCTAAAGACAACATATCGTCGTCAGCTAACATGTAGCCAGTAGCGAACGATCCGCCTTGATCTAGAATAATACCAATGCGCTGATCGGTAGATGTAAGTCTAATATAATCACTAGTTCCGGTGTTTACTTCAAACTGATATATGTGAGAATTAGTGCCGATACCAACGTGACCGTCATCGTTAATGTTAACAGCCTCAATGCCATTAGAGTAAATGCTGAAATTATCAGGTGCACTCCATCCCAAATAACTATTAGTATCTCCATTGTGGAAAAGATAATCATCTAATCCTAATGAATGAAATACTGAGTCGTCAGCAGGATTTGCATAATAAGTAGTGTTGTCTCTGTCATAGAAGTAAGATGCTCTAATACCACCGGATGGTGTAACATCTACATAAGTATTTCTTACATCTAATCTTAGTGCTCCGTTTGTTGAAATGCCAACTCTGTCTGCGCCTGGAGTGTACAAGCCGGTATTTGTATCAGATCCAAATGAATACGTTGGAAGAGCTGCAGTTCCGCTAGCACCTCTTGCTTGCCCAGCAAAAGATAATGAAACTCCAGTATCACCGAAGTTTGCATAATAAGAATTATTATCAGAGTCATAATAAGCAGGAGCATAAACATTTTGAGTAAAGTCCGCAGAATCGCTATCAATATTTACTCGCTCGCCGCCACCTGTATAGATTTTAAATACGTTATCCGCTGAGAAACCAAAGTATGATGTTGTATTACCACGATGACGAATAAAATCATCTAAGTCGATACGTTGCATCTCAGATATACCGGCAGGATTTGTAAAGTATGCAGTATCATTTGCATCTACAAATCTTGGAGCAACTAGATCTGTGCCAACAGTAACTGCAGAAGCAGTCGTCGTGAATACAGTGTTACCACCTGCCGTTAGAGTAATTTGGTTATCGGTAAATTCTAGATAGGTGTCTGTATCACCATTGTGAAGCAATCTATCATCGATGCCTACTCTGTTCATTACAGACGTTGCAGCGAAATCACCATAATAAGCTTGGTTGTCGTTATCGTAATATGTCGGTGAATACATCGCATTGACTGCTGTCACACCGTTATTGTTAACAACAAGTCTTTGGGAGTTACCAGTTCTAACTTCTAAAGAGTCAGCAGCATTAAAATTAATGAAGGTGTCTGCGTCGCCGTCTGCAATGATTTGACCGTACAACTCGATATCATTTATATGAGATGTGGCCGCGGGTTCTACGTAATAAGAAGCATTGTCTGCATCTACAAATTGCTCAGCGACAACATTTCTTCCTACAATCCAGTCATCATTAGTATCTGATCTTGCAGCATAGTTAAGTGAAGAGTTTAAGAAACCAATTTCACCAAGACTTGAATACAGAGATCTGTTAACGTTTTGGCCGTCCATAATAAGCTGAGCGCCGGCCGCAGTATTATTACCAAGAGTTAGAGTTCCTTGGAAGATATAGTTGCCTGTTCCAGTATCATTTGCATCTGAACGCAAGAATTGAGCAGCTTCTAATCCGTCGACAGTGTCTGCATCAAAACCATTACCGGAGCCTTCATCAGCAGTTGTAATAATTCTACCAAGTGGGGTACCGTTTGTTTCAATCTGCCAATAATCAGATGTTTCATTCCACACAAGAGCTGGGTTTGTAAGAGTACCGCGTTCTACTTCAATACCAGCATTTTCTGTTGGAGTACTTCCTGTATAGTTTGCATTTAGAGTGATAATGTTATCAGAAAGTAGAATCTCTTCTGTATTGATATATGTAGTTACACCTTGTACTGTGAGGTTGCCCGTAATAGTAAGGCTACCGTCCATAGTATCATCTTCATCTGCACGAAGGAATTGTAGTGAATCAAGTCCATCGAGTAAGTCGGCGTCCAAACCAGAACCTGCGCCATCGTTACCAGCATTCCAGAATACGTTACCTAGATACTGCGGCTCGCGTTTAAAGTCAATACCAGTTGAGCTAAATTCAAGATCGGTTGCACCATTATAAACAATTTCAACACCGTCGGTATCGTCATAGAATCTAATACCATTGTTTTGACCTGAGTTAGTAAGCTCATAATCACCTGAACCAAAATTTACAAGTTGAAGACTATCTGAATCACCTCTAAATTCTGCGATAATTGAATTTGCCGCATGACCTCCAGTATTGAAGATCTGCATTGTTGCTAAACTTGCATTTGATTGAGTAAACGATGCCGATCCAGTAAATAGTGAACTACCGGTTACTTGTAACTCGTCTGTGCTGTTAAATGAAGTTGAGCCTACTACAATCGCACCAGTTGGTGACAATAGGCCATTTTTGACTATAAACTTTTTATCGTTTGCCATTCGGTTCACTCTCCCCAGTTTGGCGTATATTCTGCTTTGATATATTTATAAGATGTTACGTGATCGTAGTACCTACAACTTTAAATACTGTACTTGAGCTTGAAGCAGGTGTTGCTAATAGTTGTACAAAAGGCCCACTGATCGATACGTCAAAGGTTGCTAGAGAACTACCTGTATACACTGTACCATATTCTGTTGCAATTGCCGTAGATCCATCATGAGTAATTAACAATTTAGAAATATGTCTAGCACTACCTTGAGTTGCAGTAATTGTTAACTCAGCTCCGCTATATGTTGTAGGGAATACTTGCACTGTTGTCTGTGCTGTAGATGTTGTTGTAGTACTTGATGAAACAAGAGTAGAGTGACTTAGATTTAAATTACCCTGTACAGTCAAATTGCCGGTCATTGTATCGCCGGTAACGTTTACATATCTAGCATCGGCAGTTGCTTGATCTAAGTAAGTTCTTACACCTTTTGTTACAGAAATTACGTGACCGAAATCGTCAAAGTCTAAAGCTTCAACAAATTCTTGAGATGCGCCTGTATTTGCAAAAGCAACATTAGCTTGTGAAGAAGTATCAGTATGACTTATTGTTACGTTAGCACTTAGTGCACCACCACCCGTTAAACCGGTACCAGCAAGAACATGCGTTGTTTGCGGTACGAAGTTTGAGTCAACTTCAGTTTCAGTATAGTAGCGGTTGTCAAGCTGACCTGCATCCAACTCAGTTTCTGTGTAGTAACGATCATCTAAATTCAGAGTACCAAGACTTGTTACATGACCAAAACCATCAACCCCAACGCTTTGTATTACACTACCTTGTACGTTGGTCACAGATGCTTGAGTGCTCGTGTCTTCGTGCTGAATATGAATTGAAGCATTGTTAGCTTGGTTAAGAGTAAACGTTGTTGAAGCTGCTACCAAACCATTGTTTGCAACAATATCAATCTGGCCGTCTCCAACCAGACTAGATGCGGTGTTTGCAGATTGATCAAAGATTTCTTGAGCAGAATATCCATCAAGAGTATCTGCGTCCAAACCAGAGCCGGTACCCATGAAACCTTCATGGAATATTTTCTTTTCAACGGTGCCAGTACCAGTGACATCATAACTATATCTTAAGCCATCTCTTTGAGGATCTGTTGCCGCTTGAGTTGGTGTTGTAAATTCTAAGAAACTAGTTGTTGAATTGTCATAAACACGAACACCATTACCATTTATGAAAGATAGCGAGCCTTTTACTGTTCCACCTTGGCGAAGATATATCGTAGGACTTCCAGTTCCAGATGTAGTATTTACATTGAATTCACTTTCAAAAGTGTCCATCAATGTTTGGTATGTTGTACCATCACCTGTTGCAATTGTCAAGGTGCTATTCGATGAATTCCAAACTACGTCATCTACACCTGCAACTGCAGTATTAGACATTGCGGTAATACGTCCGTCAGCTGCTACAGTTACAACAGGAATTTGAGATGCGCTGCCATATGTTCCGGCAGTAACACCTGTATTCGCTATATCTGCCGTAATACTTAGATTACCATCTGTTGCAGTGGCTGTACCTGTTACATCTCCAGTTAGTGTAACTTCTGTTTCTGTAGAAACATGGAAAACTGATCCATCACCAGTTTCTAAAGTTATTGTATTATTAGCAGCAGAATACGTAAAGTTATCCACACCAGCAACAGGAGTAGTATTTGCTGCAGTGATTCGACCTTCGCTATTAATTGTAAGAACTGGGATTGCAGTAGCAGATCCATAAGTGTTTGCTGTAACGCCAGTACTTGATAAAGTACCACTAATTACTCCACCTACAGTAAGATTACCGGCAAAGATACCATTGTTAGCAGAAAGATCACCTGAACTAGTGTTATGGTCGCTCTCACCCAAAACCGACAAGTTACCGCGAACGACAACATTACTATCGAAAGAAGCAGAGTTTGCTATAATTCTTTCTGCATTAACGTCACCAGCAAAGTGACCGTTATTTGCACTAACGTCACCTTCAACGTCAAGGGCATCAAAGCCAAGCGTTGAGATGTTAATTGAATTTGCAGTAAGATCTTCAACTGTTAGATCTTTAAATTCATTTAAGTAGATATTATATATTGTACCATCACCAGTTGTTAATGTCAACTGATTATTTGCAGAATCCCAAGTAAAATCATCAACACCTGCAACAGGAGTAGTATTAGCAGAAGTAATTCTACCATCAGCATCTACTGTAATAATTGGAATGGCTGTAGAAGATCCATAGGTGTTTGCTGTAACACCCGTGGCTGTATTAGTGAAGTTAGCCCAATCTAAGTAATATGATCCCTCTTGACCATCTAGAAGATCTGCATCTAATCCTGAGTTAGCGCCATCAACTCCCGACAGAAGTGAGAGGATAGCGGCCGCATCAAGGTCTGCCGAAACATCTACAATAGATTCGGTATTGGCAACTGGATCGAATTTCTTGAAGTAAAGTTTACCATCAGCTGTGTTAATTGCTACCTCACCCAGCTCCAACTGGGCAGTAGTAGGCACACGTCCAGCGACGGCACTACGCTTTAATTTAATTGTTGACATATGTATGTCCCTTTGTTATAATACCTATATAGGTTACAAAATAATAATAGTTGTTTCTTAGAATGTTCCTCCATCAATCTCATTAATAGCAATAGCAACTTGGCCGGCCGTGACGGTTGTATCTACACCATCTGTACCGATAAATGTTAAGCTTGTGCCGAGAGTGATTTCAGTATTCGCACCGTTTTCATCAACAATCGTAAATGGTTTTGCTTCTAGTGTATCATTATTTATTTCAAGCGTAGAATTATCTACATTAACAGAGAACGTCGTACCTGTCAAGGTTAAACCGTCTCCACCAGAATATGTTCCCTCACCTGAGAACTGATACCAACTTACATCATCTGTTCCAAGACTAAATGTTTCAGCATCGTTAACAGTTGCAACATATCCAGTACCTCCATTTGTGGTACCGTCAGTTACAAATTGGAAAGATCCAGGAATTTCTGATGATTCGTTAAAGTATTCTCCTCTAGTAAGTACCCAAGGAGTTCCACCACTACCAACCTCAGTGACTTCATATGAGCCATTTTCTTCTGCGTTAGTTTGATCTTTAACAAGTACTCTATCTCCAACATTCCATGAAATGACGCCATCTACAGAGAAAGCGACATTAGTGTTGGCCGTAAGAGTTCCTGCACCGTTATTATATACTGCACCTAGATCTACTGTTGTTGCAGCAAGAGCTGAAGGAATAACTCGTAGACCTTGTACTGTATTATCTACATAAGATTTATTGGCAGCATCACTACCAGCTGTAGGTGCAGCAACATTTGTAATTCTAGAGCTGTTGACATTTAATTCAAGAGCTGTTCCAGTACTGATTGAAACACCGTTAGCTTGAAGTTGCAGATCTTGCCCGTTGTCTACATATATTCTTCTATCTGCACCTGATCCACCGATCTTAACATCAGAAGCTTGTACTACTGTTTCAACTTGAATATGTTTAAGGAATGAGTTTGTACCACCTGGATGCAAGAAATATGTTTGAGCATCAGCATCTACAAATCTTTCAGCTTTAACATCACCATTTTGTACAACCCAATCACCAGACTGTTTATCAGCATAAGCTGCAAAGTTGAATGTTTGATCAAGGAAACCTATCTGCCCGCTTGTAGCATAGATATATGCAGAAGAAGACGCGCCATCTTTCATCTCAATTTGAGAATATGCTTGTCCTTCTCCAACTTTCAAACCTTTAATAATAGAGGTTCCGTTTGGATCCATGTAATAGGCGTTGTCGTCTGAATCGTAATATCTTGGAGCAAAAACGTTACCAGTAAATACAGCACCGGTAGTGGTAGAATATCTTGTATCTAGATATGCATAGTCCAGAATAAGATCCGGCGTAGATCCTGCAGACTGAGTATGAGTAACATTGATACCACTGTTATTAGCAGAAGATGTAACGTCGTTAACGTAGTTTGCAGTAATCGTAACTGGGATTGTAACATCACCGGCTTGTACTACTGTATTTGAACCACTTACATCTCCACCTAGATTAATATCAAAGTTTGTAACTTCTGCATAAATTTGGTCGTTAGCATCAATGTTAAAGAAGTTGATACCTTTATTAAGACCCCCGGCCTGAGCGTCCGTAAACATGAGACCAACGAGGTCATGCACAGTTTCTGTAAAGTCAGGAATCGCGTTTGCTTGAAGCTCAACCGGAATCTCTGTAGCAAAATCGATACGGCCGTCTGCAGTAATTCTAATACGAGGAGTAAATCCATCATTACCGTAGATACCTGTAGATCCTACCATTGGCTCAGTAAGGCCAATCTCGAAAGAGTTGTTTGCTTGATCTGGAACACCTTTTACTTCCAACTGATCTTCAGTGAAAGTAATCGTTGGGCTTTGAATCAGGTTAATATAGTTGTAAGTATTTGCACCGTTATCACCTGAAATAATATTCAAGTTGGATGTAAATGTATCGACATAAGCTTTATTTGCAGCATCGGTGGCAGCAGTAGGAGTTGCAACATCAGTGATTCTATTATTGTTTACACTGATATTTCCAGTGGCATCAAGATTTAGATCACCAGCAGATGTAATAGTAGAATTAGCAACTATGTTTGTTCCAATGGTAAGTTTCTTAACACCGGCTGTAAAGAATTCTAATTCATCATTGTCTGCATTTGGAGATGATTCGGCAGTAATCTTTGTATCTTGGTCGATGTCAATTACTGAACCAGCAAGACCCGCCCATGCTACTCCGTCGTAACCCTCGAAGCGAGAATCATCTGTGTTATAGCGTAACATACCAGTTACTGCTGACGGTCTTTCTGCTACATTACCAACTGGAATCTTAACGGCACCTGTTGTGTCAATAGTAATAACTTCATCACTACTGTCAAGTGTATCTACAAATAGTTTGTTCCAATTTTTAGTGGTAGAACCCAAGTTGTAAGTTCTATCTGCATCTGGAATTAAGTTACTTTCAAAATCAGCAACCACTTGAATGGCATCTGTGTTTGCATCACCAATAGTAATGTTACCGCCGATATTAACGTTTCCAGTTACATCAACATTTCCATAAAAATAAGCAGTATTTGAAGAATCTATTTTTGCAGCAAGTGTTCCGCCAGTAATAAATCTTAATTCGTCATTATCAGAGCCAGGTGAAGTTTCAGCTGTAATTTTTGTATCTTGGTCAACATCAATAACGCCTCCCAAACCGGACCAAGCTGTTCCGTCATATCCTTCAAACTGGCCGTCTTGATTATTAAAACGAATCATACCTTGAACGGCTGTTGGACGTTCTGCAGTATTTCCTCTTGGAATCGTAATGGCGCCTGTTGTATCAATTACAACATTAACATTGGCAAGCATTTGAGTGGAATCTAAAAGAAGTGTTTGTGTTCCACCAGTGAAAAATTTAAGTTGGTCGTTGTCAGAACCCGCACTATTTTCCGCTTGAATTTTTGTATCTTGGTCAACATCAATAACACCACCGAGTCCTGACCAAGCAATACCATCATAACCTTCAAACTGTCCATCAAGAGAATTAAAGCGAATCATACCTTGAGCAGGTGTTGGTCTGTCGCTGCTATTTCCTGACGGTAAAGTTACTGCACCGGTTCCACCAATTTGTAGAATACCAGTGTTAGGTGTAATAGAATTAATTACTTGGCTGGCATCTACGTGGAATTCTGTGCCTTCTAATGAAAGACCGTTACCAGCAGTAAATGTACCAACACCTTGGAATTGAGTCCAAGTAATATCGTGAACATCGAGTTGGAATGTTTCAGCATCTGATACTGTTGCTACCCAACCAGTTTGTCCGTAAGTATTACCATCTGTTACAAACTCATATGAGCCAGGAACATCTGTTGCAGTCAGGTTAAAGAATGCTCTTCTAAGTACCCAATCAATGAGAGTAGAACCGACAACGTCGATGTTATATGAACCGTTTTCTTCTGGATTATTCTGATCTTTAACGAGGATGTTATCTCCTCTAGACCAGTTTGTAACACCGTCAATATCTAGAACTGCCGTTGCAGGAATCGTAATTGTCGCACCGATAGTTGTATTACCGGAAGCAAAAGTACCGCCAAGATCTGCTGTTGTTGCGGCAAGAGCTGACGGTCTTACAACAAGACCTTGAGCAGTATTGTCAACATATCTTTTGTTTGCGGCGTCTCGTGGATCTACTGGATCCTCAACAACACGAACAGTTAATTCAAGAGCAACTAATTCGTCAGATAGATATTCTCGTGTTACAACGTCTGTATTTGCTTGTGGCGGTGCAACATTGATAAGTCTATTATTACTAAATGAAACGTCATTGTTTGGACCTGCTATAGATCCAACATTAGTAAATGACAAACCATCTAGTGTTGATGTATTATCACCTAGATTAAGTGTTGTATTTGCAAAGCTAATTGATTGAGAAGAAATAACGCCGTTAGCAACCGAGAAGTTTGATGTACTTAACTCAGCATTAGTAACAGCTGTAAGATGCCCAAACTGATCTACTGTAACATTGTTAAGTAGACCGAGAGCTGTGTTATTCGTGTTTGCTTGCGATGATGTGTCAGCGTGAGAAACTTCTACGTTTGCTGTTTCTATCTGATTTGGAGTTACAACAATACCGTCTCCGGCTGTTATATTAGCAATATAATTGCCGGTTGTATCTGCACCAAGCGCAACTGAATCTGGTGTTATAAGAGGCTTTTTTTCTCCGGCTGCTACAAGTCTTACTGAGTTTGTTTGGGAGTTAACCTTTAATTTGATAGCCAAGGGTTATACCTCCGTTATAGTAGGAACTACTGTCGCAAGTCCTTCTAGGAGCTTAGACGTTTCTCCGGTGGCCTTTTTCATTAACACATCATATTGGTATTTTCCGGGATTTAAAGTAGCCGTAGTATCTGCTGAAAGTACTAGGGTTACGTCGTTATTAGCAGTTTCAATATCAAAATCTACTGCTTTTTTGGACGAGTACAACTTACGCATATCTGCATGAAACGTGATCGTGCTGAGAACCATCTCGTCATTGTCTTCGTCGAATAGCTCTAAGGATAGACGGAAATCTGTACCTTGATCTATATAGATATTTGCTTTGGATCCCATTTTAAATCTCTTTTGCTTTTTTCTTTATTTATAATAAAATGATGGTTTGAAAAAGGGGGTATTAGCAACCCCCCTTCAAAGTCGAGATTTAATCTGCAATTACCCCTTGAATTTGTCTAAATCTTTTTTAAGTTCTTTAACTGCTTCGATGAGAAGACCAACCAAGTTTCCGTAAGATACAGACTTAATTTTATCTTCGCTATCATCTTCAATAACAGCTTCTGGAATGATTTGTTCAACTTCTTGGGCAATGAGACCGATTCTTCTAACATCAGGATCATGTTTCTTATGGAAGTAAACACCTCTCATAGCTTCTACTTTATCTAGAGCGTTAGAAATTGTTTCGATGTTTTCTTTCAATCTAATATCAGAGTTTGTTGTAACGTCACCAGTTGCAGTAAAGTTACCGCCTCCAGATCCCAGACCAAATGTAAACCATGCTGTTCCATTCGCTTGGTTTTCAATTGAGAATTGTTGGACTGAAGTCGTTGCATCAAACAAGAAGTTACCTGTCGCAGACTCGTAACCGAGTTTCATTACAGCGCTAGTACCGAATGTAGCATAAACATCATTCGGGAAGTTCATGTCCGATGTAATACCTGTTACAGCTCCTGATGTTGTTGTGCCATTAACTGTAAGGTTGCCACCAAGCTCTAGGTTTTCAATATAAAGTGTATCTACATCTGATTGATAGTAGAAGTTAGATTCACCGCCTGGGTTTGGACCAGTAGTACCAAGTAGAGGTCTTTGCTCAGCGCCACCTTCAAACATTGCGATAAAGAGTGCAGTATCTTGAAGAGCAGTTGTGTGAACGTTTTGTAGGTTACCTACACCACCTTCGTTACCAAAACCTTGAGTACCCTGAATACCTTGGAAGCCAAGCTCACCTTGGATACCTTGTGTGCCCTGAATACCTTGTGCACCAGCACCAGTGAAGCCTTGGAAACCAAAATTACCTTGAAGACCTTGTGTACCCTGAAGTCCTTGAATACCTTGTATACCACCACCGCCGTCTGGGCCTTGGAAACCATACCAACCTTGAGTACCTTGAGCACCTTGGCTACCGCCTTCACCAGGACCACCAGTGAAACCTTGAACACCATCAGCACCTTGGAAACCATAGTAACCTTGAACACCACCGACACCTTCATCGCCGGCAGTACCCTGCATACCCTGTGGACCTTGCGTACCTTGGTTACCAATTGCACCAGCTCCAATAAAGCCTTGGATACCTTGAATACCTTGATTGCCTTCGCCTCCAGGACCTTGGAAACCTTGATATCCATCGAAACCTTGGAAACCTTGAGTTCCTACACCAGGACCACCTTGCATACCTTGAGCGCCTTGGAAGCCAGGATCACCAGTTTGGCCTTGGAAACCTTGAGCACCTTGGTTACCGTCACCCGGCGTACCTTGGAAACCTTGCGGGCCAGATTCACCGTCAGTACCTTGAAGACCCTGTGGACCTTGAGTACCTTGGAAACCAGTACCTGAATCACCTTGGATACCTTGAACACCTTGTGAGGCTTGAGCACCCTGAACACCTTGTGTACCTTGATTACCTTGAATACCTGTACCGCCGATACCGTCTTGTCCAGCAAAACCTTGCGTACCTTGTGTACCTTGCCCAGTTATACCCTGTGTACCTTGGATACCTTGGAAACCTTGAATACCGTCTCCACCTAGAACACCATCAGCGCCCTGAACACCTTGTACACCTTGAGTACCTTGTGGACCTTGTGGACCAAGAGCACCTAGAGTACCTGAAGGACCTTGGAAACCTTGTACACCTTGATCACCTTGAATACCTTGCGTACCGGCACCTGTGAAACCCTGAACACCTTGAGTTCCTTGAGGACCTTGGATACCAGCAGGACCAGGTGAGCCTGGATCACCGACGTCACCAGTTCTAGCAAATGTAATGGTAATATCTTCGTCATTAGCAAATGAACCACCTACAGAACCAGATACGTAAGAAACATCGATGGCAAAATAACCTGAAGCTTCCGTTACTCCACTGATAGTATATAGTTGGAAGTTAGCAGGTGTTTGCTTTTCAGTGATCTTAACGTGACCTTTAATGGCACTTGTGGAATCATCGATAGTTCTTAGATATGGCTGAATGTCTGTGAAGTTATCATCACGATCATCCATCAAAAGAAGTGTAGCAGAAGATCCATTTGAGTTATTAATCTTAGCATAACCAACACCAGGATCTGATGTTGCTGTGTTTGTTGACCAAGTATAATCGAATGTTACGCCACCGAAGCTACCTGTTGAACCCTGCGCACCATCAGCACCTTGGAAACCAAATGTACCTTGAGCACCTTGTGGACCAACTTGGCCTGGGAAGCCTTGCACACCTTGGAAACCATAATCACCTTGAATACCTTGAGCAGCTTGGAAACCTTGCATACCCTGTGTACCTTGGAAACCGTACCAGCCTTGTACACCTTGAGTTCCTTGAATACCCTGAATACCCTGCGGCCCGACCTCGGAAGTAGTAATGTTTCCACCCATTGCGCCGTGTACTGTACACTGATAGTACAATGTATCTGGAGCATTAAATGGAACTCTGAATACTAGCTTACCATTATCTGTGCCGTTGTTTGTTACGCCTGTATTGTATGCAGCACCACCATTAGATACTCTAATCTGGAATGGATGACCTACTGCATTAATATCAAATACGTATGTAAATCCTCTTAGAAGATGCAGATCAGGATCAAGTACACCATCGATTGTGTAATCGTTAGGAGCATTTGGCGCAGTAACAGTAAACTCACGGGCTCCTTCAAAGCCTTGCATACCTTGGAAGCCTTGAGTACCCTGCACACCTTGATATGCTTGTGGACCTTGTACACCCTGTACGCCTTGAGTACCTTGTGTGCCCTGTGTTCCTTGAGTGCCCTGTGTTCCTTGAGTACCCTGTGGACCAATAGGACCGCCTGGAATAAAGTTAATGATAGCAAATTCGTCATGTGTATCAACGACTTGTGTTTGCCAGTTTGTAACTGTACTTTCGATATTTGTTACGTCAAAGTAACCCCAGTTTTTAGAAACTGAATCCCAAGTAAAGTTAGAGAATGAGTAAGCAGCAAAATGATGACCGCCAGGACCGTCACCGTCTCCACCTGCGTGTGAAACAATGATATGACCTTTTGGAGTACCTGGAAGTCCAGCCAAATAATCTAGAATCTCGTCAATCTGATTTGAATACTGATCAGAAGGAATATCATCTAGAATAATTCTTGTTGCTTGGGTAGGATCCGAGTTGTTGAATCTAAAGTTATTCGTGCCAGGATCTGATGTAGCGGTACCGCTGTCAAATGCCCACTCAAATGTTAGACCACCATGCTCGCCGTGAGTACCTTGAACTCCTTGAACACCTTGGTAGCCTTGAGCACCTTGAGTACCGAATCCACCTTGAACACCTTGTGTGCCTTGGCGACCTTGTACACCTTGCCAGCCTTGTACACCTTGGTTTCCTCTAAATCCTTGTACGCCTTGAGTACCCTGTATACCTTGAGTAGACTGTGGGCCTTGCGTACCTTGACGGCCTTGTAATCCTTGAGTACCTTGTGTACCCTGCCAACCTTGGAAACCTTGTGTACCTTGAGCTGATTGAGGACCTTGAGTACCTTGTGTACCCTGCCATCCTTGTACGCCTTGAGTACCTTGTGGTCCTTGAATACCTTGGAAACCACGATCACCCGAAATGTCAAATGCGACAACGAGTGGATAAGAAGTATATGTGCTAGGTGGCGAAGTTAGTTCTGTAAAATCTTGTTTAAGAGCATCACCAGCTATGTATGTAACGTCGAGTTCCCAGTAACCAGTTTGATCTGTTAATTCTTGAACTGAAAAGATTACATAATCTGATGGATTGTCTCTTTTTGTAAATTTCAAATAACCTTTATTAGTTGACGATGCACTATCCATCGCCTGATAAAGACCTTCAACATTAACATTATGATTATCTGTATCATCAATCCAAATTTGTGTAACTGCTGAAAAGTTATCAGTATTTGCTAAAGCAGCATTAAAGATAACCCCGCCAGTACTAGGATCTGCTTCTGTAATATCATTTAAAAGATTATATGTAAGTACTAGACCAGAGTCTTGTCCTTGCCAACCTTGGATACCGTACCAACCTTGAGTACCTTGTACACCTTGATACGCTTGAGGTCCCTGAATACCTTGAAGTCCTTGAACTCCTTGGACACCCTGAATACCTTGTACACCTTGATAAGCTTGTGGACCTTGGGTACCTTGAATACCCTGCATACCTTGGACACCTTGTTGTCCTTTAAAGCCTTGGATACCTTGAACACCCTGTTGTCCACGGAAACCGCGACGACCTTGAATACCTTCTTCACCAATAGTACCTTGAGCACCTTGGGTTCCCTGATTACCCGTAAAACCTTGTACACCACGGAAAGAACCAATGTTTACCCAAGTGCTTGAGCCAACATAGATCCAAAGTTCATCATCAGCTTCGTCAATAACACCGTCGCCGATGTTAGGACTTGGAAAAGCAGTGTTCAATGTGGCCTGGGGGTCGCCACCGGCATCTACATCAGCGACAGATCCAATGATTGTAAATCCTGGACCGTAGTCACCTTGTAAGCCCTGAACACCTTGGACACCTTGGGTGCCTTGAGAAGTTGCCGCAGCTGCATCAAAAAGTACCCAGTTGGTACCATCTGAGTAGCGCATCTGCCCAGCAGTCGTGTAGACAATAGATCCTTCGTGTGCCGCAGGATCGAGCGTCGTATAATCTTGGGGTAAGCCCTGTCCTATAAGAGTTGTGCGACCTCTAAGGCTTCTAAATCTACTCGACATCGTCTTCCTCGCTCTGACCTAATGTGAACGACAATGTAGCGTCACACGCTAAGTTTGCGGACGCTTTAATTTCCAATAAATCACCCGATGCAAAGAATTGTCCATTTAGAGGCAAAGCGAAGGTGTCATATGCCGGAATCGGCATGTTTCTTATTACGTAAAATTCCTGGTTTAATGCGTATCTATGCGTGCGTACATCGACGTTTACAGTGTTTGCTGAGTAATTACATATAATCAAAGGACTGATGACTTCGCCTACACCCGGCTCAACCACGTTTGAACCGCCAAAAACAAGCTCAGGAACTTCGTAGTTGGGCACTTCAATAAGAATGTCCCAGTTCGTCGTTAATGTTAAGTTTTTGGCGACCGGTTTTGCGTCGGGCGCCTGGGATGTTGATATAGTTGTAATTGCCATTATAGTACTGCCCTACTGTTAGAAGCTCTTCTAGCTAGTTTTCTGACCGATGACGTAAACGGTCTACCCTCAATACGTCCTGTTCTACCATTGATTCTCAGTCCTCTTGCGAAGTACTGGTTGTTCAATTCGTCAGAACCAGACCATCTAATTCTACCACCATCTTCTGAAAGAACAGAAGCGGTAGCACCAATTGCAGCACCAACGTTTCTAAAGTTTAACGGCAACGCATTTCTGTTAACACCTGCTGATGCGCCGTTAAACTGGTGGGCAATGGATTCAACAAGCGAACCAAATGCCAAGAAGTTTGGTCTCAACACTGTACTAATCAATACGTCGTCAATCAATTCAGTAATCATAGCTCTATGTGCTGCGTTAGGTGCGATATTGGTATTTATATAATCTCTCATACGCTCCCAAGCTTTATAGAAAGATACTAGCAAATCTACATTGTTTTGATGTCCACTTGCAATCCATCCAGTGCCATTCCAGTAATGAATTTCACCAACATAATCGTTATTATCTGGGTTAGATCCGCCTGTTGCTGATACAACGAATGCATCCCATCTCTTTGGATTAGTTAATGCATCACGTTCTGTTACTGTACCCGCACCTTTAAATCTTAGATCTCTCCAGTTAGCAAACGCGCTTGGTGGGTTAAACACTGGGAATACTGATTTTGAATCAATATCGTATAGTGCTGCTGCAAAAGATCTCATTGCTTTATCAGAACCTTCGATTGGTGGGTTCTGTGAAGGATCTGTGAAGCGAAGATCGTTTTGTATAATATCAATTAAGTTACCAGCATCACGATATGTTTTAGGTAGATCGATAAACTTATATGTTGAAGTAATAAATCTCTGTACTTCTTTCTGAAGCGCAACTTTATTATTCAACAAGATATCTCTTGAGAATCTAAACGCTTTATTCTTCTTGTCTTCCCACATGAAGTCTGGTTGAATTGTTCTACCAAGAGCTCTTGGTGTGTTATAGAATAGTGCGTTGTAGAAAATCATACCCAAGTCTTTTGCTTGCGCTTGCTGAGCTTCAGATCCCATTTCTGGGCGAAGCTTCTGACCTGGATACTTACCTACTGTAACATCACTTACAATCTTACCAAGTTGACGATAAGATTGAGCTGTTGCAACTCTTGTATCTTCCGGAATACGAAGTTCGTTATTCCAGTAATAGAAGTCTGCGTTCCAGCGAGATGCTAGGTTACCACCGTAGTTCAAATCCCAGCTCATAGCATCAATGATGTAACCTGAGTCACGGCGACACTTAGCTTTGCTGTAATCTACGATAGTAAAGTTGTCTGAGATAAACTTAGTTACATCATCTGCAAGATCACCGAGTTTTCCATCGATCATCTTACCTGCTGATACCTTGCTATCATCAACCCATGCTGTGTTAGGTTCGATAAGCTCAGGAACTGCATCCAATCCATCTCTTCTAATTGCTTCTTCAACAATACGAACCATGTCTGCAGCCCACTCGCCTTCAACTGCTGTCGCTGCTGATGGACCACCTGCTTCGCCAGCAACATCACCAGTAATAATCTTACTAATGTAGTTTGCCATTTCTTCATAGAAATCAGCAGTTTGTTGACGCTGATCAAATGGAAGAACGCTTGTTGCATTGTCGAAATACATATTAGCAGCAAGTCTTGTAGCATAGTTTGTTTCGTATTGTACGTCGTGTGAGATAGCGTCGAGCATAATGCCCACATCTCTACGACATTTTTCTTTAGGATAACTGATACCTTTATAAGTTGTTGAGATATGGTTAACCATGCTCGTTGTAAGTGCTTCAAGAGCATTGTCAACTTTATCTTTCTCGGTCTTAAAGATTGAAGGTACCCAATCCATATTAGGCTCGATACGTGCAGGTAGGTTATCAGGATTGTTATCATCTGCAATATCAGCAATCATAAGTGCAAGATGTTTTGCTTCCATAGCAATCTCTCTTCTTGCAGCCAATGATGACTTGTCTTGCTTGAATGATTGTCCTCTAATAACTTTTACTGCATTGTCTGTCGCACTTACAAATGTATGTGCTCCAGCATAACCTTTAGCATATCCAGCTTGAACTGTAATTGTTGTTGCTGTTTTAGCATCAATTCTTAGCGGCTTAGCGAAAGAACCATCTGTTTCTCTTGGATGCGAGATTTGTACAGCAGGTGAACCACATTCGAAAGTAATGCTTTCTTTTTCAAACATGATGTAATCACCAACCGCTAGGTTATGAGCACCAAGAGTAACTTCCATCACACCTGTTAAAGGATTGTATGTAGCATTTGTAGGTGTAAAGCGCTTACCGATTCTTAGATCTACATCTTCATTACGGATTACTTTGCGCATTACTTCAGCCATATGTGTAAAGGCTTTCTTAGTAGGCTCTCTCTGCTCAAGCGGCAGTAGGTTTGTCATGTTAACAAAGTAGATCTGCGCTGCATTCCACATCGCAGAGTTACCACCGTACTGAATATCATGAGAGATCGCATCAACCATGTAACCAGTGTCACGGCGACATTTTTCTGAATCGTACTCAAGATAATCAAATTTGGATTGCAGATAAGAATTAACACCGTTTTGTAGTGTTGTCTTACGTGCTGTAATCTTCGCAACGTCTGATGCATCGGCATATCCTGTTGCGCCTACAGCTCCAGTATCTGGGAACACGGCTGCAGGTAAACCAAAGAGAGAATCTTCAGTAATCATATTAGATACGATATTAAATAGATCTTCTACATCTTGAGCAACCTGAGTAAGAACATTACCGAATGCAGTACTTACTGTTTCAGTATTACCAGTTGTAGGTGTTACAGGAAGTTTCAACAAAATTCTTTCAGCAACTGTTGCTACATGCTCAAAGATTGCTGCAGTTTCTGTTTTCTGATCTGCAGGTAGAACTGATGTTCCTTGATCAAAGTATAGGCTTGCAACATCTCTCATAGCAACGTTTGAGCCATGACGGATATCCCAGCTTACCGCATCAACCATGTAACCGATATCGCGCTCACACTTATCTCTTTGCTCAGCTGAAAGAGCTGCCCAAAGTACTGGATAAGTTTGCTCAAAGTATGCTCTACCTTCTTTTTGCAAGAATGTTCTGTTAGCAACCAAGCCATCAGTTGAGTTACCTTCGCTAACACCAATTCTAGATGTTCCGAAGTTGTATGTTAGACCTGATACACCATCTTTCATAATGTTGATGATGTTATCAAATGCACCACGAGCTGTTGTAAGAGCTGTACCTGAAAGCTGTGCTTCGATGTCTTTTCTTACATACTTAATTGCTTCAATAGTTTCTGCAAGTTGGTCATTAATTACTGTGTCTGTTGAAGGATTACCAGCTCTGTAAGCACGACCTGCATACTTACTTGAGTAATCACTATTTGTTTCAACGTCTCTTCTTACAGCGTCGATAATGTATCCAACGTCTCTTGCACACTTATCTTCATCGTATGTAAAGTAAGTATCATTAATGTATCCAACAACCTCATCTTGGATGAAGCCTTTGTTCATCTGAAGTGCTTTACGAGCATATGTTCTTGATGGCTCGATAAGAGGTGCGATGTCTGTATTTGCAGATGGAAGATTTTTAAGTCTTGCTTCTGGTTTCTGAGTAATATCAAGAGATCCAGTATATTCTGGAATTACAAGACGATCATCTGTAATGTTTGAGATGATGTTAGCCAATCTCTTAGCTTCTACACCAGTTGCCGCGTCAGCAGGAAGACCCGAAGTATCTTGAGTTAGCGCATTACCTGTTGTAGGTGTAATTGCTGTCTCTGTAACAACATCTTCCATAAGATCAGCTATATGCTCAAATGCCAGTCTTGTAGGCTCTCTTTGATATAGAGGCAGAACATTAATAGCGCCTTCAAAGTAGTATCTTGCTGCATTGATTGTTGCAGAATCTCCACCGTATTCTAAATCTTCGGAAACCGCATCGACGATATAGCCAACATCACGTGGGCACTTATCTTCTTGATAAGCTAGACCATTATATGTTTCTCTAATATAGTCGATAATTTCAGTTTGATATTTAGCAGTTGCGCCAGCAATTTCTTCAAACATTACGTTTGTTGCTGCGTCATATCCTGTACCAGATAAAGTTGGTTCTTTAATAGTTGGTGTTGTTAGACCGGTATTGATTCCATCAGTACCATATCCTTCGCCGCCACTTACATAACCGTCTGTATCTTCGTAACCTTCAATACCGAATGTTGTTTTGTAATCATCTTCTTCGATGATATCAGAAATTGTTCTGAATAGTTTCTCAACTTCTGTACCAACCGCAGGTGCGACAGATGGTCTGACACAGTCTGTTGCTGCACTAACAAATGTATGCGCTTCTGCATAACCTTGAGCAGTTCCAACATACATTGTAAGAATATCGCCATCAACCTTAGTAATTTCAATTGGTGTATTGAAATATGGGTCTGTTGCTCTTGGATGAGAAATCTGAGTTGCAGGAGAACCGCACTCGAATGTAATACCATTTTCTGCAATCACGATGTAATCACCAACTGATTGACCGTGGCTTGGAATTGTCAGAGTCATAATTCCAGTTACAGGATTATATGCAGCAAATGTAGGTGTTAGAGTATTAGCAAATGTTTGAGTTGTAGCATTTTGTTGTGTTGCCACAACTTCTTGTCTTACCAACCCACCAGCAATATCTGCAATGTAAGCATATGCTTCAGCAGTTACTGGTTTTTCTTGTTCTGCTAGTACACTTACAGCATTATCGAAGTAAACTCTTGCGTTATTTACTGTTGCAGCATTTGAGCCGTGTTGTACGTCCCATGATACCGCATCGATAAAGTATCCTAGATCTCTTTCACAATCTGCTACGTTGTAAGAAAGATCTGGATGCGTGTTTGCAATCCATGCTGTTACTTCATCTTGCAAGAATGCTTTGTTAGATTGTAGAAGTCCTCTTGCATCTAAAGTATCTTGTGATACGTAAGATGTACCGAATGTTCTTGAGTTCGCATTACCTGCACCGTTATTCATGATGTCGATAATTTCATCGAATGCAGCGTCAGCAGCTAGGCCAGCAGCACCTGAAGTAATTGTTGTATTGATTTTACCTTTTAGCCAAGTAATCGCACCAACTGTTTCTGTAAGTTGATTGTTAACAACATTTTCTGCGCTTGCGTTACCAGTTCTATATGCCAAACCAGCAAATACTGCGTTAACATTAGAGCCTGTAGCCATGTCACGACGTACAGCATCAAGAATATATCCGGTATCACGAGCACATCTCTTGTCGTCGTATACGAAGTAGTTGTCTTTCAACCATGCATCGACTTCAGCTTGCAAGAATGCTTTATTAGCTTGAAGCTGCTTACGAGCAAGTGCACCATTTCTTGTAACTCTTTCAGGCAGCTTAACTACGGCGTCATAATCTGCTCTTACAAATGTATGAGTACCTGTATATCCACCTGCTGAGCCAGGATTAACTGTGATTGTATTTGCAGCAACTGCTGTAACTTCAAGTGGGAACTCGTAATTTGGCTCGCCAATTCTTGGATGAGCAATCTCGATTGTTTCAGAAGTCGCAGTATTAACGCATGAAAGTACAACACTTGCCGGTTTAAATTCGATATGATCGTTAGTTGTGAAATCATGAGATCCACCAAAGTCGATAATCATATCACCTGTTGTTGGGTTATAATCAACATCTATTGGTGTATGATAGCTTGCAACCTTAGCAGGGTCTGTCCAGTAGATGGCATTTGTATCTACTGAATCAACCTTAGCACTTACGAATGTATGTGCACCAGTATATCCGCCAGCATTACCCACGTTCATTGTAATTGCAGTATCAGTAACTGCTGAAATACGAACTGGTTTTCTAAATGCAGGTTCGCCATCTCTTGGGTGTGAAATTTCACCAATGTCACTTGTGGTTGTATTCGCACAAGAGAATCTGATGCTTTCATCTGCAAGCATTACATATTTACCAACCGGTAGGCTGTGCTGACCAATTTCTAGAGTCATATCACCAGTTAGAGGATCGTATGTACCTGTGCTTGGAGTAAACTTACCAGTATAAACTGATGAAGATGTAATTGCAAACGGTTCTGCTCTTACGAATGTATGAGCACCAGTATATCCACCGGCATCTCCAACATTAACTGTAATAGAGTCTGCAGTTACCGCGGAAATAGTTAGATCAGTATTAAATGCAGGATCTGAAGCTCTTGGATGTGAGATTTCAACTGCTGGTGAACCACATGAGAATGTCATCGCACCTTCGTTGATCTTAATTTTTTCGCCAATTCTTAGATCATGCTCACCAATAGTAACAGTCATAATACCTGTGTTTACATTATATGTAGCAGCAGTTGGAGTATATCCGTTGCCTCTTGCATATTCCATATGCTTAATAGCGTCTGCATCTGCGCTTACAAATGTATGCGCACCTAGATATCCGTCTGAGATTGCACCAGCATCAATAGCAATTGTATTTGCATCTGGTACATCAGTAATCTCAACCATATTGTTGAAAATTGGATCTGTAACTCTTGGGTGTGAGATTTGTACATTAGTATGAGTGTTGTTAGAACACTGATATGTGATTGCAGTTTCATCAATTACGATGTAATCACCTTTACTTAGATTGTGTCCTACCATCTCAAATGTTGTTCTACCAGACGCTGGATCGTAAGTACTTCCTGTTGGAGTGTAGTTACGTTTTACTTCAGCATAAGTTTTAACAGCATTTGCTTTCGCTCTTACAAATGTATGCGCACCGGTATAACCGTTTGCATCGCCAGCATTAACTGTAATAACATCGCCGGCAACATTTGTAATTTGCATTGGTTTTCTAAATAGAGGATCAGTTGCTCTTGGATGAGAGATTTCAACCGCCGGAGTACCACATGAGAATGTGATAGACTCTTTTTCTACAATAATCATATCGCCAATTTCATAACTATGATTTGGCAATGTAAGAGTCATTACACCAGTTACCGGATCGTATGTCGCAGTTTCTGGTGTGAACTTTCTAGCACCGGTATTCATGATACCGATGATTTCGTTAAACGAATCTTTTGATTTTGCGATAGCGATAGAATCTGACATTGTATCAGAAACTTCATCTCTTAAGTGTGAGAACGCTCCAACTGTTTCAGTAAGCTGATCTGTAAGTAGAGTCTTACTTGTTCCACCACGATATGCAATACCAGCTTGGATAGCATTGAAGTTTGTACCTAACTGCATGTCTCTCATTGCTGCAGGAACAATATATTCTTTTGTATCTCTCTGACATTTTTCTGAATCGTAGAAGAACCACTCTTCATCAGCCCAGTTCATCATATAGTTTTGGATCCAAGTACGGTTATGTTGTAGCTTAGCTCTTGCATTACGTTTATCTGCAGAGATTGCAGTGTCGTCACTAAATGTGATTGCTGAACCAAGAACTGCTACTGCGCTATCTTTTACAGATACAAGAGTATGTACACCGTTATATCCTGTAGATCCAACATTTACAGTAATTGTAGTTGCTGTTGTTGATGTAATCGGAAGTGCTGATTTAAACGCAGGGTCCGATTTTCTTGGGTGCTTGAGTTGTACTACATTACCATCTGTCGCACAAGTAAATGTGAATCCTTCTGGTTCTAGAAGAATATATCTTCCAACGTCAAGGCTGTGAGTACCTATAGTGATCTCAAAGTCACCTGTTGAAGGTGTATAAGTTACTGCAGTTGGCGTAAACTTGTCACCATCATTCTTGAGAATACCAATAATCTCATTAAATTTCTCATAAGCTTCTGCAGCAAATACCGCAGAATTAGCTTGAGTCAACTCGTCTGTTGAAAAACGTAGTCTTTCATATGCAGCAATTGTTTCTTCTCTTTGTGCACCGATTACGTTCTTAGCAGCTTTAAAGTAATATGCATTACCTGCTGTCACAGAGTTATAGTTTGTGTCAAGCATTGTGTCATACTTAACTGCTGGCAAGATAAACTCACGAACGTCTCTCTTACACTTAGCAGAATCATATGCATAGAATTCTTCGTTATTATCCAACCAATCGATAAATTCTTCGATGATGAATTCACGGTTATCTTGTACAACTTCACGAGCTGCAGTTGCAGGAGCATTACCTGTATCGGTAAAGATAATGTTGTTTGCAAACTCTTCACCATTCTTAAGAATGTTAAGTGTTTCATCAATTGATGTTGAGACTCTATCATTTACTTCTGTGTTTGCATTTCTAAAGATGTGCTCGATAGAATCTTTTAGATGCTCAATAGAACCAACTGTTTCATCAAGTTGTTCATTTACAACAACATATGAAATTGGTGAGCGATAAGTAATACCGTTTAAACGACCCCAGTAGTTACCCTTGGTTGCAATGTCTAGTCCAGTGTTCTCTACGATGATTCCAGTATCACGGAAACACTTGTCTGCATTATACCCTTGGTAGCCAAGACCTACATCAGAATTCAATGCAGAGGCCGGATGTGTAGTGTTTGCAGTCAAGAAGTTAACCATGTCGTCAACGATTGCTTGTTTGTTCTCTGCAAGAGCGTCTGCAAAATCTGTATTAGAAAGTAACGCAATACCTTGACCTGCTGAATCTTTAGGTGCTTCTGCAGGTTTAACAATTGTTGTTTTACCGCTGGCTCTCATTGAGATGTCACCGAACTGAGAACCTGAGTTGTTCAATGTAACCTGACCACCATCAAGAGCGAAGAACGCCTGACGAGTAAAGATTGACAATGAACCAATACCGTTGATACCAGCACCGTTCTTAGCAACGTATCCTGTACCGTTTTGAGTACGAGGTGTAAAACCAAAACAAAGTAGGTATGTGTAAAGTGAGTCAGGATCTAGAACTGCTCTGTCCATAAGCGCACAACCGCCACCACGACCAATTAGTCTGTTCGGGAAGTCGTCAATACCAAGTCTTACGACTTCAGCTGTACCGCCTCTTTGTGCAGTCAGGATGTCGCCTGGTTCTACATTACCTTTAAGGTTGCGAACGTGAACTGTATTAGGTAGATCATCAATATATGAAATAAAGCCTGTGGCACCACTTGAGAATACAACCTCATCATCAATCTCAAAGTTTGCTTGACCCACAACATTAGTGATATAGAATTCTTGTCCAAGGTCGTAGATTGTACCTTTTGAGTTGAATGGATTAAGTGGAGGTTCAACATCCAAGCGGTTGAAGTTTGAAAGCTGAGAGGAGTCTCTGATATATGGAGATCTTCTCATTAGAGCACCAGGACGATAAACGATAGCGAAACCACCCTCAGGATGATCGAAGTTATCGACCTCGAAGTTCATATATGAGAAACCTTGAACGTAACAACCTGATCCAACCTGAATACCGTTTGTTCTTTCCCAACCTGGCTTCTTCTGAATAACTGTTGCATACTGACCAGCAGTTGATGTCATTGAGCAATCATCAGGAAGAGAGATTGGTTCATCGACATAATAAGTGCCTGGTCCGACCGAGATGTGTACAGCGTTGTTAATATCGTTTCTATTATACGAACCACCGGCTTTCTCTAATGCAAGTTCTTCAGCTCTTTTCAATGTTTGTACTGGTCTTAGAAGTGTACCATCATTGTCGTCGTCGCCGTCTGCTGAGACGTAAACCTTAAGAGCTTTTTCTGTTTTTCTTGAGAATTCGTCATAAAGTTGACGATAAGTCATTTGCTCTACATCGCCGGTCTTAACATTTTTAAGAGCGAAATAACTATCTTCGTCGATAGGAGCTTCAAACTTTTTGGTTAGATCCATGTCAAAATCGACAAGCTTAGAATCGTCGATTGTTGAGTTAGAGATCAATGAATCTTCAACATTACCGTCTGTAAATGTAGATTTATTTTGTTGTAACTCAGTTGCAGCAGAATTGTTTATAGTAATATTTTCTGCAACAGTATTTGTCATAGTACCTTGGAAAGCAGTGTTTGCAATCACTGAATTCTGTAATGTACTTTGGTCCATAGTTGTATTCGTAAATACGTTATTGTTACCAGTACCGTCTGAGAAATCTGAATTTACTATACTTGTGTTATTAGCAGTAGAATCATTTAGTTCTGAATTTGTAATAACAATATTGTTTGCAGTTGTATCAAAGATATTTGAATTACTAATTGCAGTATCGTAGATAGTACCGTTAGCAAAAATAGATCTAGTGATTACAACATTATCGAGATCGGTGTCACGAATATCTGAGTTAGAGATAGCGACATCCCAGATCTGAGTATTACCATAGATCTCTGCATCAAAAATGTCACCGTTTGAGAAGTTCGTGGTGACGATAGTTGAGTTAGACATAAACGCGTCTTCAAGAATAATCTCGTCGATGGTAATGTTTGTAAGAATAAGACCGTTAGCTGTACCTTGATCGATAGTAACGTTATTATACTCTGAATCGTCAATAGTAGAATTTGTAAGAGTAACGTTGTTTCCTGTACCGTCATTAAACTGAGAACCAGTAATGACAGACTGAGACATTGTTATGTTGTTAGCAGACGAGTTTGTAATTCTACCAAGATCGATAGTGGTATAGGTAAACACGTTGTTATTACCAGTACCATCTGAGAAATCAGAGTTTGCTATTTCAAGATTGACACCAATAGAGCCTTCAAGACTTCCGCCAATAAATCGGGTTGTTTCGATTCGTCCATTTGTGAATGTTGAAGTGTTGATAGTAACACTTGTCAAAGTAGAATCTGACATAGATACGTTTCTAATAGTACCACCGGTGATGGTGATTCTATTAAAAATCTCGTACTGAATAGCTTGAACTAGTTCTTTACGGGTGATGTTCTTTGTGCCGTCATCACCTTGAATCAAGTTAACAATGACAAAGAGGTCTTCCGGTCTTGTATTGGCGCCGGTTATTGGACCTAATTCTGAAATCTTTGACATTCGGTTATACCCTTATAAGTCTGCTGTTTTTCTTTTTATTTATAAAACAATACCGTATCGTTCACCCGGAATCGATACAATAAAATAGCCTTGATCTTTTTCTGTTTTGTGACAAAATTGATGAGATATATCAGTTCTATCTTTCACAACATTATAAAGAGCTTCAGGTCCTCCCCAAACTGTCCAATCATCAGTAATATGTTCATAGTCCGTTCCAGAAGATTTTAAATTATTTTCTGAATCAAAATAATCTATCTTCATGATTCTTTGTTTTAAATTCATATGATAATGTTTTTTACCTAATACATTACCTTGCTTATCTAAATAATATCCAGTTCCCCAGTGCCATTCTTTACCTAAATTGTCTGTAGGTTTATTATGAGTTGTAGTCACGTAAAGTCTCAGATTATCAGTAGTCAACGTACCTAAATCTATAGCAATCAAACCAGTTCGTGTTCCTTCAGGACCTGGCTCGTACAATCTTCTTGGTACTGAAAATCCATACTTTTCTAAAAAAGTATCAATGTCTTGTCTAATTTCTTCTGAGTTATTACGAATGTAAATTACAACCGAATGCACATCTTTGCGTCTAACAAATTCTAATGTAGTTAGGATGCTTATTGGAAATATATCTAATGCTTCATCTAGGATATCATAATAGCCTCTAAAAATATTTGAATCTACCATTAGTTGCCCCCTGCCCCATTAGCCAAAACTAGTGTAATAGTTTGAGTTACATCTGTTGTAGGATAACCTATTCTTCTTATTTCAACAGAAATATCTGCAGATACATCTACTCCGTAATATGCAATACCTGCCGAGCCTGCGTTAGAAGGATCTGGATTTCCCCATGTTACTGCGACGTTAGTATCTAATGGAATCCATGTGTTCCAAAGAGGATTACTTATAATGATCGAGCCCTGTGGCCCCGTAGAAAGAGTTGGAGTTTGCGGAGAGTTTACAGCAAGCGGAAGGTTCTGCACAACATTACTGTAATTTAATCTTACCTCATAGCGGTCGCCATTTCCTGTACCAATGTCGTCTTGTAACCAGTCTATTACATCACCTAACGCAGGAACATTACTTCCACCTACATTTGACAAATTTTCAATAATTTTATCAGTTGTGCCGTCTGATCTAAGTTGGAAACCAAAACGACAGAAAGGACCTGTAGTAGTCGTATTTGTTGCATTAAATCGCCACGTAGTATTAATACTATTTGCTGGAACAGGCTGATCTGTTGGCACACTAAATTTTGTTACTGAACCATTCTTTTCTATACGGAAACCAAAATAATATGATTGATTTCTTTCAGTATTACCACCAGTTGCAGGTGGGGTAAAGATTTGAGTAGCAGCACCCGTATCAAGGTCAAATTTTAAGTAGCCTGGATTTCCGTAACCGCCGTCGTGGTTACCTACAGCGAATGCTGGAGTTCCGCCTTTACCGAGTTGTACGACATAATCAACCTCTACATCAACATCAACAGTACCGTTCCATCTTCCGCCATAAAAACCACCTTCACCGGCTTTACCCCACTCATCTGAGCCACCTCTATTGATAAGACCGAAGAACTCGTAGTTATCTCCATTACCTTGGTCGCCGCCGCCACCGCCGCCACCTGCACCCCAGTGTCCCCAAGGTGCAGAGCCACCTGCAGTATTTCTAGCAGCTGCAGCCCCGCCTGCGCCGAATGGTGACGCTTCACCCGCTGTAGCATTCGCACTTGTAAACGCGTTGTTATTTCCTCCAAGACCAGATTGTGCTCCGGCTTTAGTATCAGTCTGGGCTACATCATCTCGTGTTACGTTAAACGCAGTGAGAAAATTCGCACGATCTATTTGTGATGGTACTACCCCGCCGTTTGCCGCTACTGCAGCATCAAAGGTTGACATAAGCATGATACCACTAGGCCCACCAGATCCAGCTCGACTTACAATATCAGAATTGTTTTCAAAACCAGAACCACCTGCACCGCCTCCGCCGTATGCTTCAAACGCTAGATTAATTATTCTTGTAGCGCCATAAAATTGGCTCATAGCAATAGGTTCGCCCTGCTGACCGATAGCAGAGTTTTGGTTTTTATTAGGTACTAAACCTCCTCCTCTAGCATATTCTGATAGAGAGTGCGGCTTAGTGCCGGTAAACTCGTTGGCGATGTCTTGAGTGTTAAGAGGGCCGGAAGTCTTGATAGCCATTTACTTCCCCACTTTTGCTGAGAGTTCCTTAATGGCTTCGATAAGTAGACCTACTAGATTACCATGTCGAACTGCATAAGTTTCTTCATTAGTATCAGGATTCACTGTTTTATATACAATGCCAGGTACGACTTTCTCAATTTCTTGAGCCATAACACCAGTCATCTCTTCACCCGGTCTACTCTTATAGTTAAACGTGTATCCGCCAAGTTGCAAAACTTTATCTAAAGCATTTTCAATTGGATTAATATTTTCTTTCATCGCGATATCTGAGATGTTTGCAAAAGCTGTAATATCTCCGCTGGCCTGTATTGTGCCCAGATTTGCGTCAGTGGCGTTGTTAACAACCAACGAACTAAATGTTACATTTGATCCTGTTCCTACTGCCTGACCAATATTAATTGGAACAACATCATTTACTGCAGCTCCAAATGTAACACCTGTTCCTGCTGAGAAAGAACCTTGTGCCCTTGCATTTGTAAAGTAAAGATTATCGGTACCTTCGTCTAACGCGTCAGTGTCGTGGTTAATAAGTGAGCTTACTGTACCTTGAACGTTGCCGAAGAAAGTCGCTGGAATATTTGCAGCAGGTCCACCATTTTCAAGTACTTTACCTGACCCGTTTCCGCCTGTTGGAGATGGATGATATACGTCTCCAGTAAGATCACCAGTTACGTTACCAATTACGCTACCAGTAAAGGAACCAGAACCGCCTTGAGTTACGATATTATTTGCACTAAATGTTCCACGAACAGTAAGCGCATCTTCAATTACCACATCATCTCTTACGTATAGATCTACAACTTGAAGAGTGCCATTTGGTAGCAGTCTAAGTTTAGGATCTCCAGAACCTGTGTCTAATATAATAGCAGTGTTTACAGAATCTTCCATACCGAAAGTCCATGTGTCGGTATTATCTGTAAGTTCGATTCTAGGGCCACCTGCTGTATATTTCAGAACAAGTTGATTCTGATTTGTTGTAGCATTCATTGTAATAGGATTGTGGAATGTAACGTTATTAGCAGAGTTATAAGCTCTTACGTGATCTGAAAAAAGTTCATCATTTGCTTTTAAATCTGTTGCTTCAAAAGTTCCCACAAGAGTAGCGTTACCCGTGGTGTCGTCACCGAGAGCAGATGCGGTTACTACTTCAGCTCTAAACAAATCTACCATTTCATTGGTTTTATCAAACCAGTTTTGAAATGTTTGTGTAGTTGTAATGTTTGTAATACTTGATTTTGCCATTTATCTGTTCTCTAATTGATCTAAGCGCTCATTTACTCTAACGAGAGTTTCACGAACAACAACAAGTTCTTTTGTTAAGAGCTCAACTTTTCTATATAAAGCTCTTTCTTGTTTATATTTATTTAGCGCAGCTTTGTCTGTGTTTAAAACTGCGCCTGTTGATTGCTCTCGTTTTAGATGTATCATGTTAACGCGATGCCTCTATAATCTTTTACCATAGGTACTTGATGGAGATCATCTGCAATAAGATCAATTCTAATTGCAAACTTTCTATATCCGCTAAAGTCTCCTTCAGTGCTTGTATATTCAAGAACTCCATTAGCATCTTTGTTCGCGTCGGCTACTTTATACTTGTACTCTCGATAATCTTTTTGATTAATCGCTGAACAATATACACCCACACCTTCTACCAATTCTAATTCAATCCAAGGTAGAGTATCAAAGTCTGCAGCGTCATATGTATTCTGCGGTCTGATATAAACTTTGATATCGGTGTTTGGTGGTCTGTAACCTGTAACAAAGATTTCCATATCTTCAGCATCAAGATCTTCTGCCAACTCAATTCGTTTTGAGATATATTTAGAAGTATCTGCTGCAGTAGAAGCTGTCATATACTGATAAGCAATGGCAGCTGATAAGTCCATATCAACCATAGGTGTTGATGTAGAGTTTGAGCTATTCGACATTTCTACTGTAATATCAAATGGTTTCGATCTTGATGGATCATTTGATTTACTAAAGAGTGTTACACCTTGAGTAAATGTGTTATTATCACCGAATCTCATTGGAAGCTGATAAGTCGTGCTTGTATTAGCAGGAGGAACAAAAGTACCTTTAAGCTGTGTTCTTGTAATGCTGTCATTTGCTTTCATAACAATTGGTTGTATATAACTCAAGTTAATATCATCAATTGTAGCAATCGTTGCTGTAACACCAGATGCTAGTCCTATAATACTTCCTGCTGCAAACCCACGACTTGTTCTTGCTGAGCTTCCTTTAAGATGAAGTTCTGCTCTGTCAAGTTTATCGTAGTAAGAAACTCTACCTACAACGATAGGCTCACCCGAAGCAACTGTAAAGTGAGCTGGTTTGTCTACAGTCATTTCAGTATTGCTGTTAACGCTTACGACTCTGAATATGTCTTTAGCCACGTTTCCAGAATCTTCCATTAGAACATAGTCATCGGCGGCATATGTATCACCGAGAACACCGGAATCCGCAGTTACAGTAGTACCACTAATAGTCATTCCACTTACTGTAGCGCCTTGCTTAGGCTTGATCTGATAGACATACTCGTCTTGTACAAACTTACCATCCCAATCTGACAATGTAAAGAATTCATGATCGTCATTTGTCATAGTAACAGAACCGACTGAAGCATTAAAGTCATGTCTGTGCAACTTAAACTTGATATCTTCGTCTTGGTAAGCACTCCAAGCTCTGTTGTTTGTAGATGTAAATAGAACACCATCACCCCAGTCTTGTACAACAGCCTGTCCATTTGTAGAACCAGATGTAAGATCAGCGCCACCAACTTTAGATGTAAAGTGCAGATAGTTTGGATCGTTGGCATCAGGCATTAGAACAACACAGTATTCTTTCTCGATGTCCATTCTTACTGGAGCTGGGAAAGTTACTGTTGTAACCAGATCTGAAGTATCAGAAACATTTACTTCTGAGGCTAACAAATGTACTTTACCGAAAGGCAAGATTGTATTTGTTGGATAACCATTTTCCACTTCACGAAGCATAACAGTAATACCATTCGTTTCTGACTTTCTCTTAAAGTAAAGATCAATCTTTGAAACGAATACACTGTTAGATCCTTCACCCATACCTTTCTTGATAAAGAATGTCTGAGCAAGTGGATCCCCGTTGCCATTTCCTGGAGGATCAGCGGGTGGATCCGGGCGAGGTCTTCTTCTACGTGGCAGGTTGCGAGTTGTCGTTGTTTCATTATGGAAGAACTCTGCAGTTCTTGTAGAGGCAGTCATAGACTGAGCATCTATAGAAATATTATATGAGTTATATGAGATAGTAGCTCTAGATGTTGAACCTGAAGCAATACTTGAGTACTGATCAACGTCAACAATGTAGAGTACTCTTTCACCTACAAAGAATGTTTCTTCAGGAATACTAAATACGGCTCTCAATACGCCGTTTTCGTCTGTAAGTACATCAGCACCTTTATTACCAAATGCTTGAATATCTCTTGTAGCATTTACTGCAGTACCTGGCGCAACGTCTTGATTAACGTCAATACCATCAAAGAAGAAATAATGTTTAGTGTTTGGTCTCAAACCAGATACAAAAATATTTACATCTCTTGCTCTAATAAACGGCATGAATTGTACGTTAGAAACAAAGTCACCAACTCTTTGGTCGATAGTAGCGTTCTCTCGAGCTGCAATAGTAGAAACTGTACCTTCTTGAATTGGTGTTGGGAACCAGTCATTCGGGTTACCGATCTGAGTACTTCCAATAACGTCACCCCACTGAGTATCAGTAAGAGGAATATATCTTTGTAATCCTTCAACAAAGCTTGTAAACGGTGTTGCTAGATCGATATTCAAACGTGTTGGGTTTGTTACAGTATCATGAACCATATCATGTGATGGGAACAATTCTGCTGTACCGTTAAACGACCAGAAGTTACTTACGCAGTTTCTAAAGTTTGTTGCATAAGGCTGGTTAAGTAGCTCAACGTGCGCATTTCTTTCAAGCGTAGCAACATCAGCATCTGCTGTATTCGGGAAGATAGTGGCATTCGTACTGGTTTTGTACTTTAGATCCATTGGCAAAGTTTTTACTGCAGGAGTAAGAATCTTTCTATTAAAATGAATCGCTGCTTTGTAGTCAGTATCTTCTAGGTTAGCAAGAGAACTGTCGTTCATTGGATCTACAAGATAACCATTCTTAAATCTTGTCAATCCATTTTCATCTAGAATTGTCATGTTCTCGACAGAAGATTCAAGCTGGCTCAAGCTGATATAGTACTCAAGTCCTTCAAGTCTTTTCTCAATCTTTTCGATATCTCTCATTCTATAACGAGGAGTACCTTTTGATTTAGCACTTACAGCATACTCAAATTTTCTTTGGTTCGCGGCTTCATTAGGACTTAGAGCTGGATATCCAGGAATTGTAACCTGCGAAATTACCATCTCATCAGCACCTACCTGAGGAGGAACTGGAGTAGCAGATTCTACGCCTTTTACAATCTTAATGCTACCAAATGAATCTACAATAATACTGTCAACACGAGCAAGATATGTTTCAATGTCACCTGTTGCAACAGCATTCAAGCAAGGTTGTAGGTAATCCGTTCTTGAGAACTGAGGTGCTTGCTGACCAACAGTCTGAGTAATTGTTCCGGCAGATGCAGGAGTTGTATGACTATATTGAACAGCAGCATTTTTGTCTGCATGAGGTCTAAAGTCAATGCATTCGCGCATGTTGTAAATCTTTTTATTGCCAGATGAGTATGTTGGAATTTGCCATGAACGACATTTATCATTTGGCAAAACAGCAGTCTCGTCGTCGATAGGATAACTATCGATCGTAAAGAAGTATTTACCGCTGCCCGGATTCGGTTCGAAACATTTCATACGTACTGTAATCGTACCAGCATTTGGCTTTGGTCTGCCTGGAATATATTCCATATATGAGATATCATAGAAAGTATCTTTCTGGTTGATTCTCAATCTAAAGCTTTCACTGTAATCTGTTCCAGTGTTGTCAGTTACTTCTAGAATCTCATATACATCTGGGAAGCCAAGGCTGTACGTATTTACTACAGCCGAATAAGTGTTCTTTACATAAACATTGCGCACAAGTTTACCGAACGGTCTTGGATTCGCAGTATATCTTGTATTTACATATAGAGTACCGGCAGGATCTGAGTTGTCTGCAGGATCAAGGTTAACTGTGATCTCATTTAAGTTGACAGATCTTGAAAAACTTAATATATTAATCTTATCATTACCGGCATCGACAAACGTTAGGTCTGCCTGATCTGGTGAGAAGTCATCAGCTTGAATGTCGGAATCAGAAAGTGTAAATGAGTTTCCTGTAATACCAGCAACTGCTACAGATTCTCTCGTAGGAATAGTCATGTCAGTAATTGACTTAAGACTAAACTGCCCTGTGTCAAAAATAAACGGAGCATTTTTAACGTCTTGAAGTATTGAGTTGTTTGCAATAAAGATTGTGCCTGAATCGCCATTAATTCTATCCACATCTTTAAACGTGAAGTTTGAATTAGTCATCTTAATATTGCTTAGATATAGACGATTTTCTGTAATATTTCTTGCATATGCAGAACCAATAGGAGTACCAGCAGAGTTTTGCAATTGCATTGTATTCATACCAAGATCTACTGTACCGCTTAGATCTGTAATGTTAACATATCCACCATAATTGATTGAGATGCTTTGATTCTCATGAACAACAGTATTTGCAATCTGATCAATAGTAAGCTCTTGGTCGCCTCTATGATCGATTCTAAATCCTTTTACGTAAGCAGAACCTTTTCCTATGATAGCTTTTAGATCATCGCCGCGTTTGTCTACAACAACATCCATTCTATCTACGATGTAGTTACCTGACTCTTCATATGTTCTACGAGCCAGTTCATCTCCCAAAGCATTGAATTGAGAAACGTCACGAATAGTAACAGCGTTACCGTTCTTATAGCGAACCAATGTAAAGAATGTTGCGTCTAGATCAGCAGATGAAGTTGTTTTAGTAACAAGCTTTGGAACAAGTTTAAGTCTATCTGCACCAGGAGCATTCTCGTTTGTAGATCCAGAAGCATTGTCATAAAGAGTGTTGTCTTGTTCTGGGCGAATAATACTTTCTTCAACTTCAAAACCAACTGAAACACCATCTGGATTATTGTCATATTTTGAAATAATCAGAGTTTGTTCGTCAGCAAAGAGGAAGTGACCTTTCTGGAAGATAACACCAGAAGCCGATTGCAAACCAAATGATTGTCCAACCGGAGTAGGCTTGTTCGTAACACTCAAACCAGTTACGTTTGTTAGAACTGTCGTGTCAACAAGAACAGAACCATTATATCTTTTCTTTGTAATTGTTAAAACTTCACCGGCAATGAATGTTTTAATCGGAGTATTTGTAGTTGTATCTACAGCGTTGTTATATGAGATAAAGAACGTGTTTAGGTTAGGAGGTCTTGTTTCAAAGCCTCTTTCTGACCAAATAATGTTTGCTGTAAGGCCGTTAGTTTGGCCTTCAATTTCATACACAACGTCTACTGTAGGATCACCAGCGAGGTCATCAGCCACCTCCTGGCTTGGTCTGTAAGTCTGGATATCAAAATTATCTGGGTTATTTACTTTTACGAACTTTAGATCGCTAAGTTCTGTAAAGTTACAACCTTTAATAATGCTACCTTCTTTGTAAACATTATCGCCAAACTGCTCCACCTGATTTTGAAGGATTGTTTGAAGTTGCGTCAACTCACGAGCCTGAACTGCGTAAGCAGGTTTAAACAAGATCTTATAAAATTGTTTTTCTAAATCAAAATCATCAAAATATGGTGATATATTTAGATCTGTATTAATAGGCATCTACTGGTTTCCTTAAAATTCTAGAACTAGTTTGTATTCTTCTCTGGAGGCCGGTGTTCTTTCTAACGCGATAAAGTCTTCCATGAAATATACTAATCCTGATCTTTGAGTATATGAAGATTCTACGACATTGTTTGCCTCTGGTGTATTTATGGCTATTTTCTGTCCTGTTGGAATAACAAATTTCTTAGTGTAATCTAAAGAAATATCGTTATTTACAGTGTTAATGTAAGGTCCCATGTATTCTGACAAGAAAATAGTGTTTGAATCTGCATCTACTTCATGGACCTTTGCAGTAAATACAACTTCGTTATTCAAGTCTGTTTGAGTTATAATATCGTTTTGATTAACGAGTGCATAACCATCTGTTGTTACCGCGATTCTATTATCAAAAATTTCTGGTGTGCTGTTTGCTGGGAGTACATCGTTATTCGCGTCTCTAAACTCTGGATTTTTTACAACACCAATGTATGAGAACGTGTTTGTTTGACCAATTTGATTGTTATCTGTCTCTGTAACATATGCATATAGCAAAATATGTCTGCAGTGCATCTCGTCAATCAAATCGAAACCGTGTCCTCCAATAGGAGAAAGAACTGGTCTAAGTAAACAACGAACGTCAGTAGATCCAGCGGCGCCAGGATCGAACTCATAAAGAGGATCTTTGATCTCTGCTTCAATTTGGTGATAACCACTACCAAAATCTAGAATAGTAACCGAAGAAATATTTCCTCCGACAACATTTGCTTTTGCAACTGCGCCAGATCCATCTCCTCTTATTACAACCTGAGGCTGAATAGAGAATGATGAGTTTGATGCAAAGTTATTTCCACCTACTGCAGAAAGGAAATCGCCATCACTGATTGTAACTCTACCAACAGCTTGACCGTCCGACGATTGAGAAATATATTGATAATCAGTAATAGTATACAAGCGTGATACACCGCCTGGATCTGTACAATATAAAGACATTCCCACGTAGTAACCGTTTGTTTGACTTAGGTTAGCTGATCTTACTCTTACCTCACTGTTATTTGGAGGAGCAGACGCAAATATACCGGATACGAAAGGATAGCCAGCATTCTCAATCGGGTTTGTTACAAAGATATCACTGATAGAAGAACCCGTAACTTCTACCTGAGTATTTGCTAAAGGATCTGAATCTGTAACACCAATAAGCGGAATATAACCAGAAGCATTGTAAGCTTCAAAATCAGATTCAGAAATCACAAACATAAACTTCCAGACATATTTATCTGCAGTTCTATAGATTTGGTTTTCTGTTTGTGAGTTGTAGTTAGGTGGATTCAATGATGGAGAATCAAAATTATTAAACAAACACTTATAAACTCTATAGTCTCCAGTGTCATTATTGTTTGGACCAACTACAGCATAAAACTTTTTATCTTCTAGATCTACTGTATCGTCATATTGCACATATACTTGATCTTTTTGCCAAGCATGGTACTTAATCATATAGCGAATATCGTTAGGGAAGATCTTTTTACCAAACAGTGTTTTTTCTAAAAATAAATTTTTATTTTGAATAGAGTTAACAGCGCTCAGGCGTGTATTTGTCTCGGTTGTTACCGCCGAAACAAAAACATATAAATTATTATCTCTGACTTCTTTATCAAATAGACGTAAATTGTCAGCTTTTAATCTTGTGGTTACTACTTCGCCCATATCAATCTCGCTGTTTTACAATATTTATAAACATTTCTAGCCTCTTCTTCTGATTCTAGGACGTGGATAGACTCTTCCTGAAGAAGTTCTAGGTCTAAAATTTTTCTGTGGGAAGCTGGTGCCTGATTCTGGTCTTTGATTAAACCAACGAGCAAAAAGATTTGCACCGCCTCTTAAACTTTGCCAATCTGTTGGGTCGTCAGTTCCAGAATCAAACATTTGATTCTCATTTGCATTATCTATAATCCATGCATGGGCTTCGGCTTGAGTCATATTGGGCCATGATTCTGCTAATATAGCAAGTATACCAGCAACCTGAGGTCCTGACATGCTTGTACCCTGATACTTGGCTAATCTATAACTAGAATTTCTTGGATCAGTTGTTCCGCCACTATGCACTGAGCTTTGAATTGCTTCACCAGCACCGTAGACATCTACTTGATCTCCACAGTTACTAAACGTTGCTTTATCTTCATTATTATCGTTGCCTGTTGCTCCAACGACAATAACAGGAGCGTATCCAGCACCCGATCCTGTTCCTCTATTATAATAGAAGGCGTAAGTAAAGCCATAATAAGTTAAGTAGCAAAGATTATTATAGTCCTGATCTGTTGGAGTACAAATTTTCCAATATTCATTGCCAGCAGATGCTACAATAATAATTCCATCATCTATCGCATCTTGAATGTCTGCTTGTCTTGATGTAAAATAGTTTGGAAACGCATATCCTGTTAATGAGCTATTACCAAAACCACGGGTGTTTAATTCTGACAACGTCATGTCTCTGCCAGGATTAAAATCTGTACCACGGTAAATAGTTCTAGTTACATTACCAAAGTTGTTGTCTCCGGGAGTAATTGAAGATCCGTAACTATTATTTGTGATAGTAGGATTTTTTCTTCCAGTTGCGGCATTAATAGGCTTAGCGTTGTGCCATGCTCTAATATAATCCCAATAAGTAGATGAGCTGTAACCATTAGTATTCCAGTTTGGATTAGTAGAATATGGACTAAGATTATAAACATTAGCATCTCTAGCCCAGCCTTGAGTGTTTCCTGCTACTGTTCCGGCACAGTGACATCCATGATTGTTATCGTCTTCATCTATTGCATTTGTATAAGATCCAGAACGGTCATAAGTATAAGTTCCAGTACCAGATCCAATATCGTTTTGGAACCAGTTATACTGTATCACTCTTGAACCGCCGGATCCATCTGGGTTTACTGCAAACTCTGGATGAGCAGGATCAATATGTCCATCTACAATTACAACGTCAACGTGTTTCCCTGAAGCCGTAATAGTTAAATCTGAAGTGACTGTTGTTGTTCCACCATCACCCCAGTTGGCTCTATTAGATGTTTCTGATTGACGAAGTAATCCCCAGTTAAGATGGCTTGCATTCGTAGACCAAGATTTACTGAACTGCCCGTTTGTAATAGTATAGGCTGGTCTTATCGTAATGTCAACCAATTCTGCTAACTCAACATCCCAAACTCTATCATCAGCTTTTATAAGTTCAACTTCTGATCTAGTTAGCATGTAATGAGTGTTGCGAGAAATAGTTCTACGTTTAGAAACTTCTACTTCTCTATCGGGAATGTACAGATTTCCGCCAGGAGTTTCCATATCATTATAGAAATCCTCTAGATCCTCTTTACGATGAAGAGTAACGATCCATTCTTGTTTTGGTTCTTCCATTTATGCCTCCAGCTGGAGAACTGTTAACACAACTTGTACTGTTGATGTAGACCCAGATTTATTTGTTACTCTTACTGGAATTGTTGTATCGGGCGTACTTTCGTTACTAAATCCTATAGTACCAGGAGAGATAACTACCGTTTGTGCGCCTGTTGTAATAACTTCAGCAATTACACCCGCGTCTGGCGCAGGGTCTGATGTTTCTGCTCTCCCAGCATCTGCTGTACGAGAAGCAGCATCAGTATAAACTCTTACCCAAGCTGCTCTGTCTGTTTCGATTTTTAATAGGGCATAGCCTTTGAAGCCAGTGATTTCTACGTCTGCAGAGGCTCCATCAGCCAAAGATGTAGAAGTACCTGTAGCAGCTGAACGAGTTTGTAGAGATGAACCACCACCTCCGCCACCGATCTCAGACTGATTAGCAATACCAACCCACGCGCCGTTATGTGCAAAATATGCTCTACCTTCTGCATGAACATGAGCAAACATACCGTGGTATGTTGTAGCATTTGGAAGTGCGTTTGTATCTGCGAAGTTGTTTGAGAAATAAATTGGACCAGTTGTTGTAATGCTGTTTGTGCCCATATCGAGATTTACTGCTTGAACTGCACTAACTGCGTCAGAATCTGTATAGCTTGCCCCAGCCTGTTGAGCAACCCAGTCGTAATCTGTACCATTCCACGAAAGTACTTCGTTCGTTGCTGCAGTACTTGTATTCAAGTGAGTGTCAATGCCAGCGTCATTGCCTGCTGACGCATCTACGAATGTAAAAGTACCCGCGCCGTCTGTTGATAGAACTTGTCCTGCAGTACCTTCACTGATACCAAGATCGAGTAATGTTGCAGGAATAGTTGGTTTGCCGGTTAAACTTGCATAGGTCCCGTCAAACATGTTTGCGACGTTGGCGTAAAGCTCAACAAAGTTATCGTTAACTTTATCCATAGCATCGCGCAACGGATCTCCTGTTCCGTCGTTCGACGTTACGCCGATGTTAATATTTTGCCTTGCCATTTCAGCTCCTAAGTTTTTAGTTATTTATTATAATGCGTCAACCTTGAGGATGGTACTATCTACTGTAATGTCTGTTTTATCAGAAGTTACTGCATAAGTATTCGCACTTTGTCCTGGTCCAACGACTGGTGGACCACCGACAACATAATCATCTTTACGTGTTAATGAGAATTTAGATCCAATATTTGTTTCTACTTTTGTTTTATAAACGAATTTATTAAATGCTTTAGTACCTGCAGGGTGCACTGTTCTTTTGAGAATCTCATCATATTCAATTGGATCAACTACACCTTGAATCTCATAAGAGAATTCTTGGTAATAATCGTTATCTCTAATCTTATTTTCAGGCTTAATGTGTGAATTAAAGTTTCCATGATAACCTTCGGTCACACCCTGTTCTAGCGCGCTTAGAGTACCTTGTGCAACTACATCGTTGTTTGCATCTCTTAGATAAACAGTTTCTTGGTCAATATAACCAAAACCTGAATTAATTACTTTTACTTTATTAATGCGGCCAATTGAGAATTCAGTAAGAGTACTTACAAGAGCGTTTTCACCGAACTTTCTAGTATCATAGTTTCTTTCTGCTGTAATTACATTGTATGAGTTACTTTCATGAACAATTGTCCCGGCTGTAAAGCCATAATAAGCATATGGTCTTACTTGTAAAACTTGGTTTGTAGAATCAAATCCTATAATCTCACCCGTTACTGTTCCTTGTGTAATTATATCGCCTTTATCAAAGTTAGCACTAAATTCTGAAAGAACAAGGTTTTGATCGTGTCTTTCAAAAGCTTCCATTACTGGATCTCTCAAAATAGCAAACACGTCATTTTCATATGATGCACCCGGATTAACATTAACAAGAGTTCTAACCTTACCGATATCAAACGGCGTAAGATCGAATGCCTCGTTGATAACAGAATCCAAGGCAGGAGTTGGATCAGCACCAGACATAGGAACTAGAGCTGGTGGCACGGTACTATAATTTGTAGAGTTAATTGGAACATTTAAAAAGTTTCCAATAATATCTGTAATAAGCTCAACAGTTTCTATATTACTTAAAGTAACTGTTACGTCATCAGGATCTCCAGTATCTGGGAATAGATCGCCCGGCGACGAACTATTTACTTCAGACAAAGAAAAATCTGCAGGTTGAAGAGTAATATTCGGTGTTCTATCGAGTGTTGAGATTGCTGTACCATCAAACTCGTTTCCAGCATTCATTTTAACGCCAACAGCAGCAGGGTTTTGTCCAGTTACAAAACCTTCGTTTCCACTCGCATCTCTGAGTCTTTCTTCAATAACGAAGTCTTGGTCTTCATTATCTAGAATAATAACCTGATCTGAAACGTGCAATCTTGTTTCAGCAGTCGAATAACCAAAACCACCATCTTCAATTGTATATGAGATCGTTCCCGTAAATTCATCTTGCAATTCTGTAACAATTGCTCTGCCACCTTTACCAAGAGAAGATGTAAAGTCAAAAATATCACCGATATTATTATCTGTAGTTCTAGGTGCAGTCTGATCAATATCAATAGAAGAAGCAGAGCCTTGTACCTGACCAAACTTAACATCAGTGCCGTCTACCCTTGTAATAATATCATCGAACTTAATAAACGTGCCTTTAACATCGTTAATATAAATTACAGGAACAAGAGTTCTATTCAACATAATAAAGTTAATTTTATCAACAGCAGCTCGCGCACCAGAAATACTACCGATAATGTTCTTACCCGCTAGTGAATCATATTCGTATATAATAGCTGAATTTGCTGGTGATGGGAATTCAGCATTGTTTGGGAACAACTGAAGATATGTACCAGTTTTCCAAGAAGAATCAGAGGGTTTTAGAATATTAGATGCAGGATAATATATCTCTACATCTTCTTGAAAGAACATTCTAAAGAAAAGAACAATACCGCTCTCAGAACCTTTTCTTCTATAAAGGCTCATAATATTTCTTACAATAAACTTGACCGTACCTACGTCATCAAGTGGCAGATCTGCAAGAAACTTTTTCTGAAAGAATATAATCATTTCAGATAGAGTTGTAGCAATGTCACGATATTCAAACAAACGTCTGTTATTATACACAGACATATTAGTTTGTGTTTCTAGAAACTTATAGTATTCTTCTACAAATTTTACAAGCTCGTGACCTTCATCCCTGTAAAGTGCAGGGAACTGCAGCTGAATCTGGTGAGCAATATTTTTCTCGATTTTCGCCATTATGTTATCTTAATCGGTTTAATGTTAATCGTTACATCTTCATCTTGGATAAAGAAGATTCTTCCGTTAGGTGACTTAATGTCGTCTCGTTTAGTTGTTGCCATCACTTTAATTCCAGCACCGGTATAGTTCTGCACTGTAAGTCCTGTTAAGTTAACTTCTCCAGTAGTATAATCTACTGTACCAGTTTTTGGTAGAACAACCTTAGGATCTACAGGATCGTTTGTTACGATTTGAATATTTCCTTTACCGTCGTCCTGCATGTAAACTTGAGTATTGTCATATGTGAAAGAGCCTGTTTTAATTGCAGGCTTATAATCTATAAATCCAATTGTATCATCAAAAGGATATGGCTTAACTAACTCAGCAAAGAATTTAAATGATGGGTTTGCCGATACGCCTTTTGCTGGTGAATACAAGATATATGGACACGCGTCAATCTCGTTAGATTGAATTGATACGTCTACATCATCTATATCACCCGAAAGTTTTGATACGCGAAGTGTTTTATTAAAGTCATCGAGATTATTATTACTATAAGTTGTAATAGCAGATCTGATCTCTGTTTCTATTTGATCTGGAGATTTGCTTGTAATATTTGAATCGTAATACACGTCGATAGACAAACAAGCATATAGGAATTCAGATTCAATAAAGATCGGTTCAATAGCAACAGGAGATCTTTCTCGTAGGAACTCAATGTATCTTGCAGACAATGTTTGCGATAGACTGTCTTCTCTTTCACCAAGATAAACTGAAATAGCAACTCGTCCAAACTTTGGAGGTGTAAGATCTTCACCACCGTAAGCAGAAACGGCTTTAATTTCTGGGAAGTTTTGCTTCAATAGAATCTCATAGTCTGATGTTGTAATTGCTCGCTCTTGAATCTGCAGTGCTTTTGGCGCAAAGTAACGAATGCTTTCAAGAGATTCTCTTTCAGCACCACCTGACGCAGCACTAATTGTTTCAACAACAGCAGTACCACTATTCAATTCAAGACTAAATACATCAGCGCCATTTGGCTCTTCACCAGAACAGATTCTGTATCTTACTCGAACATCCTCAAATTCTAGAGGCTGCAGACCGAATCTATTATTACCGAAGTAGATAGTGTATCTTCCATCAAAATATGGTTCTACATAGAATACTTTATCTGTTGGACCAACACCAAAGATATCATTCTTTCTTACAAATATGTTTTGGTTTTCTGTTTCTTCAGCGTCAACAAATACGACGATTGAATCTGTATCAGCATTCTCGTTTGAGAGGATAACACGAAGAATACCGTCAGCATCAACAAAATAACCTTCGCGTTCAAAGCTCGCAAGCATTTGACCTTCGAAGATCTCTACATTATCTGCAACAAATGTATTGACTGCAACCTTTTTAGCAACATAAGCTTTATCTGTAACAAACTCAAAGTTCTGACCTTGATATACACATTGGAACTGAGTATATTCTGGAATTGGAATAGTTTGGATTCCTGGCGTGTCGTTTGTGATTGTGATTTTAATAACAGCTTTTGCAGATCTTCTACTTCTTGGCAGATAGTTCAGTTCTTTAGCATGAGAAACAACCGAGTTCATAAGTACGGCTGAGTCGAGGAACATCTCGTTCAATGCCATATTAGAATAAAAGTTATTATGATAAGTGTTATATGCTAATACGTCAAGAAGAACACTCATGTTAGAGCCTTCAAAGTTATAGTCTTTGAATTGTGTTTGACTCTTCATATATTCTTTCAGTGACGATTTCACTGTTGCGAAATCTAATTCATTAATTTTGAGTTTAGATGCCATTTATCTTGTCCTCTCTAGAAATACGTCAACTGATATTGGATTTGATTGGTTGCGTATCATAAATTCAACACGAACTCTTACAGTATTATCGTCAACTAGAGAGGATACTGTTACATCTAGTAATTCAGCTCTAGGCTCGTAAATATCTAGTGTTGTTCGTACTTGATCTTCGATTGTTTTTAAAACGCCGGGCGTTATATTTTCAAATAGCATGGCTTTGAGATGACCACCAAGATTTGGTTGCATCAATCTTTCACCACGATCAGTAAGTAATAGATTTTTAATTGCTTCTTTTACAGACTCTTCGTCTTTGCGCACTGTCAGATCAGAAGACACAGGACTTTTCTCCATATCCTTTTTAAAATCGGAATATATGGAGATCTTTTTAGTTCTACCTGTTAATAGTTCTATTGTCATACTGACGTACCTAGTTGTTTTTGTTCTAGTGCTTTAAATTCTTCAGACTTCCACATTCTTGTTGGGCCTTTATCAATATGAATAAATCCTTTATAACGGCCAAACCCTCTAAAACCTACTTCTTTTGCTAGATCTACAAAATCATAAGCTTCTTCAGAAACTGGTGTGCTTTCTCTATTCCAACCAGCCCATGTAATATCAAAAGCCATTCCCTTAGTGTGCTGACCATTAAGTGTAGTAGTTTTACCAGCGTCATAAAGTTTTTTCTGATACTGCATACTTCTCCAACAGCTGTTTACGATAAGACGCTTACCGACTTTAGCCTGAAGTTTCATGAGCATAGCTTTTACTTCAGGATCAGTTTGTGTCCATCCAGCACTTCCAAGAGCCGCTACCCAACCACCTTGAATACCAATCTTAGGATGTTTATTATCTTTAATTTCTTCCCAAGTTGGCACTCCTTCATACTCTTGAGTTGTTGGAGGCGGTACATTACCTTTTTGTTCAAATTTCTCTCTTGATTTATTTATTCTTTCTTTGCGTACCTCATCTTCTAATCTGATAGCTCCAGCTCTAATAGCCTCACCTTTTACTCGATCTGACACATTTTTTAGTGTATAAAACACTTCTTCGTAACGATTTGAAAAGTCGTTGAGTGGATCTTTTAGTTTATTAATCACACCTTCAATACCAGTAATCAAACCACAGATTTTTGCAATTAAAAGTTGTACCTCTTCAAGAGATGGGTTTTCGAAAACACTCATAGCATAATCAATTTGAGCTCTAAGTTTCTTACCAAGATTCTTAATATTTTCTTCATCAAAGAATTCTAATATTTCGTGTTTAAGCTGAGTAATTCTTTTTACAATTTTGTCGTTGACAAATGTTTCGATTTGTCCCATAATATTCTCAACACTAAAGTTTTTAATAGCATTCTCTACACGCTTTACGATTTTTTCAAATGCTTTTTCTACCTTTTCTTTAATAGCTTCAATAAGAGCTTTTACTTTAATTTTTTCAAATAATGCTTTAAGCTCATCTTCAACATTACGTATCTTTGCAAGGAATGTAAAGGCATCCTGAATCAAACCATCGATATCATCAAGTAGATCAAAAAAAGCATCGATAGCCGCAAATATATTCGGCATAAGTGCACAAAACTTTCCTAGAATACTATTCGAAGAAGACCCAGTATAATAATAGTTAAGCTCAGATACAATCTGCGCAGGCTTTGTATTATAAAGGTTTTCAATAGAGGTGGGTGTATGATTAAACTCTCTTAAATACTCAGCATATTCTAAAGGAGTAATAGGACCACGATTTAATCTATATTCTAATACTTCATTATCATCTGCACCAATGTAAGTCTGCGCGATATCTCTTTTTAAGAAGTCAGTATTAAATTTAGAAAGAGAATCGTAAAAGTTTGGAAATCTTTTTACAGATTGAATTAAAACATTTTCAGAAGTGTCCTCGATCATGCTTGCTCTGAAATTAGCTTCAATTTGATCAAGAGCGCTAATCGTAAGCTCACCTCTACCGTTTACACCAGAAAGCTTCGTGGTTGTATCTACCTGTTGGCCAGGATTTAAACACTGTTCCATGCCACAACATTTACACGTCATAGGAACCTCCAGTTTCAGGTTTAGAAGTTACGGTAGTAGATGCTTTCTCATAGTTACTTTTAATCTCATCAAGCACTTTCTCAAATTCTCCAACAGTAATCTTAGCATTATTCTTCACCAGTTTACCATCAGCATAAATTGGCTTAGAGTATCTGCTTTGACCAGCCTTTGGACCGTTTACAATTGGAAGTGAAGCCCACTCTGCAGCAAGATTATTTGCAAAGGTTGTTCTAGATATCTTACCGCTGAGATATCCGTCAAGACCGCGGAATCTAAGTAATTCTACAGCCATCTTATCTTGGTTAATCGGACTAAATTTATCACCCAATCCTAGACCTGCTTTTGCATATAGTGGATCGCCCGGAGGTGGCGGATCATTGTCATCGTTGTCATATCCACGGAGAGTATCTTCCATGATTTGATATCTGCCCATAGCCTCTGAACCTGAAGCGTTATCAACAGATTCTTGATATTGAAGAACCTGTCCAATAGTCATAGTTGTGATTGGTCTAGATGGGCGCAATGCTCGATCAATTAGTCCTGATACAGCATTATATCCACCATCCTGATCTCCTTCAAATCTTGCAATAAGATTTAGAAGAGGAGTCAAACTACTTTGCATTGCTGCCGTTGCAGGAGTAGTTGATGCAAGAGTTTCTGTGGTGGATACTGTTTCACCAGAATGGTCAGGTGAAGATGCACCGGCACTACCACGAGATCCGGTGTCTTTATTTGTTTGTAGGTTAACGCCTTTCTCAGGAGGCTCTGGAGCTTTAACGGGCTGTGCCTTGGTATCCATACCACCAGGTCTCGTGACATCCTGCGCGTCTCTAGCAGGATCTGCACTGCCCTCAGCCATGCGAACAAAGTCGTCAATAAATGTTGTAGTACCACGAACCATCACATAACCATCAGAACTGACTCTTAACTCAGCATCTCCTTTGAGATCAAATGAGTCTGTACCTTGGAATCTTACGTCAGCACCTTTGATCTTAAAGTCTTCTGCTGAATCCATAGCAAATAATTTATCAGAATGCCAAAGCATTTCTTCTGACGCAGTACCAAATATTTTTGGTGCCTGAATACCGATACCTTGTCCGGCTTCTATCTGGGTTTCTTTCTTCGAAAGAAAAGACATGTAGCCAGCATTAGCTTCTACCTTTACCTGTCCTGCTCTCATCTGTAGGTTTTCAGATCCATTGATAATTGTTTCAGGTCCGCCTACACCGAGATAATAATTACCATGTACAATTTGTTTTAGATCTCCTTGGATCTCTTCTACTTTATGGCCTTTTACGTAGACATGTGCATCACCATTAATTGTAACAGTACTTGCATTACCAACTAATACGTGCTGTTTTCTATCAATGACTTCATATTTGTCTGATCTTGATTTTTCTGTAACAGTACCACGAGAATCGATCTGTACATAAGAACCTTCCTTATGCCAGACAGTAATTCTTTCTGAGCCGGGAGTATCATCAAGCTCAATAGTATGCACACCACTTTCGATTACTTTATTATGTGGATATTCAGTATCATATGCTGGTGCGGGTTCATCCCATGTTTCGTCTGAATCTGCTACCTTAACATTTAAGGCTCTACCCATCTCCCATTCAACAAGATTTGTTTCGTGTAAATATTCACCACGGGCTAGTTTAGAAACGTCGTGTTGCCCGATACTTTCTGGCTCAGATCCTTTAGCAAGAAGGTGGGCGTCTTTTGGTGGAATAGTTCCCCAGCCATTTTTTTCTGGATCAATACCATCAAGATTCTGAGTTGGAATTGTACCAATAATCATAGGTTGCTGAGCATGTCTTCCGTCTAGGAATAAACCAAACACCCATTTATTTGTCTTTGCGCCGTGGAAAACGTTTGCGTCATAAGCACCTGAAACAAGAACAGCCCAAGGCAACTCATCGTCAGGTATATCTTTATTTGTTCCATGTATACCGAACGCACGTACCTGCACACGCCCTTCTTTACGAGGGTCGACTGTGTTTGCAATAACACCCACAAACCACAATGGGTCGCGTATTCCTATACCGTAATCAGGCATTTCCTTGATCCGTTCTACTATCAGTTGCAGACCAATCAAACTTTACCAGAAGAAGAGAAGTTGTAAGTTCTCCATGTTTCATCTGATGACTTGTGGTCTTAATCATATATTTACCACCAAGAGTATCATTTCTTTTTGAGTCAACATTCAACTGAGCAATATCTAATTGAATGATTTCACCAGGACGTAAATCCAATCTACCCTTAAGTGCAGCTTTTACTTGTACATTATTTAAGTGGTGATAATAAGAAACTCTGTTCTGCGTAATCGTAGGAACAAATCTTTCTGCTCTAATATTAGATTTAATATCACCAACGCTTTGGTAATCTTTATATACTACAAAATGTCTTGCATTTTCTTCAGTAAAAGTTTCATCTCTAAAAGCTTGTGTATGTGGCTGAGCATCAGGGCGGCTTTGACGGGCTTGGTTACCGCTGAAGTCCATATAATCGGCGTCTTCATCATAATTAAAATTATAGTCTGTAACTTGTTTTCTTACAATGTCAATCTCTGTTACTCTGCTTCTATAAGCTCCTGAAAAAATATCGGTGGCCGTATCCAAACCTTTATTTACAACTTGTAGTTGCTCAATTCTTTCGAGTTGAGCTAAAGGTCTATTTGGATCCATACTACCAACAGGACCGTAATATAAATGCTTAATTTTCCCAGCATTATGTTTATGAATAAAGAACTCGTCTGTTACCCAATAATAAGATTCGAGAGTCTCAAAGAATCTATATGTACATGAAGGAACATTTGTATTGAATCCCATGCTTGCAAGTAAATTCATTGTGTAAGCTGGTGTATAACGTGGTATAGTTAAACCAGTTGCCGAAAAAGTATCCTGAAGATAAAACTTTCTTTGTCCAAAATCTTCTTCAACAATGGTAGATTCTGTAAGGTCGTATCTCTTCGCAGATCTCATTGTAAAATCTTGGCCATACAGTTGATCTATTTCAGTTTCACCGCCTACCTTTGCGTAATAAGTTTGAAATACTCTTTTTGCAATCTCGTGTATTTGCCCATTGTAGGCTTTGATTACTTTTCTTTTGTTGGCATTAAAAGTTTCTTTAGAAACAAAGTGCATTTTATATACAGCACCGTCTGTATTTTCCATAGGTGTAATGTCACTTATACGGATCACTCTTGTTTCTAAAACAACCTTATACGGCATATCAGAAGAAATAATTGTCATAAGCAATGTTTCTTCTGCGCGCAACGGCAAATTCTCAAGAAGACCAACCGTCTCCTCGATCTCTAAAAATCCCTGATACTGATGAGCTTCCATGCTCTGCGAAATCTCAAAGCCGGTAATAAACTGAGCAATATCCTCTACGCGTTTGGGATCAAACTCGTTTACAATCTGGCAGGATACGACTTCGCATTGGGATAGATTACGTGACATCAGTTATTTCTTAGTTTTCTAATAAATTCTTGTTCTATACGTGGCAAATATTCTCTATCAATTAAGAATATCTCTTTCTTATTTTCATTCAACGCATATTCTTCGTCATAAATCTTCCAAGGTTTCCACTCGTCTGGAATAATTCGTTTGATAATAATCTTACGACCTGTTTCAGTACGCAAGATAACGCGATCTTCTTTACGAAGATAAATCGTTCGGAAAGATTCTGGCGCTAGTTTGACAATTTCTACTGCCATCTACTATACCTCTTTGTAATAATATATAATATTCTCGTCATTATCGTCTTTAGTCCAGTCGATAATGTCCTCACCTGTGAGTCCCGATGCTTCACCGTATTTGTCAATTAAAAATAAATTGAACTCGTGATTTGATTTAGGCCATTCGTGATATGGATCTGTAATATTGTTAGCCATATAAACTAGCCATTCATAATCTACAGAGCCATAATACCACTCTGCGATATCCTGTGCTCTTTCACCTTCCTTAACAGTGTAAGGCATATAAAGAAGTGGATTGTTTGTAACTTCTTTTGTAAACGTATTGCGGCGAGTGATGTCTTTAACTTTAACACCTTGGTACTCAATTTCTGGAAATTTTTCAAAATATCTTGTCATGCCACCGTCGTCCCATTATTGTTACCCTGATTTGTTTCAGCAGGAGGGGGTACTGACTTTGCAGTCTTAGGTGGAGGAGTAGCAATACCATAATCGTGTGCTGTCTCAACCTCAAGCTCTGATAACTGTATACCAAGTCCTACCGCTGCTGGTTTACCACCTCTCATAATCGATACGCCACCTGTAGGTCCGTAATCAACTGTAATGTTTTGAATCATAGCTGGTTTAAATTTCATAAAATGTTCACCATTTACACCAAGCAAATAAATGTTTACTGTAGATGGATATCTTAAAAATGCTGAATTGATTCCAAATAGATTTGCTGTTTGTGGTAAAGAGTGCTGTTTCAGGTGATAAACAATATTCTTAATTATCTCTGAATCTCTTGTGTTATTTGGAAATAGCTCCCAGTTAAACTGGTGCTGTCTTAGATTTACACCTTCAAATGTAAGGGTTTCACGAGGGTTCAGAACCTGTCCAGTAGCATTGTTTACTGCACGAGCATAGTCACCCGGCAATGCTTTTCTTAATAGGTATTGAGCACCAGTTACGACGTCAGCAATATCTGTACCCATAGCATTTTTAAGTGCACCTTGAAGCTGAGCCATTGCGCCACCGCCACCCGACGTGCCACCACCTCCAAGCATACTTCCAACCGCAGCGCCCATACCTTGTAGAATTTTTGGAAGATCTCCAATAGTTTGGCCATTACCACCAGACTGAATATAGTTGTTTACTCTTGTAGCAATTTGTTCTACAAAAGGATCTCTCTCAAAGTTATTTACTCTGAGGCTCGTTTGGTCTGTAAGCTGCTTTGGAAAAGGTAACTCGATTGATGTTGTAGTTTTAAGTGTTGCTGCAACAGTTCTACCAAACTGATCTTCCGGTGCTTCAAGAAGTCCACGCGCGGTTCCCACAGAATCTCCGTCTCCAAATAAAGATTTGAAGTCGTATTGTTTGAACACCATAAGAATCTTATGCGGTTGGCCGTCTGAAGGAAAGCTAAAAAATTTTGGAGCTTTATCTTCTTCTTTTTTAGTTCTTAGTATTTCCGGTGGGGTAAATTTTTTACCGATTGAGCCGATCATTAAACTGCCGCCTTTTTATATAAATAGGTTATTATGATCTATTTATACTGAGAAATGAGGCGGCACGTGGCGTATGGTGGAAGGTTTAGACCAAAGAACCCCGTAAAATATAAAGGTGATCCAACAAAAATTTATTATAGATCTATGTGGGAGTTCAAATTCTTTCGTTATGTTGATGAACACCCGCATGTTTTATGGTGGGCTAGTGAGGAATATGTAATTCCATACTATTCACCAATTGACGGTAAGAGGCATCGGTATTTTCCTGATGTTGTTGTTTGTAAAAAAGGACCGGATGGAACTAAATCTACTATGATGATTGAGATCAAACCAAAAGGACAAACAAGACCGCCGGATAGATCTAAAATGAAAACGGCTAAGGGCAACTTATCAAGGCGATATATTAACGAGGTGAAAACGTACGGTATCAATGAAGCAAAGTGGAAAGCAGCTCGAGCGTGGTGTGCACAACGTGGATGGACATTCCACATATATACTGAGGACCAATTAGGAATCAAATAATGGCTGAGATATTTAGCAATATTCTATCACAAGGTATTAGAGCGGGTCAGATGCCTGCTCGTACAGCACAGGCTCGTGAATGGTATAGAGACCAAGCAAAAGAAGTTACTCGGTCATCTCGTAACAGAACTCGTGCCGATCAATTAATAAGAGAGATTCGTAGAGATGGCGATAGACCACAGCGCAGTCAATTTAGACTAGGCGACATGTATCTTTTTACCTATGATCCAAAGCATAAAGACAAGCTTCCGTACTACGATAGGTTTCCTCTTATTTTTCCAATAAATAAAGCTAAGGGTGGATTTCTAGGTATTAATATGCACTACCTACCGCCAGTATTAAGAGCAAAGTTAATGGATCAGTTGTATACTGTTACGACAAATAAACGTTTTGATGAGACTACAAGATTGAGATTGTCATATGATATTTTGAACGGTGCGGCTAAGTTTAGAGAGTTTAAGCCGACAATCAAACATTATCTCAATGCTCATGTGAGAACAAAGCCAGCTTACATTTATCCAAGTGAGTGGGATGTTGCATTGTTCTTACCAACACAGAAATTTGTCGGTGCAAATGCTACTCAAGTTTATGCCGACTCTAGAAGAATTATAAGGGCATCACGATAATGGCATTTAACTTATCACAATTCAAATCCCAGATGGACTGGTTCGGTGGACCAGATCGTGCCTCTTTATTTGAAGTTGAGCTCAGTGGCTTACCTTTAACTAAATCGAGAGCGGGTTCATATGACCTTAAATTTTTCTGTAAAAACGTAGCCATACCGGGCATGATCTTTAACCCTGCTCAGTATGAAGCCGTGGGTCAGATGCGTAAGGTCTATCCTATGGGATTCAACCCAGAACCAGTACAAGCAATCTTTTTACTTGATGCTGATAAACAAGTACTTACATTCTTTCATGGCTGGGCTCAGAGTATGGTAAACTTTAGTACCGCGGGTGGAGCATTCTCTGCGGTTGACGGTACAAAACCATTTGAAATTAATTATCGTGATGATTACGCATGTCGAATGGTTATCAAACATTATAGTGCAAACTATTTGCAAACCGGACAATACTATGAGGTAATTCTAGATAAAGCGTTCCCAATTCAAATGGGTGATGTGGATCTTGCATGGGAGAATGGTGACAGTTTTGTTGTTCTACCAGTAAGTATTCAATATGATAGAATCGAGTTCTCAGGTGAAAGATATGGTTATCCTATAGGCGGGGATGGAAACAGCCTACTTAAATTACTTACAGCAGCCGGTAGAATCAACGACATTATGGGCGGTGGTATTCTTCCAACTGATGTACAAGATGCAGTTAATAAACTCACTGGAATTAACAGCGAATTTGATAATATTTCTAGCAAAGGTCGAAGTCTCGCAAACCAGGTGGGTAGATTCTTAGGTGGATGAACAGGAGAAATTAAATTATGCTACCAAAAATTGATCTTCCTATTTTTGAAACAACCTTGCCATCAACAGGTGAGAAAGTCAAATATAGAGTGTTTACAGTAAAAGAAGAAAAAATTCTTCTTGTTGCTTCTGAAAGCGAAGACCCAGAACAAAACGTCTTAGCAATCAAGCAAGTTTTAAATAATTGTTTAATTGATACAGATGCTAGCAAACTAGCTATGTTTGATATGGAATATATGCTTCTACTTATCAGAGCAAGATCAGTAGAAAACGGTGTTAAGTTTAGCATAGTAGATCCAGACACAAACGAGCAAGTAGATTTGGAATTAGATTTAGATGAGGTAAAGGTTACCAAAGATCCTAATCATACTAATCAAGTTCCTATTAACGATGACTATGTTCTATTTCTAAGATACCCTACAATAGATGAGTTCATTAAAATCGCTAGTATCGATCCTTCAGATCCTTTAGCGAACTATGTAATTATGATTTCTTGTTTAGATAAAGTCGCTTCTGAGGACGAAGTCTTTGAATTCCATAAGTATACTCAAAAAGAAATTGATGAGTTTATGGAGGGAATATCGGCACCGGTTGTAAAAGGAATTCAAAATTTCTTCGACACCATGCCAAAGCTACGTCATGAAGTATCTTATAAGAATAGTAACGGAGATGAGAAAACTTTTGTTATTGAAGGAATTAACTCTTTTTTTTCCTAGTGCTGAGTCATATTAGCCTCAAGGACTATTACAGAATTAATTTCTCGATGGCTCAGCACCATAAATACTCTATAAGTGATATTGAAAATTTGATACCATACGAAAGAGATTTGTATTTTAGTATGCTGATTAGTCATATTCAAGAACAACAACAGGCACAGCAAGGTTAATTAAATGGCAGTATCAGAAGAAACACAAGCTATCATAGATAGACTTAAAGCAGAAGGTGATTTAATTCGCAATAGCGGAACTAATTCTCTGCGCACGATGACTATCAAATTAGATAAGTTTGAAGGTTTGTTTACAAGTATTAATAGACAACTTGTTGCTCAGACCGATCTTTTGAGAGCTCAGGCCGGATTAGCAGCTCAAGCCCGTAGAAACGAAGAAACAAGAAGACAATACGAAGAACTTACTCCTCCAACAGTAGAAAACGATTCGTCACCGGCTACCTCAGGCCCAGGACGAAGTGGAACTGAAAGAAGAATAGACGACGTAGCTAGAAAGCTTTCATCTGCTTTGAGTCTTAAGAATCTAGCAGTAGGCGCTGCTGGAATGTTTGTCGGATATAATTTCCTTAAAGGTTTCATTAATCAAAAGTATGATGGAGCTTGGGACAAGATGGAAACCGGGATTGGTAGCCTCGGTAGAAGTCTTGCTAATATTGACACAACAAAACTAACTGAAAATATTACAAACTTTGTTGATTCTCTACCCAAGCTTACAAATATGATTAATGACATTACTAAAGCATTTCAAGACTTTAAAACAAAATGGGAAGAATATGGATGGACAGATCTGATCAGTGGCATATGGAATGCTTTAAGCAACGTTACTCTTACCATACTTGGACTGAAAGCAACCATAGCTGGTTTTAGAGCCTCTACTGCAATTGCCAATTGGAGAGCTTCTAGAAATGCTATAAAATTGTCAGGTGGTGATCCAACAAAAGTTCCAAAGCCAGATTTACCAGTTGCGTCATCAAAAACACCAATTGGTGTGTCAAAAGATGGCAGACCAATCTATGACGATCCTTTAAAACCGGGAAGATATCTAGACGAAACTGGTAAAATAATTCCTGATTCTAAATTACCAGACGGAATGTCTAGTAATCCAAGCGGTAAGGTTACTACAAATCTTGGAAACATTGATCTGAGTGGAAGAAACTTCGTAGTAAAAGATGGAGAATTCTATTCTAGATCTAAACCTGATACTCCACTTAGAGGTGCGGCAAGAGACGCTGCACAACGAGCATTGAGTGCTGACATTATTGGTGGCAGAGTCCATATACCTGGCATTAGTACATCACCTCCTATAAGAGCAACTATTTCTGATATTGGAAAGCAAGCTGGGCAAAAGCTGAGACCTAAAATTGTTTCTCTTGCCAAAGATAAAGTTTGGAAAGTTTTCGGAACCGCTCTTCCAATTATTGGCATGGGCGTTGGAGCTTGGCTTGCTCTTAATAACTTATTTAAAGGAGATTATACATCTGCGGCAGCCAACGGCGTATCCTTGTTTTTGCCTACAATATCTGGTACCGCTGTAGATATTGGAAGTGTTGCTACAGAAATTTTCTTTGAAATGTCTGAAGAAGCCTTTGGAGAAAAGACTACCTTTAATCCTGCTAATGAAGCTCACGTAGACTTCATGGTGATTATTGGACAAGAAGTAGAAAAAGCAATTGAACAATATCAAAAAGAGCAATCAGACAAAAAAAGAAGAGAATTTGACGCTTTACCAGCAGATGAAAGAGCTCGCATTTTGGGACAACAAGAAAGCAAATTAGGTGAATACTATCGCGGGCAAGATCCGAACTATAGTGTTCTAGAAGATATGTACGCTGTTCCAAACTTTAGAGGACAAACAAGAGATAACTACACCGGTCCTTCGTCTTTCTATGGATATGGAACAGGCCCAAACTCTAATACGCAATATCGTTACACACCAAATTTTGGATCTGACGGTAAGTTTAGATATTTTGATAGAGAAGAACTCGGAACCATCCAAAAAATGTCTTTTAATGGAGGAAGATTTAACAACAGTATGATTGGTCTAGCATCATACGGAGGAGTTGGCGGTGCTCCTGTTGTAATTAATGCACCTCAAATAAGTGCGCCTGTTGTGAATAATGTAGAAGGTGGGAAGTCGGCCAACTATATTCAGATGGCCTCCTTCGGTGGTGGCGGGGGCGGCTTTGGAAGCGACGACCCCTACAACCTATCATTTATTTCGTAGAATCACCTTTGTCAGAAACGAAGGAATACATTTCTTTCGCTTTAGACATAAGCTCTTCTACAGAATACATTTCGATGTGCTTTTGAAATTCTTCCATCTGCATCTTACCTGCATCCATCATTTTTTCAGCAAATGACACGTTCATGTGATACTGCTGATCCATATAATCTTTTGCAAGTGTTAGCATTTCTGAACGAATTTCAAATGGGTTTTTATTAGCCATAACTGTCTCCTTTGTGTATGTATGTGTTAGCCAATTTGGGTGAATATCATAATAACCTGGATTACATATATTCATTTTGTTTTCCTTTTAAAGAAATGGGGAGCTAACCGTGGCTCCCCGCGGATTCGTTACGGAATCACCCGTTTAGAAGTTCTGGAGCTCGGCCGATTTCAATCTTACGAGGCTTCTTCTCTTCCGGAATCACATTCTCCAATTTAACTGTCAAAATGCCATCTGCGAAATGTGCACCACGTACGACAATTGTATCTGAGAGTGTAAAGCTACGACGGAAGTGACGCGCTGAGATACCTTTATGTAGGTATGTACGTTCTTCTTCGTCGTCGTTTTTTGTCCCTTCAATATATAGAACACCGTCTTTTAGTTCGATGTCTAGTTCATCTTCGCCAAAGCCCGCGACCGCCAATTCAATGGCATAGTTATCGTCGTCGATCTTTGCGATATTATATGGGGGATAATTAGTTTGACCCGGTGTTTGTTCTCTCATTCTTTCGATCATGCGATCAAAACCGATGAAAAGTGGGTCATTGAGCATATCTGCTCTAAAGCTACGTGTATTCATTGCTATCTCCTTTATTAAGCAAGATTTATAATAAGGGAACCCATTAGGCATTCCCTATATTATTTATATCACATTATTTAGGAGATGTCAACTTTTTTTTCAAGAATTGCGTGTGCAATAATGTCCCCGTTCTTAAGGGCAACTAAACTGTCACATGTATTCTTGACTATCAATTTAATTTCAGAAGTCTCTTCTACAATCTGAACACACGAAGCGAGAACAAGCGATTTCTTAAGTGCCCAATCCTCTTTAATATAAATCTTTGCAATGTATCCTTCCGGCACTTCAAGAGTCTGCCCTGTTGGAATAATTGCTCTTACATCTGGAATCAACTGTAATGCATCCGCATCTGGACCGAATCCTTTTACATGCATTTTTTGTAGTTTATTCCAATTATTATAAGTATCAACAAAGTCTCCATGCTTTAAGGAGACGGCAATATCAATCATCATTTTTTTCCTATATTGTACTTAGCCTCTAAGTTCCATTCATTTTTCTCTTTATGAGATAGAATCTTAATTTGATTAAGCTGAGCAACTGGATCTTGAGCTTTCTCCGTATTTACAACTGAGATGAGATCCCATTCCTCAAGCAAATTTACGATAGTATTTCTTCTAGCCTTATCTTCTTCTGAGAAGGTGTCTTTCTTTCCGTCTAGGATAAACAACTCTTTAAAATGTAGAATTGCATAACGACCTTGTTTGTGAAGAATATGGCAAGTTTGATATAAAGTCTTATCTTTACGAGATGAAATACCGATTCGTGTTAGTGTTTCTTTGACTTTTAAAAAGCTATCTGGCGAGGGAAGAGAGATCTCAATTCCCACCCCTTTAAAAATATCTTCTTGCATAACCACAGCATCCTTATTATTATTGTTATTATCACGATGCTCACCATGACCATCCAAACAATATTTATATTTTTCACACTCCCCCTGTGACAAGTTTGCTATGTACATATTTCATATCTTCTTTACTCAAAGCTTTCTGGTACATCTTGGCTACGGTACGGTTACACTGATAGACCTGCTGGATTGCATCTAAGTCTGCATCTTTATCGGCCTTTGGCCACTTTGAGAAACGTTTACGCTTGCGTAGTGCTCCACGATAATATTGAAACTGAGCGGCATGGAACATATGAGCTCGTTGATTCATTTCATTCGCATGTAAGATAGTATCCTCGAAGTTTGCGAAACCACGATTTACCATATAAGGAATGTACTGCTTTTCAATCAGTTCTGGATTTTCGTTATTGTTAATCAGATCTTCCTTCGAGAAAGAAGCTGCTGTCATAAAATCAAATGGGTTATAGTCCTTCGCCACGAGCTTCCTCAATCTTTTTCAAAATATCATTTAAATCATCTGCACAAGTGGGGCAGGCTTTTAATTCAAGAGGCCCTTCACTTGTATCTAATTTTATACTAAACAAGTCAGCTTTGTCAACTGTTTTTTCACAATAAAAGCAAGTATGCTTTTTAATAAGACGTTTCATCCATTCGCTCATTTACCACTCCGGCGCTGAATAATCTTTGTGCAATTTATATGAAGCTATTCCATCTAATCCATAAGATGGGCAAACGTGAATGTATTCAGGCAAACCTAAATCGTCTTTCTCACCCGCTTCACCACAAATGAAGTATGCACCAGTTTTTTCAGGTGAGCTATGCTTCCAAATTTTTAAGAGCTTTTGGTAAAGCTGATATTCATTATCACTAATTTCAACCATCATCTTCTTCCCAATATCTAACATAAAAGTATTTGCCGCAGTTGTCAATCTCTTTCTGCGGATAACCTTCGCTCAACAGCCAAGGAAGGATACTTTCATCTTCGCCTAAGTCTGCGGGTAAAGGTTTAGGAAAACCATACTTCCAACCGCTGGGCGGATCGCACATCATCACTTTAGCCATTTCATACTACAATATCAACGAATTGTCCCTGTGGTTTCTCATCAATCACTCGACCAGCATGGTCGTAACGGGTCCATTGAACGGTTTCAACCCATGTCACTCCAGTCGGTGTTTCAAGATGTTTCGTTTGTGTTACCTTAACACCATGAACAGTAGTATTAGTGGTGTAGTAATTACTTGTTGTAATCTGTGGCATGATGCCATATACTTCTACGTTATTCATTTAAAGGATGTCTCCATCATGATTTCAGTGAGGCATGCAACCATATTTATCTCAAGATCAGCGACAAAGTTTGCTTTGTACATATAGTCTGCAAGAGTTACGATAAAGCCTGGCTGAGATCTGAGTTCGACCTTATCATTGGCCATATCATAGATACGACGGAACATCTCGTTCATATCTTGATCTGAGTTCTTTGCAACCCACTTACGCATGTTTGTGAAGTCTTTACTCTTTAGAAGTTTAAAGAGTTCATCAAGGGATTCTTGTTTGAGATTAACAAAGATACCTTCATCAATAGCGCCAGAAGCGGAGTAAGATTGCAACTCTGTAAGTACACGTCGAAAATCAGGGAAGTGTTTTTGGATTACTTTTGCAACAACTGCTTTATCATACGCAACGTTTTCTTGTTCAAGAATAGCTTCAACACGGCGTAGGAATTGCATCGCGAGCTTTGGCCGATCGGATTGCTCGATGGTAAAGTCAACCTCTGACAAACGAGAACGAAGTGGAGAGATTATACGATTTTTAAAGTTACAAGTAAAGATGAACCCGCAATTGCTTGAATATTCTTCAATAAAGTTGCGTAGCGCGGGTTGAACATTTGCTGCGTTGAGATAGTCCGCCTCGTCAAAGATGACGTATTTTCTACCACCTGTGAAGGAAACCGCTGAGGCAAACGTGGAGATGTCATATCGGAGGGTATCGATATTGACGTTAAGTGAGCCGTTTTTAATAATATAATCGCAGCCAAGTTCATCGAGCATAGCTTTTGCGATTGTAGTTTTGCCAACACCTGGACCGCCAGTGAGTAGTAAGTTAGGAATAGATTCATCTGCTACAAATTTTTTGAAAGCAGATTTAGTTTTGTCTGGTAGAATTGTGTCGCCAATTACCATTGGCCTGTACTTCTCTACCCAAAGTACTTCATTTGCTTTTGCATCAATAGACATTCAATCACCATCATCATATAAAAAGAAATGAGGGGGCCGAAGCCCCACTCATTATTGTACCACTTTGTCAGCGAGTGGTGCGTCCTCAGGTACATCCGGAGCTGGAGCATCGGCTGCCGGCATGTTACCATCGGGAGCTCCTTGCGGAGCATTCTGTTGTAGGAACATTTCGATTTTGTTACGAAGCATTCCAATAATTGCCATCTCGTTGCCGGCTACTGCGCCGCGGCGAGACGCAACGTCTACGAACTGTACAACAGTTGCTAGATCCTGAAGAGAAAGTTGGATCGGTTGAGGTGCTTGTCCCTCGGGTGCTTGAGCTGCTTGAGCTTCATTCATAATTTGTTATCCTTTCTGATAAGTCGACTTAGTATCAATTGCCACGAAGTACGTGACGTCCGTACCCTTGAACTCAGAGATTCCCTTTGCGCAAAGAGAAACTTTGTAATCCTGAGGCAAGAGCTTAAGATTATCGGTTTTAATGATAATCTTAAATTCATCAGATGTAGTGCCGATTTCAACACCATAATCATCAGAATTTTGATTGTTGCTATCAATAGCTTTCAACCAGATTTTCCCTTCGGTCCCTACAAAGGCTACCTCAGAGAATTGTAACACACCTGCAGCCTTAAGAACAGACTGTAGGTCTTCCCAAGAAACATCAACAACTACATCCAGAGATGGCAGTTGAATCTCTTTTTCGGGAGCTGCATGAATCATTGATATGTCAGCGTAAACATATTTCGTCTTACGACGACCATCGTTGATCATAAAGTATTTATCATGAAACTCTACGTCGGGATCCTTGTAAAGTGATAAAATTGACAAAAATCTTGACAAATCATAGATACATGCTTGAGATGGAATCTGATCTGGAATAGTTGCAGACGCAACCAATGTCTTTTCTGGTGTTACTGTTTTAAGTACACCGCCGGGTTTCATAAGAATCGACTTGTTGATAGTCGAAAAACTCTTAAGAATGGTAAGAGTACGTTCACTAAACTTCATTATATAAGCTCCTTACAAATTTCACATTATGTATTAATTTTACTACGTTTTTTGGATTTTGTCAACTGTTTTTTATTGGCATAAGTTTTACGATTGCTTTTACTGTCTGCGGTGGCTGACACACCGAGAGAACCAATAGCAGCCATATTACCTTTAAAGATATAAGTGCCAATGTGATTGAGGTGCATCCAAGGGCACATAATCACTTTCATACCGATGTCACGGGCTTTCCTACAGAAGAAGTAATCCTCTGATAGATAACGACGCGATTCCGGATCAATTACACAGTCAAAGAACGCTGTGATATCTCGCGAACCATCAAACTTGTCCGTACGAACATGATCTGGTTTGTACTGAAGTTCAGGATAGGCATCGCGATATTTCTCAAGTGTTTCTCGTGGAATACACATAAAGCCTGTACCACCCTCACCAATCTCAAGTGGTTCACCAACATTAAATGTATCTAATTTCTTAACAGGATTAAATACATAGTCTGCTGTATAGTTATCAAGCTCGAATGGATTTTCGTCACCTTTACCAAGCTCTGCAGCCTTAGCAACCTTTTCCCACGCGATTGTTTTCTTAGGATAAGGTCCTACAACAATATTATGATTCTCGGTGTCTGCTAGATTTACAGCAATTAATCCTAGAACATCTTTAGCATTAAATGCGATGTCTGAATCGATGAATACAAGGTGAGTACAATCAGATCTGAGGAACTCATCTACAACATAATTACGTGCCCTCTGGATAAGGCTCTCGTTAAAGAGATAATAAAAACGGATAGGAATACCATTTGCTGCACACATCATAGCCAGGTCGTTACAGGACTTAGCATATGAGCCTGAGCAGTTACCACCGTACATCGGAGTACCGATAAAGAGCTTCTGCTCTTTGAGTTTGTCTAAAGAGATTTCAATTTTCATATTTCTACTTGCTCCATATCATTTTCTGCTCTATGAATAGCCTGAATCCGAAGGATGTCTGCTGCGACATCATGTCTGCTATCATGAGCACTAAATACTTTTTCCCATTGCTCAGTATCTGCAACGGGCACGAATCCATTCTTTGTTGTAAAGTTAAACTTCGCATCAATAAATGTACGAGTATCACGTATACGCCAGTAAGGAATGTACTCGTTTAGAAACTTGTCCTTGCCTACGGCCATTGCCATATGATCTAGAATAACTGGGTCAAAACCGTTTGAACGGCTCCACCAGTAATCAACTTTATCTTGAGTACGAAGATATCCGATCATCTGCTCAATAAACTGTGGTAGCTTAAGATCATCTGGCTTTGGTTTTAAAAGCTTACGAACTTCTGGTGCTTGCTGTAGCCACCAATCAAGATCTGACTTTTGATATTCAAAGTCATAGTTCTTTATTTGATCTTGCAAATCAAGTTTTGCTTTTTGAATGATACCTAAAAGTTCTTGAAAAGAATAAGGCTCATCAAGAAAGCGATCCCATACAAATGTTGCATAAGAACACTCAATGCCAGGCGCCTTACGAGCACACTGGCCAATTGTTTCAAAGTCTAGGATAAAGTCAGTTCTCATAGAAAAGCCTCAAGTGTAGTAATGTTTTCTTGGTATTCAAGCTTCTGAGTACCATTATACTGCAAAATGTAATCGGTGTCAACCATTTTTCTTAGACCTTTAAGTGTTGCTAGAACCTCTGTGGCCATGTCTGTGGCTGTTTGCACAGGGACATTTTGGCAAATATGATTTGCTACCTTAGGGCCCGCATCGACCAATTCAAAGTCTTCGGGCAAGCCCATGATTGACATAGCTTCTCGGTAATTAATAAATCGATCTTCATCAGGATGAGTAAGCATAGTAGGATAGTGGCCAACGAAAGCGCCGATACGATCTTTTGGAACAATGACACCTCTTCTCATAATCGACCCACCCTTAGCAAGTTTCTCATGTTTATAGTGGCACTTATCAACTTCTTTCTCAAAACCGTTTGCAGCCATCCAGTCAGCAACTTCATTATAAGTTTTACCTGCTCTTTCGATATAAGAGAAAGAATCCACACCACGAGCTGACGTTGGATCTACATCGCGAGAATGCTCTGTATGAGTTTTGCCTCCTTCAATCTCTTCAAGAATGTACTTATAGTACGGGTTGTCGGAAGGCTTTTTAGTATTGATAGGTTCAGTTTGAAAGTTTGATTTTACATTACGAATTAATTCTTCGATTGGTGTGTACTCACGATTGTAGTATTCAAAGATTGGTACGCCGTTATCTCGTTTCCAGAAGAAATAAAATGAGCGTTCTCGTACCTGTGGAACACCATGAAGTAGAGATCTAGTCCGGTATACACTCATCGTATATCCATTGTCCTTACCAATCTGTTTCAATTGATTACGAACATTAGTTCCAATCTTACCAGCAAATCCTGGAGCGTTCTCGCCCCAGAAACAGTCTGGTCTATATTCACCAAGAATATACTTTGCAGTCTCAATCATCCATTTGTTGTTTTCGTTGTCGTCACCGTATCCATGTGACATCATTGATAAACCAGCGCATGGACACACTGATGATACAACATTTGCTCTTTCGCCTGGCGGTGGCCTATGTCCTTTATCTAGAACATAATATGGAATCTTGTTGTCGTAATAATTTAGAATATGTTTGTCATTACCAGCAAAAGGTTCATATGACATAAAATGAATTGGAGGTGCACCAAAGGCTCGATGGGAACCAATAGTTTCACCTCCAATTAGTGGTACGATACTTGCGTGGGTAATATCACTCATGCTAAAAACTTTCTCACTGTTGAGAGCGCTGTGCTCACAGCCTGATGCATATCAAGATAGGCATACAAACCGCAGCGACCGATAAAGGTCATATGCTCTGGTATTTCGGCTTTATATTTTTTGTATAGCTCTCGGTTCTTACCATCGCGATCTTTTACTGGATAATAACGTTCATAGTTATTCTCAGAGTAATCGCATGGTTCCTCGAACGTTAGCGTTGTGATATATTTATTATCGCCGTGACAGGGAATATTCTTCCATTCAGTAACACGAGTCTTTGGGCCGTGATGAGTAAAGTTTACAGTAGCGGTTGGTAATGCCCGTGGAATCGGCAGGCTTACAGTCTCAAACTTGATTGAACGATATGGAAGCTTATCATATTTCCATTCAAACCATTCATCAATTGGCATAGAATTAAACACATGATCGTATTCTTTATCCATATGATAATTATATTCAGTATTTAAAGATACAGTTATATTGTGGTGAGTGAGAATGTTCTCAACCATTTTAGTATAGCCATGCCGTGGCATGAATTGTATCTTATCATTTGGAAAGTATTCTTCGTTGTAATCATCACGAATAGGAACTCGATTGATAATATCAGGATTCAACTGATCAAGTTCGACACCCCACATCTTCTTGGTATAAGGTCTGAAGAATACGTCGAGAACATTCTCCTCACCGACAATATCTTTTGTTTCACGATTTACTGGTAATGTGACGTATTGTCCATCCGAGAGTTGAGCTTTAACTTTGTGCCGATACTCAACCCACTCAGTAAACTGTGAAAGCCATTCAAATACTTCTTCATTATTAGTATGAAATAGATGAGGACCATACTTATGAACTCGAATGCCATGTTCATTCTCATAATCATATGCATTACCGGCTACGTGATCTCGTTTATCAATTACATCTACATTATGTCCTGCTCTTGCAAGCTCACGAGCAACCACACAACCTGATAGACCCGCACCTACTACTAAATACTTCATGCTGCTAATACTCTCTCAAGCTCGTTTCTTTGAATGCTCTGATCCAAAGGATGGTTATCATATAGAGCATCTCGCTGAGCTTTGGCAGTAGCTTGCAATTGAGTAAGATCCATTGCTTCTACGTCTTGTACTCGAAGTCCAGCAAGACCCTCATCTTTATAATACACCATCATTTCTGGTTTGTCACCAATAATAATAGAACCGGCGTCAGCAACCTGCAGTGGGCGTGCTCGCCACCACCCAGATCCGGCATGGAAGTATCCGGGCATTAGACAGCCCCATTGTTGTTCGAATACTTTTACCATTTCCGGTTCGGTTTTACGCTCTGACTTATATTTACCACGCTTTGCGCCATAGTAAACAATCTCCCACTTCCAATCGTCAGGTTGCTGCGCCTTGAGCCATTTTCGCGTTTTCTCTTGAACAAGAGACGCAAAATTCCATTTCATTTCTTTTTCTGGTGTATCACCAAAGAAACTATCCAAACCAACACTACCTGTTCCATAACCGTTGTCTGCACGACGATTTAGATGATAAGGATTTGGATTATATGTGTAAACGTTTTCTTCTTTCCAGCCAAGTTCTAGTGTTGACATATCACCACCTGCAAAGGCGCTTACAAGCAAACGATTCTCTTTACTGGTGATAATGTTACAAGCATCGATATATTGTTCTTTATATGACGCTACAGTTTCTTTATCTTCTACACCTTGCCATAGATCAAAGAGATACTGGCGGAATACACCTTCATCGTTTGCTTCGAGCTTCTCTTTATATGTTTCAATAGTGCTGTAGATCTGTTTAAACTGCCAATCGTCAAAAGCTAAGATGCAGTTTGGGCGAGCATGTACGGCATACAGTCCGGACCATAGGAATTGACAGAAGGCCTGGATGCTGTGAATGTATACCACTACCTCATCATAGTGATCTAGGTTCTCGCCTAGTCTGACAGGCCGCTGTTCAACCTCATATCCCATATCTTCAAGGCAACGAATGAGTGAATAGTGAGATGGCACAACCTGAAGTTGTTGCTGCAGAAAGAAGTCTTTCGTACACTGCAGCTTATTCATACCTGTTACAAGGATTTTTTTCATTTCGACTCCATATATCTTTTACATTCTTTAAGTTTCATCTCTTCATATTCAATATCATTCAATAGTCTATTTAGTGGTGAAGGATGAGGCATAACAAAGTGTTCAATACCTAGTCTATTTAGCGTTTCTGACACGAAGTTGCCGAGAGCAATAACTCTTTTATAACCATTAATATAACATAGTAGAGTCTCTTTGTCAACCATAGATTGATTGTAAGGTCCGGTTTCGTGAATAACATTGGTAAATGCATAGTACCTTATACCGAGGTGATCCATCCACCGATTCAATCTTTTAATAGTAGGACTCTGCTGATGTGCAGGGCCGTTTGAAGGATTTATACCAACTACAATCATATCAATCATCTAATGTTGTTACTACCACACCTGCTACTTTATACATGGGAAGTGATTCTTTATACCATACCTCTTCCCAATTACCCTTGTCTGTCTTTGCAGTAGGCATTACAACTCGTTTAATACCAGCTTGGATAACGCACTTTGTGCATGCTGGGCAAACTGGCAGGCCATAAACATATAGTGTGGCATCCTTTACAGTAACGCCATTATACAAAGCATTCATAAGAGCATTCATTTCAGCATGAATTATACGAGGATACTTTTCATCTCGATTGTTGAGTCGTTCATCGCTATCTTCAATACCTCGAGGAAAACCATTGTAACCGGTGGCAAGGATCCGCCTTTCAGCATTAACAACAACAGCACCTATCTTACTCGACGGATCCTTACTCCAGCCAGAGATGATCTCAGCCATCTCCATGAAACGACGATCCCATTTTATATCCTTGGCATCTTCCTCACGCATACGCCGTCTCATGTAATCGTGGTAACTTTCTCGATAATATTCCATTCTACTCATCATCTTTTTTGTTTAGAAGCTTTTGCTCCATTTGTTCCTTAATATCATGAACTCGTTCTTTTTCAATTAAGTCGATAATCAGATTTGTAAGATCTAGATCTTTCTTGAGAAAAAACATTCTTTGCTGTATCTTCTCAAGTTGCTTTTGATAGTACTCTAATTCCTTTTCTTTACGCAATCTAGTCTCAATGATATCAGAAATCATTATAAGTTTGCCGGGCTCATGATCCATTATTTCACCAAATTAAAATGTCTTTCATACACGTGCAAATTCATGACTTGCCAGATGAGCATACCTTTTTCAATCTCACCGTGTTCACCTGTAACTGCAGCCATTTCATTCCAATTAGAAACAAACTTGTCCATAAGGTATTGTGCCCAAGCATAATCATTCTTATAGCCAAAAACAACATCATTAGAACGCATTTGAGATACCATCATCAAGACACCATCACGAATATAGAATGTTTGTGCATTTGTACAGATGAAGTCAGACTTGCCGCCTTCATTGAATTCAACCCAGATTGATGGACGGTTGTAAACCATTTGAGCACGGCGGCTGTCTGGATTACACCATAATTCATCAAAGGCCATATAAAATTGTTTGAAGTACTTATCCGAGAAAACAAGATGGCCATAGTTAGAGTTGATATTGCCATGCTTGTCTGCTGAATATTTCCAAGCTGCGGGTGGATCTTGGTTCTTGCCATGAATATCATAGATATTTGTACTTTGGCTTTCATACCAATCCAACTCAGCTTCAATATAAGCTTGATTTGGTATGCCAAAGATAGATGGTTCAGATGCAACGAAGTTTGCACCAATCATCTCGATGGTTTTCTGGCCAGTTTTATCGATTGTAAATGCTTCATCCGCGAGCTCACCAATAAAGAACTCACGGATGTCTTTTACACTATTCATCAACATTCGTCACCTGTCGGTTAATTGGACGATTGAAAATATCACGGGAACCGTCTTGGCCCTCGATCTTTTGTCGACAATATGCAACAAAGAATGATGCATAGTTGATTAGATCTTTAGCACTATCTTCGAGCGATTCGAAGTTTGGTTCATAGTCTTCGCCACGCATAGCTTCCATAACAGATTTCATACGAAGCATTTTGCCATGCATGACATCATGGATCGATTGCACGCCGTTTGGATAGTAATCGGCTTGTTGTACAGTCGAGTTCGGATTTTGATAATCACGAGACTTTTTGACTTGGATCTCAGCACACTCGGCTAAGACTTTTGCGGATTCAGGTGTTGACATATTACCTCCTTAGATTTTTTCACAACGGGGAAACAGTTTATGGCCACGCTCTGGCACGTGGAAGTAACCCATAATTGGAATTATACCACGGGAATCATTTTTTGTAAAGGAAAGACTTGAGCGTGCGCCTTTACCAGATTTTGGCTTTTTCCAATACTGAGTAGTATCATCAAGATTAACCAAAGAAACATGAGCGCCCACGATTTGATATTTATCGTCAAGTTGAAAACGCTTAAGAAGATGCATAGATACTTTTTCACCAGCGTTAGCGTTACCGGTCCACATGTTAAATTTTTCAAAAGCTTGAGACATGCAGTTTTTGTCTTCGATTTCCGTACGGCGCGTATTAGTGTATACCCAATCATAGCCATCTGAAAGATCAACTCGTAAGTCAATACCAGTATTTTTAAGAAGACGGCCGAACAAATTATTGATTGGCGAGCTGTAAAGTTTAGAAATCTCAGCTGAACGCTGGGACATTGGCAGTGCGTCAAGCTCATCTTTGATAGGATTGTCGTACCAATTAGAAGCAGAATCCAATTTTTCGGTATTGAAAATGCGTTGGAATTCTGGAATTATAGAACGAATACCTTCGATAAGAGGAGTGTATTCGCCGTCGGCATTGAATGTTTCTTGACCAGATGTTTCTGCGATGTTGTCATCAGCATAATGTAATTGTGATTTTTGTGAAGCCAAGAAGTCGCCAGCAGTAGTAAATTTCATATCGCCCATAAACATTGTGTGTGTTCCTTTCTGTGTAACGATAATTCTATTATATCAGGATTAGAGAGAATGTCAACTATAATTGCGCACATAAACGTCAAAATGTGTCGCATTTTCTGCAGGAGTGTCGTGGGCCCAAGAATTCTCACGAGGACCACGAGGACGAATACGAAGACCTTGCGTATTCTGTTTACCATAGTAACTCAAAGTGCCATATAGTTTACGAGCACGAGTGATGTATCCATTACGCTCAACAAGCAAAGCTTTCAATTCAGCGATCGCAGGATCGTCAAGAGACTTTACCGTGAAACGATAATCAAGAGAAGAACGGTTTTTGTAAGTTACGTATGCCATTATTTTGTTTCCTTATTCACGATGATGTAAACTGTTGGCTCGTCGAGCTTAGAGCCGATAAAAGCTTTTGCATCTTCTAAGCGAGAGCACATAGCGATGATCTGGTTGTTTGCTGCATTTTGAATATAGTACATTAGAGTACCTCCTGTGGAGATACTCGCTTAGCACTAGAGACGAGGAAGTCACGATAATCATCGTCCAACTCTGCGAGTTCATCTTCCCAATCGTCGTGAGTGCGAAATGTGACGGGAAACTCTTTGTAGTACAGATTGTTCTGCATGCATAGAGCACCAACGAAAGCAACGGCATCTTGAATACGCTCAAGACCGCTGACGATGTAGTCAGCTCCGCCCTTCATCTTCCAGTAGGCGTTACCATCGGAAAACTTACCAGACTCGCAGTGAGCACCATAGTTTTCAAGACACTGAGTAGAGATTACATATTTCATAGGTGGTTCCTCCTGTTCCTATAATAGTAATATAGTACATTTGCTAGTGAATGTCAACCCTTTTTTTCATTTTATTTGAAAAAAGTTTCAACTACTTGATTTTCTTTCATCAAGGTAACGACCCTAGAATTGCTATGCCTACCTCTAACATGAACTTGAAACCATTCCCTAGCTTCTTTTTCAGTTTCGCATATGACAGCACAGCACTCAGGCAATTCACTCTCGACTGCTTGGCACATAGTGCTAAATTGTGTTGTTACTGTCCAAGTCATAATATTACTCCACGGTTACGTGTACATCATGACGGCTATGGCCATCAACGACAAATCCTGGAGAACAAGGGCAAGAGCAGCCTGCATATTGGCTCCAACGAACCTTGGTATCAGCAGGTAAACCCATTGCTTCCAAGACGCCAGGAATAACTTCTTTTTTGTAAACAGTATGTTCACGTTGCTTACGGTTCATCAAGTTTTCCATGATGGTCTCACCCTGTGGCCAAACATAGATGCGAGTTTGCTTAGAGTACTCTCTCCAAGATACCATTGGACCACGTTCACGGATATCGATATCAGTCGTTTTCATTACACCGCTTCCTTTTCAATAAAGCCAAAACCTAAAACTTCATATTCAACACCGTCAACTTCCATACGATCAAACATTGAAGTTGAACGAAGACCGTAACCACCCTCATGAAGAGGAGCTAGACGAGTAACGTTTGGATTGTAGTCACCGTTATCTTCGATGTCTGTACGGCTCCAAGAACCCATTACGTTGTTAGTCCAACGGTAAGCATACTCAAGAGCATCCATTACATTGTCGAAACCTTCAGCAAGAACTTCTGCTACTGGAGTGAAACCTTCAACGTCACCAGAGATTTCGTTGCGGTCCATGTGCTTAACGATGATTTTCATGTTGTTTCCTTTTCATTCCTTATAATAGTAATATAGTACTTTGGAAGGTAAATGTCAACCCTTTTTCGCACTTTTTTTCAAATAAAATGAAAAAAGATTTGCAAGGAAATCAATGGCTTATAAAATAAATAGTAAATAATTTGCAATAGGGGTTAAAATTGCGCAGTCCTTTGATACATTTAGACTATGAAATCGATAAAAAAAGATGGAGAGATATCTTTTATGATAACATACAAGAGTATGGTCAGTGGCACAGATCTGTTCCGAAAGCTCAAAACTTGTATTGGTATCAATTGTTCATATCAGATGACCATCCACTCAAGAAATTAACTATAGACGTGGAAAGAGATCTAAACATCTATGGGATGAACAATTTTCCTAGGTTTTCTTATCAATTCAAATATTCAAAATTAGAACACCACCAAGACGAAGACAAGATGGTGTCTATAAACATCAATCTGTTTGACACACAACCAGTCATACACATAGAACATAAGCCTTATCCTTATGAATGTGCATTTGTGGATGTCGGCCATGTTATGCATGGTGTTGAGCCAGACCCAAACGATAGACTTATATTAAAGTTTGCTCTGCGACATCCTTGGGATGAAGTTTATGAAAGACTTGATAAATTTGGTTTACTCAATGAATAACACTATTTTAAAGTTTAAATCTCCTTGGGATACATCAATTCTTCTATCAGAATGGAATAGAGATACTGCCAATACGTTTAGTAAGTTAAACGAAAAGTGGGAAAAAACGTGGTCTATAGGTAGTTACGGCAAATCTATAGCGGATCAATTTAAAGGTGAAATAAAGATTGGTTATTATTTCCAACCAAAAGGCACAGATATAAAGCCGCATAGAGATACTGGATGCAAAACCAGAATAAATGTAGTGCTATTAGGCGGCGAACAAACACTATACATTAACAATCAAGAACACGTATATGATTGTGCATTAATTAATGTTAATAAGTATGAGCATTACTTGAAAGAAGCCGAAGAAGATAGATTGTTATTTTCTATTATATTTTTAGATAGTTCTTTTGAAACTGTTTACGACATCATTAAAAGTAATATCGAATATAGAAAACTTTAGTAGCAATCTTTCTTCATCGTATGGCGGTACCCAATGTTCTTTAGAAGTGTCTAGAACAGCGCACTTATAAAAAGCTGGTTCTTGCCCTGTAAATTGAATAGGACCGTAATTATCAGAAAGAACTATATTAATAGAACACTTTGTGTTATGATCTATGTGTGGTGGTACCTCAGTATTTTCTTGTTGTTTGTAAAATCTTGGCCTTACATCTTTGGAAGAAGTTACTTCCTGTATTAAGTCAGTAAGTCTTTTTACTTCCTTAAACATAAAGTTTGATAGATCCGTGACTTTTGCTTGTTCCCACGTTGGAGCATAATCAAACCAACTGCCTTTATTCCCTCCCGTTGAGAAAGGGTTGTAGTCTAAAGATTCTGCTTCTAGTAATAAGAGATCTTCGTTGTATTGTAAATTTAAGTGATATAGCATTGTACTCATATAAATAAATAGAAATAAAAAAGAGGCGGTCTATGAAAAGAGTATATTATAAGGTTAGTTTTGTTTCAGCACTAGATAGTCCTGAAGCTGGAAGAACAATAATGAATGATGCAGTGTCAAATTCTGACGCGGCAATGTGGACTAGACTATCTAATTCAGGCCTCTACTCGCACCGTACTGCAGTTAGTTTTTTCGAAGGATCAGATAGCATCATCGAAAATCAATATGACATAGAAGACTCAGTGTATGATAATCTAACAAATGGATTAGATGATGTAATCACTGATCTAAGAAATATTTTAGAAGCAAGCCCACAGATTTCTGCAGCAGAGATCACCATTACTAATCTTTAGCGTATATACGCCCTTCTTAATATCCTATGGCCGTCAGCATTAAAGTATGGCTTACGTCTATGGATAGTAGAATGGTTTGCATACACTGCCAACTTCTTAGGTTTCCAATATACTTCTTTTGGTTCTCGTGTTAAGAAGATCTGACTTAGTTCCTCATTAATTTCTTCTGGCAAAATTGTAAAAGGGCACCACCTCGCATAATATCCTTTTTCATCTTTTTGAATAAGAGGAGTTTTTCCTCTATAAGCTTTCATTCTATATAAACGTTCTTGAGCCTTTGTTTCAAAAATAAAGAATTTGCCAGCGTTCATAGGTTTGGAAAAATCTAATCCAGTTTCGATGTCAATGTATTTTTTAGCAACATCTTCATCCAATCGAGTAGAAATATATTGTGTTGCAGGGCATGCCTCTTCAGCTTCCTCGCACCACAGAGCTGCATATTTTGGAAAATCAACTACGTGAGATCCGTCTTGATGCCACTCTTGATCTGGAACAGTAGCAGTCTCGTGAGATGTTACAGTTCCTAGATTGAGATCCGTTTGAACATTTCCAAATTGCTTGCAAATTTCTATAGCTTCGTCAAACGAGTTTACGTTTTCGTATTCATATAATTCAATTGTCATAGTAAAACGCCGTCCTATATAGTTCTCTTTCTTCGGGTCCTAAAAGCGCATTTTCTCTTTTATGGATAGTCGTAATTTGATCCATAAACATGATATCGCCTTCTTCCCATTCATGACGATAGATATACTTTGGTTGCATTAATCTATCGATCAATTCTTGTTTATGTTTAAAATCATCCATCAACGGATATGGAAAGTACAAAACTTTTTGTTTAGTGATGGGATGAATTTGTACAATTTTCTTTTTAACACTAATTAGCCATCTGCCGTTCTTTAATTGTTTAGCTCTCATTTTAGGATGTTTTTGCATTGTCATAAGACCATCACGAGATCTAAAGTTGTATTCATCTAATCTTCTATGATCTTCTACATCGTGACCATCTTTACCCGTATAGATGCCACCATTACCAGAAACATTCTTGTAGTTTGTAATAGTAACTTCTACGTCGTCCAATTCATCTTTTAAAGTCTGCGGTAAATCGTTATACATTTTTGTAGAATACGCTACGATTGTAGGAGCATCTTTAATAACCTTTTTACCATAAAGAGCAACGACCTCTTCTGGATCTAGGCAGCAAGCGCTATTACAGTGCCACTCTAGTTCTCCTTGGCTAAACAATCCTCTCTTACCATTTTCTAATGTTTTATTTGTAATTCTAAACAACGCTGGAAATTTTGGATGACGTACAAACCAGTTGTCGGTTAGATGTTTTCCTAGACCAAGAACATAATCGTTGAATTCTTGATCTGACATAGTCTGATTTTTAAGTACTGCAGTACCATTTTCAGCTAATTCTTTTATTACGTCATGCATTTACAATCTCCTCAATTGCCGGTATATAAAGCCTCTTAGCAACTATTTCATGAGCTTCTTCTGTAAAGTGTGCCCATTCATCTTCGAACATTGTGCTGTAGTCTTCAAAGTTATTCAAGACCCAGTGAAACGGGTTTTCTGTTAAAAAATTATCTTCATTCACATAAAAAGGAAAAGGTCCTATAGTATGAATATACTTATACGGACACTTTACCGCTGATTCGAACAGTAATAAATCTTTAGCAGCTTTCTTTCTATAATAACTAGACAATCTGACATCATTAGAAAAATTTACAACAGTATCAAAATCTTTTCTATTTTCAGCTCTTCTCTTGAAGGCATCGTATAAGGTAAGATTTGAATTTGGTATTTGCTGAGCCTGCAACCATTTAGCATAATCTATTTTTTGTTTCTTATCTATCAACATTACAGCTTCTGCTGGCATGGTAGACGGCAATTCGAAAATTTCAGGAGGAATATAGCCTCCGATTGGAACAACACCCTTGAAAGATTTATAAATCACTTCTGAGTAATTATCTCGCTCTATGATAGAATCAATTTCTATCTCTCGCGTCTCTGTAGCCACTGGTATAGAAAATCTATACCAAGGAGGCAGGTCTGCTATAACAAGGTCCGGATTCCAATCTTCATTGACTTTGTATTCGTCATAGATATGATCGGGCGTAATTCCTCTTAGCGCAGCATTTCTTACTTGAATGTTTGGAAAATGTTCTGCAACCCACTCTGGCCAGCATTTTAGTGGGGGTCTACAGCTATTGGACGTACCCAATATCAGTATTTTCTTCATCATTTAAAACTCCATAAGGTATCAATACATCAAATGTAGTACCCTCTACACTATGAGTATATCGTTCATTGTCAAACTGCATAATGTTATATTTATTATTGCAGCTCGTGGTAGTAGAAAAAACGTTTTCTTTTATCTTAAATCCAGACCAATCGCCTTTTAACTTTATTTTCATATGTACTGGAAAGGCCTTTGCTTCTACACTTGCATCCCGATGCTCAGGAACATCGGCATAGACTCTAGCAAGCATCACCTTGTACAATTTTTTATAATACTTTCTTTCTATATATTTGATAACCGTGTGGTCAGGTATCATCTCAGTTAAATTTATAACGTTAATGATGGACTCATCTGACAACCACGTGTGATCGTTGACATCTAATCCCTTATTATCTAGCAACTTAGACAAACCGAGTTCATACTTTTTAAACTCTGGATCATAACCTTGCTTAATCATTGGAGGCAGATTCAACGCGTAATCACTTTTCTCATTTAGTATCACTTGACAAACTCTTTGCTTAGTGTCATTGATGTTGTAATATCCATCCAAAGTTTTACTAGAACAGTTGTGTGGTTTTAGATATGGTAAGGAATATTCCGAAATCTGCTGAAAGAATATATCGCGTGATATATTCTCCATAGACCAGAACAAACCAGACAATCCGTGTTCCCTTGCTACTCTAATTTGATTTGGTATCAAATAATCCCAGTTCGGTCTAAATCTTTTTTTCCTATGCCATCTGTCTGAATACTTAGGTGGAACATAATATCTAGAGCTTACTCGTCCAATGTCGTCTGTTATACGTTGAAGTCCAGACATACATACAATCTCTAGATTTTCCATGTTTATTAAGACATCGTATGTTAACATTTGATCCAGTCTTAATCTTTCCATAGTATAATTATATTTCAACGCCATTTTAGATTTAGCTATGGCTTCTAGCTCTTCTTCTAGAATATCCCAAACAAAACTAGGGCAGCTGTCTTTTAAATCGTATAGTTTAAACTCCATGATGATCTGCGTGCGCTCCTTCAAACGGTGCAAATAAATTAATCCACCATCTGTTTACGGCAGATCCATCACTATGACCGAAGTAATTTAAAACACCCATTCCAATATAGCCCATAATCACAGTAGGCAAAGATATGATTACTATAGGAACAAACATGTAAATTCCATATTTTTGAAAAAACATTATACGCGGATTTTTTAAAAGATCTTTTACTATTCTTGGAGGAATCTTGGTATCAGACCAATCAGAGATCAAGACCTTATATCCTTTGTGCTTAGGAGAATGCGGGTCTTTTTCTGTGTCATGATACTTATGATGCAACCTATGAATACCTATCCATCCCAATGGTTTATATACACCAATGAAAAGAGCGCAGGTGAGACTTAGCCATTCCCACCAGACTCTTCTTTTCCCTCTTCTATGAGCCCAGTATTCATGTAATCCAAACGAAGCGCCTATAGAAGCAACAACAATGTAAAACGCATACCAATATAATAGTATCATTTCTGTTTCCTCGCTTATGTCAATTATTATTTATCAAAGACTAACCCAAAATTCTTACTGATAAAATGAGTCATTACTGTGTTTTCTCTTTTCACGATGTCCCACAGTCTTGTACTAGAAACGTCCCATTGTGCGGTACCCTTCTTAAACGATCTAGGATCATTGACATCATGCTTGTTATGCCACATCTCGCATAGACTTTCAACAGGCACCTGATTCTTTTCTACCTTATAGGACATAATTGTTTCATTATCATATCCAAATGCAGCTTGAATCTGCGGTGGATAGATTGAAAACTCTTTAAGCTCTTTCATCTTTGCAATCACTTCTTCTATATCACTAAAATAATCAAGCTGCGCCATGATAGGCCTAGAAGCCATCATAATTCCCGTATTAAAAATATCGTTACCTGGTTCTAGATCTTCATCTTGTAATAAAGCGTGCGCATTCCAATATTTGCTTTGAGGGGATCTAAAATCATAGTGGTAATTTTTAAAATAGTTTGGTTTGTTTGGAAATACTTCAGCCTCTTCTTTTGTTGTTTTGTTACAACAAAGAGCCACCTCTGCTTTCAAATAATTAAACGCGTCTACATGACTATGGAAGTATACGTCGTAATCAATATATAGAACTAGATCGTAATCGTGTGTAAGCTTGTCAAGCAACCAAACTTTGTATAGATTAATTATATCATATACTGAAAGATCTGTAAACCTTTTTGCGAACTCAATATACTGATCATCATGCCCAAACTCGATGTAATCCGCGCCAATGGCCTTTGCATACTCTGCGTGATTTTGATGCAACTGTTCTTTGTATTGGGCTAAACGCTCTTTTGTTCTTTTACTTTTATTTACAGGATCATCTTCATGTCCTCTTGGATTATCAAGCTTGTCGTCTGGTATTTCAATATAGATTGAATACACGCATTTTGTTTTATCGTTAAAATAAGCATTAAACTTTTTGTTTACAAAATGAGCTATCTTGATCTTATTCCAATCTGGTATGACAGGATCTCGGCTTAAAATCCAATTCCATTCTTTATCCATTATAACATAAGGTACCTTATATTTTTCCATAATATAAGAAAAGATGCTCTCATTGTTTGGATAATAGTAAGCTCTTAGAAAATGAGCGTCGTCTCTATATACGTTGCCATCCTTAATATTTTTAATAAGCTCTGCGGCTTCAATCATACGCTCTGAATATTTTATTTCTTTAATATGCTCTGATTTAGCAATCATGATTCCAGTATTCATCACGTGATTATCTTGACCATCTAACATGTCTTTTGTAATATGGTACTTAATCGTAGGACTGCGTTGACCAACCATCTCAAATAAAATACTCTCGAGCTCTTTATTCTTAATATCCTCATCTTGATCTATTATATGAATGCCTTTGCTTAGATCTAATTCTTCAAACACATTTTCATTCGTATTGAAGATTACATCCATATCTACATACATCACCTCGTCATATTTTTCTGCAAGCTGAGCAAACAATACATGCTTATATAGATTCGCCTTCGTGAATTCATTATCGCCGATATCCATATCATCCATCTGATTGTGATAGAATATCCAATCCACTCCAATCTTTTCGGCATAATCCTTTTTATTTTGGATCAACCTGTCAAAGTATTCAGAAATCATATGCTGAGCATGATCCGCCACTTGCCATCTATCTTTTGGTATGTCAATATTGTCGTATGTTGTAAAGATTACTCTCTTCATATTCCAATCACCATATATCTTGTATATTCTTCGGAGGGGCTCATTTCACCCTTATAAAATACTCTTACTAAATCTAAAGACTCTACAAAAGAATCTAGACTATCGTGAGTATTAATGTGTTCTGGTTCTGCGTGATAGTTGTTTGATTGAAAGCAAACCATCGTATTATGATCTTTAGAATTTGTGATGAGCTTAATATCGTCGGGCTCCATGTGTTCACAGCTTGTATTAATAATCAGCTGAAAAGCATCTTTTCTTTCTAAGAAATAATTAATAGCATCATCAGTTATGCCAAGATTGTTTCTACACTCGGGAATATTTTGTTTTAATTCCCAGTGAATGCGTTCACACATAGGATCTGAATCAACATTCCAGATCTTTACTTCTTCATTAATGTGTTCTCTTAGTAAAATTCCAGTAAGACCGTACCAACTTCCCATTACCAGAATATCTTTCAAAGGTGCATATGGATAATAGTCATCAGTAAGATATTTTGAGAGCTCAGATACTAGCCATTCTTTACTGGCCATTTGTGCATCGTTAATGCTGTTTATAATATCGAACGATCTATATAAATCTTCGTCTTGGTTATATTGTGAATCTTTATAAATTCTTTCGATTTCTTGAATAGCATTCTTATAGATCAGTTCTTTGTAGTTCATATTTTAATCCATTATACATATCAATTGGCGCATCCCATTCAGCAGGGTTTGCTATACTGTTTACTATTCCATTTTTAAATGTGTTGTGTGGAATCTTTTCGTGTACAAGAAACCTATCAATGCCTGGATACTTTCTCATGAAGTAATCCTTATTAGATAGAAAGTGTTCCCATACATCATGTTGCTGTCCTGCCGTCCATGTAATTACAGAACTATTTATGTGCACGTCATAGGCATGCGGAGCCATGTACAGATCATCTTTCCAATAATCTTTAAGTATTGTTAGACCATCCCATGTAATAAACTCAGACGGATCTCTTTTAATATCCATATCTAAATCAAAGTAAAGACACTTACCTTCTACAGGAAAGTCTTTACTGAACATAGCAAGCTTATTCCACCAGTATTTTAGTTTTGGTTTTTCAAATACTGGAATACATGGAATAGCTACACCGTAAGTATCGTCTGTATAACAATAGAATTTTGCTAATGGAAAATACTTTACTAATTGTTCTGTTAATCTGTTTACGTGTTCATAGTTATACTTATCACCGTGTTTTACGAATATAATGTTTAACAATCCTGCCATCTGAATCCTCGTATGCCATTCATAATTTCAATTTTACGATATAACTCATCGTACATAGACTGATCAAATTCAGACACTAATCCTTGATTGACTGTATCTAATTCTTCTTGTGTTCGAGTAGTTAAATAGTTCATTTCAGGCGGATTAAATAATAGATTATAACTTCTAAGTTCATTGTCTCCTATAAACACATGAGGATTATCAGCATAAAAATCATTGATTTCTTGCATATCAAGTATATTAAAATAAGATACAGTAGGAACTACTTTCGGGACAATACCAGCTTCTTCGTTGAGCTTTTTAATTGTTTCTAGTGTATTGTTAAAATTAGTTCCACGTATCCATTCATATTTTCTGCCAATATGATCTAGACTCGCTACCATTTCTACTTTTTTAAATTTTTTTAAAGTGTTCATAAATCGTTTTGAAATTAAAGAACAATTTGATGTAAGCCACACAGTACAATCAGGATTTACTTCTGCTAACTCTTCAAGTATTTTAGCATTTCGTAGATCAGAAAAAGGTTCACCACCTTTAATATGCAATACATGCAGATCAGGCAATAAGCTTATAATCTTTTCAATATCAGACTCAGTCAAATTAACATGAGGCTGTTGATGATTACCAAATAAATGATCGATTGTGGCCCATTTAGTACTGAAATAACTACTACACATTATACAAGTTTGGTTGCAAATATTGCTTGTAGTAAATTCTAAATAACTAATCTTTCCCGGCTCATATTTTCTCCATTCTGGATTCAGCCAATAGAATGCTCCAGCGTGGGTGCCATCTTTTTGTTTTATTCTTGAAGCACAATTATCGCATGCAACAGTTCCCATAATACCTTTTTCTTCAAGCTCTCGTCTTATATGCATATTCAAATCAGAGTAGGGAAAGTCTTCATATTCAGTTGCCGTAGCAATTTTGTATTCTTCTATACTATCAGTTGCAATAATTTCATTTATGTGTCTAGTGAATACCATGCAACAAGGCTTGAGCCAACCTTGTGGATCAATTACTAGCGCATGATCTGGCCATCTACATGCGGGTATATTCATTTCAGTCGCTCAATATATTGACGATACATTTCAATATTTTTAATGCAAATTTGTTCATCAGTACCAAACTCAATCAGAGCATTGTTTAAATAGTTTCTAAGCTTATCTAAATACTCTGGAGTCTCTTCTTCTACTGCCCAAGGTGCGATATCTTGCGGGGATGTTGTTCCACCCATAGGAGCCAAGACATGATAGGCAAAAGAAAGATTTTTTCTATTACAAAATGATACTATTTTAGGCAAAGTCCACACGTTATCTTTACTAATCACAAATGAACAACCGACATCAGCAACACCATATGATTGAAGTTCATCTATATGTTTTAAAACCGTTTCTAAATTACCATTTCTTCTTAAATCTTGATATATCTCAGGATCAATTGAATCTAATGAAATCGTAAATTCAGTGTTTGGCCTTTGAGCAAATTTTCTTGCGTATCCATTTAAGATACTACCGTTTGTTGTAAATTGAATGCGAAGATTTTCTGGGTTTTCCTCCTCTACCATCTTAAGAATTTTATGTACTATTCTTTGAGCAAATGGCTCCCCGCCTGTAAAGTTTAATTTATAAACTTCATGTATAATTTCACGTAAAGATTCTACGAAAGCATCACCAACTTCTGGATCATCATATATACTTGTAAATCTATGCGCAGTTTCTGGATTCTTCTTTACAAAATCTTCCATATGTTGAGAAGAATGATATGGACTGCAGAATTTGCATTTATAATTACAAGTATTTGAAAGTTCTAATTCTATATCCCTTGGAACAGGATGATTTAAGTCTCTCTCACCACCTACCCAGTCTGCATCTAAACTGCTTGGAGGTTTATCTGCATCGCATTGCTCTTTGCAATACCTGCACCATTCATGCAAATCACCCATCATAGAAGCTTGACGAATTTCTTCAAAGCCTTCATCATTTTGCCATAGATCTCTTAAGCTGTCTCCTGGTTTCCATCGTGCCTGATTGGTAAAAGGATCTTTTTCGTAAGGTGTAGTATCTTTATGCTCTCTTACATGGCGCATAACAAAAGGGCAGACCTTTAAATTGCCTTTCTTATTAATATGAATAGCTTGAAAAGGCGCCCAACAACTTACTGTTTTATATAAAGCTGGTAGTTCGGGTCTTCTATACTTGTTAATTTTATCGACGTATTTCATTTATATTCCTTTAAATATGGAGCCAACTCATATATGTCTTCGTTATTTTCTCGTGCTACTAAACAAAAATCAATCCATTCAATCATTCTTTTTCTTATTTCCGCAGGAGTTTTAAACGGATCTATTGTTGTTTCAACACTCATTACATTGTTTAAATTACTTACATGCAGTTTATCACTTACCCAATATGTGTCTGATCTTTTAGTAAACTTAGATTCTAAATAATCAAATAGATTTTTCTTTCCTTCTTCCTGATGTTGTATTGTTAAGAAGTTAGGTGAACAATACTTTGGAAACGTTACAAGGTTCGCCATACTGATACGAGGAACACCTGGCACATCAATAAAATAATCAATGAGTTCTGGAAGATGCATCCAGTTATAAACCGAAACAGTGGATACTACGATAACATGCCTGCCTGCATATTTATGATATCGTTTAATGTTGTTTATTGTTTTTTGAAAATTGCCTCCTCGGATCCAATCATACATTTCATGCACACCGTCAATGCTTGCTTGGACATGAACTTCATCGATGCGATGTAGCAACTCAATTACATAATCAGTAACTAACTGAAAATTAGTGCAAATCTCAACACGGCACTTCGGATTCGTTTCAGCAAGCTTTTTAAGGATAAGAATATTATTTGGATCGGCAAACGGCTCGCCACCTTTAATCGTAAGATGCTGTAGATGTGGTACTAGATCTAATACCTTATCCACATCTTCTTTCGTCATCTTATACATTTCAGTATGAAACTTGTGGTTCTCATCTCGCCAAGTAAGGCCAGATTCTACAGCCATTTTCTCATATGGCGCCCATTTAGAACTATACTTACCAGAGCAAGTAACACACATCTGGTTACAAATATTGCTCGTAGTAATTTCCAAAAATCGAATCGGAGTAATTGGCGCGTCTTTATCTTCTTCATATGTTGGAAAAATAAAGCGATTATAAGAATCGAAACGGGCTATACGACCAGCTTCCCAGTGTACCTTACACACGTTACATTGTTTTGGAAAGTTACCTTCTTTAAAATCTTTACGAAGCTTATCATAAACTTCACCATTAAAGAACTCAGTAAGATCAGGAACGTCTTTAATATGAGATATAGCTGTGTTGTCCCCAGCACAACATAGAACTATTTCGCCAATAGGATTAATTGTTATTCCTGTTTCAGGCACCATGCATTTCATAATATAACTCTATAAGATTATTTAATTAAACTGTCGATTATCGCCAAGCCTTCGGTAATTCTAGTTGATTTTCTAATTTTTGATTTAATGTCTTTATCAGCTTCTTTTACTACATCAAGTTCTAAAGCCCATAACTTAAACTTAAACAGCTCTTCTTTACTTTCATTATCTTGCCAAAGAATTTGAAAGAACCCAGTGTCAATCTCATTCTTTTTGATCTTAACTTGTTTGTCTAAATTGAGTAGAGTTGACTCTTTATCAGAAACTTTCTTTTCAAGTTCTTCTTTTTGATCTTGAAGAACCTTCAGACCTAGCATTTCACGAGCAAGTTCTTTCGCTGCGAGATTGATTTGTATGTTATGTGCTTTTGATTCTGCTTTTAATCTATCAACAGTATCATTCAAAATTTTATCGTGATCCCAACCTTCTTCCATCAATGCTTGATAGTCTGGATTGTTTTCATCATTTGGAAACGAATAAGGAAAAAGCTTTTCATCTTCCTCATATAGTACTTTAATAATAGTGCGCTCTGTGTTAGCATACTGAGCACTCACTATTCTTCCGCTAAAATCTGCCATTTATTTACTCCTTATGCTGTGCCGGCGTATTGGAATTTATAATAACCGGTATCAATAATATTTGATCCTGCAGCATCACTTGCAATTTCAATTTTATATGTTAGATACTGCCCAGTACCATATGATGTAAGGGTTCGAGAATCAGCAAACAAAAACTCAACAGAATTGGCTGCTGTAGCACCTGGCTGTAATATATGCCACGTATTCATTGCATCGCCTTGTTGTGTTATGGTGCCAGTGCTTGTTCCACTATCAACTGTTCCACGAACATAATAAGTACCAGCAAAATAGTTTGAGAAATTGATATCACTATTGGTTGCCGAATTCCTATAGTCTGACCAGTTTTGCATTGTTGTAGCAGACCAAGTCGTGCCGCCGCCATAGTCATTTCCGTGTTCAACTTTACCGGATATGTTAACCCCTGTAGCTAGTCTAAATCCATGTTTAGTTCCATGCGTTTGTTCGGCTGGGTTTGTTTTTGGAGTTCCTTGTGTACCTTCTAATCTTATATTATCGCCTTCTAATTGATTATGGTAGTAACCTGTTGAAACAATATTACTACCTCCGCTATCAGTTGCAATTTCAATTTTCCATCTATGGAATTTTGTATTATAAACGGGTGGGTTTGCAGTATCTGTAATATTCCAAGAACGTGATGTTGTATTATCTAAAGTTAACCAAGTATTTAAGCTATCTCCTGAAGTTGTCAGACCGCTATTAGAGTCAATGGTTGCTCTAATATACCATGTTTGTGTTGGTCCAGAATTAACCCAATCGGCGTGGTTATTAGCGCTATATTCAGGAGTTCTAGTAGAATCCCGATCTTCAACAGTAGCATCGCTGTTAAATCTCCATCCAAGTGTAATGTTGTTAGTATCTTTTTGTGCATAACCATTAACGTGTTCAGTTGTTTCAGGCACTGATTGAGTCCCTTCAAGAGATGTGGTTTCAGCAGCTGAAGGTATACCTTGATAAATCTTAAATGATTGGCTTTGTACAACCGTTGTGGTACCAGTTGGAAATTCTTGTGTACGATAATCGTTAGTGTTAACATAAAGCTGTTGATAGTTACCACCGCCTCCAGCACTTCCGTCTGGAGTACGACGTTCGTCTATATACAGTGCACCATTTAGAACACCATCAGATCCGTCTACATTATATGAGAGTTGATACTGACCAGCAGAGTTTGAAGACAGATAGTATCTCAAAAATTTATTCATAAGAGTTGACCAAGACCCTGGAGTATGGGCATTGATTCTATTGTTTGCAAAATCCCAATATATTGGAAGTTGGTCATAAATTTCTGGATAGGAAGCTGCAGGATAATCTACTTTTGCTAGATAATAATTCGTATCGATAGTTTGTTCTACTGCTTCCGGAATACCTGAGGCTGTATAAGCTGCCGTATCTGATACTTTGTTTATTGCTATGGGTGTAGTACTGACAAGTGAAGCATTAGCTGGCGATGCTGACGTGGTAATGAAATACGTTCCGCCTTTTGCAGCAGTCTGTCCACCGCCACCAAACTGAGTTAAAACCGGAGCCACAAAAGTATCATAGAAGTCTGAAATTGTCATAGCTCGCAAGTGAGTATTGATATCTTCACCTTCTTCACCGTCTGGATTATACAAGTATAAAGGATACTCGTGATTATTTGCATCTCCAGAAGGCGCTGATACGGCATCTGTTACTTGACGAATACGTGAATAGTTCTCAGTAGTGAGTACAATATCTGCTGTTTCTGCTTCAGTTGCAAATCTATCAACACGAGTACTATAAGCACCGGCTACATAAAATGTATCTACGAAAGGCTGTCCTGAAATGACTGAGCCGTTTGAGCCTTGTACTTCTAGTGATGGATTAGGATCTTGAGCAAAGGCATATCCTGCAAACTCATGAAGAGCTGTCATATATGTTGAATCGCCTTCTGCAATTTGGTTCGTACCTGATGCGTCTGATAAGAAAAGTGGTGATCTTACTGCCATAACAAAACTCCTATACTATTGCCTGGATACCAGGCGTAACAGCAAAGTACCAAGTTTTAGTTACACTACCAGAAGAATCATAAATTTTAAGGGTATGATTCTGCATACGAATTCCCATTGCTATGGAAGATGCAGATGTTGCATCAGTGTTTGCAATATTTAATAAATGTCGGCTATCATTAATAACCTCACCACTGAATGTGGTGTTCGCAGAAACTCTAAGTACCATGATCTACTCCTATGTTACAGCAGCAGCGTATAGCGTACGTACTTCTGTCCCGGTAGAATCATATATTCTTAGAACGTTATCTTGAATTGCCACCGCATAATTGATAGATCCGCGTGTTGTGAGATCTGTATTGGCGATGTTTTGTAGGACAAGTGAATTTGTTATCACTGTCGTTGTGCTTACTTTAATTGCCATCTTCAACTCCTTTGGGTTTCAGGCTACTATCCACGGTCGTATCGGCGTAATCTCTCCTCTCGACCTATTCTCTTACCATAACCAAGATCTTTCATAATTCTCATACGCTCTTCTTCAGCGTAATTAGACCATTCAGAGATCTGTTCTTTCGTTCTACCACAGCCTATGCAATAACCCTTAGAAGGATCAATATAACAGATAGACATGCATGGTGTTACGTACATTATCGACCTCTTTATTTTCTATTTATAAATAGTATTGTGAACTCTTCGGCATGAATTTGAACTTAATTATATAGGAGATTAAGATGGCTGAAGACAACGGTTACCATCCAGCGGATACAAACGGCGACGGTGTTGTAGATGATATCGAACGCGAAATGTATCTTGAATTTAAAAGAAAAGAATTAGAAGACAAGGACGCACAGCGTGATGCAATGCGTGGGATGACTTGGTTTGCTTTATTCGGCATGCTACTTTATCCATTTGCAATTGTCTTAACATCATATTTTGGACTAGATACTGCAGCAGGAATCGTTGGTGATATTGCACCGACATATTTTGTTGCTATTTCTGCTTTGGTTGCAGCATTCTTTGGTGCTGACGCTATCCGTAAGTAGATAAATCAAAAGGGAGGCCTTCCTAGGTGCCTCCCTTTCTATCTGTTTGTTTCGATGTACAGCACCCGGCTAGCTTTCCATTCGGTACTAGCGACTCACCGACCATCCAAAAGCTGCAGACTTATGGATGGATTTTTTTGGGTACGTTCGCGTAATTGCAGGCTTTCCCCGTGCGCCATAAGTAACGAGGACTGAGTTCTTACTGCCTGGTCGAGTTTTCCTCAGTCCTCGCTAATTCTGGTTTTCACGTCACCGGTATTTCACGGGCGGTATATTCACCAGAATGTTCTTGCCCGACCTTGTTTACTCACGACGCGCAGGCTACGTCAGGCAATATATCTCTTTAATCCATTTTTGCCACTTTAGCGGCTGAGGGTTTGGAACCTCTCAATATTGCCTTGATACTATTAATATATACTTTTTCTAGTAAATGTCAACCCTTTTATTGAATTTTTTTTCAAATTTCTTCTACCGTTACCTTATACAACTTACCGTTGAAGTCTTCCATAGTAATGGTTTTCTTCGTTGACAGCATGTAACCATCGATAGGATGCAAATCCATTTTTACTCTACCAACCTGAGTAATCTTATTTTCTGGTTTATCATTGTTGAAAGCGGTACTGATCACGTGTGCGATATAGTCGCAATAAGCCAACATAACAAAAATTCCTCTTAACGCATTGTAGCGTTATCTACATAGACTCCATCGTCGTTTTCGCCGACATAAACGCGGTTGATATTTGAACCATATGCTATCTTATAAACCCACTCGCCACTGGCATTGCGGATATCGTCGGTAACACATACAGTAACGGGATCTCCATCCCAGCCTTGATCTGCTAGGAGGGTGTTCATTTGTTCAACTGTAATATTTGCAGGATCCATTTAAGCCTCTTTCATATATTCTACGATAAGTTGCAGATCTTCTTTGGAAAAATCTGATTTACGAGTACCCCAAGTAGCGCCGAAGCGAGTAAGCTTGTCACCGACAACTGCAAGATGATTAGATTTTGCATCATCTTTTTCTGTGGCTGCACAGTTCATCATGTAACGACCGATAACACCAAGCTTTTTCTGGTTAGGAGTAGTTTCCATCATATTTATATTCCTCATTGATTGTAGAACTATTATATCAAAGTTTGAAAGAGCTGTCAACCCTTTTTTTGAAAAAACTTTACGAAATCTAAAAATAATTCGTAAGCTACTTCCTCAACATAGTCGATTGGAGTATGGCACAACAAAGGCTCAGCTGCATATGCATCCAAAACGATTTGTTTGTAAGCAGGGAATGATGTAACGTTCTCATTCTCAGCTTGTTCATCGATCACACCTACGATGCGTTCTTCCATTTCCATTACTAATTCTTTCATTTGACCCATATTGGTCTCCTTTCATCTTATATTAATAATATAGTACTTTCAGAATGCAATGTCAACCCCTAAAGTGAAAAATTTAGTGTTTTTATGCATTTTAATGCAAGTTTTTCTTCCATTCTGAATGCTTGTAACTCCCAAGGTGCCTTAGAGTAAGGCGTTTTGCTGTGATCTTTGGTTTTCCACTTAGTTTTACCGTTAACGTCACGTAATTCTTTCTTAGCATACTGTTTTACGTGAATCATCTCATGAACGATAGTGGATACTAGATCGTAAAATGGCAAACCTTTTTTGATTGTAAGCGTAAACTCACGACCTTTGAAGTCTTCATTCATACAATACCCATAAGCCTCGATTTTTCCATCGAATTCTAAGGATATGTCAAGTGTACGAATACGAGGCATCATTTCTTTGATGCACCAGTCAACAACAAGGGCGGCAAGCTCGCGTTCCTTAGCTTTACCGCCCCTAAAGTATACTTCGTTTGCCATATGCATTTCCTTTCATTTGATATATCTATTATATCACAGTGGAAAGTAATGTCAACAAGAACGTTTCTTTTGAAATCAATGGCTTAGAAATTATTTTTTCTCGTTTGCCTCTTCAATGACCATTTTTTCGTACTCGGCACGATCTACAACACCTTCAGCAAGTAAACGTTCGCGGTTTGCCATATGCTGTGCTTGAACGTCTTCTTTAGATCCGCCAAAGTAAGCCACACAATGACCTTCTTCGATCATAATGTCAGTCACCAAACGACCATCCGCTGCACGGAAATCACCAAGGATACGACCAAACTTACCCTTCATATCTTCGCCTGATTTATCTTCTGTGGTAATGAGTTTTGCGTCTTTTTCTAGCAGAGAATAGAGTCTATCCTTTGCTGCAAGACCAAAGAGTTTTTCTACTCTGTCTGAAGTTCTACTTTCAGGAGTGTCAATACCCATGATTCGAACTCTTTCGTCTTTAAGGCAGATACCGAAACCTAGATCAATGTCTACATCTACAGTATCACCATCAACTACTTTAATGACGTGAACGTCGTATTCATTTTGCGTTGCCATGTGTTCCTCCACCTGAGCGTTATTGTTATCATGGTAAAGAAATCACAATAATATTTATAGTTCTTTTAGTTGTGGATGCAGTTCATATATGTTTATGTTTCTTTTTAAATTCATAAACGAAGCAAACATGTGCATTCGACTGCGCCAATTGTTATAATCTTCTATGGTCGGTATGATCGGATCGTTACTCATAAATTCTTCATTTTTAATAAACATGTGCCTATGCAAATTATCTGGCCATTTCTTATAGTTATTTCGCCAATCTTCTAGTTCTTTAAAAGTTAGAATTCTTTGAGGTGCAGCGTATTTTGGTTCGTGAACCCATCCCATCTGTGTAAAGCTTACTTGAGTGTCGTTTACTCTTTGATTCCAGTAATCAAGCACTTCATTGTAGTTCCACATATTAAAAATATTTAAGCGATGATTGATATTAATCCATCCAGTAATTCCAGATGATTTCCATCTTTCAATATTTTCTATTGTTTGCTCAAAAGGAGTAGATCTTACCCATTCGTATGTTTTACCAATACCATCCATTGAAACGGATATCTTTACTGGATTTGAAGCTTTAGATAGTAAGTCGATATATCGCTGTGGAACCTTTGACATGTTTGTTGTCATATCAATCAAGCACTTATCATTTACTTTTACGAGTTCTTCTAAGATGTAATAGTTGTTATTGTCAGCGAAAGGCTCACCGCCTTTTACAACGATCTGTTCTAAGTTAGGAAGTATAGGTAAGATCTTTTCAATGTCTGAATCCGACATTCTGTATAACGAAGCACCAAAGTCATTGAAGCCTGGTTCACCGGGATTCTTCCAGGATTCTAAGTCAAGTGACATTTCAGTTGCTTCCTGCTCTAACCCAATCCATTTAGAACTATAATAACTTGAACATGTCACGCAGGTTTGATTGCATAGATTTGAAGTTGTAAATTCTAGAAAGCGTATCGTCTTATCTGTTGGAATACTCGCTCTACGAGATTCACCTTTTACATTTGCGTGAAACCATGAATTCTTCATGCCAAGTTTAGCGTTGTTTAAACAGTATCCACAAACTTTACTCACCAAAGGCTCTTTATCTTGACGCAGAGATTCAAGATCTGAATGGTTGCCCCATAATTCAGCAATATTATCTACATTACTAATATGGTTGAAAGACCAAGTTCTTTCTGCTGCACAGCATATAGAAAGATTACCGTCTGGTTGAATTGTTAGTGAATTGTGAGGAGCAGTACAATACATAGTAACCTTTTATTATCCTTTGTTACATTGTCAAAACTTTGACACTTTTTAACATATGTCAAAATATGTTACATGTCAATTCTATATTTATGGAGTTTAGTTTGTATAAATAAGAATGAATAGAAGTGACTTCACATAATGAATTCTTGGAGGATACAATGAGAATTTTAATATTACTTTGCGTGTTATTTCTTGGGTCTGCTGCAGCGGCTCAGGAAGCGCCTGAATGTCCGGAAGGCTACGTTTGTACTCAATCGGGCACAGACAGTACTATTAGGTCTGAAGGCAATATGACGACTACGATCGTTCAACCGCCGCCGTCTGCAGTTTCACCACAATTTAGCGCCGGCAGTAACAGCGATCTGTGTACAATTGGTGTTGCCGCTGCGGTGCAAACTCAGATATTAGGTATTTCTGGTGGCGCAACATTTACTGAAGAAAATTGTAAGCGATTGAAGAACGCTAAAGTATTGTATGATATGGGAATGAAAGTTGCGGCTGTATCTGTAATGTGTCAAGATGAGAATGTTTTTGACGCGATGATGCAAGCTGGAACGCCTTGCCCTTATGACGGACAAATCGGCGATGCTGCAAAGCTTGGCTGGGAAACGCACAAAGAAAAAATAAGAGAGGAAACAGGTGGCGGAAATCTTAAAGAAAATGCTAAGAACGCAGCTCCTTTTGCTGGCCTTGGTATTTTGGCCTTCTTACTCTTCCTCTGAGAGTATTAAGCCTTACTACGGAGCTACTCCGAACGCTGCTGCAAACGGACTTTCTTGGTCTATGGGCAATGTATTGCCGACTCCTCCAGGATTAGATATTCAGAACGTGTTGTATAGTTATACCATTATTAAAGAAAACGGTGAAGCTGTTACAGTATACGTTCAAAACAAATTAGCTGGCTCAGATAATGAGTACATTTTTAGAGATCGCGAAGACTGGTCTCCTACATCGCCATCAGGACAAGAAGTGCGTAAAGTAATTCCTGTTGGTAACTTACATAGAGATCTATGGGGTGATGGGGAGATAGATGTACAAGGAAACGGATCTGTGGAAAATCCTAGTGTGATTTATACATATCGTGTAGATCCATGTTATAATCCGCAGTTCGATCCTAACTGCCCCGGCTATGAGGTTCCATACGTAGAGCCTCCAGAAATTGATTACGAAATTTACGACGCTTATGCAGAAGGCGACGCTCAACGTGATCAATACCGTTATGAAGATGATGATGAACTGCAAGAAGAGGAAGATGAAGAGAAAAGACTGGCAGAACTTGAAGACGAAGAACGTGAGAGGGAAGACCGTTTAGAAAAGGCAATGTTTGAAGCAAGCAGAGCAGAGCTTTTTGCATTGGCTTTTGCGAGAGGTCAAATGAAAGACTCAATTAATCTTAATATGAACTCTTATTATGATGCAAACATTCCAGGTGGTACTTATAATGACTCGCTTGTTTTATTAGATACCAAACTTCCTGAAAACCAAAGTGGTTTACGCAATGGACTTGCACAACAATTACTACACCAACAAATGGTTGATATGCAATATAATTTAAGTACAGGACAATAAGGAGGACTTCAATGTTCAAATCAACTATCATAGGTGCCACTATCGCTCTTATCGCTTCATGCGGAGTTGCGGTTGCTGCTGACACTCCTATAAACGGCTCAGTACAGTCGCGTTGTATTATTCAAACAGATACATCAGGTACTTATGCTAACCCCAATGCTTACACACTTACAACATCGTCAACTGATGGCGGCGAGAAAGCACGCATTCGTGTAGATATTTCTCTGGCAAATGCTTATTATGTTGAGATTACAGCGCCTACGGAATTCTCATCTTCACCTAACCTCCCTGATGTGGTAAGCTGGACTGGAGATACTACAGTAGATGCTGTTTCAGATGCTACCAATATGGGTGATTATGAAACAAATAAAGTAGAACTTGGAATGATGGACCGTTACGACATGACAGCGACTGGATCAACGTGGTTTGTAACCTCGTCGGTTGCTACTATGGGAGGCAATAAAGCATTTCCAGGCGGTAACTATACTGCTGTAGTGCAAGCGGAATGCATCGCTCAATAAAAAAGGTTTATACATCATGAAGTATTTGTTTATGCTGGTTTTTCTCGTATTTACGAGTAAAGCTTATGCACATGAGATGGTACCTACCTATCCTGTGTTAAAGCAATCTTATATGGATGGGCTCCTCGTTACTACAATGACGATGTTTAATAAACGGCCGGAAGTAGATTATTATGAGATCGGCGTTTATGACGACAACTGGGAGCCCATTCGTTTTGTTTCCAATTATAAGATATGGAAAATTCCGTATTTAAGTACGGTATCTTTTGATATCTATATACGCTCTGATGATAAATATAAGGTTAGATATATATGCTCAAAATCTAAACTTCGTAAGAGCAACATGACAAGGACCGCAGTTTCATCTAGAATTTGTTCTAAAGTGAAAAAGCCGGGTGAAGAGTGATGAAAAGATATATAATATTAGCAGCTTTGCTTTTTAGCTCGCCAGGACTGGCAGATAATATTGGCCTACAGCTACCCAATATGGGGCAGGCTTATGGCCAAGATAGCATTCGCTCAGGTGAGATTGATTGTAAGAATTCAATCGGTGGTTCAACAAATCTTGAGTTTGGAGTAACCGGTATAATTGATAATTATAATAGCCCGTTTAGTGGTGGCAATAATATGGATACGAGTCGAGATATAGGTGTTTATGCTCGTATTATTATTCCACTAGATGGACCTAAAGAAAGAATTAATTGTAACGATTTGTATGAACTTGAATTGAGAAAGAAGAGACTTGAGGTCTTAAAGCTACAACAAGAACTTGAGCAACTTCGTCGTTTGAATGAGAATAGTGAGGGAGAAATCTCATTTGAAAACTAAATAGGAGTTTCTATGGCCGATAAAGACCTAGGGGATGGCCTTGAACAACTTGACGAAGAAGTAGAAAAGTTAAAGAATACCAAGTTTAAGTTATTTGGTATTTCTATGACACCAACTACTATTGGTGCAGCTTTTGCCTTGCTTGGGGCAATCGGCGGATCCTTATATGGATCCTTTGAAGTCTATAAAGACTATATGGACATGAAAGAAATTGTTCAAAATATTGATGTTGACTCAATAACAACACGCAATAATGAAATTGAAGTATCGGTCGAGAATGCAAAGGCTGAACTGATAATTCAAATAGCTTCCATCCAAAAACAAATAGACGACTTAGAAAAACGCACACGAGAAAATAAAGTTGATACGAGAGATCAAATAAACACTATGGACTCGCAAGTTCGCCGTGTCGAAAAGCTCGTGCGTGATACTGAATCAGACGTAAGACAAATAATTCAAAATGCTGAGGAGCGTTTTGATAATAAAAGGGATGCGCTACAGAATCAGTATGATACAAAAGCTTCTCAATTAAGAGAATCTAGTGACACTCGGATGACTGATTTAGAAAACAAAGTTGAACGAGACATGCGTAATCTAGAAACAGAACTCATGAATAAACTACAAAAGGCCTTAGACAACCCACTAGCAAACTAGGAGTGATACATGATCGGACCAAAACGTACTTGTAAAAATTGCGGACATAAGTGTCACTGTTATCAACCGGATTGCGATGATTGTCATAACGACGTTTGCATTAAATGCGATTGCAAAACACCAGACGAAAAACAAACAAATACGGATGCACGATCATGGGATGGCTATTTAAAGTAGAGAAAGAAGACGACGATGCAGAACTTGCCAAACGGTTGGAATTTGATATTAAAATTCGAGACATCCGCAGAAGAATTGAAAAGCTCAGGGAGAATTTTCATACCCCACGACGAGTACGAGTGGAAGAGCCACATGAAGTGGATGAACAGGCACAAAAAAATAGACAACAACGCGACAAAGATAATGAAATTAATGAGATCAAGGCAAAACTCTTAGGGAGGAAAAAATGATTTGTAACAAAATGGCTAGGCTAGCTGAATTGGCTTACTTAGATGGTAAAGAAGCTAAGAGCAAAATGAAAGCTCTCGGTTACACCGGACACAAGTTCTTTGAGAACGATGGAGCTCAGTGTCACGCGGTATGGAATAAAGAAGAATATGTTCTTGCATTTCGTGGTACAGAACCAACCGAGATCTCAGATGTTCTTGCAGATCTAAATGCTATTCCACGTGGAGCAATGACACATGGTTTAGTTCATTCAGGTTTTAGAGGTGAATGTGATAAAATATGGGATGAGATTGTAGCACATCACGGTAAAGGACACCAAGATAAAAAGCTTTGGATCACAGGGCACTCTCTTGGCGCTGCTATGGCTACTATTGCAACTTCAAGATTCGAAGAAACTCAGAAGGTTGAGCAACTTACAACGTTTGGCTCACCTAGAGTTGGTACTCGTAGTTTTGTGAAACATATTGAAACAAAACATATGCGGTTTGTTAACAATAACGATATCGTCACAAAGGTTCCACTTATGCTGATGGGTTACAAACACCACGGCGAATTAAAGTATATTAACTTTTATGGTAATGTCCGCAAAATGACTCCTTGGCAGATGCTCAAGGATCGTTGGCGCGGTTGGAAATCAGGTTTACTAGATGGTGCAAAAGATCATGGTATGGATAACTATGTTCGTTGCACTGATAAATTGGAGTACTAAACTATGTGGGAAATGATAACAAGAATGTTCGGCGATACGCTATGGATTTATACGGCTATCGCTGGCTCTTTGGTTGGTGCAGCATTTTTAGCATGGTTTCGTAATACACACGCAGCACTTTATTTGATGGGAAAATTTGATGGTTTCTTAGATTATTTGGTCGATAGATTCGGTTGGGATTGGCTGCAAGATGATCCCGAAGCATGGCGTAAACGTTATCCAAAGGTCACGAAAAAAATCGACGATCTGGAGCTTCGTATAAAAAATCTAGAAGCTCAAGCTAAAACTAAAGTCATTAGACAAAAGGAGAAATAGGATGTCTTGTAACAATCCTAATTGCAAATGTGGTCCTACGTGTGACTGTCAGGATTGCAATTGCTAAACGTCTACTTAGAATTTATCATAGATCAAACTTTACACAACATTTCAACATACGACAAAGCTTTAGGGACTAATCTTGCTAGAGATTATAAAAGATTTGTATGGTGGAATATGAGAGAACTTCAGAAACCTATGCTGAATTCTCTATTCAAAAACGGTAGAGTGTGGCGTCTATTAATGGACAAACACTTATCCCTATAGTAAAAGGAGACTAATATGAACTGGTTAATGTCAAGACTAAAAGAGCGTACTTCATGGGATGGAGCAGCTCTTATCGGTGTTGGCCTAGTAGGCTTGCTTATGCCACTAGACCTCGTATCTTACGCGGCGATCGCGTGGGGTGTTATTACGCTACTAAAGTCTGAGTAGCATAGTACTTTTTATATAGCTCGGCGATCTTATCAAGCTCAGGATGGTTGTGAATCCACTGACCGGTGGATGGATCAAATTCTTTCTTGAAAAAATCGTCGAGCTTTTTATTGCCGGTATCAAGTTGAGGATCTATAGCAAGACAAAGCTTATCGAACTCTCCATCAGAAATAACTGATTCGTTCTCTTTCTCATATGCATACGCGTATATACAGAGTTTAATACGATTACGTATTTCTTTCTCCGCTACAGATCCCCAGCTCATCACCCTCGCCCTTGTCCTCTATATTTCTTCATACTTGCTTTTTTACTTTTATTCATAGAAGATAACTTAAGGTTTCGTTTACCAATCGAAGTCTTCTTATAACTTTTTTGCTTTACAGCAACACCTACTGTTTTTGCCATACTTTACTCCTCAATTTTAAATAAATTACCAAATGTTTGGCCAGTATTTTTAGGACAACACCAATCGTAATCAAATAGCTGATCTAACGTTGCGTGTTCTCCCTTTAAGTTCCACCAGTTACGAACATACTCAAAAGAAACTTGAGCAACTCTTGCTAGCTTAGCATCTGAGTGATCGTGAACTGTAGTTGGAAATCTTTCTACATTGTGATTAAACAATGGATGAATATGAGTAATACCCAAGCCATATATGATATTCTCGATGGTTGGTTTCATTCTCACGGTTTTCTCTTTATCAAGTCTTAGAAGCAAAGGCATCCTAAAACGAATATGATTATCATCTAGAAAATAATAATCTACAATTTTCTTAGCATAGCCACGCTTAATAATATAACATTGTAAGCCATGATCCCATCCAACTCTATGCCGTGGAGCCATCACTGCCCACCCTTCGTGCATTACACAAAGCTGCAAAGCATCCCATAGAACACCATGTTTTTTTACATAGTCTTCCCATACGAATGGCCATTGGTCTATTTGATTGAAAAGGCAGTCATCCTCAAAGATAGCAACCATATCTTCATCTGTTTCTTCATACCATTTTTTGATTGTAAGTAGATGAGATGATGTCGCACCAAAAGGTAAGATTTGGCACTCAGGTGTGCCAGTGATCTTGAGATTAGAATCTTCTAATCGAGGATAAGAACATATTCTATAGTTGGTTATTCCTAGCTTCTCAAATTCACCAATCATATATTCTCGGCGGTCTTTACTCTCTTCAAGATTGACCACCCAACAGCTGGGAAACCCCTTCAATTTTGGATGCATTATTTAATTCCGTTGTTATACTCACTAACTAGTTCTTGTACACTATCAATTGCCATATCTAATTGAATATCGGTAATTGGCGGCAATTCTTTCTTGTACATTGCAATGATGACTTCGTCTTCAATCTTATCGCGATTTACTTTACCATTTTTAATAGGCAAATGAAAACCATTTTGCATAATGTCAATCGCGAGTTCGCATGATATCATTACATCTTTGTCCATACTTTTTCTCCGTGTATATATCTGTAAATATATTACATAATGAAGAAATGTCAACCCTTAATCCCACAAATTTTCATAATATTTTCCAAATAATCTGAAGCCGTTGCTCATTCGTTCCTGATGCGCCTTCAAGCCGTCACGATCAATCCATTCAAAATCGCCAATGCCACTATCACTTGGAATATGTGGTCCATAATACTCATCTTCCCAATTGTCTTTTACCTTTTGTTCAAAGGCCCAGATCATTTCATCCATAATCCAATCCCAACGATCAAAAAACTTAGGATCAGCTGTACCGTCACCTTCGTATGCACGTTTCCATTTAGCAGTAGGACGCAACTCTTTTGGTACATCACTTGGATCTGTATTAGGAGCGCCGTGCTTTGTTTCTTTCAACTGTTTTAGCATAGGCAAGATAATCGGTGCAAGAGTATAATCCATGCTCCAAGTATCATAATCGTGTATTGCGACTTCTATCTTTTGCGGCCTATCATCTTTATAAGGCCCTATATAAACTTTCATTATATAAACAACTCCCAACTTGGATGTTTGATTGTAAATTCCATTTGTTTACGTTTACGAACTAATTCCCAGTAACCAGGTCTATATGGTTTATATTTAGGCTTCCAGTCCATCCTGTTTCCTTTAATAGAATTACAAGGATTGCAGGCTGCTACTATATTGGTCCACTCTGTTTTACCACCACGGCTGAGTGGAACAACGTGATCCATAGTCAAATGCGATCTACTGAACTTATATCCGCAATACAAACATTTGTACTGATCACGTAAATAAAGGTTAGATTTTGAAAACCTAACCTCTGACTTGGATTTGATATATTGTTTCATCATAATCACAGCGGGAACTTTGGTTTCCCAAGAGGGGCTCCGGACTAGCCAATCGTCATACCATTCTAACACATCACATTTATCGTGATAAATGTACCGTATGGCTTCTTTCCAATTAATAACGCTGAGAGGGAGATAGTTGACGGGTTGAGCATTTGCATTAAGAATCAAAACGTCGGACATCTATCTCTCCTTTGCTGCTTTTAACTATTTATCTCCAATCTGTACTGATCTTCACACATTTGGTAGATATCTTTCGTGAGTACACAATATTCTGATAATTCATCAACTACTGAAGCAGTAGCATCACCTTCTCTACGATCTTCGAAAACTCGTTTCATTTCTTTGCCGGTAACTTTATCCATAGCATCTAAGACTTCAAGAACACTGAATCCTGTATTACTACCAAGGCATTCATACGGAGTATTACGAGGACCTTCTTCTACAGCCTTTACTATAGCAGCACTAAGATCACAGACGTGTATATAATCGCGAATGCAAGTACCGTCCCTAGTATCATAATCGTTACCAAAGATGCTAATGTGGGGATATTTTTCAGCAGCCACCATAGCAGCAACACGAATAAGATGGGTTGGAGCACCCAATTGCCGATTAACGCCATCAGTACCAGAGACATTAAAAAAGCGAAAAATAGTATAACCATTGGCTTTCTCCTTAATAATATCTTCAGCAGCCACCTTACTGCGAGCATAAGGCGAAGCCATCTCCCATGCTGATGATGTACTTGCAAAGATAAAGTTTGGAGTTTTTACTTTGTCAAGCATATTTGATGTGCCCATAGCATTTACACGGTAATACTCCGTGGGCTCTTTAAGTGACTGAGGTACTACACTGCGACCAGCCAAATGAACTACAGCATCATATGTACCATGTACAGCAAAGGGATCTGTGACATCTACAGGCTCAAACATGTTTACATATTTAGATATATCATTATGCTCGCCGTGGATGTTTGTATCCCAGCCATCAACATAGTGGCCATACTCTTTAAGTAGTTTACATACATGGCTGCCAATATAACCCGTGGCACCAGTTACTAATACTTTCATGCATACCTCCAATTATTACAAAATTATTAATATTCTATACTGTATTTAGCCAAATGTCAACTATAAATAAAACATGAAACATTTACTATTACTTCCACTGATTATATATCTAACAGCATGCTCGAGTGATACCGACTATGCTCTTTCTCGCAAATTGCCAGAATCAAAACAAACTCTAGCTCACAAGGCGTATTTCTGGTATGGCTTGTCAGAAGAAAAAGATCGCCAAACAATCAAAGATATTACGGGAGTGGATCCAGTAACTACTGAGTGGTGTGCTGCTTTCGTGAATATGGTGTTGCTTGAGAATGAACTTCCAACATCAAGATCTGTAAGTGCTTTCCCACTTATGGCCAGATCATTTGTAACTTACGGTCAAGAAGTTACAACTCCCGAAAAGGGAGATATTTTAGTCTTTGAAAGAGGCGAAGCCGGATGGCAAGGCCACGTTGGTTTTTATGTCAGTCAAACCAAAGATATGTCGACCGGTCAAATTTGGTATAACGTAATTGGCGGAAATCAAAATGATAGTGTTTCCATACAAAAATACCCAGCCGATAAATTAATCACAATACGTAGAGTTTCACTTTAAAGTTCTAGGATCAAATTCTAGTGGTATACATACCGCTTGAGTGTTTGGCGGGTAATAACCAGATGGCATTTCAAAAAGAGCTGAAGCTAAACTTTCTCTTGCTTTAAAACAATCTACGTTCGTTGTAAAAAAGCCCATATTTTGTGCGTTAACGTGTAAGGCTTCTTTAGTTGGTAATAACATGACAAGTACTAGTACAAAGACTTGAGTCATAGTACTGCCTTTCAGTTGTTAAATGGTGCCCCCACACGGACTCGAACCGCGGACCCACAGATTACAAATCTGTTGCTCTACCAGCTGAGCTATAAGGGCATTATCTATTTATTAGACTGGCGATATTTATACAACTTTACATAGTATGCAAACGACCTAGGGTAGTTTCGAGGATTCGGTAAAGTGATTCCTCGACTACCCCAGTACTGTAAAAATAAAACTATTTGTTTGTCTGTCATAATAAACTGGCCTGCGCTGAGGGATTCGAACCCCCGACCTAGTGCTTAGAAGGCACTTGCTCTATCCAGCTGAGCTAAGCGCAGATTCTTTAAGCGTTATCAATAAAACGCTGGAAAATTTTCTCTGGTATCATACAAAGCTGTATATAAACAGCCCAGAAACCAATATTCCAAATGATGATTTCAGGCCAGTTCATTTACGAAACTCCAATTGATACCACTTGCCATCATGCTTGAATTTGATGATGCTGTGAGAATAAACTGATGTATTTTGATTTTCATACAGTGTTTTAGTCTCACATTTCTCTTGAAGGCGGTAGCCAACAATTTTGTCACTACCTTTTTGTGCTTTGTCAGCTCCAATAATACCACCAATTACTGCACCTGCTGCAGCACCTTGGTCATTACCAGAAGCGCCTTTACCAAGTAAGCCACCAATAATCATACCCATCAAGGCACCGCCTGCAGCATCACCTTGTTCATTAGCGTATACGGGTACTTCTACCTCATAACACTCAGTATGTTGAAAAGGAACTCGTTTACTTACGTAACGATATTCGTCAGTGATAGTAGCTTGCACTTTGTCAGCATAGGCTGGTGCTGCCACTAATAGAGCTAGAGCACTAACTCCAATCTTTGATATCATAGACATCTTTATAAACCTTTTCTGTGTCATTGTGGCCGTGGCGATATCCCACAACATATCCAATTACTCCACCAAGGATTGTACAAATTAAAGCCATTTCTGTTACAATACTCATGATGCTCACCATTCCAGGGATTGTTGAATAAAGTTTGGTTGAATGCTACTACAACCATTGCAGTATTCAAATGGATCTGAGTATCCAAAAACAGCTAGCATGCCGTCGTATTCTTGTTCTATCATGTTTGATTCCTTCTTATTATTATATTAATATAGTACTTTCTTGGAGAATGTCAACCCTTTCTTTGAAATTTTTTCACAAATTCTAAAAGAATTTTCTCCGATCGTTCTCTGGCTTCTTGTTCCCACCAACAAGTGTCATAGTTGTAACCCTTGTCAAGAAGCTCTCCAAGATTATCATACATGAACTGCTTCACATGAACCATTTCGTGGGCTATACTAGTATATATCTGGCTTATGTTCTTGTTCTTCTTAGAAATCAAAATTAAATAGTTATCTTCATCAATATCAATACACAGACCAGACTTGTCGTTTACGATCTTATCTTCTGCAACAATCTCAATACTCTTTGGCCAAGCTGGCAAATTCTCGCAGCAAAAACGAGTAAAGTGAGTTGTGAGTTTTGGATCTAATCCTTTTACCTTAACTTTCATCTCTGTACAACGTAGTTCTGCTATTGATTGCTTGATGAATGATTTGCCACTTTACCCATGCTTCCATGCAGTGTTCTATTTCTTTATAGAAGATAGCATTGAGCAACCAAACTATATGCCATTTACCATTTCTTTTCCTTTCCCACTGAGCTGCAGAAAAAGATTGATTTAACCTGCCACCAATTATAACATTAAAAAGAATAGAAGTGGCAATAATTATTCTTTTAAAGTACATTTTCATTTAATCTAATCCCTGTAGATCACTCTCATATTGTTTTGCGGGTGTTGTTTTATTCCAGAAATTTAATTCTGCTTGAGTTGATTTAATTTCCTTGGCTAGTTCCTTTACCATTTCATCTGTCAAGCTCATGATATTGATACGTAGCAATCTATCAACGTCAGATTCAATAGCATGTGTATTTTGTAGTATCTGATCGCCAACATCTTTCTTCTTACGGTTTTTAAACACGATGCGATCGTCAAGTACTGCTTGAATAAATTGCATCTTCACATTAAGCCAACGAAGATCTTCTTGAGCTTCTTCTCTACGCTTCTCAATTCGTTGTTGTAGTATACCAAGACGATAGTCGACAAAGTCTTTGATTAAAAGACGCTCGTCATCATACTCACGAAGCTTTCCATCTGGTCCAATCACCGTTAAGTTTTCAGACAACGGCTTACTCAACTTAAACTTAGAAATGATCTTAGCATCATTCCAGTTTGCTGAAGTGTTTTGCTTTAATTTGATTTCAAAAGAGAAACCAGTCTTATCACAAAGATCTTCATATGATACGATGTCACCATCATCTTCAAGCTTATCAAGTACCTTAACATATGATTCACGATCAAAACCATATGGAACTTCAGTAATCATCATTACTGTTTTGGTTTTCTTATGGTATTTACCATAAACAATGTGGCGATCTTCAACCGGATCATAGTCGACTCGTCCTTTGAACTCAGGAAATGACACTGGAGCCTTGTTGGTTATATTACCATCCGACAAGTATTCACGAACGAGGCGAGAGAGGTCTTCTACTGATCGTGGAAGAATGTTTGTGGCAAAACCAGTGGCAATACCCTTAGTTCCATTAGCCAATACCAAAGGAAGTACTGGTAGATAGAATGCAGGTGGCTCGTGTTCAGGGTCATCGTGTGCGGGGGCCAGGTCAACATCGCGAATATACTTCTCAAAGTTTTCGCTTAGGCGCGTATAGACATAACGTGGTGCGCCTGCTTCTTGAACTAGTCGAGTACCAAAGGAACCACGACCCTCGACTAGGCAGACATTGTTATTCCACGTTGCAGCCATCAGTTGCCCGGCCCCCGCGGCAGAAGCCTCTCCATGATTGTACCCATAGTCTGATATAATACCTGCAACGGCGGATACTTTCTTGAAGTCACGCTTTGAGTTGAGGATACTGCTATAAAGGTAGAACCTTTGGACAGGCTTTAACCCGTCAATCATATTAGGAATCGCTCGTGATTCCACGGTGTACATTGCAAAGGATTTCCACTCATTGGCTGCAACCTTTGAGATCGGATATTCATTTGCTTCAACTGTAAATTCCATCAATGACATGACGAACCCTTTTTCAATTTATAAGACTATTCTATCACAGTTTTTGGTATATGTCAACCAAAATATTTTTCAAGCATGTCTAAAACGTCTTGATATTTAGCCATTTCAAGGATTTCTGTTTCCATTGCTTCAAAAACATCTGGATGCTCGCCAATTCCTGCTGGATTATTAAGATATACCTCAACATTCATTCTATGTTTTTGAATATGTCCGTGGGCATGAGCCTTCATTGCTTTAATCATTACTTCTTGTTCTAGTGCCATTATTTTTCTCCTTATTGGAACATGTAGTCTTTACGTAATTGCGAATCTTTTCCAAACATCATTTGGAACATACCAGCATCATCAACCGTAACTGTGTCGTACACTGGTTTATTGATAATAGTATCATATTCTTCTTCCGTCAAACTTCCTAAACCTTTGATGTAGCGATGTTTCCACCCATCTTTGCTTGACTTAAATTCATTCGCCTCTTCATATGTATAAAACCACTTGATTTGAGATCCTTTTGTAGAAATCATAATTGGTGTACGAGTGATTTTAACTTTCTTTTCAAGAAGAAGACGAGGCCAAAACTTATAAAAGAATGCAATAAGCAATGGACTAATGTGGCCGATACCATCGTGGTCAGCATCAGTCAGTGTTGCAATATGTTCATATGTCATATCATCAACTGAGTTTGGATTTGTAATATCCAATCCAAGAACTGAGATCAATTCTGAGAGCTCTTTGTTCTTAAGAACATCAGCAGGTTTCATATCCCATGTGTTCATAATAACACCACGAAGAGGATAAGCACCCACCTTATTTGGATCACGTACTTTGAGAAGGAAGCCCATCGCTGAGTCACCCTCCACGATTTTCAAAGTGGCATCATCCTTATTTGCTGCAATATGCTTAGCCACCTTAACCTTACGCAATTTCTTTTGAGCAAGAGTAGCAGCTCGTTTGTCTGCAGCGATTTTCTTTGCAAGCTGAGCCTCAATAATCGGATCAATAATAGATGGAGTATTCAGGATCTTACGAGCAAAGAAATCAGCCTCACGAATGCCAGACGCAATCGCATGTTCTTTCACATTACCCATTGGATTCGTCAGTCTTTCTTTTGTCTGCGAGTCAAATTTTGGGTTAGTAAAGTTCTTAGCGAACATGACAAACGTAAGACCGTTCTTGATCGTTGATTTTACAACTTCAATCTTATGCTTGCGCTTAATCATAGTTGTAAGTTCTTCAACAATACCATTCACGATAAAGTCTACATATGTACCACCTTGTCGTGTATTCACACCATTTACAAATGAGTTGGTACGGAAACCATCTTCAGATGTAGTGATGAAGAATGAAAGATCTTCAGTTTTCTCTATGATTGCTTCTTCACCAAAAAGCTCAGCATACTTTTTCAGGTTGTTGACCTTGATGCGTCGCTTATTAAAAGAGAATGCAATTTCAGGGAATGCCATTTGAAGCGAAGACAAACGATCTTCAACTAAAGCAACTGTATCTAGTTCTTGTAAACTGTCGACTTCGAACAAATCGAAATCAGGAGTAAACCAGACTTCAGTTCCGTTTCCGTCTTTTGGAGTTTGCTTTTCACGAATATCCTCTGCACCATTCTTACATTCAACTGTAAGCATATTGCCGTTAGACCAAGTCTTACCGACAAACTTAGATGATAAGAAGTTAGTAGCAGCTGAGCCAACACCGTTGGTACCAATAGTTACTCGTTCATCGTCAAAACTTGTACCCGCATTAACACGTGTCCAAGCTGCAGTCGCACGAGCAATCTTGCTGTCTGTTGTCTCATCATAAACAAGCTCTTGCGGAATACCACGGCCATTGTCCGTGATCGTCACCTTATTATTATCTATAGACACGTTGATTTTGTTCGCATACTCAAAGTTTGTGCGAATGGCTTCGTCTATAGAGTTGTCAAGAATCTCGTCAATCATTTTCGATAGCGCTGGAACATACCGTGAGGTTTTCCATTCACCCATCACAAAACGCTCGACCTGTTCTTGAGCACTAGAGCCCATATACATACCAATACGTTCTCTGACGTGTTGGCGAGCTGTTAAGATTTTGAACTGTTCAGTCAAGATTTTATCCCTTTTGGAAACATTATTAAGCTATTCTATACTATTTCTTTTGTTATGTCAACCCTTAAATTTCTCCAATCCAGTGGGTACAGTCATCGCAAGGATCATCGAATTGATAACACCGATAGTCTTCGGCCATGCAGTTCCTTTCGGTTGTTGGCTCATTATTTATAAATACTATCATAGAGTTTCAGAAATGTCAACAGGAAATTTCATATGATTACAAATTATCTGTCTCCAGTTGGCTTTGTGGTGTCAATTCAACGACTACCAAATGTAGAATTTTTCACACAAAGAGCCACGATTCCAGGAGTCAACATTACACCTGCACCTCAGGCTGCTCCCATCCATCAGTTGTATGCTGTTGGTGATCGCCTTGAGTACCAAGAACTCGACATGAATTTTATCGTGGACGAGTCTATGAATAATTATAATGAGATCCTTGCATGGATGGAAGGTATTGGTACTCCAGAAAAGTCGACACAGTTCAGAGATCTTGAGAAAGGTGACGGCACTACATCAGACATCCGCATCGTGATTTCAAACTCTAACAAGAATCCAAACATTGAGTTTACTTTCTTCGATTGCTTTCCAACTAGCCTCAGCCCAATCTCTTTAGATGTGACAGGAACTGACGTCATCTACCCTGAATGCTCAGTAACTTTCAGGTATACTCGTTTCGAATACAGAAAAATGTAGTTGACATTTCTATCAAAGTGTGATAGAATGTATTATAAAATGGTTTTGAAAGGTATGAAATGAGTACTGATGATATAAGTGAGATTTGGGCAAAAGATGCAAACATCGACGAAACGAATCTCGTCGGTGAGTCTAAGAAAATCCCTTCATTACATAGCAAGTACTATAACATGTACTTCCGAGAAGCGCTTAAAGTGAAGAAGCTTCGTTATGATTACAAGCAACTTGAGCTTGCAAAGAGAGAGTGGTATGATGGATCTATGGCTGAAGAAGATCTTCGTGAACGCGGATGGAAACCATACCAGAAAAAAATCATTCGTCAGGATATAGATAAATATATCCAAGCAGACAAGGATATTGTAAATCTAAGTTTAAAGATCGACTATCATACAGCTCGAGCAGATTACTTAGAAGACATTGTGAAAACTATTCATAGTAGAAACTTCATTATTAAATCAATGATTGATGTGTTGAAGTTTCAAGCAGGAGAGTACTAGATTATGAGTGATGTGGTGAATGTTGAGGAAGGAAATGCGGTACACCTGAAGGTGACGGCCGATCCCGGCACTCGCCAAGAAATCGCTGAATACTTTTCTTTCAAGCCATCCGGCTACCAGTTCTCTCCAGCATATAAAAATAGAGTGTGGGATGGTACCATTCGTTTGTATCAACCTATGCGCCCAGTACTTTATGTTGGTTTGTTTCCAAGACTGAAAAAGTTTTGCGAAGATCGTGGTTATGAGTTAAATGCACCAGCACATCTAATGCATGGAGAGGAGATTCCTGATGACTACGGTTATGAATTGGCTAAAGAGATTGGTTGTAAGTTTGAACCACGCGATTACCAAAACCAATACGTTGTTGATGCAATCCGGGATTCAAGATCACTCTCCTTGTCTCCTACTAGTTCTGGCAAATCGTTAATCATCTATCTGATACAACAACACTATTGGAGAGTTTATGAGCACAGAACACTTATCATCGTCCCAACAATCTCACTGGTTCATCAGATGGCTGGAGACTTTAGGGACTATGGATGCGAAGACGACATATACACGATTCAGGGCGGTGTAGATAAGAATACAGATGCTTCAATCGTTATCTCAACTTGGCAGTCACTCATCAAACAACCAAAGGATTGGTTCTCTCAGTTTGGTGTCGTACTTGGCGACGAAGCTCATTTGTTCCAGGCCAAAAGCCTTCAAAAAATTATGGAAGGTTTAGATCAGTGTTACTATCGACATGGCTTTACTGGTACTTTAAAATCAGAAGAAAGCAAGACACATCGGCTGGTACTAGAAGGTTGCTTTGGCGGCGTAAGAAGGCACGTGACGACTAAAGACTTGATGGATTCAGGTACTGTTGCAGACTTTAACGTTAAAGCAATCGTATTGTCACATCAACAGGATGTAAGAAAAAGCTTTAAGAAAGCGATTGGTCAGATACAGGTAGCAAGTAAAAAGTATCCTGCTGAAAGAGAATTCATTGTCAACAATCACAAGCGAAACATTTTTATTAGAAATTTGCTTTGGTCTCTCAAAGATCAGAACAATTTGGTTTTGTTTGATTTGGTTGAAAAGCATGGCAAGATCCTAGAGCCGATGCTAAAGAAAGATGATCGCCAACTCCATTTTATATATGGTGCTACAAAAGGCGACGAGAGAGAACGTATCAGACATCTCGTTGAGAATGATCCCATCAAACAACATGATATCCTTGCATCATATGGTGTTTTCTCAACGGGTGTAAATTTAAAAAAACTTGATAACGTAATCTTCGCTTCTGGTTCTAAATCTGAAATCAAAGTATTGCAATCAATTGGTCGTGCCCTTCGAAAGGGCAACGACGCCGATAAGGCGACTCTGTATGATATTGCTGACGATCTTTCGGTGGGTACTTACCAGAACTATACTCTCCAGCATTTCCGGAAACGGATTGAGATCTACGGTCAGGAACAGTTTGCTGTCAAGATATACACAGTAGAAATCTAATATTGGTTTGTAACTGATAAATCAGATTATACCAGGCTTTGATAGTGATGTCAACAGTTTTTTTCACAATATAGTAACTTTTTACAGTTGACATTTCAGTCAATATGTACTATATTATATCTAAGCAACATTAGGAGGCGCAAAGAAATGCTATGGCTAAAAGAGCAACCCGCAATTACGTAAACAACAAAGATCTTCTTGAAGCACTCATCAAGTACAAAGAAGAGTGTAGAGAAGCAGAGGATGCAGGAGATCCGTTGCCACGAGTGCCAGACTACATTGGAAAGTGTATCTATCAGATCGCTACTCGGCTTGCAACAAAACCAAACTTCTCTGGATATTCTTATAAAGAAGATATGATTTCAGATGGAATTGAGAACTGCCTACTTTATATCGGTAACTTCAATCCTGAGAAATCTCAGAATCCATTCGCTTACTTCACTCAAATTATTTGGTACGCGTTCCTGCGTCGTATTCAAAAAGAAAAGAAGCAGATGTACATTCGATTTAAGTCATCTCAGAACATGTTAGCAACAGGTGATACTTATTCTGGAGGTGAAGAGGTTAATTTGAATCTTACAACAAGTGCAGATTATATGAATACATTTATTGAAGATTTTGAAGATAAGCTGAAGAAAGATAAGGAAAAGAAAAAGTGAAGATAGCAATCGTAACAGATATGCATATCGGAGTCCGTGGTGATTCCAAAGTTTTTGCAGATCATCAAGAGAAGTTCTTCTTAGAATGTTTCTTTCCATATCTTGACGAGCATGGGATTGATACTGTATTTGATCTAGGCGATACATTCGATCGTCGTAAGTTCATCAACTATGTATCACTTAAGCGTGGTAAAGAGTTCTTCTTTGATCAGCTTGCAAAACGAAACATTGAGTATCATGCTCTGGTTGGAAATCATACGACATACTACACTAATACGAATGAAGTGAATAGTATGGATCTTCTTCTAAAAGAGTATGACAACTTTCACATCTATCAGCACGAAACAAAAGAGTTGACATTTGGATCAACTAAGTTTATAATGGTACCGTGGATTACAAAAGACAATAATCAGCATTGCTTTGATAGCATCAAGAACTCAGATGCTCATGTCCTTGCTGGTCACCTCGAGCTTAAAGGCTTTGAGATGATGAAAGGTCAAGTTTGTACTCACGGTATGGATAAAGATCTGTTCAGTCATTACGAGCAGGTTTGGTCTGGTCACTTCCATCATCCTTCTAAGTATGGTAACATCGAGTACCTTGGTGCACCCTACGAGATGACTTGGTCAGACTATCAGGGAAAGCGTGGCTTCCATGTTTTTGATACAGAAACAAGAGAGCTTACTCGAATTGATAATCCATTCCAGATATTCCACAAAATTGAATACGATGATAGTGATATGACAATTGAAGATATTGCTCATCTTGATACCACAAACATCAAAGATGCGTATATCAAAGTGATTGTAAAGAACAGAACAAATCCTTACATTCACGATTTGTTTATCAACAAACTTGCAGACGCTGGTGCCACTGATGTTAAATCAATCGAAGACACCTTGAATATTGAAAGTGAGGGAATGGATGAAATCCTTGATGAAACCCAAGATACGAAGGACATACTTCATGCCTTTATCGATTCTATGGAAACAAAGGTAGATAAAGTGAGTGTAAAGAGAGTTATTGATGATTTATATATTGAGGCACAAAGTATTGCATGAAGATATTATTTAAGGAATTGCGTTATAAGAATATTCTATCTACGGGAAATTCTTTTACAACAATTCATTTAAACAAACAGACAAACACTCTAGTGAGTGGTACGAATGGCGCAGGCAAGTCTACAATGCTTGACGCCATTGTATTTTCTTTATATGGTAAACCTTTCCGTAAGATTAATAAGCCACAGCTTATCAACTCTATCAATCAAAAAGAATTACTTGTTGAGATTGATTTTGTAATTGGCCAAGCTCAGTATATGGTACGCCGCGGTATCAGACCAAACTTGTTTGAAATCTTTAAGAATGGTGAGCTTATCAATCAAGATGCGGCAGCTCGTGACTATCAAACATATCTTGAGAAAAACATTTTAAGATTAAATTATAAGTCATTTACTCAGATCGTTGTACTTGGTAGCGCTACATATGTACCATTTATGGAATTGCCAGCACATGGCAGACGAGAAGTTATTGAAGATCTTCTTGATATTCAAGTCTTTAGTACAATGAATACTCTTCTCAAAGAACGTTTGATCGAGAACAAAGAACAGATCTCTGAAAACAACTATCAAAAAGATTTGACAAAATCTAAGATTGAATCTGCTGAAGCTCATAATGCTTCTATTCGCCAGATTCGCCAAGATGAAGTTGACAAAATCAAGGAAAAAATGAATGAGCACATATCTAAGATTGAGGCAGAGAAAGCAGAAATTGAAAGCACTCAAGAAGCTATTGAAGAACTCATCAAAACAATCTCAGATAAATCAGACGTCAAGTCAAAAATCGACAAAGCTCGAAACCTAAATCAAGAACTTAATTCTAATCTTCGTAATTATATGAAAGAGCTTGCTTTCTATCATGATAACGATAGTTGTCCTACATGTAAACAAGGTATTGCTCATGAATTCAAACAAGAACAAATTATTACCAAAGATCAAAAAGTAGCAGAGCTTGAGAAAGGTATCGAAGAGTTAGCAGCAAAGGTTACTACATATGAAAACCGCATCAATGAAATATCTTCGATTGAGGATAAAACTGCATCTCTTAACGTGCAAATTAGTGAGCATCGAGCAACGATTAAAATCTCAAAAAATGCACTTGTATCTTATAAAAAAGAGCTTGACAAAGCTGAAGAAGAAGTCGAAGCGGTAGATCAAACTCAACTCAATCTTTTACGAGAAACAATGCAGTCTATCGAGACTCAACAAACCGATCTCTTTAATCATAAAGAAGTCTTGTCTGTGGTGTCAACTATGCTTAAAGATGGAGGCATCAAATCAAAAATCATTCGTCAGTATATCCCAGTGATGAACAAACTCATCAATAAATACTTGAGTGCTTTTGATTTGTTCGTTGACTTTCAACTTGACGAGAACTTCAATGAGGTGATTAAGTCTCGTTTCAGAGATGCTTTCTCATACTCTTCATTCTCAGAAGGCGAGAAGCTTCGCATCACTCTATCAATTATGCTATCATGGAGAACCGTAGCAAAGCTTCGTAACTCAGTATCAACAAACTTATTGGTACTTGACGAAACTCTTGATGGCGCAATGGATGGTGTAGGTGTTGAAAACTTGATTGAAACTCTACAAAATCTAAATGCAGAAGATAACATCTTCGTTATTAGCCACCGTGGCGACCAGTTTGGTGACAAGTTTGAAGGCCATATTAAATTTCAAAAGGTTAAAAACTTCAGTGAAATAGCGGCCTAGAAAGGATTACAATGCAACACTCTATAGAAGATCTTATTAAAAGAATAAACGCTATGAAAGATAAAGCGATTCAAGTTCATCGACTTCGAAACGAATTTGCTGAAATTTCTGGTAAAGAATATGATAAGGAATCCTGTAAGAGGTTGATTGAAGATATTCAAACACTGGCCTTGGGTATTGCTATGGACCGAGAAGGTGATGACATAATTACAGAGATGGATTCTTGGAAAGAAAAATGAAGCTTCTTGATCCTAAAAGATACATTACAACTCACTTACATGACAGAGATACTTATGCTACTATGGTGCACGAGTTTTTCAATCTCGACACGTACGGTTGGTGGTATCAAGTAAAGCCAGGTGATATTGTAATGGATATTGGTTCTTGCATTGGAATGTTTACTTGTAAAGCACTCGAACAGGGTGCTAAACATGTTTATTCAGTAGAACCAAACATTAAACTTCTTCACACTACTATGGTCAATGCTATGCCTGCTATCTCAAGATCGGCAGAGCAAAGAGTAACTCCTATTAATGCCTTCATCGGCCACTCAGATCACGGGTTTGGTGTTAAAGGAGATGAAGCACCACATAAATCATTTAAAGAGATTATAGAAGAATACGAAATAGATCATCTTGATTTCTTAAAAGTCGATTGTGAAGGTGGTGAGTATGATATCTTTATGAAAGAAAACTATGACTTCTTATTCAATAAGGTACATCATATTGCTATGGAAGTACATCTTGACGTATATCCCGAAGCGCCCGAACGATTTATCAAGATGAGAGATAAATTTATACGAAGATGGCCAGGCCATATTCGGTTTTTAAAGTTAGAACATAGAAAGAAAACATGGGACGACAACTACATAAGAGGAGACTGGCCAATAGGCTGGGGAAGCTCTTGGATGATCTATCTAACACGCATTTAATGGTTTACAAAATGAACATTATGTGTTATAATGTAAAATATATGATACAAACAGGTGAACATGTCTAAATTCTATACATCAGTCGAACGCTTTATCAACGACATTCTAGTTCGTGGTTATGAAAACGGCAGACCATTCCAACGCAAAGTCAAATTCAAGCCAACATTATATGTTCGTGCTCGTGATAACGCCACTCACAAATCATTGATTGGTGATGTGCCTCTCGGTGCTACTCGTTTCAATAGCATGATCGAAGCTCGTGATTTCATTACTCAATACAAAGATGTACATGGTTTCGATATCTGTGGCACTATGAATTACGTCACTCAATTTATTCAAGAAGAATATCCTGGCGAGATCAATTTTGACATGTCTAAGATCAACATCTGTTCTTTTGACATCGAGGTTGATATCTCGAATGGATATGCAGACATCAATACCGCTGACAAAGAAATCACTTCGATTGCATACAAATCTTCTAAGTCTAGTACATATCATCTTCTCGGTCGTAAAGATTTCGATAAGACAAAAACAATTACAGGTATCAATCCAGACGATATATCGTTTATGAAGTTTGATACCGAGGTGGCACTGCTTGAAAGATTTATTCAGATCTGGCAGATGGAATATCCCGAAGTTGTTACAGGTTGGAACGTCGAGTACTTCGACATCCAATATATTGTCACTCGAATCATTCGACTTATGGGTGAAGAAAAGGCTAAGAAGCTTTCGCCTTGGGGTCGTATCTCACCACACTCAATCACCAAATTTGGTAAAGAACAGAAATCATATATCATATCTGGCCTGACCATCATTGACTATATGGATGCTTTCAAGAAGTTTGGTTACAAGTACGGTCCACAGGAATCTTATAAACTCGATCATATCGCCCATGTAGTACTCGGCGAGAAGAAATTGGACTACTCTGAATATGGAAATCTTAACGCACTTTATGAACAAAATCCTCAGTTATATCTTGATTATAACCTTAAGGATACTCAGCTCATTCAAAGAATGGAAGACGAATCTGGACTTCTTTCGCTTGTACTTACTGTTGCTTATGGCGGTGGGGTTAACTTCAGCGATGCATTTGGTACAGTAGGAATTTGGGAAACAACAATATATCGCCGTTTGATGAAAGACAAAATTGTTCCACATCTTAAAGGTGGACCCGGCGAGCGAGCTGGTGAACTTGTCGGTGGTTATGTTAAAGATCCAAAAGTCGGCATGCATCCTTGGGTTGTATCGTTTGATTTGAACTCTCTGTATCCACACCTGATGCTACAATATAATCTATCTCCTGAAACTTATGTCGAAGGCGAACGTGAATATGTATCTCAAGAAATGGTACTCGACGGCTCATATCAAAACAAAACTGATTATGCAGTATGCGCAAACGGTGCATGTTTCCGTAAAGACAAACTCGGCATCATTCCTGAGATCATTGATGAATATTATAATCGTCGTTCTGGTATCAAGAAAGAAATGCTTGCAGTAGAACAAGCTATTGAGAATGAAACCGATCCTGCTAAGAAACGGCAACTTCAATCTCAACAAACACAGCTTCATAACAACCAGATGGCTATAAAAATTGCTATGAACTCTCTTTATGGCGCAACTGCTAATATCTACTTCCTCTACTATATTAACGATATGGCTGAAGCTATTACGACATCCGGTCAGCTTTCAATTCGTTATGCTCAAAAGTCCGTGAACGAGTATCTTAACAAGATTCTCAAGACTGACGGTAAAGACTATATCATCTATATCGATACAGACAGTATCTATGTTGATTTTGGTCCTCTTGTTAAAGCTTCATTTGGTACTGTTGACATCGATCGTAAGAAAGGTGAAGAATTCCTCGATAAGATCTGTAAGATGAAGATCGAGGAAGTAATCGAAAATGGTTATAAAGATCTTGCTTCGAAAATGGGTGCATATCGTCAAGCTATGGTAATGAAACGTGAAAAGATTACTGATAAGTCAGTATTCATTGCTAAGAAGCGTTACATCATGAATACTCTCAACTCAGAAGGTGTTCATTATGAAGTTCCAAAGATCTCTGTAACCGGCCTTGAATCTGTAAGATCATCGACACCGGAAGTCTGCCGTGATAAACTCAAAGAATCGTTCAAGGTTATCATGAATGAAGGCGAAGAAGCAATCCAGCAATTCATTGCTCAATTCAAATCTGAGTTCTTTAATCTTCCACCAGAAGATGTTGGTCGTAACTCAGGTACTGATAACATCGAGAAGTATACAGTTCGTGGTACTTACAAGAAAGGTTGCCCAATGCATGTTCGTGGTTGCATCCTCTACAATAAGTATCTCAAAGAAAATGGCCTGTCGAATCGTTATGAATCGATTACGTCAGGTGATAAGATTAAATTTGTATATCTCAAAGTACCGAATCCAATCAAAGAAAATATCATATCGTTCCCAGCGGTTCTACCTAATGAATTCAATCTCAAACCGTATGTGGATTATGAAACTCAATTCAATAAAGTCTTCCTCAGTCCTCTTGAGTCTATTCTTGAAGCTCTCGGATGGTCTGCTGAGAAGACAAACACAATAGAGGATTTTTTCGCATGACTCAAAAAAGACTTGCCCAACTTGAAGCCGCATGGCGTTATCAAAACACAGTTGTAGAAGCCTTGGAAGCTGAACGAGCACCTGACAAATACGTTACTAAAGCTAAAAAAGAACGTCTGCGTATTAAAGATATGATCGCACACTTAAAGGGAAATATAGAAAATGATGATAGCAAATAGGGAAAAACTTGAAGTACTTACCATTACAATGGAAGAGTGTGCAGAAGTAATTAAAGAATGCGCTAAAATACAGCGATATGGCATACAAGGGAATAAAGAAAAACTTGAAACAGAAATTGGAGATCTAGGATGTATGTTTGACATTCTAGCAGAATATGATATAATCGACTTGGGTAAAGTTAAAGAAGCCGCTAAGAATAAACGTGAAAAACTTAAAAAATGGAGTGATTTAGATGTCTGATTGGGCAAATGATATTTACATGATGCATAACAAATTTGGTGTGCGTGATTGGTTTGAAGCAAATAAAGATAACAAGGAACTAATGCGTAAGTATCTTATGTTCCGTGCTCTAATGTGTCAGGAGGAATTGAGTGAAACATTGGCTGCAATCAATAATGGAGATGCTGAAGAAATCGTTGACGGTCTTATTGATCTTTGTGTTTTTGCTATTGGCACTCTCGACGTATTTGGTGTTGATGCTAATGACGCTTGGGATCGTGTTTATAGTGCTAACATGGCAAAAAGTCCTGGAATTAAGCCGGGCCGCCCTAACCCGTTTGGGCTTCCAGATCTTTTAAAGCCAAGTGGATGGACACCACCAACTCATGATGGTAATCACGGCGAGTTTGAAAAAGCTCTAGATGTTTTACCTCAGCCAAAACCCGAAGGTGGCTGGTAACAAAATGTTTCATGTTACCGTTATCATTTTTTGTTAGCGGTAACATTTATCAACCTTCTGTATAAATACGGTTATATTGTTATGCTGTACTTGCAAAAAGGAGGTCCCACCATGTGCAGTTCATTTGTACGTAAAGAAGCCAACCGAATGAATTGGATCGTTAAAGGTAAACTTATAGATCCATCCTGGTCCGACAGAGACGTCGAAGCTACCTATAATTCATACATGAAGCGATTATGGGGAAACAACGAAAACTATGTTCATGAAATTGGATTTGAACAAGCCTGGAAGGCTAGAGAAGCAGAACAATTATCAAAAGAGTTAGAATCAGTCGCTGTCCTAGGATACGATTGATTTTTTTTTCAACTTTTTTATAAGCCATTGATTTCATTACAAACGTTTTTTCATTTTATTTGAAAAAGGGGTTGACATTGCCCTGCAAAAGTACTATATTATTAATATAAGGAAAAACAAAGGAAATCAAAATGCTACTACCAAACGGTTCAATGATCAAAAACGACGTAATCGAATGCTTTAACGCGGCGGTTGCAGACGAATTCAATACACGTCCTGGTGTTGGTACAACTGACTTCTGGAACTTTGTTGAGTCTGACATGTATCAAGGTCTTCGTATGTTCTACAACTCAGAATACATCGACGAGTGCTTCGAAGTATTGGCTGACGAATTCGAAGGTAATCTAAACCTTGAGCGTATCGAAATCTTGAAAAAAGATTTTCTAGGTATGGAGGCGTAATTATGGAAAAGCTACTTACAGCTGAAGAATACGCCACATACGAAGATTACTGCAAGCCTCGGCGTGAACTTGGCTTGGGCGTCATTCCCCTCTCTCTTTTCAAAGCTTTAAAAGCAAATCCAATTCCAGCATCGGAGAAGTAATATGAAATATGATGAAAGACATGGTGGTCCATTCGATCGTGGTTCTGCAGACAGCTACTATGGCCGTGGATTAAATCCTCACTATTATAAAGGTGCAACATACAGTTCTGAACGTGTTGAACGCGATCAAATGACTGCTGAAGAAATAGAAGCATATTATGCTGGTTATGATGAGAACGAAGAATCCGGTAATAAAAAAGAGTGGTAGAATTTACGTAATCAATGGGCGTAAATTTGACTGTGTTTTAGATGCAATTGAGTATCGGGATCATCTCGATGCTCATTATATACGTGTAGAATGGCACGAATATGTTACAAAAGTGTCATAAAACTTTTACGTAGCATTCATAAATATTGTAGGCAGAGGGTAAAGCTCTGCCTTTTTTATGTGAGCGACGGGGTAAATCCGTCAAACAAGAAGGAGAAGTTTAATGGAACTACTCACATTATGGAGCCTTGTCGGCTTCCTGCTTGCTGCATATGCGGTTATAGCGAACGATTCAGTGCAAACTCTCGGCACGTGGATGGCATCTAACAATGAGAGATTTAACTATAAAGTACTATGGGCAGCGGCTTCTGCTGTTCTTCTAGCAACACTCTGGTACGGTTGGAGTGTTAATGGTGGCGACATTAGTTATGGTCGTTTGAATAAGATCCCGTGGCAAGAAGTACAATGGTACCACGCCGCAGCACCAGCTATTCTTGTTGCTTTAACACGAATTGGTGTACCAGTTTCAACATCATTCTTAGTTCTATCAGTATTTGCTTCAACCTTTGTGTTGGAAAAAATGTTGATGAAATCTATTATGGGTTATGGCGTAGCAGCCTTATTTGCTTACGCAGTATGGTTTGCCATTAATAAGTTTGCTCATAAATGGTTTGATGAAACTCAACCAGTAAGTGAAGGCAATAAACGTTTTTGGCGGATTGCTCAGTGGGTTGCTACTGGCGGATTGTGGTGGACTTGGTTGTCACATGACATGGCAAACATTGCGGTATTCCTCCCGCGTCAAGTACCTGTAGATCTTATGATTTTGATCTCATTTGTATTTGTCGGTGGTTTGTTCTTTATGTTTAGAGAACGTGGTGGTAAGATCCAACAAATCGTTTTGGAAAAACATAACACAAGATATGTTCGTTCAGCTACGTTGATTGACTTATTCTATTGGTTGTGTTTATACTTCTTTAAAGAGCTAAACGATATTCCTATGAGTACAACTTGGGTATTCGTTGGTTTGCTAGCAGGTCGTGAACTTGCGATGGCTACATACTTTGGTAAGAAGAAAACAAAATCTGTATTTCCTCTTGTAGCGAAAGACTTTGGAAAGATGATGGTAGGACTTGGAGCTTCAGTTGCTCTTGTACTAATGGTACATTACATTATCAATCCAGTGTGACATTTTTGTCAAGTAAAAAAATTTTACAGAAGGGGTTGACATTTAACTCCTTTTGTGTTATATATAAGAAGTGGACGTTGAAACAAAATAAAAACGGATCGGACCGCGGGGCAGTACCGCGCACCTCCACCATAAACACATGAGGATATAATGAATTGGGATTGGCACTGGATTAGTTGGTTTAAAGGAACACCTTTTCAATGGGGTGATTTTAGATTCAATAGTGGCAAGCCATATAAAAGTTATAGACTTGGACCATTACTTATTCGTGTGTTTATGTAAGCACATGTGTTTATGATGGGGGTGAACAAGGATCGACGGACGGAATAGTTGAGTGGAGTTCACCGTGTTGACCTACGTTATTCGGTCAAACAAACTAAATGCAAACGATAACTTTGCACCATCTGGTTACGCACTAGCTGCATAACACAGGGGGCTGGCCACTTGCCTAGCAACAGAAAAGTGGCACATAACACATTTAATAAAAGTAATAAGAAAGGGACAGGATGTTTAATAAACTACTAATTACAACAGCATTGGTCTGCGCAGCAGGCTCAGCAATGGCCGCAGACGTTGGCGGTGAAATTACAACTGAGATTGCAGAAAACGCAGCAGGCAACTGGGGTGCAACAACATCCTTCGACCTAGGTATCGCATCAATGGGTACAGCAGTACCTGCATTTGCTGCTATTGATTTGGACATGAACACAGACGGTGATATTACCCTTGATGAATGGCAAATTGGTACAGTAGTAAATGGAGATGCAATGATCTCATTCGGAGATCAAGGTAATGTTTGGATCGATTCAGAAGACGGTTCAACATTGGCAGATCCAGCCATGAAAGAATCTATTGCAGTTAAAGCCCTTGGAGCAAAAATGGGTATTAGCTGGAAAGATATCGAAGCGGATGTAACAGAAATCGAAACAGTAGCCGGTATGTACGAAATGAATCTTGGTCTTGTTAATCTACAAGCCGCAGGTTCATACAACATGGTTACTGAAAACTTTGCGATTGGTTCTCGCAGTGATTATCTGTTGAACGACAATATTGGTCTTGGTGCTGCAATCACTTATGATTCAGGATCAGAAGATATTGGTTTTGAAGTAGATGCTGGCGCTTACGGTGCTACAGTATTCGTAAACGGCGATCAGGATGAAATGCTTCAAAACGTAGGTGGTTCTTACACTTACGGCTTCATCGGGCTTGAGCTCGAAGCAGGAGCGTCATACAACCTAGACAGCGAAGAATTGACACCTACTGCATCTGTTTCGTTCAGCTTCTAAGCTGAGATAAACTTGCAGAAAAAACTTAGTAGAGGGGCCTTTCGGGGCCCCTTTGGTCATTATAAATAAAAATGAAAACTTTCATCAGCGGAGGCTTATAATGTCACTAAAATTGAAAGAGCTTACATGGGCTCACCACCAATCTGCTGAACGGCGTAAGTTCGCTAAACATCTTATTAGCGGCAAAATTGAGCCTAAACTCTATCACAAATTTTTATGTTGCCAGTACTTAAACTATGAAGCACTGGAATCTAAAGTAATCATTCCCCCAAATTTACAACCAATTAAAAGGTCCAATCGCATTTGGACTGATATTCGTGAGCTTGAAAACGAATATGGATTAGAGCCAGATGGTAACTATCCGCCTTCTGTAGAGAAGTACACCAATCATATACATGCACTTGCGGAGTGGGATGCTAACGACAGACTGTTGGCTCATATGTACGTAAGACATTTTGGTGAACTACATGGCGGGCAGATCATCAAAAAGAAAGTGCCTGGCTCAGGCAAGATGTATGAGTTTGAAGGAGATACTAAGATCCTTATTGAGGAATTCCGCAAACTCTTGCATGATGATATGGCAGATGAAGCTAAGATCTGTTTTGACTTTGCATCAGAGTTATTTGATGAGTTGTCTGAAGAAATTAGTTGACATTTACCCATATCTTGATATAATATAATTGTTAATAGCCAAACGTAGGAGGTATCCTTATGCATAAAGAAGTTGCATTCGAAGAAGTAGCCACTAAACCACTTACACGTCAATTTCGAATGGGTAAGAGTGAATCTGCTAGAAAGCGACGAAGATCCTTGAAAGAGGTTCGTGAAACTAGGCTAATGAATACTTTTGCAAAAGCACGTAGAGCAAGAAAGCGTAAATAATGGAAACTTTAACTGTTCACGAAGATCCCCAATCCGGGGATCTTTACTTACAATTCACAGACGATCTTCTAGAAAAATTAGGATGGGAACCAGGTGACAGCCTTGCTTGGATTGATAACGAGGACGGAACTTGGACACTAACAAAGCATGACACATCCACTATGGAAGAGACTTAATCAGTACTCTGATTTTATATTTAATCAATTTGATGAGCACTTCGAGCGCTGGGACAATCCTAGTTACACCGAAGATATGCACTTCAAAGGTTGGACCGATACCTTTTGGCATTCCGATGAAGTGTATAAAGCTCATCTAAAAACAATCATTCCTGAAGATGGCAAGGGCCTCTGGTTGATGCACGTTAACGTGTTCCCAGAGAGATACATTGAACTGCCTATCTTAGGATTTGATATTGTAGCGGGGCCAAGAAAGATCACCGGATCTTTTATGGACTATAGTCCTTTACATGGAGTTCCGCACCCTTACTTAGATTTTATGGCTCGAACAGTAGAAGGATTGGAGTGGAACAAACAAAGAGAACTTCCACCTTGGGCGCAAGAAATATTTTCAGAAAACATGATCGCCGTTGGTAACATAAACACCGACGAAGAATTAGATCAGTTTATAGATGTAACTTCACAACTTCTAGAACACTATTTAGAAAACTTAGAAGCTAACGCGTTTGCGTCACATCGAGATACTTTACCAGCACTAAACAAATACTGCAAGAACCAAAAAATGAATCCTCACTTGCACAGATCTATCGAAGCTATGGGCATATCAAAAGCCGATAAAAATCGATACGTCGACAATGTTTTATTTGAGGAAAGATAATGGATTTATTCTTTGGACTGTTACTTAGTGCACACGTTGGTTTGGAAAATGAATACAATTGGATCCATCCTCATGTAGGAGCTTACTTAAATGAAGATCGTACTATAAGTGTCGGTACATACTTCAATAGTGAAAAGAAAATGAGTACATATGCTGCTTACACGTATGATTTTGGACCGCGGTTCTTTATGGAAGTTGGAGCAGTTACTGGATATACGGGTGCAGATGTAAAGCCAATGGTGAAGTTAAACTATAACAATTATTTCATTGCGCCCACCGTTGAAACGTTTCTACGAAACGGAGATATCGATAGACAAAACGCTGGGCTCATATTCGGATTAGAATGGAGACAATAAATGGCTTTCTTAGTTCACCCTTTGCCACCTGTTAATGTTTATGTACGAAAAGAATACTTGTATGATTTAGAGAAGGGGCACGGTGAATATACTCCAGGAATCTGGATTAGTGTTAAAAGCACAATGCACAAAGCTCTTTATTTCGAAACACTCTTAACTGATTATGGAGCGCTATATGACAAACTTCCTATATCGGCATTTGTTTGGAAAATACCGCACGGCGAGATTCTTCCGCTTGATGTGCTACAGCTTTGGGATTGTTTTGATTACGACATTACCGTTGTCCAAAAACCCATCTTGTCTAGATGTGAATTTTTTGGAAAGGACAAACGTATGCATGCCGGTGAGTATGAGTTCACCATCGATAATTGTCACCGCGATTCTTCCATCATCGACACAAATTTCAGTGAACACGACCCCGAACACAAGTCTTTCAACGTTATACGACTTGACAACGGTCAATTCGCTGCTCAGCCTAACAATCGGGTTATCTGGCGTGATAGCTCCTTAACTCCTGATAAACTATTACGTCCTGACTTTAAAGTATGCACTCAAAACTATGCGGTTGAAACAGAACCTAAATGGTCTGTTGGCCACACTGATGAATGGCAATATAAAACTAAGGAAGAAAGCGAAATGGAATGATATTAACTATTACGGAAAATGCTAAAGCTTATCTAAAAAAGGTTGGCAAACCTAACGTATCACTTACGGTAAAAGGTGGAGGCTGTTCTGGTTTTCAATATGAGTGGGGAACCACGGAAGAAAGTCCAACTATTGAAAATTTATGGTTAGATCCAATGGCTGAAATGTTTGTTTTTGGCTGCACAATAGATTATGTGGAAGAGCTTGGTGGTTCTTATTTAAAAGTAATTAACCCTAATGCCACTGCTTCATGTGGCTGCGGAGAAAGTTTTGCTGTCTAGGGAGATTTCAAATGGACATAAAACCTCACTATTACATAGAAGACCAAGAATGGAAACATTTTCAAGAAGTACAACGACTGCAATATATCACAAAAATTAAAGAACATGAGGCGAACAGAACTAGCACAGACGATCGTAACAAATATTGGAAGGAGAACAAGTATGGAAAATAAACCGTTGACAATAAATGGTTGTTGTGATAATATTAATATAACAAGTGGAAGTACATACGTTATGTTCGGTAAGCATAAGTACATGGTTTACGTTTCCTTTTGTAAAAACTGTGGATCTCATAAGGCCACGTCTAATATTCAACATGTGAGGGAGAATAGAGATGAGCACGTTCGTCAATCAGTTTCTCGGTGAGCGAGAAGGGAATCAGCTTCGAGCAGAGATTTATGAAGCAGATCAAGGTTACACAATTCGTTATCATATTAACGGTAATTTCGTTAAAGAAGAAACTATTAAGGGCCATAGCATTCATTATATTGAAGATGCTGCAACCAACTGGTTGGATGGTATTAAGGTACTAAACGGCTAATGATTACACCAAGAACTCCTGAAAAAGTGCATCATGATATATCAGAGATGCTAGCGCGCGGTGTTAACTATATTGACGCTTTAGTAGAATACGCGCGTCAAAATGAATTAGAAATTGAAACAGTCGCAGATATTGTAAAGAAGTCTTCTATTCTAAAAGAGAAGGTTCGCAGTGAAGCGATTGGCTTGAGAATGGTTAAACAAGATGATCAAACACTCGACGAGTTTTGCTAACGAAGAGTCGTTTAAGTATTATGTGATGTTCTTGGCAATGAAGAAACACTTCGGCAGCCAATACGACTATCACAAATATCATGGGAAAATCAAGGCTTCTTTTGACAAGTTTCGTACTAGTCAGTATGCATACTTCTTTGAGAAGCTTTCCCATAAAGAAGATCCTGAGAATCTCATACTTGCAAACATGATTGTAAAGCCTGACGTTTGGATACGTGAGATTCTGGATGATGAAGGTGAGGAACGTTATTTGCAATGGAAGATTAAGATGAATTCTATGAGTCGTCTTTTCAAAGCAGATCTAGAAAAACTAGATGATAACTACCAAGCCAACTTTGCTGTACATAACGGTCAACATCCTTATGTAATGACTCTGTACAGCCAAAAGCAGATATCACTTGAAACTTTTACTATACTTACTCACATGGCTAATATTTTTGGCTATTGGGAGCAAAATATAGTTGACAAAATCATAGCAAGTGATATAATAAAACTATCAAAGAAGTACAAACCTTTTTTGAATCTCAACGAAAAAAAGTTGAAAGACCTTGTCAGAAATCGGTTTTTCTGATATAAATATATGGTCGGTCCGCCGATACATATTTCGCAATACAAACATACAACGCAATATTAAGGAGATACGCATATGTCATTTGATGCACTCAAAAAAAATCGTTCAAGCTCACTTCAGAAATTGAACGCCCAGCTCGAAAAAGTATCACAGAAGAGCTACTCAGATCCCAACGAAGGTAAATTTTGGAAACCAACCCGCGATCAAGCTGGTAATGGTTTTGCTATTATTCGCTTCTTGCCTGCTCCAGCCGGCGAGGAAATGCCATTCGTTCGTATCTGGGATCACGGTTTCCAAGGTCCAACAGGCTTATGGTATATTGAGAACTCTCTAACTACCATTAATCAAGATGATCCAGTATCAGAATACAACTCAAAGTTGTGGAATTCTGGTCTTGATTCAGATAAAGAAATTGCTCGTAAGCAGAAGCGCCGTCTAAAGTACGTTGCAAATATCATGGTCATTAAAGACTCTGGTAATCCTGCTAACGAAGGTAAAGTCTTCATGTATCAATTTGGTAAGAAGATCTTCGACAAACTAAACGATCTAATGAATCCACAGTTTGAAGATGAGGATCCAGTAAACCCATTTGATCTATGGGAAGGTGCTAACTTCCGTCTGAAGATTCGTCAGTTTGAAGGCTATCCAAACTATGATAAGTCTGAGTTTGATGCTCCTTCAGCATTGTCTACAGATGATGCAGAACTGGAACGTATCTATAACCAAGAGCATTCTTTGCAAGAATTGATTGATCCTAAGAACTTCAAGTCTTATGCAGAGTTGAAAGCAAAACTTTATCGTGTACTTGCTCTCGATGAAGAGCCTTCCACGCCAACTACTGCTGAAGATGATGATGAGTTTGATCTAAGCAGCATGGGTAATACCCAACAAGCTGCGCCCCAGCCAACTATGCCAGCTGCGGCACCAGAACCAGCGTCTAATCTATCTATGGATGATGACGACGATCTATCAATCTTTAAGGAACTAGCGAATGGCTAATAAAACCTACGAAGAGGTTTTAGATTTCGACTTCGGCTTCAGCTTCATTGATGAAGAGCTTCAAGAAAAAGAAGCTGCGGCCGAAGAAACTATTCAGAACATCAGCTCTGAAAAGCAATCACTGGAGGACCAACTCACAGATGCTAAAGTCAAAGCTGATGATCTGGAGTATCGACTCGAACTCCTCTATAAATCAATTACTCCGTTCTTAACAAACCTTTGTAAGAATCCGGATAAATCAACAATCTATTGGCCTGATCGAGTTGGAAAGATCGAGGCCTATAAGGCTAAATTGCTTACAATCGTGGAAGGTACATAATGAGTCTACTAGACAAACTTGTAAAAAATAGTACCATCAAGATGACTGCACCGATTACTGATTCTAAAGTATTCGGTAAGAAAGAAATGGCACCGACACCAGTTCCTATGGTAAACGTTGCACTATCTGGTAGCATCGATGGAGGATTAACGCCAGGTCTCCTTGTCCTGGCTGGTCCGTCAAAACACTTCAAATCTGCTTTTGCTCTACTTATGGCAGCAGCATATTTGAAAAAGAACCCTGATGCGGTTCTTCTATTCTATGACTCAGAGTTTGGTACTCCTACCTCATACTTTGAGTCTTTCGGCATTGATATGGATCGTACTGTACACACCCCGATTACCAATGTTGAAGAACTAAAATTTGATATTGTTCAGCAAATGGATAATATTGACAAGGGCGACAAGGTTGTTGTCGTTATTGATTCGGTAGGTAACCTCGCATCTAAGAAAGAAGTGGAAGACGCACTCGATGGTAAGTCTGTTGCTGATATGTCTCGTGCGAAAGCTCTTAAATCTTTGTTCCGGATTGTTACGCCACATCTTAACCTTAAAGACATTCCTCTTATCGCTGTTAACCACACCTACAAAGAGATTGGTCTATTCCCTAAAGATGTCGTGTCTGGTGGTACTGGCATTTATTATAGTGCTGATTCTATTTGGATTATTGGTCGTCAACAAGATAAGGTTGGCACTGAGATTCAAGGCTACCACTTCGTAATCAATATCGAGAAATCTCGTCATGTAAAAGAAAAATCTAAGATTCCAATTAGTGTTTCTTGGGACGGCGGTATCGTCAAGTGGTCAGGCTTGATGGAGATCGCTGAAAAAGGTGGGTACATAACCAAACCCAAAGTAGGCTGGTATGAAGCCATCGATCCAGCCACGGGTGAAGTTTTATCAGAAAAACTGCTTCGAGCAAAAGAAATTGTTGACAATTCTCAGTTTTGGGATATGATATTTAATAAGACAGACTTTGCAAATTATGTGAAGAATGCTTTCTCTGTCGGAGGCAGTATTATTATTCCAGATGAAGACAACAATGAAGTGCTAGAAGAAGTGGTTGAGAATGATTGAAAAGACGGTACTATCACACCTAATATTTAATGAAGACTATTATCGCAGAGTGTTCCCCTACATCAAAGGGGAATACTTTGATGATAACAACTTGAAAAAGATATTTGCAACATATTCAGATTATGTAGCAGATTACAAAGAGCCTCCTTCTATCGAGGCTCTTAAAATTACTTTAGATAAACGTAAAGATCTCAATGAAGATTCATATAAACAGGTGATGTCTACTGTTGATGATTTATCCGTTGACAAAGCAACTGATATCGATTGGCTTGTATCTGAAACCGAAAAGTTCTGTCAGGATAAGGATCTATTCAACTCGATTCGTAAAGCCATCTTAGTTATTGATGGCGAAGATAAAGAAATGGATAAGGGTGCGTTGCCAGAACTCTTATCGAATTCTTTGTCTATCAGTTTCGATACATCGATCGGCCACGACTTCCTTGATGATGCAGATTCTCGTTATGACTTCTATCATCGTAAAGAAGAACGTCTGCCGTTTGATATCGAACTTCTAAACAAAGTTACCAAGGGTGGCTTACCCCGCAAATCTATGTCTGTTCTCCTTGCTACTACCGGCGGTGGTAAGTCACTCGTTAAATGTCATATGGCAGCAAACTATCTTACACAGGGTAAGAATGTCGTTTATATCACTATGGAAATGGCTGAAGAACGCATCTCAGAACGCATCGATGCTAACCTGATGGATGTAACTCTTGACGATCTCAAGATCATGCCACGAGATGTTTATCAAAAGCGTATTGAACGTATTACATCTAAATCGCCCGGCAAACTTATCGTTAAAGAATATCCAACAGGCTCGGCTCATGCCGGACACTTCAGACATCTACTCAATGAACTCAAAATGAAACGAGGATTTGTTCCTGATGTTGTCTTTATCGATTACCTTAACATTTGTGCTTCAGCTCGCGTTAAAGGTGCTGCTGCAGCAAATAGTTACACATTAGTAAAATCAATCGCGGAGGAAATACGTGGACTGGCTATGGAGTTTAATTGTGCAATTGTTACTAGCTCTCAGTTTAATCGTGATGGTTACGGTAATTCTGATGTTGATCTTACAAATACCTCCGAATCAATGGGTATCACTCATACTGCAGACTGTATTCTTGGATTGATATCATCAGAAGAACTAGATAATCTTGGCCAACTTATGATTAAGCAGCTTAAGAATCGCTGGGGCGATCTTGGTTATTATCGTCGATTCGTTGTAGGTATTGATCGTGCTAAAATGCAAATCTATGATCTAGAACCTGGAGCTCAGCAAACTATAAGTAGGGATACAGCTCAAGTTGCTAATTCATCGCCAAGAAGTGTACTTGATCTGAAACCAGATGATGATATGCCAGTATTCGATAAAGGTAAGAAGAAACTTTTTGCAGCAGGAGATTTCACATGAGTTACATTGTAAAACAATACGCAGAGAGATCTTATAGAATCTACGACACATCAAAGGATGAGTACATCAACATAGATCTGTCTCGCCATCGAGCAAATCAAATTGCAAGAAAAATGAATCTAGGTTCAGGGTTCGACGGGTTTATTCCAGACTTCTTCAATAAGGAATACGTCATTCCTTATAAATAACAATAAAACAATTACCGGAAAAAGACAATGAAATCCTTTAAGAGTTTTATTGGTGAAGAGCTGGAGCTATTGCTTATGTCTGCAAGATCTGATAAATACGAAGCCGATGTAGCAGACTATATTAATAGCATGAACGGTGTCACCGCATCTCGTCCTAAAGTTAGCACAAAATATGCAGACGTAAAAACAGAATTCAATCGTAAGAAAACATGGATTGAAGTCAAGATGAATCATACAGACAATCTTGGCAATACTCGTGTTTCTTATATTGATGGTAAGTGGACTGCAGCAGCACCTCTAGATCCTGTTAAACAGTTTGCTATAGAGTATCTTTCTAAAGATCGCCAGACGCAACAATTCCTTAAAGACGTTGCAGAATTTGCCGGTGTTAAGAACTGGAAAGATATGACCGTTCCTTCTACTCAAGGTCCTTTGAAAAATAAGAATGCTGTTTCATATGAAAAGATGAAAGAGTATATGAGTAAAAGAACACAGTATATTCTTGACGTTAAGAATGTAGATCTAGGCGAGCTTGTTACTCGTCACTATCTAGAAGGTAAAGCAGAGCCTGCACACTATATGCAAGCGGGTGATGACTTCTATATGATCGGTAAAAAGAATCCTCTTGGCCTACCAGTTGATATTCCGGAGCTAGGTAGAAAAGGTCAGTGCATGGGTTCATTTAGAATGCGTATTGGTATTCGTGGTAGCAAACCTTATTACGAAATTCAACCTGAAATAAAAATCAATAATATGCCAACATCGGCGTATTCAATCAAACCAGGAACTCGTAAGAAGAATCCATTCGCGGTGTAATATGCTTAGATTTAAACAATATCTTTCCGAATCAAAAAACGTCCACATGGAACACCTCGAAGATTCTATCTTGAATCTCGGTGTTGATGGTACTCGTACTGCTATTAACTTTCTAAGAGCATTGAGAGATATGCTCGATGGTACATCAGCAAAGGCTGTTAATGTAACAGTAAAGTGGGATGGTGCTCCTGCTGTATTTGCCGGTAAAGATCCAAGCGATGGTAAATTCTTCGTCGCTAAGAAAGGTATTTTTAATAAGAATCCAAAGGTCTATAAGACCAATGCTGATATTGACGCCGATACAAAAGGCGACTTAAATGTGAAGTTGAAACTGGCCCTTGCTGAACTACCAAAGCTCGGTATAGAGGGTGTAGTACAGGGTGATTTTCTATATGCGAAAGAAGATATTAAAGAAACTACAATTGATGGAGAGCCGTATATTACTTTTCATCCTAACACGATTGTTTACGCGGTACCTAAAAACTCGGACCTCGCAAAACAGATTCTCGGATCCAAGATCGGAGTGGTCTGGCATACTACATACCGAGGATCAAGCTTTGAAGAAATGTCTGCAAGTTTTGGAGAGGAGATTGCATCTGGCCTCAATCAAACAAAATCGGTCTGGTCGGTAGATGCAGTCTATAAAGATGTTTCCGGTACTGCAACATTTACCAAGAAAGAAAGTGCAGAAGTAACTAAACTACTATCTGCTGCTGGTAAGAAATTCAATACAATTAAAGCGCCAACACTTAATGGTATCGCTAAGAATGAAGATACCTTAATTAAAATCAAAACCTTTGTCAATAGTAAAGTAAGAGCCGGTGAAAGAATCAGAGATCCAAAAAGATTTGCTAAGGATCTGGTTCAATACATCGATGACTATTACGAGAAGCAGGCTGCGGGTCGTAAGACTGAAAAAGGTAAGGCCGGACAAAGAGCCAAGAAAGACGCAACACTAGAGTACTTTAATAGAACGCCAGAGTCTCAGATTGTTGCAGTATTCGAATTATATAATCTACTTATCGACGCAAAACATTTAATCATTCGTAAACTAGATAAAGCAAAGCGTATCGGTACATTTTTGAAAACTGCTGATGGATATGAAGTAACAGAGCAAGAAGGTTTTGTTGCAATCGATCATACGGGTAAAAACTCTGTTAAGCTTGTTGATCGTCTTGAGTTTAGTAATGCTAACTTCTCAGACAAATATATCAAAGGGTGGCAGAAATAATGGCAAATATTCATTATCTTAAAAGAGCAGCAGGTGAAGCTGTAGTTAAAATTTACACCACAGAGTCTGCGGGAGAAACCATTGACTTAGACATAGCAAACCTAGCAGCTGCTGACGAAACATTTGATGCTAATACGGCTCACGTTGCATTTCGCGAAATATTTTGGGGTGCTAAGAAAGATAAGCAAATAGATATTTCTCGTAAACAGCGCGGAGGATCTGACGTTCATGGTCATTATTATTTCACAGATTCAGGTTCGTATGACTACACTGGATTTGTAGATGATGTCTATCCAGATTGGGATGTTCGAGTAGTGTTAGATGGTCCAGGCCACGTTATTCTTAAACTTATTAAGAAAGAAGGCTACACTACAAGCTAGTCACTTTCTGCATAGCGGGTTTACCAAATTGGTAACCCTTATTTACCAATTTTCCTAATAAATATATTTGTAAAAGGGCTAAAGCTAAGCGGTCGCTTAGAGCCGGATCACATACATACATATACATTAGGAGAATCAAATGACACAAGCTATCTTGGCAGCAAGTCATGCGCTCCACATAGACGCACTATTCGATTGGGTTCGTGATCTAAGTAGAGCATATGTCAGGCAGAGAAATATTCAAATCACTAAGAAAGAACTGGGTGCTCTTACCGACAGAGAGTTGTGGGATATTGGAATTAGCCGCGGCGAAATTCACGATATCGCTGTATCATCTTTTCCGAAAGCAAAATCAAACGACAATTTGAAGGGATGGGTCTAATGACAGCAGCAGTAATGAAATACACTTTCGCGCCACTACAAGGATTTTGGACAGGCTTTAGTAATTTCTGCGAAGTAGCAGGATATTCAAGAGCAGCAGCACACCTTGCTTCACTAGGTTATTACGACGAAGCAAAGAATTGCATGATGCAAATTGAGAAGATTAAGAACAGATAAGTTCTATAAAAGTTGAATAAATAAAGGGGCTGCGGCCCCTTTTTTAATATGATGAGGCTATATAATGTACATACCTAAATTTAATTCTTATTTCATTCATATACCTAAGTGTGGTGGTTCTTCTATAGAGCAATACTTCTTTAATCTAGATGGACTATATCCTAATATGGAAAACGTATTTGGATCTCTTGGTAGGGAAGTAGGAAGTAAGTATCATTTTGGTAATTATGTACGTGGACTTCAACATTCAGAAACTCAGCATCTGAGTGTATGGGATTGCAGAAGATATCAAGTAAACGATTTTTTAAACTCAAATTATAAGTTTGCTTTTGTAAGAAATCCTTGGCATCGATTTGTATCCGAGGTTCATTGGAAAAGAAAGCATTTGCGCATGACAAATCACTCATTCCAGGATCAAATAGAAATGCAAAAGCGTTTCGCCGATAATAACCTAAGCAACAATCTTAGGCCTCACAACACTCCCCAATGGAAATTTGTATTCAATGAAGAAGGTAAGCTTGCCGTTGATGACGTATTCAAATTAGAAGAAATAGATAAAGCTGAAAAGAGACTATCAGAGGTATTCGGGGTAGAAGTAAAATTTCCGCATGTAAATAAAACAGAAAAGAAAAATTACGAAATCGATCAAGGAATAAAAAATCAACTTCTTCCTTTGATCAAAACAGATTTGGAGGTATTCGGATATGAATAAAACTATCTGGATGTACTGGCACGACGGGTTTGAAAACTCACCAGCAATTACTCAAGAATGTTTAAAGAGTTGGAAGAAATGGAATCCTGATTATGAAGTGGTTGAATTGAATAATGAAAATTTAAAAGATTATATTGATTATCCAATTGCTCAGCCAAAATCGCTAGCAGCAAGATCTGATATTATAAGAATTAATTTACTTAAAGAGCACGGTGGTATCTGGTCAGATGCTACCGTTTTATGTAATAGGCCGTTGAAGGAATGGGTGCATATGTATGATAAACAAGGATTCTGGGCCTTCTCAGATCCTACACCAGCCAATATGATATGCAGTTGGTTTCTCGTAGGTGATAAAGATAACCATATAGTTAAAACCTTCTGTGATGAAGTCAATAAATATTGGGACAACGGTAGACAAAAGCCAGATGTGTATCTTTGGTTTCATGGTATATTCGATCATCTATTTCATGTTGATCCGATATTTAAAGATCAATGGGTACTAGCTTCTAAGTATAAAGCTAACTGGCAGCCAATGGCAAAGGATGGAACAAATCCACATTACTTTGCACCTTATATAAAGGAAAGATTAGATCAACTACCATTTAAAGACATGACGGCTCCTCTTTACAAATTAACAAGAGGCCAGTCTAATATGTTAATGAACAACAAACTGATAAAGGGATTATTGATATGAAGGTTGAAAAGACCTATATTGTGAGAATTGACACCGAGATGTCAAAACGTTACGCAGCAGATACAGCAAAGTCGTGTGACAATCTCGGTATTGAATGGGAATATTATGATGGCTATAACGTAAGAACTGGCCAGCAAGAAATCTATCAATGGCAAAACTTTGCAGAGACTGCAGGAGTTAGAGTTGAAAAAGTAAAACGCATGCAGCCAGGCGCTGCCGGTTGCACTATGAGCCATCTTGCTTTGTGGAAAAAGATTGCTGATAATCATGAATGTGCTGTAATCTTAGAACATGATGCTATAATGCTTCATCCATTGACATTGGATATTCCAGATGGTAAGATTATCCATATGGGTTATAAGTATCCAGACTATGAAAAATATAATGCGAAGGTAGCTGGTCCTCCCAAACGTATTGTTGATATGGCGTTTGCTCCTGGTTCTCATGCCTATGCACTTACTTGGAGAACTGCTCAGAAACTCGTACAAGATTGTGAGAGGGAAGGTATTACAGAAGCAATTGATAATCGACACTTTATGCATACAAGAGCAAACTATACAAAGGTTCCTATTGCTATGACTGATCCAATTTGTGCTATGGGATGGTTAAGAGATTCTACTATCTGGGGTAGAAGTGCAATTCATAACAACACTGGTCAAATGTTAGAATCATTCAAGACCAACTTTGCGGCATCGGTAATGCCTCATGATTATAAATAGAAAAAAGCTTTACATGAAAACAAGGTAGACTCATGTCTGACAAGGCAAAAGATAAAAAGAAAAAGGTGAAAGGCTTTAAGGAATTTGATCCTGGCCAATACATCGACGTAGAACCAAGACTAGATGAAGCAAAGAAAGGCACTGCAGTATTTGCATGGGGTCGTATGAATCCTATGACTGCAGGTCACGAGAAACTGGTGCAGAAAGTAATCTCAGTTGCTCGTTCAGAAAAAGGCATGCCTCATATCTTTCTAACACATTCATTTGATAAAAAGAAGAATCCTCTTGCTTATGGCGACAAGATTAGATTTGCTCAGAAAGCATTCGGTCCTATTGTAAAAAAATCAGATGCTAAAACAATCTTTCAACTTATGAAGCAACTTGAAAGAAACTTCAATAGAGTTGTATTGATTGCTGGATCAGATAGAGTAAAAGAGTTCGAGTCTGTCTTAAGCAAATACAACGGCAAAGAATATAATTTCGATGAGATTAAAGTAGTCTCAGCCGGCGCTAGAGATCCAGATGCAGACGACGTCTCAGGTATCTCAGGTACTAAAATGCGTGAATATGCGGCATCAGATATGAAAAAATTTCAATCCAATTTACCAGCTAAACTCAAAGGCGACGCAGAAGAGATTGCAAAAGCCGTTAGAAAAGGTATGAACATGTCAGAAGATAACGAATCATTTGAAGGCGAACAACTAGACGAAATCCTAAATCGTCAACAACGCCGTAAGCGTGCATTGCTCATGAAACGCATGAAACATAAAATCAAGCGTGGACAAGAGAAAGCAAAGCATAGAACTGCTACTATGGAGACTCTGAAGAAGAGAGCACGTAAACAAGCTATTATGAATCTAAAGCAAAGATTCTCAAAGAATAGAAGATTCGCTGAGTTATCAGCTGGCGAAAAAGAAGTAATCGAAAAGCGCATTTCAAAGATCTCAAAGAAAAGAATTGAGATGATGGCTCGTAAACTTCTACCTAAGGTAAAACAAAATGAAAGAGATCGTCGTAAGGCTATGGTTAAAAAAGAGGATGTCGATCTAAACTCTCGTTTTGAAACATTCATGGAAGATTATTATAAAGGTGTTCCAAAGGATAAGAAAGACGACCGCGAAGCGCACTTTAAAAAGTATGCTGAGAAGCCAGGTGACAAAGGAGCGGACAAAGATTCTAACTATAAGGATGCACCGGGCGACATCGGTAAAGATGGTGAAAGAGTCAAAACAAAACTTTCTAAGCATACTAAGAAATATCGTCAGATGTATGGTGAAGATCTAAACGAGTGGGTATGCGGTGTATGTCATGCCGAGCCATGCATGTGTGAAGGTGATGGCTCAGAGCCATTGCATGAAATGTGGGGATCATATGTAACTAAACGTCCTCATATGCTAATGGATAAGAATGGTAAAGTTAAGTTCGACAAACGCTTTAAGATGTATAAACAAAAGCCAGACCTTACAGAAGAGTTGGTAAATCTAGTTGAATCTACAGAAGATTTTGCTCTTGAGCTTAATGA
>Ga0255778_10000010_pt1 | contig 191167 bp, 137 predicted proteins | sample 071ome_31_FD_179976 | JGI IMG/M metagenome (GOLD analysis project Ga0255778, IMG submission 179976) | Coastal salt marsh microbial communities from the Groves Creek Marsh, Skidaway Island, Georgia - 071405CT metaG (version 2) | ecosystem: Environmental > Aquatic > Marine > Intertidal zone >...
CTTCACAAGTGATGTAGTCATTTGATGAATTTGAGTTAGGGTCGACAATTAGTGTTACATTTGTTCCTCCTGTCCCAATATTTCCTTCGCATTCAGAGAAATCAGTCACTACTTTGCTTCCTCCGGGACAAACATAGTGGAATGTATCAATAGTTACAGTGTTGCGAATAGGGATGGTGGACGCTGGGGGATTTGAACCCCCGGCCGCTTGGTTGCAAACCAAGCGCTCTTCCAGCTGAGCTAAGCGCCCCTATTTACCGCGGGAAAGTTTCTCCCTTTTGAGGATTCACACGCGGTCTACTGTTGCGTCACGGTCTGGACCAAGACCAACAGAGGTAATTGGTACTCCCAAAATCGATTCTAATTTAGTGATATAATTCTGAGCCGCAGCGGGAAGTCCTGAAAATCCTAAGCCTTCAGCATTACATTTTTGCGCTATTCCAAGCCACTCTTCAGTTGAATGGCCAGCAAAGCCCGGCATTGTTACATAGATTGGTTCACAATCTTCCAAAGCAATCGCACTAGCCGGCATTTCATGAATTTCCGAATCACCCATTTGGTAACCCACACAGATGTTGATCTCATCTAATCCTCCCAAGACATCGAGTTTAGTTAGAGCGATTTCCGTAAATCCGTTAATTCTATTTGCATGTCTCATAACAACCGCATCAAACCAACCGCATCTACGCTTTCTCCCAGTTGTAGTGCCGAATTCATGACCTACTGTTCCCAAGTGGTCGCCTACCTCATCGAATAATTCTGTAGGCATATGGCCATGCCCTACTCTTGTAATGTAGGCTTTTGTAATTCCAATTACGTTGTCAACATGCCCTGGGTGAATTCCTGCTCCGTGAGTTGCGTTTCCCCTTGATGTTACAGAAGAAGTGACGAATGGAAAAGTACCTTGATCGATATCCAAGAGACAACCTTGTGCGCCTTCGAGTATGATCCTTTCACCCATTTTCAGAGCATTGTCAAGCAGTATGCCGGTATCGGTAATGGCGGTTGCAAATCTATTCTTAATCCAGCCAATCTGTTCTTCCAATTCTTCAGCAGTCACTCTCTGAGTACAACCTGCGGATTCCAAGCTTTTGTTTTGGCGACTAGCCATTTCATCGAAGTCACAATAGTCTAGGTCGGCGAACCTTAAACCAATTCTGTTAATTTTGTCAGCATAAGTTGGCCCAATCCCTCTTCCAGTAGTTCCAATTTTTTTATCCAAGCCGTCGATGTATGTATGATATGGCAGGATTATATGTGCTCTGTTTGAAATGAATAATCTATTTCCTGATGGGTCAACACCACCTCCAGCAGTCCAGTCGTTTAGCTCTCTGTCGAGTACCCACGGGTCAATTACCATTCCATCCCCAAGTACAAGGCCACAATCTTCCCTTGTGATTCCTGATGGAAGCAAGTGGAATTTGAGAACTCTATCTCCTAAAACAACAGTGTGTCCGGCGTTATTTCCACCTTGAAACCTTGCAACCCACGTAGCAGATTCGGCTAATCTGTCTACTAATTTGCCTTTACCTTCATCTCCCCATTGGGCTCCTAGAACTACGGTTGCTGGCATCTTCGTCAATCAACTGTCATAGCATTAGGTGGATAATATAATCGCTTAGTTATGTTAATCTGACAAAAGTGAGAATGCGTAAATTTGGGTACATATAATGGAACATTATTGCACATAATCGCGAATTAATTTTCCAGTTTTGATGCAAGAAAACCACGGGTTTAAATAGGTCGCCACCCACTTAGATATGTTACAGTGGGAGGCGATTGTTAGTTATAGGATTGCGAGGCGAAAAACCCCCTTTGAATAGATAACTATATAAGTCGTAGCCACCTATTAAGTAACCCGAGGTTGATAAGATGTTTAGAGACGACGTAGACAAGGAACAAGAAAAGCAAGAAACAGGAATTTGGCGAAAGAACGAATCAAGAGGTAGCCTTGGTTCGGCAAGGCCACACAAGGCAATTGTCGAGGGGCACACCAGCCCTTGCGAGGACTGTGGAGTAACCGATTGGAAGGCAGACCACTCTATGGGAGAGGTTTCATGCAGCAACTGCGGATTGGTGGTTGAAGAGAACACAATCGACCCGGGAGCTGAATGGACTAACTTTGAGAATTCATCAGGGGACAGGTCAAGAGTCGGCCAAGCGCCTTCATATCTCTGGGCCGATAGAGGGTTGAATACCCACATCTCAAGAACGGACCTCACCTCTTCAGGCGCCTCAAGGTATGGTATAAGCAGCAAAAACCTCAGAGACTTCAGAAGAAGGAGAGTTATTGACGAGAGGAGTCAGACAAGGAGAAGCAGAATGCAGAACCTGGTCAAGGCTAACGACTTAATTAGAAATTTTTCCAGACTAACGAAACAGCAACAGGAAGTAGCGGCAAGGTTGTATTCTAAGCTATCAATGTCAGGATACGTTGCTGGAAGGTCAATTGATGGCGTAGCCGCTGCCGTTTGCTACCTAGTAGCGAGAAGAGATGGAGCGCCTGTACAAATCAAGGAACTCGTTGAGAGATTCAAGGTCGAGGAAAAAATGCTGTCGAGAATGATTAGGCAGATCTCAAGAGAACTAGGGCTTCAGAAACTGGTTACTCCGGACACATTTTTCAACAAATTGATTTCAAAACTGAACCTTCCGCCTTCTATTCGAAAGGATTTGGATGCTTTGTGGTCTAAAGTCAAACCAAAGACAGAACTTTGGCAGGGCAAGAAACCAGTCGGAGTAGCTGCTGCTATCATATATGCGGCGACAAAAGGAACCGTTCACAAGAGAACACAGGGTGAAATCTGTAAGCACTCGGACGTCTCAGAAGTTACAATCAGAGGCCTTCTAAGAAACATAGAGTTGGCATTAGACCTCGCTTGATACGTCACAATCTTGATGAGATGTAGCCTACGGGGCATAATCATGAGTAGCCGAAGGACAAATAGTGTTCAGCGTAAGGTAAGGGTCCCTTCAAGTTCAAAGAAGAAGGGTGGTAAGGTAAAGGAAGAAAAGATTGGAGAGATGTCATGTTGTATCAATGATTGCAAAGGATATGCTGACAAGCACATGGGTGGCAGGTCATTGAGTCAGGAAAATGCAATTGAGACCTGGGGCGAAGGAACATTCACGGTAAGGAAGAATCGTGTTAGAGTCTGCAAGAGTTGCTACAGGGCTTGGAAGAAAGACAATAAAGACGAGAAGAATACTCAGTTTTAATCACTTTCACTTTCACTCATACCCTGTTAGGAAAGTAGGTGTACTGAAGTAGCATGTTTCAGATGTCATGAGACAGTTCAGAGCAGTGATTAGGTCCCTTGTGACCAGATATGGCACATTAGTCGCTTTAGATGATGCATCAATTATCTGGAAACAGAAGGGTGAACGGGAAAGAAGACTAAAGTTACCAGCTCAAGCCAGCGTAATTCTGGGTTTGGTTGGACCAAACGGTCGAATTGACCGAGTGGTTATCGGAGACGATTATGGTGGAGTTAGTTTCGTTTCTATTCCAGGAATGGAATTAATCGAGAGGTACGTAGTGGGAATGTCCAGAATTCGTTCTATATGTTGCTCTTCAATTAGCGGAGATAGTATTCTAGTAGGATGTGAAGATGGAAAAGTGATCATGGTGGGTCAAAATGTTCCAAACAATATGGTCCTTCTATTCGAATTGGATGGTCCAGCATCTGCCCTAAAGGTCGAAGGAACTAATCTCCACATCCATCAGGGATGGGAGAGAAAGGTAGTTGATTGGTTGGGTGAGAAGACTTTGATGGCGCCTGCTTGATTACTTTTCTTTGAGGGCCCACGGTGGGTCTGATACCAGAAAATATGCAGTTCTTGCGGGTCTAGGCCAACTTCTCGGCACTTGGCCAGAATTTTCTTGGCAGTCCTCGAAGAAACTGAGGTGTTGGTTCAAAACTTCCTCGACTCTATTCTCTCCTCTAATGCTAGATCCACGAGCGGGGACTATACTTTTTGGTGCGAGGTCGTACACTGTCTTGAATGAAGTAATAAGTTCAGGCAAGCTACCTCCGGGCATATCCCACCTTGTTGGATTGTCTGCTCTAGGTATCAAAGCACCAGCAACTAAGACCTCCCTCTCCGTCTCGAAGAAACCCACTCCGTCAGGGCAGTGGCCAGGTAAAGATATAGCGACTAATTCTCCATCCCCAAGATTGAATTTGTCTCCTTGCATAATGGCGTTACACTTTGTGCTTGGCATATCTGAATCATACCGGTTCGCCCAAGTTGAAAAAAAATCACCGGTCTCCATAACAGAAACCGCATCAGAGTGTATGTATATAGGGGCATTAGAAAATGCCTCACTGATGTACTTCGCGGCTCCTGCGAAGGGAAATCTCTGACTCGTAAGTAGGATTTTTTCGATAGTTGAGTCATCTCCTATGTGTCCAATTATTCTCTCAACCTGTAGCATTTGGTGCCAATTTGTGCCTGTGTCGACGAGTATATTGGATTCCTTACCTGCAAAAATTATTGCATTTGAATCGTGATGGATTCCCGGTAGTCGAATGATTCGCACAAATGTATCGAGATGGTTGCTTCCCTTGAATTAAGAGGTAAATTGGGGATGGTTTGGGTTAAATATGGGAAGTCGGTCGGCGGAATATGGCTCGTTTCCCTGAAGCAGAGAATCGCATGTTAAAGCGAAGCATCTGTATGAAGTGTAATGCTAGAAATGCAGTTCGAGCTAAGTCTTGTAGAAAATGTAGCTACAAAGGACTACGCCCTAAGAATATCGAGAGAAAGGGTGCTTGATCATAGGCCCAAGAATGGTAATAAAAATGCCATAGGTCCGCCAATAAGCAACAGCGGTAGCGTTGCTGGCCATAAGAATACAAGAAGAGGATATTTCCTTGTAATCCAAACAGAATCAACACCATTGTCAACTAATTCATTAATCGATGATTGTAGTTCTTCACTTGTCGGTGTCCTTGATGGTGCCCTTGTCTTGTGAACAATTTTCTTTTCCCCATTGGGCAATTCAACGATAGAAGTCAACAACCAAACGTGCGAATTCATGACTTCATCAACATTCATTTTTTCAGCATGCCAAATTAGTTTCATATTTGTTTGACCATTTTTTAAGTTCTTTACAACCATTACCAGCGGTAAAATTAGGAATGCAAAACCTCCCCAAACTAGCAGTGCTATGGCAGGAGGCATTGCTAAAACAACTTCATCCATGTAATCGGAAAATACAACTGGAACGCTTGCCCAAGAAGGCAATAGTATCGATACCCACATCAAACCTTTACAGTCTGCTCCTCCGTGAATTAGTCTAGCCCTCCAGGCAAAATCAACTAGAGCAATTGGTATGAAAACTGATACAGTAGACCACCAAAGAATAGATTGCTTTTCTCCTTCCCCGTTTAGTATGCCTATCAGGTCATCTGAATAGTGATTAGAAATGCCATAGGATAATCCTAAAATCCCGATTAGATACCAAAATGTAACCGCTATGTCCAGTGGGTTTTTTCGTTTTATGTCTGCCACAGAAGGCCTTCCAATAACCGCAATCGAAGCATAAGCAACAACGGCTGCAGCGGACGCAAAAATATACCAATCTGCTTCTTGGTTGAGAAGGTCAACTGTCCACAAAAAAATAGCTGGTTTAGACCATGTAATCCAAAATTGGTTTGGGACTCTTCTTTCTTTGTGGTCTAACCATGCTGCGATTCCCAAGGCTCCAATCAAGACCAAAATCCGAGTCCAAGATATGATTTCTGTGGACTCCATGTTATATCGGGTACTGGCAATTAACTTAAATCCGCCACACCAGTCGAGGTGTTGCACGGGTCTTTGTGCAGGTGATAATCATGTCCGATATCGAAACAAAACTTGAGCAAATAGCGACCGTAATCAACCAGATAGATGACCCAAAAGTTCCTAGGAATATCCGTAAAGGGGCTAAAGAATCTTGTGAAAGTTGGTTGTTAAACAAATCCAAGGAAATGGATGTTAGAATAGCAATGACTCAAAATAAGTTAGAGGAACTTTACGAAGACCCGAACATTCCTCCGGAGTTTGGAACTCTGATTCTTATGATTAACACAGAATTGGAGAAACTTCTACGAGAATCCTTCTGATTATTCTTCTTCGGATAGAAGGTCTTTCAGTTTCTCTAAGTCATCCCTCACACTTTTGGTAATTTTACCAACGGCAAGATTGTCTTTCATAATATCATAATAAATTGTGTCAACCGAGGCTGACAATACGAAATCGATTTCCCCAATCCTTGCTCTGCCTCGTTGCAGGATTATCTTAATAGCAGATATTCCAGATATCCGTGTGACTTCTGAATCTGACACGCCAAGGCGTTTTTGTAATTCAGTTAACTTATGATACTCTCCAACAGAAAGGTTTCCGTCCCTAAGAGCATCTTGCCAAGCTTCATTCAATGTAGGCGCTCTTTCAGAGATGAGTATAGCAATAGGTCTCGTTTCTTCGATATTTTCAAGTACGATTTTGACAATTGCAAATAGTGGAACTGCAAGGATCATTCCAGTGATTCCCCAAAGCCAGAACGAAAATGCTGTTATCAATAACAGTATAACAGGCGATAAGTCAAGTGCTCTACCTGCCCATTTAGTTTCGATGTAATTACCCCAAACTTGTTGATTGACGAGTAGTAATGCAGTAAGTGCAAGTAGTCCTATTGGGGGAAGTAAAATCAAACCAATGATTAGAGGAGGAATGGTTGCGATTAGGGACCCGATATACGGGACGTAATTCAGGATAAAAGTCAAAACCGCCCAAACGAACCAAAGGTCAATTCCAAAAATCATCATCACGACTGCTGCAATTACTGCGCTACCGATTCCACAACCTGTTTTTACAACGATGTATGTGTTGATACCTTCTTCTATTTGATTCTGGATAGCTTCCATTTTTTCTGAGTTTGAATTTGGCCACGCTCTTTCGATTCTGCCAGGAAGCAAATGTGCTTCAAAAATAATGAATATTAAGAAGAAAAGTACGGTTATTCCAGTTGTTATAAATGAGCCTAATCCACTAACAACAGAACCCACCAAGTCGCCAGTACCGCCTCCCGAACCAATACCAAGAGATTGCAATCCAGATGCAAATGATTGGGAATCATCTCCAGTTGCGTCTTTTATTACATCACCTAGTAGAGGAGCGTTCTTGAGCTGTTTCCATCTTTGGTCGAGTTTTCTATCATACTCGGTTTGCTTATCTTCGTCCTCAACTAATCCTTGAACTTGTGACCACGCAAAGAAAGCGGCAGAAGTAATTACCAAAATGAATAGCAATAGCATCGTTAGGTATGATAAGAAAACGGGAAAACTGTTTTTCGATAGATAGTCTGCTCCCGGTTTTAGAACAAAGTAGATGCCAAGTGCGATAAAGAATGGTTTAAGCACACTTTCGAGATGAATCATTGCCAGACAGGTTATGGTGAGTATGATGAGAGAATGTGATATAATCGCCATCCTATCTTGGAAAGTAGAACTACTATCCGCAACTTCGCCCATGGTATCCTCAACAATCACAACTACTTGAGATATAGTGGTCTACAAAATTCACGATGCTTGCTTGTTTGGTGTCACTTCAGGTGTCAACCTATCGATGACTGCAGACAATCTCTCCACGAGGCTTGTTTTGTTTTCTCCAATGAGTAAAGCGTGTTCCATAACTTCATCAAGTGTGTCGACAGGAATTACCTCGATATTTTCGAATTGATCGTCCAATAGAACATCTTGAGCGTTAGCTCTCGGTATGACAACTGTTTTTATTCCGGATTTTGCGGCGGATTCAATTTTTGCCGTCACTCCTCCGATAGGTAGTACTTCTCCTCTTACAGAAAGACTACCGGTCATTGCCAAATCTTGTCTGATTGGAATGTTCTCTAATGCGGATATAATCGCAGTTGCGATTGTTATGGATGCGGAGTCACCGTCAACACCGTGAGTGTCGACGAATTGAATGTGTATGTCGTAATCAGATACATCCTTGCCTGTTAGTTTCTTGATGACAGCACTTACGTTGGTAACGCTCTCTTTAGCTAGGTCTGACAAACCTCCCGTTGCTAACACTTTTCCGCCACCACCAAGTGATGGTGTCACGAGTGCCTCTACAGGTAGCATGATTCCACTGTAATCAGATAAGCCAGAGTCTGCTCCTAATACTGCTAATCCGTTTACTCTACCAATTCTATTGCCGGAGTTAACTACAAGGGAATATTCTTGTCTTCGCTCAATCATTCTGTCAGCCACCTGCTGTTCTAGTGGCTTTGCTATGTTTCTAGCAGCCAGGACGTGCTTGGATGTTGTAAATTCTGCTCCCTCCTCACAAGCGAGGTCCCCAGCGATTCTCACCAATCCACCCAACTCACGGAGCCGGAGTGAAAGTTTTCCTCTTCTTCCTGCTCTTCTTTGCGCTTCTCTCAAAATTAGGGAAACGCCAGACCTGTCGAAGTGAGGAATTTCTCTTGATGTGCCAGCATCTCTTCTAACTTCTTGAGCGATGAACCTGATTAATCTCCTTCTATTTGCAGTTGTGTCTGGCATGTGTGAGTTCACATATACCTCATATCCATATCCACGAATACGACTTCGAAGAGCCGGGTGCATTCCCTGAATTGCGTCCAAGTTGCCAGCTGCGATTAGTATGAAGTCACATGGTACGGCTTCTGTCTTCGTTAATGCACCACTTGAGCGCTCAGAGCGACCTGATATGGGGAATGCTCTTTCTTGCATTGCGGTAAGAAGTGCTTGTTGCTCCTCCAGTCTCAACAAGTTGATTTCGTCTATGTACAGAACACCGCCGTGAGCTCTGTGAATTGCACCGGGTTCTACTCTTTCGTGCGCAGGAGTTTCCATTCCACCGCTCTGGAAAGGGTCGTGTCTAACGTCGCCAAGTAAACTCCCAGAGAGAGTTCCAGTTGCGTCCACAAAGGGTGGTGAATCGTTTGCTTGGTGCTTAACAAGAACCTTAGGAATGCGATTTTCTTCTGCTCCACCCAATCTTGAACGAAGGAACATGTATCCAAACATAAGAAGTAGCATGCCGAATAGTAATGTCAAGATATCTCCACTCTGAATTGCGACAATCGCAAGTAGGAATGCGACTGCGACGAATCCGATCATCAGCATTTTTTGGCTCTTTTCTTTTTGAATTCTAATCGCTTCTTTTTGAGATTTGACTATTCTGTCTCCTCTCCCTGCAGGAACTGTTCTAACCCTAGGTTCGTTTTCGTCATCGGAATTAGGGTAACACAAGATATCTTCCAATTTGTCTTGTGGGAGCAGTTCTGTCATGGACCTTGCAAGCATTGACTTTCCAGTCCCTGGGTCGCCAATCATCATCATGTGTCTTCTTTGTTCTGCGGCTTTCTTAATTACAACCGAACCAGCTTCTTGACCAATTACTTGGTCTACGAGTCTTTCCGGGATGGGTACGTCTTGTGTAGAAACAAAATCTATCCCTCTTATCCATTCATCTACTGGTGTGTCGTTTATCTCCACATTGTTACCTGATTCCGGACTCCAAAATGTCACCATTTGCTCCTCTTCTTCAGAGGATTCCTCAACGACCTCATCCTCCGTTTGATTGGTCTCGGCGACTATATCTTCGTCTGACACACTTAACCCTCCGAACTGGTCCATTTTATGGGTTTGTGTATTCGCAGGCTTATTCAACCTGACGAATTTGTTCACTGGTGGTTATTTTGTTCGAGATACTGGTGTCCGTAGTAAGCCCACTGTTCCATAGTCCATCCTGCAGGTAGTCCTCCTGCTGGTAGTGGAGGGGCTCCGGCTGGAACCGTAGCTGGTACTGGTGCAGGCGCAGCAACAGGTGTTTGGAAAATTTCCTGAGTTCCACCATACATTGAATTTGCGACAGTGTCATGAGCAGGTAGCTGATTAGCCCAGTCGACGACTACTGGTCCTGATCCTTCGTTTCCACCTCGAATGAACATTAATCCAATTAACAGAGCGATTACTATTACTCCTACGACTATTCCAATCACCATGATATCCATTCCGCCTTCAGTTGCGTCGGTGATGGCGGAACTTGCTTCGTCACAAGTTGTGTATTCACATGCTTCTGCTCTATCTGATTCTAAATCTTCCAAGTCCGCTACCGCTTCAGTGTAGGCTGTTGAACCTTCTTCTAACTGGGATATTCGCTCTTCTAGGGATTTAATTTCAGCGTCTAGGGTTGCAATCAATGCATCGACTTCTTCGACTGTCATAGTTTCTGGTCCAGGTACTTCTTCCTCAGCAGTCCACTTTAGATTGCTGTCTTGGTACTGGAATTTTTCACCGTTAGATGCGATAGCGACTACCTTTGCGACTGTAACATAGTCCATGTTTCGCATTCCATTTTCTCCGATTTGTCCATCCAATGGGTCGAAAGTCCATCCTAAGCTCTTTTGAGTAATGTCGTGTTCATTGACTTGGTTGAACTGACAGATTCCTGTCAGAGCATTACATAGTTGCCAAGTTGTTGTTAGTGATGTAATTGTGACATCATCCTTGTTTAGGAACATTGTAACTTCAGGTGTTTCGCCGATGTAAACGTTAGAGACATCGACATTCACATCAGCATCAGGGCCAGTTCCGACGAGCAGTGGCATACTGTCGTAGACATCGACTACGATTGTGTAAATGTTAGCGTCATACCTGTCTTCTGCTTGGATTGTAACCGTTTGCATTCCTTCTTGGTCCCATGATAATGTAAGAGTATTATCAAGGAAACTTACTCTAGCCGAACCTGGTACTTCGTTGCTAGCTGAAACAGTCACTTCGTCGACATCGCCATCAATGTCCGTCAAAATTTCAGAAAGGTAAATCACTTTCTGGGTTCCGACTTTCAATCTGAGGTTTTGGTACTCAGAAAGGTCGAGTCTTGGTGCGTCATTGATTGGATTGATTGCGATTGTAATCATCTGGTCGGAATATTGTTCTCCGTCACTAGCGCGAATTGTGACTGTTGTTTCGCCATTGAGATCGTCATCCATTGTAGCGTAATTTAGAGTGAAACCACGCAAGTCGAAATCAAGTAACTCTGGATTTGTATTATCAACTATTGCCAAAACTAAATCATCAGCAGAGGATGGATTTCCGCTGTCATCGGTGTCAGAGACGTACGGAAGTAGGCTCAATGATGAAGATGAGCCTTCATCAACAAACTGCTTTGCTATACCTGTCCATCTTGGCTGGCCGTTTTCAATTACGTTGAATAGCAATGTTCCGTAAGCTATGTCGATTCCATCATCAACAGAAACTTCAATTCCTGTTGCAGTAGGTTGTCCGTTGACATATTTGATATTTTCAAAGTAAACTTCAATCTCTTCTGTGGTTGGATGCCAAGCTACAAAGTTAGGGCTGGAACTGGTTACAATTAGGTCTCCTAGTGGTGTTTCTGCGTCTTCTATGTTGCCTATCATTGAAACTTTAGTGGAAGTTTGCACTTTAACTGTCGGAATTGGTTCTGCAGTAATGATTGGAATTGCGTTCATCAGTTCAAAACCACTTTCGGTGACTTGCCAGTCGCTGACTTGCATTCTGTTGTCAATCGCTCTTATTCTGATGTCATATTCACCAGCGCCCATCTCCATGGTAGGTTTGATCAAATACTGTCTGTGTTCGTTATTTGTCCCCTCTTGGAATATCTGGTCTCCTCCAACGACATATTCTGTTCCTCCTAACCATGCATCTTGTCCTGTAGGTGAGATTTCTACATCGAAAGTGAAGAATGAGGTATTCAGGTCGACTGCGTCGTTGATTGAAACCTTTGCTTCGATTAGGAAGTTGTCTCCTCTAGAAATTTCATTGGAACCTATTACTTGTGCCTTTCTTGCTACTGGTTTCAAATCATGAGCGACGGTTTCTGAACCTTCATTATTGCTGGATTTTTTGTCTGCTACAAGATTTGTAATCTCTACACCAAATGTTGTTTGGTATGCATTTTCTGGTAGATTGGTTGTATCTACTGTGGTTGTAAATGTCTGTGTGGCTCCAGATGTCGCAAAGTTGGAAAGTGGCGCTGATGTGCCAATGTAGTTTTTAGTTGGCCCATCTCTGTAGAAGAATTTGACATCTCCTCCGTCGGTGTAGGCGTCAACTCCGTTGTTTGCAACCGTTGCTTCCAAATCTAGAATGTCGCCGTTGATGTATCCGCCCATTTGAGCGCTTGGATTGGTAGCAGTGAACGATTTAATTCCTACATCAATCAACGGAGCCATATTCGAATCAGATGCAGATAATACTCCACGATGTGTGGTGTGGTCTCCATCCAGTAATGCTGCGACTGTTAGGAAATTGTCCGCTGAACTTATTCCACTGACAGCTCTAGCGGTAGAAGTTGGTACTGTCCAGGATTTTGTCACTGGTGTTCCGGATGTTAAAGAGAATGTCTCAAACCCGTTGTTGTTACCGTTGAGTAGCCACTTTTTCCAGAGGTTAGGTGGGTGGTCTGATCCGCTACCCGCCGTGTAAGGTTCGAATCCTTTCTCTTCAGTAACCGCTGCATACAGGTAAACGTTTTTGGTTCCTGAACCTGTGTAAACTGCGGTGATTTCGATATCCATGTTAGCGCCATTCTCTGATTGGATTACAGACAATGAGTAATCGTTAGGGTTAGCCATGTTTCCACCATTCTGGTAGAAACTGTTGTAGTTTTGTCCTCCGACGGTGTAGTATGTTCCTTGGGCTGCATCTCCGAATACGGTTACAGGTATTCCACCGGTGTACCCCGGAGCGTTTTGAATGTGTGATCTGCGGTTGATTGGAGAATCAGCGGGCCAACCAGTGTTTTGTGATTCCCAAAATGAAACGAAAGTGAAATCAGAAGATTGAGTTCCTCCTCCTCCGTTAGTGTTGTACAGGTTTTTCAGATTATTAGTCGCTGTTATGCAGGGTCCACACCAATGCGCACCCATGTATTCTGCGAAAACAGGGTGTCCGGGGCTGGTTGCTTGGAACTCAGTGGGCTCTTCTACCAATTCTGAATCAACGTTTTTGCTTTCTGATATTAGTCCTCCGAATGAAGCAAAAATGCTCAATAGCATCAATCCAACGATAGAATATGCAGTAGTACGGGCTGTCGTCATGTCTGCCGTTGGACGAGTTAGGTATTTGAACATGTTCTCTTTTTGTCACCACCCCCTACGGGGGTATTTTCAAAATATTATGCGAATTGTTCTTGAGATGCTCCTACTCGCAGAACTATGGCTGAGTTTGCTGTACTCATGGAAAATGAAGGAAAGGTCCATGTTGTCGAAGTAAAAAATCAATCTCTAAAACACAAAGGAATTGGGGTATGTAATCTCCACAATATATTAGAGGATACAAAGATCGGAGATGAAGTACTGATTGGTCAAAAATACTTCACGATTATGCCTACGAATCTACCAGAATTGGTATCTGGAATGGCCCGAAGAGCCCAAACAATTTCTTCAAAAGATGCCGGCTTCCTAGTTTCAAAATTAGGTGTAGGCACAGGCTCTGTAGTACTTGAAGCGGGATTAGGTTCCGGAGGACTATCTTTACATCTGGCAAAAGTCATGGGTAATTCCGGTCATCTTGTCACAGTTGAACCGAGAAGCGAACATGCGGAAATAGGTCTTGAAAATCTTCACCGGGCAAAATTATGCTTTCAGGAATTCCCTTCGCATAACCACATTGAAGGATTAGCGGAAGAAGTTGATTTGAAATTTAATTTCGACGCAATAATCTTTGATATGCCAAACCATTCACCTGCGATTGAAAAATGTTCACCCAAGCTGAAATTTGGGGGTAGGCTTGCTTGTTATGCCCCAACAACAACTCAATTAGAAGCATGTTGGAATGCTTGTGAGAGATCGGGTTTAGAAATTGAATGGTGTGGGGAAATCATTGCTAGAGAGTGGGGCAAAACTTCCAAAGGTGGAATGAGGCCAGTTAACGGACCGTTCGGACATACTGCGTTTCTTTTGATTGCTCAAAGAAAGTAGGTTATTCTACGACTCTTATTCGAGATTGGCACTTAGGACAGGTGAATCTAAACGGAGGTTCTGAATCTTGAGGTACTCCAAGTCTTGATTCACATGATGTACAAGTGACTTTGTTGTATTCGTCGATCCTGACTTCATTTGGCCCTAGTGGGATTTCTTCTTCGATTTCTTCTTCCTCTTCGACCTCTGCGGGTTTCCTGAATAATTTGATGTACATTATCAATAAAACAGAAAGCCCCCACCCACTAAGTAAAATTATCATGGAATTTTTGTTATCAAGTTCCATGAATCCTAAATTAATGCCATCAGGAGCCACCTCAGGGCCTGCTACCGATGCTCTAATTTGTTGTGATTCATCACGAATTGTTTTACCGCCTATCTGGCTAACTGCATGGATGTTCAAATTAGCGTCAAAGCCATCTAAATTTAGTGGAGTTAACATCAACCTAAAGTCTTGGCAACCCCCACTCGATAGAGAATAAGAGGAATTGATTCCAGTTTCGCCTGCTCTGTAGAATACCCCGTCCATTTGTGGTTCATTCTTTCCTATTAGTTCTAAACTTCCTTCAATGAATGTATTTGCAATATTGCAAATGGTGAGTGAAACGGTTTGTTGTTCATTGTTTTTGTCGAATACAAGACTTGATTCATCTATGGTAAATTCAACAGCGCTATCTCCCCAAACCGGTTCTACATCGTATGCTTCTACCGAGGTAATAAGCATGTTAGATCTGGCTGCTGATGTTAATCTAAAGGTTAGAGCATATGTTCCAGCATTAGCATTCTCGGGTATAGAGCAACTCCAATCGATTGGTGTGGATGACATGCTTGGTTGTAAGGTTACATTGTTTACTGATAATGTACAATCAAGTTCTACAGTGGTTAGTGACAATGTGTCCATTGATGTTCCTAAATTTGTAACAATAATCGTGCCGTGAATAGTTTCAGATGGTTCTCCTGAGTCTACGTTTGAAGATATCGTCAGCATCCCATCTGCTATCTGTGGAATAATGCCAACGGTGTAAAAATCAGTCACAGAATAGTCGCTTATGCTTTGAACTGTTATATTCATCATTACTCCACCCAAAGGGGCGCCTATTGAGACTTCTCTGACGGAAATTTCAACAGTTCCGGATTCACCTGATTGCAATACGAGAGAGAGTTTGTCTATACCAATACTAAACCAATCACTGGCTTCGCTTGTATCCACATTCACAACGAAGTTATCCTCTGATGTTCCTAAGTTAGTGATGATTAGCGTAATATTAGAGTCCTCGACAGGTGATGCGTATAACTTGTTTTTTGTAGAATCGATTGTAACATCCATTCTATCATCAATCTGAAGTTCTATCTCGATGTCGGTTTGGACCCAAGAACTTGAAAAATCAATAGTAAGCAGAGTTGTCATTTTTGTAGCGTAAGGTTCAGCATACAGGACTAAGATGACATCAGTGGATGTTCCAGATGAAAGGAGTAAAGAATCTAATCCAGCTACGACGGTTACGCCACTTGGGAGCCCAAATATTTCAGGAGTAATCTGCAAATCTCTAGTGCCATCGTTGCTGAGGTTGAGGGTTATACTCGAGTTAGCTCCGGGTATGATCGAAATACGACTGTCCTGAGGGCCTGATATTGATAACTCAGCAAACGGTTTAACTTCAAAAACTCCGTTATCGGTGATAGTATTCTGGCCTGAATTTGTTGAAGATAGAGAAAATTCTAATGTTATATCTCCAACCATTGATGAGTTGATTGTAACTCCTATCGATACATATTGCGATTCTCCTCTATCAATTGTGACTGGTTCAGGATTGTCAAAAGTAACCCCTTCTTGGTCTATCCCGATTAAAGATAGGGTGTCCTGTTCTGTTCCATCGTTACTTATCGCTATGTTGAAATTTTCAACTGTATCTACATCGAGTTTAATCGAAGTTGGGATAACCATGCTAAGTCCCCAATCTTGCCCTACATAATTGGTGAAAGAGTACTGTTCCGTAACAGTTGCATCTGAATTTAAAACACCGAATAAGTTGACCTGACATTCATCGTTAACGTGGTTATTCGGCCCAACAGAGGTTATTACATCGAGATTGTATGTTGCCCCTGTAAGGATAGTAGATTGTAGTTCATTCAGGGCTACTGAACATCCGTTAGAGTTCGTTTCAGCAGACCACGTCCAATTTCCATCTGCGGTTGACAGGCTGGTTATTTGAACCTGAGTGGTTGTGTTTCCTCCCGGCAGTAGGTTTTGTCCATTTGATTTGCTAAACTGAAGGTCATGCACTGCAGTTACTTCTATCACCATCGTGGTCATTACCGAGAAATTCCCAAGAGCGCTTGCAGCATATAGGTCAAATCCATAATACCCCGGAAGTTCATTACTCGGAATTGTTATTCTCAAAGTCGCATATCGAACTTCTTGTGCCTGTAGCATATCCATTGTGTCGTCATTAAATCTGACTTCCCAACCAACTGGTCCAGACATCATCATCGATCCATTGGTCGAATTATTTCCGGTGTTATTTCCACCAGTGTTGTTGCCTCCAGTATTATTCCCACCAGTGTTGTTGCCTCCAGTATTATTCCCACCAGTGTTGTTGCCTCCAGTATTATTTTCACCAGTATTGTTGTTACCTGAGTTGTTTCCGGTGCCGTTGTTAGACGCATTACCATTTGATGAGTAATTTGCCCAAAAACCGGTCAAATCTGGACTCTGGTCAACTGATAGAAGAATTGTATCATTCACGTTTCCAGCATTTTGGACCATGATTGAGAGGTTTGTATCTTGACCCGGCGTCATTTCGACCAATCCATTATCTCCGGTTGAGGATGCGTCAATTGATGGCAGGTAGATTGCCTGAACAGACAAAAGGACGACGATTGAGGTTGAGATTTCAGCGTCTGGTTCTGTGACCGTGATGTTCATTGAGCCAGAATTTGTTGGTAGTGCATTTGTTGCAAGTCTAACAGCAATTGTAGTTGATGATGAACCGGTTGGTATGACTCCTGATAGAGTGCTTGTTGCGGGGACGATTTCCCATACAGAGTCGTATCCAGTTATATTGATGTGGTAAGTTTCAATCATATCTCCATCATTGTCAACCGTCAAAGTTACATTCGTTGTTTCGCCAGGCGATAGTATAACATGGCTAACATCGGTACTTACTCCAATATCTGGATGAGCGCTGGCTATGTTTGCTAACGGAGCAAGAGCAAGGACTACAACCAATAACACGGCATTTACCCTTCGCGACATGGTATGTGCGACTATCTGCTGACATTTCATCCAATCGGAGGACTAGGGTCTTTTTTTCAAGAGTTTAGTTGTTTGATTCTCTCTTCGTCGATAACTTCCCAAGGGAATTCACCATCTACCCCAGGGGTTCTTCCAAAATGCCCACCTGCAGCTGTTGATGAATAAATTGGTCTCAACAAATTCAATTCTCTTGCGATGGCTTTTGGGGTAAAATCGAATACTTCGTTTACCTTCATCGTCAATTCTTTATCGCTCAGTGATGAAGTTCCAAATGATTCTGCTCTAACGCTTACTGGTTCGGCAATTCCAATGACGTAAGCTAATTGAATCTCACATTTTTTTGCAATTCCCGAAGCTACTATGTGTTTAGCGGCCCATCTTGCAGCATATGCTGCGGATCTGTCGACCTTAGAGGGGTCTTTTCCAGAGAAGGCACCTCCTCCGTGCCTCCCCATACCACCGTATGTATCTACGATGATTTTTCTTCCAGTCAAACCTGCATCTGCATACGGGCCACCTGGGTCAGCAAATCGGCCAGTTCCGTTGACTACCAACCGGTAATCATCGCCGAGAATTGATTTTGGAATGGCGTGTTCTACAACATGTTGTTTGATTTGTGAGGTGATGTATTCTCTTTCCTTTTCCTCGTCTCCATCAAATCTCGATTTCAGTGCATCATCATGCTGTATCGCTATTACAACTGTATGAACACGAGTTGGTTTTTCATTTTCATATTCAATTGTGACTTGACTCTTTGCGTCAGGCCTAGCCCACGGTAATATTCCGTCCTCACGAGCATTTGTCATCCTCCTCGTGAGGCGTTGTGATAGAGCTGCTGCGAGTGGGAAATATCTACCTTTTAATTCATCGAAATCTTCAGTTTCATCACAGGCATAACCAAACATCAAACCTTGGTCACCTGCACCTTGTTCGGCGTTATTTACTCCTTGGCTGATGTTTGCGGCCTGCTCAGTAATCCGTTGAATGACCTCGCATCTTTCCTCAGTACTTGCATCAAAGCCAATTTGATGGTTATCATAACCAATCGCTACAGAGGTTTTTCTTGCGATTTTCTCATAATCAGGGTGCTCTCCATCCAATGTCACTTCACCAGCGAGAAGAATGACTCCCTTTTGAGGGCCGCCCTTTACGCTTGTTTCGACGGCAACTCTTGCATTTGAATCGATTTCCAAACAAGCGTCAACTATTGCGTCACTAATGGCATCGCATAATTTGTCAGGGTGACCTGAAGCAACACTTTCCGATGTGAAGAGGTCATTTCCCATGAAGGTCTGCGTAGACTAATCCTCTATCAAGACTGTGTTTTCATCAGCGATGACTTCATTTCATATTTGTTCCCGCATAGAACTATGGCGAATGGTGTGACTTGGCATCCAACGGCTTACAGAACCCACACACTATCTGAAATCCAGAATAATGGTGGGGAATTAGTTGGGCAGGAAGTGAAAATTTGCGGTTTTATGGAAGCAAACAGAGGGAAAGGGAAAATTTGTTTCATAGATATTAGAGATGGGACTGGAAAAGTCCAAGTCTTTTTGAAACAGGGATTGATTTCTGACGAGGAACTTGAAACAGCCCAAAATTTGTCAAGAGAATCTACAATTCAAGTTGTGGGGGAGGTCGCCGAGAAACGACCACCAAAGGTAGCGGAAGGTGAACCTCTACCTCCTCCAAGTTACGAAGTTGTAGCAAAGAAATTCTCTGTACTTGCCAAGGCAAATACACCCCTGCCTCTCGGAGTTACAGACACGGTGTCAATCGGTTTAGACACTAGGTTAGACAACAGATTTTTGGATCTAAGAAGAGAGCACGTAAATGCAATGTTTACTCTTAGAGCGAAGGTTTTGCAATATGGTAGAGAACACCTGATTGCGGAAGGTTTCAAGGAAATTAATTCACCGAAGATAATCGCTTCCGCATCAGAGGGTGGAACGAACCTATTCCCAATGATGTATTTCGATACACCTGCGTTTTTGTCTCAGAGCCCCCAATTGTACAAGCAGTTATCAGTTCTTGGCGGGATGGAAAGAGTATTCGAGATAGGGCCAGCATTCAGGGCTGAAAAGCATGACACATATCGTCACCTTAACGAGTTCATATCATTTGATATCGAGGGTGCTTGGATGAATGATGAAGACGTGATGGGTGTTCAAGAAAGGATGATTCATCACATTTGGAAAATGGTTGCTGAAAACGACCAAGAGCATATTGCTGCGATAAACAGGTATCGTGAATCACAAGGTAATGAGCCAATAACCGTTGAAGTGCCAAGCCTACCATTCCCAAGAATTTCATACTGTGAAGCAATCAAAATGATTCAGGATGCAGGGGAAGAAATCACGTGGGGAGATGACATCGATTCATCCCATTGTGACATTATAGCGTCAGTGTACCCTGGTTTCCATTTCATACCGAAATGGCCTATGGAAATGAAGCCATTTTACATACACCACATAGAAGGAGAAGTTGGAACAACTGGAGAACAACTTTCGAGAGGCTTTGACCTAAATTATGGAAGGGATGAGATGACTAGTGGTGGTCAACGAGAGCATAATGTGAATGCGCTTGAACAAAATTTACGAAATAAAGGATTAGACCCTGAAGGCTTCAAGTTTTATACGGATGGATTCCGATATGGAGCTCCACCTCACGCAGGCTGGGGATTAGGGGTTGCAAGACTACTCATGGTTCTTACTGGGTCCCGCAATGTGCGAGAAACAGTACTGTTCCCAAGAGATAGAAGCAGGGTTACTCCTTGAGTTGATTCACTTGCCTGTTGACCGCATGCAGTGGGGTGCAGAAAAGTGGCAGTATGCCGATTTGTACATGCCAGATGAACCATCTGATTATCAAAAAGACGAGGGCGTACCGTGTGTAATGTTAGTTCACGGTGGCTTCTGGAAGAAGAAATATGGTTTGGATTTGATGGCTCCAATAGCCGAAGAACTAGCCGAAAGCGGAATCGCTGCTTGGAATATTGAATATCGAAGATGGGAAGATGGAGATGAAGGTGTTTGGCAAGATACACTTTCCGACGTGATGAGAGCGTGGGGCCAACTTGCACTCTTACCGGGCATAGATATCGTTCGGTCAATGATTATGGGTCATTCCGCAGGTGGCCATATTGCGTTGTTAATGTCTGCGTTTGCAGAGAGAAAGCCGTGGCTTGCAATAGCTCAATCTCCTATCGCAGATTTAGTCGCCGCCGACCATGCAAAACTTTCAGATGAAGGCAATGCAGTTAGAAAATGGATCGGATGTCCTCCTGAAGATAATGAAGAGTTGTGGAGACAGATAAACCCAATTGATAATCCAGCAAAGTCCGCTGTTTTGTTGATTCACGGCAAATCTGATTCAGATGTTCCATGGACCCAATCTGAATCTTATGTTAGAGCAATGAAAGCAAAGGGTGTAGAAGTTCAAACACTGTGGTTGCCCGGTGATCATTATTCGATAATCGATGTGGCTAGTGATGATTGGCTATCCCAGATAGAAGCAATTAAAGATTGGCTGTGAAGATTCAATACCTTGATGCCTTTAGGCTATACATGGACTGGCTAGGAAACGACTTTCCATTTTCAAATTCAGCCCTGAGGGGAAAGCATGCAATTGTATGTGGAGCATCAAAAGGAATCGGTTTTGCTACTGCTCAAATGTTAGCAATGGCCGGGGCTAAGGTTACAGCAATCAGCAGAAATCCAAATGGAATTTCTGACTCATTATTTGGTGAAGGTCATAAGGAAATAAGCCTGGATTTGGAAGATGAAGAAGCAATTGACAATTTTATTTCTTCAATTGAAAGATGTGACATATTAATTAACAATGCAGCCGGACCTCCAGGTGGCCCATTATTAGAGAATTCAGTGGAGGATTTCGTTGCTCCTTTCAAACGCCATTTACACGCATCTCACAAACTGACAAAAGGCGTAGTTCCTATGATGGAATCCGCAGGAATGGGCAGAATTGTAAATATCATTTCTACATCTGTCAAGGAACCGATTCCAAATATAGGGCTCTCAAACACATTAAGGGGGGCTATGGCTTCTTGGGCTAAATCTCTTTCAAGAGAATTACCTCAGTGTCTCACCATTAACAACATACTTCCTGGTTTTACAGATACTGACAGGCTTGGCTCATTGGCGTCTTCAATAAATCAGAGAACTGGAAAGAGCATTGAAGAGATTCATGAAACATGGATTTCACAAGTACCAATTGGTCGCCTTATTGACCCATTAGAAACAGCAGCGGCGATCGTGTATCTATGCCTTCCAATTTCAGGCGCGATAAGAGGGGTATCTCTTGCCGTTGATGGTGGAAGACTACGTTCAATTTAGAGGTGTTTGAATTGACTGAAATGAGCCAGCAAAAAGCAGAGGAATTGCTTGAAATGTTTGCTGAAGGTGAAGGTCTTGAAGCAGTGAATACAAGTTTGGCTTTACACTTATCTGAACTAGCAAAAGAACTTGGAAGGGATTCATTAGTTACAAGATTGTTAGATCACGCTGCAAAAGTCGCAGTTGACGCAGAGGAACAAGGATGGTGCCAGTTTGAACTTATGAAGCACAGCGGGTCAACACGAGAAGAAATTATTGAACTTGCGGTAGCAACTGAAAGTGAAGGATTGCAAGGGCTTGCAGCAGGAGTTTTTCATCATGCGGCTTTGATGTCTTTAGGAACAGATGAAGCTTTGACTTACGCTAATCGCTCTATGAGACTTAGAGAAGAGGTCGATGACCTAGAAGGAATGATTTACGGTCATGCTCTACTAGGTCACATTTTGAAGGAGCAGGGAGATTTTGAAACGAGCATAATTCACCTCAAGAAAAGGTTGGACATAATCCCAGAAACAGAATCACTTGAAAGGATGGAGGCACTTGCGGATTTAGCCCATGTCTACGCTACCCTTGGCGAATTAGAAACTGCACAGAATATGCTTATAGAATCTCTTGACATTGCCTTGCGGATAAATGACCTATCGGGAATATTGGTAAGTAAATGGGGCCTTGCTGATTTGGCTGAAATTTCTGACCAGCCAGATGAAGCTATGGTCCAGTTGTCTGACATCATGACGAAATTTATGGAAGAAGGCGAAGTGGTACCGGACATGGTAAAACAACGCGTTGCTAAATTAACTGAGGTACAGTGATATTCATACATTGAATCAGTTTACGATAGATTGAGGGATAAAATGGAGTTTGATATTTTCTTCTCAATTTCTCAAACTCCAGACCATAACGGATTTACTCCGAGTGAATCTGAAATGTTTTCAAATTACTTTGAACAACTTCAAGCTGCAGACAAATTAGGGTTTGGTGTCGCATGGATTGCACAAGCTCACCTTTCAACTGAAACACAACAGATGAATACATCTCCAGTTGTTCCTCACTGGAAGGGAGAAGTAGGTCTGTGTACCGATTTTTGCCAACTGGCTCTAGAATCCTTTAGAAGGACAAATCGTATCGATGTCGGCTCAGCAGTAGTAAGCATACTTGCAGGAGGTGGTCCGATCGCACTCGCAGAAAGGATAGCAAACACTGTACAGTATCTCTCATTCATCGATGACACCAGGAAATTACATGTTGGATTTAGTGCAGGCAGATTCGAATTTATGGCTAAGCCATATGGTATTGTTCCAAGAAACGAAATCGAAAAGGCTTCTTGGCCCGCTCTAAGAGGTCAAATATTTATGGAAGCAAGTGAAATTTTCTTGCGCTTGCTACGTGGTGACACATTGAAATCAGATGATGTGAGGAATACAGTCCTAAGTAGGGATAATTTTCGTAGCGATGAAGATTGGCACAACGTTCAGAAGGTAGCAGGAGAAGAATTGGATAGTTATGAAATCGAAAAGAGATATAATTTTGAAGAAATCTCGATTGTGCCAAAAGATTGGCCACGAAATCGACTTGAATTAGTTGCAGGAACGCATGATCCAAATGCTCAAAAATTTGTCAATCAATTTTTGCCTGTCAAGGTTTTCAACCTTTCTATAACCTCTCCAGAGATAATCGATTCTACTCATGAAAGAATGAAGCAAGTGTATCATGAAGCAGGTGGAGATTGGGAAAGAAGGGACATGCCCCGCACAACATTTGTTTTTCTTAATGCAGAACAAGGCCTCACTCCTGAACAACAATCCGAAGCTGCTAAACAGGAAGCAATGCTAGCATTAGGGGAATATTGGAAAGCGTTAGAAGGGACACTTGACCCATCTAAAGTAGAGCGAGCAGCAAATAATGCATTAATTGGGAATCCGGCAGAAGTTGCAGCTCAGGTGAGAGAAAGATTCCACAAAGACGACCGCCTTATGTGCTGGTTTGATTTCTTCAACCATGATAATAAGAGGGTTATTCGAAATATGGAAGCATGGTGGAGTGAAGTAGTTCCCCTATTGGAGTGATTATATGGGGTTACAGCACGATGGAAACTCTGCAGTTGCTCCGGGAAGGCCGGGCTCGAAAGTTTTCCCTGAATCACCACTTGGCGAAGATATCGAAGGTATTCCAACCGGCAGAGATGTTGAATGGGAGCCTTTGGTGGATTACAGGAGAAATGGGGTTTCTGAAACCACAATACACGGTGCTGTAGCATGGTGTCATGGTGATGAAGTGATTCACTCCTTTGGAGGAAATGTTCTATGTTATGGTCGTTCGATGATGAAACCCTTCATGATAAAAGCATTCATAGATGAATTGAATGACTGCACTTGGGAACAGAAAGCGATTGCAGTAGCAAGCCATAACGGAGATACTGAACACGTTGCAGCCGCACAATCTTTGCTTAACGAAGCCGAGTGGCCGTTAATGCTAACCCCCTTGGACGTACCGCTTGTCCAATTTGGTAGGCAGGTCAGACGCCCTCGTAGATGGTATCATACATGCAGTGGTGAACACGCTGCGATCCTTGCCGGATGTAGGGCTAAAGGTTGGAATCGAGCAGGATACACCCTGCCTAGCCATCAGGTTTTCAAATCGTATATTGAGCAATTGCGAAGATTCCTTGGAGAAGATTGGACTCCGCTTAGAATCGCAAAGGACGGTTGTGGTCTTCCAACGGTATCCAATACCGTCGCCGAATTGGCAAAAATATATGCTGGCCTGGTCAGAGATAAAGATTCAGACTGGATTTGGGAAGCGATGTGTAAACATCCTGATTTAGTTGGTGGCTTCAATCGATTAGATTCAACTATTTTGAAAATAGGTGATGGCAAGGTTATCGCAAAAGAAGGTGCAGATGGCCTTCTTGGTCTTGCAATTGAGCATCAAAATTATCCAAACGGCTTAGGTATCGTGATAAAAATCGCACACGGCTGGAATTCTCAGGCGACTTGGTATATTGCTAGAGCGATTTTGGGTTGCTTGGGAATTGAACTCAGAAACCCGTATCCTTTGCACAGACAAAAGGCATTCATCGTTCCCGGAATTGTACCCGATGAACTACATGAGATTCTCGAAACCATTCCTACATGGGATGAGTGGGACCCTGACAAGGATAGGTGGCTATATGAGGTGGACTTATGATAGAAGTCCTCAATTTAGTCGGTGGAGAGTTCGTAGGAGAAGATGAGTCATTTGATGATATATCTCCTTTGGATAACGAAGTTATAGCCTCAGTTCCACGAACAAAAAATGTCGATTCTGCAGTGTCTAAAGCAGAATTAGCGATAGATGCTTGGTCTAATCTATCAATCTCAGAAAGGTCTGAGTGGCTTGACAAGATTGCAAACGAATTGGAATCCCATATCGAAGAAGTTGCTAGATTAGAGTCAATAGATACAGGTAAACCAAGAGAAGTTGCACTGAATGTTGACGCTAAGAGGTCGGTGTATAATTTCAGATTTTTCGCAGATTTTGGTAGAAATATGTCCTCACAGACATTTGAAATGGAAGATGCAATGAATTTCGTTCACAGGAAACCTGTTGGAATTGTTGGACTTATCTCCCCATGGAATTTGCCCTTGTACTTACTATCGTGGAAAATAGCTCCTGCATTACTAATGGGAAATTGCATAATCGCTAAGCCGAGTGAACTTACACCACTAACTGCTCACTTATTGGCTAAAATTACAGTAGAAATTGGTTTGCCACCCGGTGTACTGAATATTGTTCACGGATACGGGCCCGAAGTTGGCCAAGCCATTGTTGAACATCCAAAAATCAAGGCGATTTCTTTTACAGGTGGCACGGCTACAGGAAAAATTGTTGCGGCTACGGCGGCTCCTATGTTCAAGAAGTTGAGTCTCGAACTGGGTGGTAAAAATGCAGCAATAGTATTGGATGATGCTGATTTATCCAAAGCGGTCCCTGGTGTTTTAAGGTCATCATTCCTAAATTCTGGACAAATTTGCTTATGTGGTTCAAGGGTTCTAGTTCAAGAATCAATTTATGATGAGTTCATGAGTTCATATCTTAAAGAATTAAGAGACTTTGAAATTGGTCCCTTGATTAGTGTTCAGCATAGGGATAAGGTGGCATCGTACATTGAACTTGCACAACAGGAAGGTGGAGAAATTCTTGCGGGAGGCAACATCATCGACAAAAATGGCGCATTTATCGAACCTACAGTGATTGGAGAATTATCTCACCTTTCTAGAACAGCGACAGAAGAAATATTCGGACCAGTAGTTACAATTCACAAATTCAATACGGATGAAGAAGCGATTGAAATCGCCAATTGTACAGAATATGGTTTGTCAGGATCCGTTTGGTCGGAAAATCGTGGAAAAGAGTTAGCAGAGCGCTTAGATTCGGGGGTAATCTGGGTCAATACTTGGCTCCATAGAGATTTACGTACTCCATTTGGCGGAGTGAAAAATTCAGGAGTAGGAAGAGAAGGTGGACAATGGTCTGTTGATTTCTTTTCAGAATTCAGTAACATTTGTGTAAAGAACAAATGAACACAGGTTCAAAAGCAGTCGATGTAATTCGGGGACATGACAAAGGAATTACCGCTGTTTGTCCTTCCAATGATTTTACTCCCCAATGAAGTACAGCATCTTCGAATCTTCGAACCAAGGTACAAACAAATGTTAGATGATTGCTTACTAGACGGGAAAAATTTTGGATTAGTTATGAGTGATGAATTCTCAAATGTCAACGGTTGGGATGGCCCAAGAGATTATGGTTGTGAAGCGGAAATTATACATCACGAAACAAAAGGATCTAATCACTTTATCGAGATAATTGGTAGAAGACGATTTTTTGTAAAGAAGGTGGCTGAACCAGCTTTACCTCCATTCAGTGATGCGTCTATGGCAGACCTTATTTCAGTCGAGGGAATATTCCCTGACTTGGAAACGATAATTGAAAAGATTCCTGAAAATTCTTCAAAATCCAAATTATACATTTCAGCTGAGGTCGAATTTTTAGAGGAAACCGATAATATTTCTGAAAATAAGTTAGATGAATTAGAGGAGATTTTCCGCACAATTTTGGCCAAAATTGGGAAATTGATGAGATTAGATGAAGCAATTTTCGATGAGTGGATTGAAAACCAAGTCTCAACAATTATGTACAATAATTCCAACACTGTATACACGTTGGCTGCAATGACTGTCAGCGATCCCGAGATAAGATATGAGATGCTTGAATGTAATGATGAACAACAACTCTATGATATGCTTCTCAAGCAACTCGATGTCATTCAAATTTGAGAAAATTTAGGTTAGCGAGGATTGAAAACTGTAGCACCTGTGGAATAACTATGTCCGTACATGGGCAAGCAAAGAAAGTAACAACCCATACGCTTCAGGAAATGAAGCGTGCTGGAGAAAAGATCACTATGCTAACCGCATATGATTACAGCCTCGCAAAATTAGTCGATAGAGGCGGTGTCGATGTTATTCTAGTCGGGGATTCAGCATCCAATGTTATGGCTGGTCGAGACACAACCGTCCCAATGAGCCTCGACCACATGATTTACCATGCACAATGTGTTGAAAGAGCCGTTGATAGGGCACTTATCGTTGTTGATATGCCGTTTGGGTCGTACCAAGGAAATTCAGCAATAGCATTGGAGAGTGCGATTCGAATTATGAAAGAATCTAGCGGTCACGCCGTCAAATTAGAAGGTGGTTCAGAAATCGTTGGAAGCATAGAAAGAATCCTTACTGCTGGAATTCCAGTCATGGGTCATCTTGGATTGACTCCACAATCCATATACAAATTTGGAACTTATACTGTTCGTGCAAAGGAAGATGAGGAAGCTGAGAAACTAATTTCTGACGCTAGGATATTAGAAGAGGCCGGGTGCTTTGCAATCGTCCTTGAGAAAATCCCAGCTCACTTGGCAAAAAGAGTTAGTGAATCCATTTCAATACCAACTATTGGAATTGGAGCAGGTGCTGATTGCGATGGTCAAGTACTGGTTTTACATGATATGTTGGGAATTACTACAGACTTTAGTCCGAGATTCCTAAGGAGGTATTTAGATTTAGAAAATCAAATTACTTCCGCAGTTGAGCAATACTGCACGGATGTGAGGTCGAGGGATTTCCCGAATGATGAAGAATCATATTAGAAAATCGCATCAAAAAGCATAGCACCAGGAATGATGCTGAAAGCAATCCCAAATCCGTGCCAAACACCGTATTTAATCGGTGGCTGATTGGTTTTAGACCAAGATGCAGATTGCCATACCCAAACCATGAAGGGTATTGCGATGTTGAAATAATTAGAACCAAGTGACCATACAATAGCCATTGGTATACAAACCAAGGCAACACCAACAGCATGGTCCTTAATTTCCCCAGAATTAGTAATTTTACAAAGTAAGGGCGCCGCAAAAACAGCAATGATTAGACACAATATCATTGGTGGAAATCGGTGTATTGAGAGGCTAGCTGCGCATAATGATATCAATACAACACCAAATACTGTAGGCCATACGACATGGCGGAATTTGAGGTCACTATTGTCTCCCATGGGCTGTCCGAGTCGGAAGCGAATCATAGAAGATGCGGAACCAAGTCGCCTATACATGGCGAAAGGCAGTATCGTGGCGGCTTGTCTGGCTCCACATCCTCCGCACCTCGTTTATGCAGAGAACCCATCGCAGAACGAACCTAATTCTGAAGGTGGTTGGGAGCAGTTGAGATGGGGCTATGAACGCCTGAGAGAATCTATCAAAAACATCGATTATGATGTAATCGTAATTATGTCTCCACACTGGCAAACCTATATTGGAACACATTTCCTCGGTGTTGAAAAATTTCAATCTAAGAGTGTAGACCCAATTTTCCCAAATTTATTCAGATACAATTACGATATCAATGTAGATGTTGAGCTAGCAAGATCTATTCACGACCAAGCAAAATCCGATGGTTTAGCAGTTAAGATGATGGAAAATCCTGATTTTAGAGTTGACTATGGAACTATAGTTTCCTGCCACATGATAAGGCCCGAGTGGGACAAACCAATAGTTGCGCTGTCTTCGAACAGAGGAATGCATTATTACTCGGTAGAGGTAATGCAAGAAATGATGATTGAGTTAGGAAAATCCACTGCCAAAGCAATCGAAGAAAGCGGTAAAAAATGTCTTTTAGTCGCTAGTAATTCACTTTCTCATAGACACTTTGTCTCCGAAACTAACCCTCCTGAGGACATGAGTAAAGAGCACATCACCAGCCACGCTATGCACTTGTGGGATATGCGAATGATTGAATTAATGAGGCAGGGTAAATCACAACAGATTATCGATGAGATGCCGGAATTTTGCGAACAGGCAATAGCAGAAACTGATGGTGGGGCACTCACTTGGCTCCTCTCCACTTTAGGTGTTCCAGAACATCCTGCAAAATTGCATGGTTATGGAACAATCATTGGAACTGGAAATGCAATCATGGAATGGCCAGTAAGAGAATGGGGGGCTGACGCATGACAGGTGGCATTGTGAAATCACTAATTGTTCCGGCACATCCACACCCAGTGCTCTGCCCTGAGAAGAACGAAGGTTGGCAAAATATAAGAAACGCCTACGATGAAGCAAGAAGGCAGATTGAGGAATCTGACGCAGACCTGATTATAATTTATTCAACCCTGTGGCCAAGTATCATCGGTCATCAATTGCAGGCCGACCCGAATCCAAAATGGGTTTTAGTTGACGCTGATTTTCACGACCTAGGAAGCATTCACTATTCACTAAATATCGATGCAGATTTTGCGAAGTCATGGAACCAAGCCAATCTTTCAAGGGGTTTGCAGTCAAGAACAGTTGCGTATGATGGATTTCCAATAGATGTGGGTTCCGTAGTCGCATTACAACTTCTAAATCCTGACAACAGGATTCCGGCTGTAATATGCTCCACTAATGTATATTCTAATAGGGCAGAGACTACGGTTTTAGCCAAGTCATGTTTGGATGTAATCAAATCTACAGGCAGAAAAGCAGTAGCTGTGTCAGTAATGTCCCTCTCCAACAGGATGTTTACTGAACCCATAAAGCCAGAAGAAGACAGGATTCATTCCCTTAAAGACGATGAGTGGAATCGTAAGATTCTCGAATTTTTAGAAATGGGTCGCCTTGAGGATGTAGGACAACTTAGTAGAACAATCCACGACCAAATCAGAGTAAAGAAAGTAGTTGCTTTCAAGCCTATGTGGTGGTTGTCTGCAATGAACAATAATCGTAATGATTTGACTGGAAACGTATTGGCGTACGAAGCCATTCATGGAGCAGGAGCTGCAGTTGTTGTTTTGGACCCCGAATCGAATGGTACGGGAGATAAAGAGTATGATGAAGATGATGTAGAATTCTATTCTGGTGATAGAGAGGTATTAGATTCTGAAAAAGAAGAATTACAAGAAACTAACTCGGGACCAGACCTTTACGACCCTGTAGAATCTGAAAATTCAGTTAACACCGATAAAGCACCAAAACCAGTCGGTGCCTATCCTCATGCTAGAAGAGAGGGAGATTTGATCTATCTTTCGGGTGTTGGCCCTAGGCAACCTGGTGATAACTCAATACCCGGAGGCCCAATAAAAGATTCGAATGGTAACCCTTTAAATTACGACATTAAAGCACAAACCCATGCTGTTATCAACAACATCTCGCGAATTCTAGAAGAAGCAGGCTCTTCGATTGAAAACGTAATTGATGTCACATCATTTTTGGTAGATATGGATAGAGATTTTGCAGGATATAATGAGGTTTGGGCAGACACTTTAGGAAAGGTTGGCCCAACTAGAACTACTTTGGCAATTAGTGCCCTTCCGACCCCAATAGCTGTCGAAATGAAGGTCATTGCCAAGGTTTAGGCCTATAACAACGCTTTATTGCTGAATTCTTACACAATGAATAACTAGGAACAATCATTCCCGAAGAATGTTGGTCGGAATCCGGTAAAATCAAGGGGTATGTTTGATGGATTTGAGAAAAACCGCAATTCAACTTTCAAAAGGTGAAATTAAATCCGTTGTTGATGAGGTAAAAACAAAAATTGAACGTTCTCTAAATCTAGTAGGATTAGTGATTATTTCACTCGCCGCGATGATTGGTTCTGGATTATTTGTCCTTCCATCCTTCGCTGCTGATATCATGGGGCCGGGAATCTGGTTAGCATTTCTTTTAGCCGGAGCTGTAGTTCTACCTGGAGCGTATTCTAAATCGGAATTAGGTTCAGCAATGCCATCCAGCGGTGGTTCTTACCTATATTTAGAAAGAACATTTGGTCCCCTAATTGGAACGATAAGCGGATTAGGTCTTTGGGCATCATTTTTGTTAAAATCAGCTTTTGCTCTAATTGGATTCACAGCCTATCTTTATGCAGTTACAACCTATTTTGACACCTCAGTAGATACAATGCTAGTTTCTATGATTGCTTTAGTCATCATAACCGTGTTGAACATTTTCGGAATCAAGAAGATAAAGAAAGTCCAAGCACCTATTCTAGTTATTACTACATCAGTTCTGCTATTGATATGTATAGTACAATTATTTGATTCTTCAATGGATTATTCCATACCCTGGGATGGGGCTGTGAATGCGACAAAGAATGATCCGGTACTGTTGGGTGAAGCTGCTGCACTTGTGGTTGTTGCTTATGCTGGAATAATCAAAGTAGGTGCTATTGGCGGAGAGGTCAAAGACCCCCAGAAAAATCTCCCACTTGGAATCATCATTTCACTGGTCGCTGCAATAATTCTATACACTTTTGTCACTTTCGTGATGATGGCTTCGATACCGGGAGAATGGTGGCTGAATGCAGATGGTTCACCCCGTGAAGACACGGTGTATGCGTTTGTAGACGCCGTATCAGGTACAGAAATTGGTATCTTCATCGCCCTCCTTGCTTTCCTAACTATGATATCTGGTGCGCTTGCTGGTGTCCTTGCCTCATCGAGATTTTTGTTTGCAATGAGCAGAGACAATCTTTTACCTCAAGCGTTGGAAGATGTTAATGCTAAATTCGAAACGCCACATTGGTCGATAATTTTGACTGGGGTGACTATGGCTGCTTGTATCTTGCTATTACCGGTAAAAGATGTCGCAAAACTTGCATCCGGATTCCAGATTATGATTTTCATACTTGTTAACGTAAGCGTAATTATTCTCAGGCGTTCAAGTTTTGCTCATGGCTGGTATAACCCCGAATACAAATCTCCACTCTATCCGTATCTACAAATTTGGGGTATAATTTCTGGAACGTATCTGGTTTACCTGATGGGGGACAAAGCAGTAATTGGAGCGTTTGGTGCTTTCATAATAGGAGGAGTGACATATTACTCATACGGAATTAAACACAGTAAAGTCCGTACCACTCCTTTTGAAACCTTCATGCAAATGATTGCAGAATCTGACCCATCCGAGAAAAAAATCAGAGAAGCCGCTTTCCATGCTGCAGATCTCGGAGGGAAGAATCACCTCACATTGAAAGAGTTCATTTCCGCAATGAAGGCACTCAATTTTGTGTTTACTAATGACGAATACAGAGTTATATTTCACCGGGCCGACAAGGAAGAGAACGGATTCATAGATATAGACCAGTTCTTGGAATCTTGCCAAATAGAGGAAGAATAGTTCAAGAATGCTTGGTCCAGCTTCCATCATCGCCCACAATCCAGGCGGATAATTCCCCTGTTGAGTCAACATACCATCCACTCTTTCCTTGTTCGGTACCAGGAGCCGCTTGCATGACCCCAGTTCTCTTTGCTTCAGCGGTTAGTTTAGAACGGATATCTTCTGGTGATTGATTTTCTAGAGGTTCTTCAGATTCCACTTGTTCCTTCACTGTTTCAATCACATCATCATTTTTATCTTCTTCTCGTTCAGTTTCTTCGAAGTATTCTTCATCGTCCCAATAATCTTCTTTTTGTTTTTCAGGCCTTATTCTTCTTATGAGAATCATCATAATTGCTATGAAAAGAATTACAATAATAGAAACCATAGTTAGTGCAGTATTTGTACTACCCAATCCACCTCCAAACAGAACAGCTCCTACGTCGAAAAATCTCTGAGCGACTAAATCATTCCAATAGATATTGCAAGATTGAGATTGACCTGCTTGTTCGATTTTTAGGATGTATGTGTCTCCTGAAACATGTGTGGCACTACCTGCCGTGCACTGAATTGTAACCTCTGAGTCGGGAACTGGAACCGTGTTTCCTGCTTGGTCCAGGGCAAATATTCGCAAAATAATCTCATCACCTTCATCGGGTGTTTCTAGAGGTAATTCAGCAATCAACCTAACTGGTTCTCCAAAACTTACGTTCACAGTAATGTCATCCGTAGCAGTGCCACTCGATATCCTAAGATTCCAAGAACCTTCTATGCCTCCTTCAACATGCCAATATCCAATTCCTGTGGATGAAGTAGAAACCGTACCTGCAGGGTCGTCAAAGTCGAAGGACACCTCGTCAGCAAGGGCTTGGTTTCCATTAATGTCGAGAGTGAATATTTCAATCTCTACACTTTTTCCACTTTGGATATTTATTGTTTCATTATAATTTGAAAAGATCTGACGTGCAACTCCAGGAATGACTTCAACCTCAGTAATCGCAAAAATACCCTGTGAGGTTGCTCTAATCTCATGAATTCCCAATCTTCCAGGAGCCCATTTATCTCCCGACAACCTGATTTGCATAGTCATGTCCTGCTGGTCAATTTTCCATTCAACCAACACCCCAGTTATTTCATTGCCATATTCATCCTGAAATATTGGGTTCATAATGAGAACTTCGTCAGATGCAATTTGCGTTCCACTCTCGGGCAAAATAATTCTCGCCAGTTGTCCCGATATTATCTCCATGTATTTTTGAACTTCAAATACCTGCTGAGTTTCATTATCGAACCAGGTGGCTGAAACCGAATAATTCCCTACAGGCCCCGGCCGTAGTTCTTGCCAAGTTCCATGGTCTACCGAATTTATGGTCGATGAAATTTCCCAAGCACCATCGACGGGTTTTGAATTGCCAGCGGCGTCGTAAACTGATAATGATGCAATGATTAAATCACCCGATTTGAATATAGGTTCTGAAAACACTATGTCGATATTATTTGCGAATCCTTCGCTTACGGAAACAGACAAAGTTGCAGAATATCCTTGATCAGAAACGCCAATAATCCAGTTCCCTATTTCCGATGGCGTCCATTGTACGCTTTGGCCTACCTTTGCCAAAGTTCCTGAAGGTGTCGTCCAGTTTGATAATGGTAGGTCAATTTCCCCAGAATTTCCAAAAATATCAGTCCTAATAGCGGAAAGACTTACAGCAGAACCAGCTCTTATTTCGCCTGACTCAATTTCAATATCAAGTCCGGTAGCCTGTGCTGGTAGGACTCTAATTTTACCAAAACCAACAGCTCCGAAACTATTGTTTACAGATACATTCCAGAAACCAGGTGTGGTTGCAAAGTATAATCCAGTATTAGAGATACTACCATTTTCTACTTCAAATGTTAATTGTCCTACCTCTGATAACTTCACTTCGTTTCCGTGTGAATCATATGCTGTTAAATTGATATGAATCGAAGAGCCACTTTGTACCGTAAGTCCAAGAGGAATTTGTAACTCTGTAGCATTTCCCGGTTGGACATTGAATATCACCTGTTCTTCGATTTCTTGATACATTATTCTTAGAGTAGTATTGCCAACTTTGTCTGGCGACCAGATTTTGTTTTCATAATCGATTTCTCCATTTTGGATGCGATATACTAAATCAAAATCTAGCGGATTCCCTCCTCTATCTACAAGCGTTGCATTCAAATCTACATTGTCATCTATCCCAACATCAAGTGTCGTGAAACTCGTTTGAATTGCGTATGGCCATCCTTCTGTAACGGAGATATACGTGCTTGAATTAATTTGACCAACAGAAGCTGTAACGGTTACATTTCCTACAAATGAAGGCGTGAAAAAGCCGGATGAATCAATCATTCCTGAACTCGTGCTCCAATTGATTTGCTCGTCGAGTGAGTTACCCATAGAATCCAACACGATTGCTGAAAACTGTATACCTTGATCTGCACTAATACTCCATGGGTGTTCATCTATCGAAATACTGTCCGCATTAGCAGAACTGTTGGGCATTGTAACTGGTAATATCAGCAAAATCATCAAGATGGTTGAGTATCTCTTTTGCACTCTCATCCACCCGTCGAAAAATTTCTACCAATTTCATTGTTTCAGTCAGACCATTCAGCCCAATCACTTGAACCTGGTTCTTGGTAATACCAATTACCATCTTGGTCTTCTGCCCATGCAGTACCGTCATCGTCCATACGCAAATCTGCCATCCAATCCTCTTTTTCAGGTTCTACCGGAGTTGGCGGTGGTCCCGATGGGCCACCTGGAGCAGGGCCTGATGGACCGGGTCCGATTGGCCCTGAAGCCTGCGAAGTATCCTCGGCTTCATCTTCATAATACTCATCGTCATCGTCATAATCACTTACGCCAGATCGCATAACCATAACTATGACTACAAGTAGTACGATTACGATTAATATTGCGAGTACACCACCTGCATAATACAAAGTTCCTCCTGCCTCAAAGAATCCCATGAATGTTCCATCAACAGTAATTTTACCTGTTTCTTCCTTATTGTGAACTGATATTGTTACCGTTTGCTCGCCTTCATCAAGAGTAGTTATGGTCCAATTTCCAGTTTGCCCTTCTCTCTCCGCAGTCATCCTTCCTGTTAACTTCACAACGGTTTCAGGTGGTACTGGGATTTGGTTATCCCATCCATCGAAAGTTATGACTTCAATTCTAAAAGATTCTAACTGGGCGACATTGGTTTGAAGGACGGTTAGATTGATCACTGCAACTGTTTGATGCGCCGATACCGTAACAGTCCACTCATTTTGGGCACCGCTTGAAGAGCGATAATTGAATGTGTGCACACCAGCGGTCGTCGCACTGAAATTGTAATTTCCGGCAGTTCCCGATATGGTTGACTGAGGGACAGGTTTGCCATTCTGTGTCCAAATAACGCTCTCTAGGAACTGATTTCCATCCATATCTGTACCAGTTATTGTCAATTCGTACACATCACCAGCCTTTGCCGTGTCTGCAATTACGTCGATTTCAACGGTTGCTGCAGCACCATGGTCGACACTGATATCTATTCTTTCTGAGATATTGTATCCACTTTCAGATATAGCCCATGCTGTAATTACCCATTCCCCAGCAGTGGATGCTTCCCATAGACCACCATTTCCTGTGATAATAGAGGTTATGTTTAGTGGTTCAGTTAGTGTGTCATCATCATTCTTCCACAGTGTGTATGTGATAATTGAAGAATCGATAATGTTTCCATCTCCGTCGGTTAATTGAGGAATAAACGTTAGGTCATCATCTGCATCGATAATCTGGGTTAGACTTGTAGGGGAGAGCAATTCTACTTTGATAAGTTCTCCATGGCTGACTTCTATTGTAACATTAGCTTCCAAGGTTATATTTTCGTCAGTATAGGTCGCAATTACGTTGTAAGCAGATTCAGAAGAGAAGACCGGTGAAAATCTTGTTGTGCTTCCGTACGTCAAATCCATAAGTACTGATTGATCATTGTACATTTCATGTGCGACTGTCCAAGCTACATTTACAGTCCACCTATTTTCATCATAGTCTCTAGCTTTTACCTTGATAGTTAATTCTTCATCTGCTGTCATGAAGATTGGTAATCCGTTGTAATCATCTGAATCGATAACCAAGATTAAGTCAGTTATCGCTCCTTCGGTAACTTGAATTTGGACGGTCGTACTCATTCCAGCGTAACTTGCCGTTATCGACTTAGTACCCCTGCTCTGAGCGTGCCATTCTGCAGGCACGCCAGTGTAAATTGTTCCATCGCTGACCGACCAATTAGATGCTGGCAGTTCAACAGGTAGTCTGTTGCCCATTACGTCAATTCTTGTAGTGTTCAAGTAAACGATATCATCTGCTGTAACTGAGGTTGAAGATGCTACAACTTCCAATGAAGCCATTTCACCATGTTCGACAATGATTGGTATTGAATGTGTAATACCCTTGGTTGATTGCATTGTAATGTTGTATGTTCCTACAGTAGTTGCAAAGTAGGTTCCATTAGATTCGGTGAAGACTCCTCCACCAGCGTTCCATGTTATTCCACCACCATCTGCCAAGTCCAGCACATTTCCGAACTGGTCATGTAGTGTCCATTGGAGAGTACAAGTAGTGCCTGCATTGATGATGGATTCACAACCAGTTGTCATGTAGTAGACTGGCTCTCCTCCTGTAACCGCAACTATGACGTTGTTTGACTGACCCATCCATCCTACGACAATAGTCGTCAATCCTGTAGCGTACGGGTAGAAGGTTGACCCAGTCATAGAGCCGTTATCTGGAGTATAGGAAATTGTTTCACCCGGAACAATATTTCCATGTTGGTCCTCGATATGAGCAAAAATCTCAAACGACTCATCAGCGGTAATTGTAGCACTTGTTTGGTTGACAACAAGAAGTACTGGAGCTCCTGGTGTGACAGTAATTGTAGTAGAACCACAAATGACTCCGAAACATGCTTCTACAGTGTGACTACCAATTGTTTCTGGTGTGAAGAATCCAGTCGAATCGATGGCGCCGTTACTTACCGACCATACCACATCTCCAGCGATGTTCACTCCCAAAGCATCCTGTAGGATATGTGAGAATTGTACTCCTGTATCTGCATCGGTAGTCTGGGAAACTGGTGAAATCAGAACATTGTCAACATCGGTGTAATTCAGTGAAATAGTAGGTTTCAATGATTGAGTTGATTCACTTGAATAGAATTTCACGAAAGATGGATTACCTCCAAAGTTAGAAGCAATCAATACCCATGCGTGATCGCCATTCATCACCATCGCGTCATATCCAATATCTAAATGGATAGATGTCTGTCCAGGTCCGATATATGTTGTAGAGATAGGTGTAGCATCATATTCAACACCTGCCGCCATACCACCTGCAGACCAAGGTACACCGCTTGACGAACTATTCCATGTAGAACTTGATTGTCTCCAAGCGTTAGTTAATAGTCTGTGGACGTTTAGATTAAATCCAGTTTGAGTAGTTGTTTCGACATTCAATTCAATTGACACAGAATGCACGTTTGCAGCAAGAGGAAGAGGGACTTGAGAATTATCAAGGGCAAAGATTCCTCTACACTCAGTTCCTGCTCCTTCACAGTCAGCTCCTACCGAAATTAAGTCTGAACCGTGGTTTGTGTCTGCATTACCGCTTCCAATGTATGAGTCTCTGATGTTGGTGTGACCAAATTCAGATACCTCGTTTCCAGTTTGGAATGTATATGTCCAAGTGTTATCTCCATTATCTGTATGGTCTATTGGATTGCCTAATGCGAAAGTGTTTCTGCTTGAGGATGGCCCAGGGATTGAGTTATTCAATGCTTGAACCCACCATGTGTAAACCGTACCAGTTGTTAGAGTATTATCGAAGGTGAAGGTAGTACCTGAAATTTGGCTTGAACTAGCAGAATTGTAACGATACTGGTTATTTCCATCGGAGATTGTTACAATGTATCCCGTAGCGTCAGTGACTGAATTCCAAGTCAACTGAGGTTTATCCATAGATGTTAGAACCCATTCTGTGTTGTTGTAAAGAACCGCACCGTCTGCAGGATAATTCAATGTTGGTTGCCCAGGTGGAATAATTCCGTCTACATTGTCGACATATTCTAGAGTTAGGTTAGGCCTATTATCGGCACTCTGAGCAGAATTGTCATAGAATGTATGACTTGAACCCGGTGTTCCTACAGCCTTCAGCATAACTGTCAAGGTGGTATTTCCGTTAGCAATGTTGGATTGTGCTAAGGAAGTAATATCCCAAATTTGAGTTGTGCTTTGAGATACGAGCAAAGTCGACCTTGTAATTTCACTGGCTGAACATGAAGGTGAATTATTCCATGTAACCGATGTTTCGGTAAAGGAATTACAAGCGTGTGCACTTACCGTTAATGATGATGTTCCCGTTACGTTTAATCTTTCCAATGAAAGTAGGGCATTTGTTGGAGTCATTGCGGCAGGGAATGGTATTTCCGATAAGTCAAACTCGATTAATATCCTTGATTCGCCAGTTCCAGTATCAGATATTCCCAAAGTTAAGTGATCGGTAGATTCCAAGTTAGTCGTTGCTTGATTTGAATCAATCATTGCGTCTGGAACATTAGGCAGGTTTCCTGAATCAACGAAGATAGCGCCCTGATAAAGGTTGACAGTAACATTTCCATCTCCGTCACTTACACCTAGCGTACCTGGTACTCTGAAGCTATTGACATCAGACCATTTACCTAATCTGTGATCTTGGTCTGCTCTAACTCTCCAATATGTCCAATAATCACCCCAACTTGTGGTGTCTGCAAATGTGAAAGTCTTGTTTTGTTCATCCCAAGTCCCTTGAGTTGAGGTTATGTTGGCTAAATCCATCATTAATGTGTTATTTCCTGTGAAATCTAGAGTTTTGCTCAGTTGTAACCACCAGGTTGTTCCGTTAGAGATTCCATTTGTCCAGTTAAGAGAAACTGAATCAACTCCCATCGGTTGTGAGGAAGAGGTATTCCATAGCGTAGAATCATCGATTGGAGCTAATCCCGTAGAAGCAGTTGGTAGCCACTGGCTTCCAGTTCTCCAAGTTAAGTCAAGGATAGGTCTTCGACTTTCATCAGCAGTGTGGTCGCTACTCGCAAACTCCCAGTCGTCGGTAGTATCAGAAGCAATGTAGAACATCAAATTCACTTTGTCACTACCAGATGAGTGGGCGTGCTGGACTGCATATGTGATATCAAATTCAATTGAGGCATCGTTGTAAGATATCTCTTTTACCTCGAATGGTGTATCGCATTTGCTTGATGACCAACTCGAGCCAGTTCCAGTTGGATTATTGAAAGTGACACTTTCATTCCAGTCATCGTTCATTTCACAGATTGCTACTGTTGCGTTTTCTTGATTTGTAACTCCACCTGACAATTTATACAATGTCATGTACGCTTCTGTGAATTCATAGGTTCCAGGAATAGGTAGACTTGACCAATCAACTTGAATTAAAATTTGACTGTAATGATTTGTTGAGGTTGTAACCGTTGACCTTCCCATGCTCATGGAACTGAAACTTTCGAAAGCGGTATTTGAGGTTCCAGAATCGATAAATGAATCAGTGAATATTGCGGGGTAGAGCATAGATGGCACAATAAGTCCTTCTTGCAGGCTAATTTCTGCGTCTGTGGAATTGATTAAACCTCCAGTTTCCTTAGGGATGTGGAAAATGGTTTCACTTCCTCTTGCCCCTAGTATGTCATCAGTGATCGGTTGAACAAACCAGCGATATGTCTCTGCGTCACTGAAATCAGAACTTGGTGTCCATGAATTATTTGCTAAATCCCATCCATCAGTGCTGAATCTGCTATCATAAACTGTCCAACCTTGTCTGTCATCAGAATAGTCGTTCCAAATGTATAACCTCCAATCATCAATGTTTGAAGAATTGTGATTCCATGTGAATGTTGGAGTTGTATTCGGCAATAAACCGTGAGTTGACAAATTCCAAACAATATCATTACTGGTAGGCAAATAATTACTACCTGCTACAGCGGGTGTGGTCGCAGTTCCGGTTGCCCATGTCATGTTTAACCAAGGCCTTTCTGAACTAGTTCCATCAGTTGATGTAAAGAAAGTCTGTCCTTGACCTAATCCTGAACCAACCATCATCAACGACAAATGTGAATCACCATTTGCAAAGGCCTGTTGAACCATCTCAGTTACATCAAAAGTCATCCAACTTGCTGTAACAGAATCCTGTATGTCGCCCATGTATCCGATATCAGATGCTCCAGTTGCGCCCAATGCTGACCAGTTGTTCACTCCATCATAACTCGAGCCATTTGCACTTTGGTTCCATGCAACTGTTGATGGGTGTATCGATACAGCGTTAGAAGTGCTCGAAGATGTTTGAGAGTACAAGTTCAGTGTTGCGTTCTTAATGTGAGCAAACTGAGGGTTAGGTAGTTCAGTTAATGGAATTTTCATCAAACCAGTCGCAGTGACATTCGAGGAAGAAGTTCCAACGGTTATCGTCGAGGAAGAGAACTGACTTGACGTATTTCCAACTCCAGAGTTTGCGACCCATGAATCGATGAAATTAGGTAAGTTCAGTGATGGCATAGCTTCTCGGTGATGCAATTCAACAGCAGATGTGGTTGAATCGATGGACCAAGTAGTTAGGTCAGGTAGAAGGAAGTTGTATACCGCAGACCAGTTTCCGATTTGATTTGTAACACTGGTCGCTCTAACTCTCCAATACCAAGTTTTTCCTTTTTGTAGGTCATTTTGGACATCAAAAGTCGAGTTATTTACATCAAATCCACTATCTGTCCAACTAGTTGCCATTACCAAGGATTGAGAATCAAATGTTGGACTTGTATCCAATTCAATAGAATAACCTCCTACAGAAGCACCGCTTGTACTGTAGTTCCAACTTAGTTGTGGTTTGGTGTCCGGTGCTGGATTGATTCCAGTTTCTACAGCCCATGAGCCGTTGACAGGAGACGTAGGTGAAGGAGTATCTGGTATTGCATTCGAACCTGGTACGTAGATGAATGATATTTCAGGCCTCATCGAATCAATTTGATTATTACCATAGAAGTATGCATCTCTGTTTCCACCGGTCCCATATCCAATCATTGCAAAAATCAGATTTACATCTCTGCCCTCTCTCATTGCATTTTGAACAGCGAGAGTGACATCGAATTCTACCCAATCACCTGCTGAATATGAATTTCCTAAGGTGACGGTGTCTAGTAGACTGCTTCTCTCCCATCCCTTTGCTCCTGATGTTCCCCACGCGTTTACGCCATCGAACTTAGCCCATGATGCGGTATCTTCCGTCCAATTGTGTTGTCTGCTTTCCCATACCCCTAGAGCAGGAGAACCTGATGGGTCAAATGCTAATTTGAATTTGTAAGTAGCCGTTTTCACAGCATACCCTGATGGAAGTAGGTGTGAATTTAGGTCACACCCCATCAAGTATGATGTTTCTGCTGGGAGTGTATTGTAGGAAATCAGCATTTCATTTTCATCATTATAGTTCCCGTTTGGGTCCCCGCTATCGATGTAAGTGTCTTGACAATTTGGAGCATCGCCAAGATCAGTCGCGTTGCCGTGTGTTAAACCAAGCCACCTTTCATCATCAGTTGAATCATATTGTGATTCTAAATTTGATACTAAGAATGATGAACTATTCCACCAAGAGTGGTGATTGTTTGTACTATCAATCTGTGCAACTCTCCAATGATACATTACTCCTTTGTCGAGAGCTTGGTTACTATCTAGGGACCAGTTTCCATCATCTTGAGCAATATCTCCAGTCGCATTGTTGAAGGAATAGATGATGTCACGGAATTCTACATCGCTTGCTAATTCTAGAATCATGTCGCCGGTCCAGGATATATTTGGGTCCCATTCAAGGGTCGGCATTGTGTTTGCAGACAGGTTGTCATTGCTCACATTCCAAACGCCGTGTCCGTCTAATGGCAAGGTTTGAGTCGGGATTAAAGGTGAGCCGGAACTTCCCCAATCGTAAGTTATCTCTAGCGAAGGTATATCACAGGTAGAGGCCTCATTGGAACAAAGCTTTGCAGAGGTTGATGAGGACACATCTTCCATCCATGATGATGCAACAAGCATCAATTCAAGAGATTCAGTCGGTGTGTTAGATGATTGCACATCAGCTGCATAGCTGTCCAACCAGTGCTGAATTGCTACAGTAAGGTTAACTTCGATGGTAGATGATGACTGGCTTCCTGTAAAGTTACCAACTGACATTGATGTGGTTCTACCGCCATCATCCCAAGTTGATGAGCCATCGTATCTTCTCCATGTTACACCGGACTCAGTCCAGTCCGTATTTTCCATAATGTGGAATGATATTTCAGCGTCTCCTTGATAGTCACTTCTTTCGAATGACATCACCGCAGATTGAATTGAGGAATTCAAATGCAATCCTATGTTTTCCATGTTTATTCTTATCAAACCATATTGTTGGGTGGTGGAATGTGAACCAATTTTAATTTCACCATCAGAGCCATAATTTGTGTTTGAATAAGAACCCAGTGAATCGATGTATGAATCCTCTAGAGTGTTTTCGTTAATCATCAAACTAGTATAGTTTAGATCAATAGTAGCAAGTCCATTTGCAAGCGAAACATTGTGCTGAGGGAGGTGGAAGTTGCCGGTTTCCCAATCCCCAATAGTTCCAGAGGAATCGATTGCTCTCATTCGATAATACATGGTAGACCCATTTGTGAAAGAGTTTGTAGATGGAACTTGCATAGAACCATCAGTTGCGCCTATGGTAAATAGGGATGAATTCTCATCGGAGTTGAAATACCAAGCACCTTCTGTTCCTTTGAAACTTTCATATTTCGAAAATTGGACTTGTACATCATCACCAGACAAATTTTCCCATGTTACCTCAGGGGTCAAGTCCGCAGTAAGTACAAATTGAGATTCGTCCATTAGTGGTGTGCCATCGGCTACGAAGTTTGGAGACAGAACTCCACCACTAGTGTGAGATCCGGTTTGGTGGACTATCTCCAGTGATGGTTGGTCTGAGGTTGCCTCGGACATATTACAATCATAGATTGGGCCTATTGCAGTTACAAGCATGTTTATTGTGTTTCTAGAATTTATGACCGCATCTTGTGCGATTTCAGTTACGTTGATTGTGAAGGTTGAGTTTCCATATTCATAGGATGGAACTGACCAAATGTCTCTATCGGTTGAGCCTTCAGCACCGGGTTCGCCCCAAATGTTAGAAGAATCTCTTGAGTCCCATGTAGCGTTTCCTTCATCCCATGTTTCCTTCATTCTAGTTGGATATATCGTGATTCCAGAAACATCATTTGGATCGATTCCACAAGTGATTTCCAACATTGCGGATAAGACAAGGTCACCACTTGGTACAGTATTGTTGAATTCAATGAGTATTCTCGAATCAGTGGATGTGTTGGAGCCAAAACCAACCTCTGCTTCGGAGCCATAGTTCGTGTTTGGAGTATCAGAATCAATCATCGTATCTTTGAAAACGGATACCGATGAGGTTGTTTTCAATATCTTAATATCCTCATCTAAAGCATCTTCTTTCCACTCAGGAATGGCTTCTGGCAATGCTAAATCTGCAAAAATAAACATTATGACCAAAGTCATAGAAATTACGATTTTTCGGGGGTTGGTTGCACTAGATGTCATTTGGCTCAAGTCACCAACAAAGGAGGGGGTATAGTTTCCTTTCGGTTAGCCACCCGTAGGGTGGCTGTTTGAAATTAGAATATATTCGGCCAAAGCGAAGGTTCAAAGTTGTCCAGTTTTGACCTAATGCTGATGAGCGAACTTTGGGTAGAGAGACATCGACCCCAGACGGTTTCGGACATCAAAGGTCAGTCTTCAGTCGTTCAAAGATTGGCTTCTTATGCCAAGGTTTCTGATTTTCCACATTTGCTTTTTGCAGGCCCACCCGGAACTGGAAAAACAACGGCGGCAATGGCTCTAACAAGAGATGTCTTTGGAGAAAATTTCAGAAATAATTTACTTGAGATGAACGCTAGCGATGAACGCAAATTGGAAAGCATACGTTCAAAAGTGAAACAATTCGCTAGAACTTCACCTTATGGTGATGCGAAATTCAAGATTATTTTCTTGGATGAAGCGGATGCCTTAACTCACGATGCACAGGGTGCACTTAGGCGGATAATGGAACAGTATGCACAGACTTGCCGGTTTATTTTGTCCTGCAATTACTCGAGCAAAATCATCGAACCAATACAAAGCAGGTGTGCTGTTTTTAGATTTAGACCTCTTCCCGATTCAGAAGTTATGAATCAGGTAATGGATGTCGCAAAATCCGAAGGAGTTTCTTTAGCAAATGATGCTGCAGAAGCACTGGTGAGAATCTCTCAAGGTGATCTTCGAAAAGCGATTACAGCTTTACAGGTCGCTGCTGCTTTGGAGACTAATGTTTCTCGAGATTTGATTTATGAAACAAGCGCTACCGCACCCCCCGAATCGCTCCACCAATATTTGATGGCTTGCCGACAAGATGGTTTCCACGCAGCGAGGAGGAGATTGAGGGAATTATTGGATAGATATGGCTTAGCAGGTACCGATTTTGTCAATCAACTGCACAGAGAGCTCTTTGGTGCTGACTTCTTATCTGAATTGCAAAAATTAGAACTTACTGAATTAATGGCAGATATTGATTTCCGATTGGTCGAGGGTGGAGGCGAGTCCATTCAGTTAGACGCTTTAACGGCGAGGTTATCCCAATTACTCGGTTAATTCGGGGATCTCCTCAACAACAAGTTTCATTGAAACAGTTCTTGAATTTGTCCAAGGGTCGCCTTCTTCAACGACATTGATATCAACGTCATATGTTCCAACATCTAGTGATTCAGGAATAGCAACAGCAACTGGATAATCGATTGACTTGTGGGTTCTTACATCATCAAGAGCGTTCGAGTCGACTGCTGAAATATTAGTCCAAGAATTAACAAGATTTTCTTCGCTCCAGGTAGCGGTGATAGTGTAAGTTGCACCTGATGATAAAACATTATCAGAAAATGAAAGTACTAAGTAGTGGGCACCAGTGTAATTTTCTAGAATCGTTATTTGATTAGACCTGGATTTTTCAAAATCAAATCCTTCATTATTTTCTGAAATCATTCCCCACCCAGAATCAACTTGTGGAGCAACAATATCTGCAAACGGCGCGTTTGTTAAAATAAAGGTCAATGCCAACCAGGTGAAAATATGAAGAAATGACGCCTTAAACCAGGTTCCCTTAGTGTAATGCTCGACGAATTTTTCTGGAAGAACAGCCCTATGTATCGACGGCAACAGGAAGATACACATCATAGGGAGGAACCACAACAAATCAGGACTATCTTGTGAAGAGGGCATTGCGACATATCTCATCAACAAAGCAGTAGTTGCTCCAAAGGCTAAAACCAGCCACATCGAAACGGTATCTGCCCTTTCTTTGGCCACGTGTTTCACTGGGTCAAAGGACTCTATTCCGAGGTCAGCTCCCGACCTGTTTTTCTTGCGGTCTTTTTGACCAGCACCGCGATTTTTCCTCTCGGTAGCCGCTGCAGCCAGAGCCGTATTGATGTCCACCATCGTACCCTGCGGTGAATTGACAGTGAATGAAGGCTGTGGTTAATTTTAGTAAATCCTAGTAGTATATTCCGCATTCTTCAAAGAGGGGAGGGCGGTGGGCAGGCTACATGCCGGGGTGGCGTAGTTGGTGGCGCGTCGGACTCATAGGGCAGTTCAAAAGAACTAATTGAGACGTACCAAAAACCCCTTCTCATGTCTGAGACATCCGAAGGTCGCGGGTTCAAGCCCCGCTCCCGGCACCACATATCAAAACCGTTTCCGTAAGCCCAAAAAAAACAATAGCATATAACTGATGAGAGGGCCTCTTGCTTCTGATAGCGATGAAGTCTTTGTTAGATGGTATGACAACTTTTAGTGCGAATAAACCAAAAACTGCTGTTGTGATATTCTTTGTTTTCATACTTACACTATCACCGTTTGCAATGTTCATACAATTCGATAATAGTGAAGATGCATTTTTCCCTGATAATGAAACAGTACAACTTCTAAATGAGGTTGAAGATGAATATCAAGCGTCCATAGACTTCATCCGTTTTATTGACAGAATTGAATCGGGAGATCTCTACGAAAGCGAAACTTGGGAAAAGTTGGCAATTTTGGAAGCAATACTTCTCGAGAATAGTGATTTAGATGAATATCAATATCCTCTTTACGGCATTCAACCCAATAACGGAATGGCAAGTACGGCGATACAATGGTTTAGAATTCAAGACAAAGAATCCAATTTACCATGGATAAACAACCTCAGCACTGCAATAAACGCAGTTACAAATTCAACTAACGAAACTCGTAATTCTTCACTTGTGGAACTTGGGAGTTTAATCGAAACGATACCATCTCCATCCGTTATTACATCCCAAGAATTACGAAATTGGACGCCTACAGAACCAGACCTTTGGCTCAAGAGGATTGATGACAACTCGAACATTTCTTCGAAAATAATTTCATTGAATCTTGAGATAGAGGCAATGGTTTCGTCATTAGGAAATGATCCGGGTCTAGGTGCAATTCACGCAGGGCAGATCTCTGCAAAACTAGGAGTTCTCCAAGGTATGCAGAACATAGACTACAAAGCGTTGCTAATCTCTAATTTGCCTGCTGAAGATAAAGAGAACCCGTGGCAATCCGATGGGCCAATTCTAACATCGTTTGTTGTAATTACAGACCCAGAAATTCATGATAAAGAAGTGATTGGGGATGTCCAAGAAGAAATTTCTGTTTGGGCTACTCAATTGCTTGAACAGGCAAAACAAGAAACTGGGGACGACGATGTTTCAGTTTTCTCATTCTCCCAATTAGCGACCGGCCAAAATGCAAACTTGGGAAAGGAATTAGGAATTCTTAACTCCGTTTGTTTACTACTTCTTGGATTCATTTTGTGGACAAAATTCCGTAGTATAAGAGATACAGCAAGTGTACTTACTCTAACTGTATTTGCGATAATTGCAACATATGGTTCTGCAGGACTATTGACTTTGCTGGGACTTAAGATGCCCTTTAATGCTGCAATGAACTCTATTCCGATTCTGTTACTTGCAATTGGTGTGGATTATGGTCTGCACGTTGTTTCAAGGATAAGAGAGGAACTTTTAGATGAAGAGAAAAACAATCCGCAAAACAGAGAAACTCTCAAAGATTTTAGTATTGATGCAAGAAGAGAAGCAATTAGAAAAGGTACACTTTTGACATCTGCCGCCTTGATGGTAGCAATATTCACTGACATCGTGGGTTTCCTTTCGTTTAGGTTTTCTACTCAGGCATTCCTTGTTTCGTTTGGAACAGTAATCGCTATTGGTCTCTTCTACATTTACATCCTGAGTATAACTGTACTACCTGCGTTGATGATGCTCATACCTCCAAAGAAACTCAAATTAGAAAAATCAGGAAAGATAGAAATCGGGCCTGTATCAAAGTGGATTGGATCTCTGACAAAGGCTCCGGTAAAAGTCGTCGCTGTTACGATAATTATCTCCATTCCAATGTTTGTGGGTTTCCAGCAATTGGAGGTTGGTTTTGATACGAGAGACAATTTTGATGACTCTGTTCCAGTCGTTCAAGATTTCTTAGTTATAGCAGATGAATTCCAAAGTAGCCCTGCACCCCTTTATGTTGTAATAAACGGGGATGTGATTTCTTTTGACGGTCACAAATTGTACAATGAAGTAATTTCGCAATTAGGTACAACAGAGGGTGTAAATGGAGTTCCTGTAGGTATTTGGTCGGTGTTAGAGGAATCGAGAATTTCGTATCCTGAGCTAGATTCTCTAATGACGGAGATCGAATCTGACGAATCTGCCTATGGTTCTCTCAAGGATTGGTTATTGTCTTCCGATGGTAGGAATATTTCTAGTGGTAATCTTAATTCAGATGCTTCACAGACGGTTATTTCATTCCAAGCCGCTACGTTAGACTGGCAAGATGCTGTGGATTTCGAGGTCTCTCTTAGTGAAAAATTAGCAGATGTGACGGAAGACAACCAAGGTAATTTCGATGCTAAATTATCTGGAAGATCACTAATTCTTGCTCAGGTAACTGCGGACGTTGCAGACTCAGCTGTGATTTCGACCGCAACGGTTGCAGGTGTGATTTTGTTGATGCTTATCTCCATAAACTCCTTCAGGCAAAAAGACGTTATTCAGGGTGCTGCACGTGGGTTTGTAACTTGGATTCCTCTCATGGCAGTGGTTGTTTGGGTATACGGTATAATGGGTTTAACCGGTTACCAATTGAATTCACAAACGGTAACCATTGGCGCTTTGACTTTAGGTCTTGGAGTTGACTATGCAGTACACTTGACTACTCGATTGGAGGAGGAAGTTGAACACAATCCACATGGTACTCCAGAGGATTGGGTTACAAAATCTAGTGCAACAACCGGAAGAGCGATGTTTGGTGCGGCGCTGACCACCGCTGGTGGTTTTTCTGTACTGAATTTATCATCCTTAGTTCCACTTCAGTTATTCGGACAGGTATTCGTGGTAGCAATCATTCTCGCACTAGTTTCAAGCTTGATGTTATTACCACCACTATATGCGTCATTCCTTAGGAAAGATGCAGAGAAATATTTGGCTTCAATGCCACTAGAATCTGAATAATCAAACCGCTCTTTCTTCCAATAGTTCTAGTGGGATTATCTCAAGGGCTTTGTGATTAGTTGCTTCTAAGTCCACTGGACATGCGACTCCATTATTCAAAGCGTCCAACCATGTTAGTGCGCAAACGCACCATGAATCTCCAGGTTTTAGCCCTGGAAAATTGAAATGTAGAGCAGGGGTCATCAAATCATTACCACGCATTTTTGCGAAATTTAGGAATTCTTCAGTCACAATACAACAAACAGTATGTGATCCACGGTCATTTTCATCTGTATTACAGTGGCCATCTCTATACCACCCAGTTAGAGGCTTACAGGAACATTCCCCAATGTCTTCACCAAGCACATTCTTCTGTGACATAACAATCCGAGGTCGCCTAATTACTTGAAATTGTGTAACTATTCCTCAGATTCTCCTATTCTGTCACCGGACATGTATTCTTTTTCTGGTTGGGTTAATGCTAAGGCTTCAGATTCTGTTTCTGAATCTGTTCTGAATGCTAAAACAAATCCGAATGTAATGCCGGATAGTCCGATTATCCAGAATGAAACCGTAACCCAATCAATCCAGTGGTCAAAGTTTGAGAAATACATTATTGGGTCTTGGTTCGTTACTATATTTGATACCAAAACTTCAGCGGTATCATCATCTAATTCTCCGGAAGTTTTGATCATGAAAACCTTTGTCAAATTATCCATTGTCGGAGGTTCTTGTTGTTCAGTTGTTGGTCTTGTGTCCAAGTAGAAAATCGATTCAGATTGTCCACCGATGATTACCTTGCTAATCGATTCGGCTTTGATTTCAACTTCACTTCCAAAGTAAACAGGAAGCGCTCCAGGAATTGCGTCCAATATGTCGCCGTTGTTGATTAACTTGGCTTGAATTGGCCTTGCCAAAGGGTCCATGCTCGCTTTACACACGTCGACAGGGACTCCTTTGAGTTCTCCGTTAGAACTGCAATCCAGTGGCACTACTCCGTAACCGGATAGATCTACGAGGTCTCCCTCACCGGTAATGAAACTACCAATCGTTTCTCCTTGTAGTTCTGCGGTAATTAATCCATATGTTGCATCTTCCTTTTCTAAGGTTCTCCAGCCGATATATTCGCTATCTCCTACCATTACAGTCTCACCCTTGTCACAGGAATCTGATTCTCCCGTACAAATGGTAAGGATTGCAGGGTCACCAGTTGATTTTCCACCATCAACATATTGTGCTGAACCGAAATATGTTTCGTTTGATTCTAAACTCGTCCAACCTTCAGTCATATTTTCTGAATCACCGGTAGCAAGGTATGCATTGACCGGATCGTGCCATCCAAGTAGCCAATTGTTTACTGGCTGGGTTAGGTACATCGAGGTGCCGAAACTATCCTTAAGGAAACCAGGAACGAAGTTTTTGAACACTACTTCCATCATTAGTAATCTTGCTGCAGCTGCTGCATTCTCATCGATTTGATAAATTTCTGCAACGGTCTGATCATTCCATTCTACTGAATCTGCAAGTTCACCAGTTGAGTAATTAATTGGTAGAGATTTACCACTTAATTCTCCGTACAGGAACATTGTTGCTCCTTCTGCTTTTGTAATTCCATAAGTGCCATATAGCATTCTAGCACTTTCCTCCTGGGTTAAGTCTACAGGGTCCGCTTCTGGGAATCCAAGAATGCCAGAACCCCACATTCCACCAGCGTTTAATGAGTACTCCGTGTATGTGTTATCGATTGGGTTGATCGAACCAAAGCTTTGGTTTACGAATTGTGACGCTGTTAGATATCCTTCTCCTCCGACCAAAATCAATGGCAATGATACATCATTGTTTAACCATGATAAACAGAATTGCTTTATTTCATCATGCTGACTTGAAGTCAAACCATATGTCGCAATTGCTTCATCTTTGGGCATGGATATGAAGGAGTCAAGACCGAACGAAAGGCCTGATTCACTGACAGCTACAATTCCGAGTGGTTCATCTGTTCCATCTCCTAATCCCAGAACATTTCTGGCTACATCATCTGAAATTGAGATTCCCAATAGGGCCTCAAACCTCGTTGACAAATTAACCAAGTCTTCAGAAGTGTTTGTTATGTAATCATCATTCAAAGCTCCGTAATCCATCATTAGACTACCCATCCCTCCAAATAGTGTCCAATCTCTTGCAAGGGTGATTTCTATGTCAGTTGGATGTTCGAATCCCCACAATTCTGCTCTTTGCAGAGTAACAGAATCTTCTGGGTTCGCCTGAATCTCTTCTAAAGTATCTGGCTCTCCCATGGCAGCATATACCAAAGGTCCCATGTAATTGACGAATGCTAAATTTTCTCCAGATGGTCCAGTAGCATTGTAGAACATGTGTTCAATGTCTAAATCTGAGACGAATGAACTTGATTCATTATCTTGAATCCCATTGCCGTTTAAATCCCCTTCCAATGTTTCACCTTCATCGATAACTCCGTTTCCGTTTTCGTCACCGAGTAAATCACCAGTCTCAGAATCTCTCCAAATTTCATCGTATTCAAGAATTCCATCTCCATCATCATTCCAATTTCCAGAAATCCATTGTGGATGTACCCCGCCGGAGCCTAGGTATGTTTGACTCTCATCGTCAGTAAATGCTCCACCATATGCTTCATCGAATGCAGAGAATACTCCGTCAAGGAAGAAAGATTCGGCTGAGTTGTGGAGGAGTGTATCGATAATGTATATTTCGCCAGGTCCTTCGACGGTATTCAATATCGCCATGTGTTCCTCTCTAATTTCTTCAGCTACACCGTGCGCTGCAGAAACCTGCTGGAAATGGATGTCGATTACTCCTGAAACGAATCCAACTTTTGTGATGTCCATAACAGCATTTATTGCGGTACCTGTTGCTCCGACAACTTGTGGATTGAATGCAATATTCAACTGGCTTACATTTGTATCACAGGAAAATGCTGTGTCTTCCGAACATTCATAGGATGTAATCTGACTGTATTTCAATAGTCCATTCTTTATGTCATAATCTTCAACAGTCCTCTTTAAAGTTACATCATAGGTAATTGGGCCAATTCTTTCGTATACCGGTTCTGTACCATTATTTTCAACATCATCGACATTAATAATCGACCATGCATAAAAATCTCTTTGACTAGTTTCTTCTGCCCATTCTTCGTGTACTTCTAAACATAGCACGTCTTTGCATATGTCGTCTTTTACCTTGGTCGCTACTGCCTCATTGACAGCATCAGGAACTGCCCCTGTCGCCATAGGCCCTATGACAGCTAGATTTAGCATTACCAAAACAGCGCCTACGCCGAGCAAAGTTAGGTTCATTGGCTTCAGATTCATGGTTGCCGTGCATAGTGGATAGAATTGAACCTATCGCAAAAAAATGGAGATTATGTTACTCTGTTCCTGAAATACTTCCATCGGATTGTAATTTGTATAATCTGACTGTACTGGTCGCCCCACTCATTGCTTGTGGAGATCCTGAAATTGCTACTATTCGTTCGCCTCGCTTTATGACGCCCTTTGCCGCAAGAATAGAAATAGCGTTCTGCATTGTTTTAGAACCTCTTTCATTTTCTTCCACAATTACCGAATTAACACCAGGAAGAAGATTTATTCTTCTGGCTGCAGATATTCTATCAGTAACGGCAATGATTGGCATATCTGGTCTGTATCCTGACACTAACCTTGGAGCGTTTCCGTGTTTTGTTGCTACCAATATGTGATTTGCACCTACGAGTCTTGCTAGTTCAACACCCGCATGAGCAACGGCTCTTGTTGACTTGAATTTTGAAAGGGCTCCAGGTTTTGCTCCTGAAGAATTCAGTCCCTGCTCTGTAGCATCAACAATTTTTACCATGGTTTCAACAGCTTTTATTGGATGGTTTCCAGATGCAGTTTCACCAGAAAGCATCACTGCAGTCCCTCCGTATCTAATTGCGTTTGATACATCACTAACCTCAGCTCTTGTAGGACGCATATTTTCAGTCATAGTTTCGAGCATTTGTGTGGCGATAATCACAACCATTCCTCGCATTAAGCCTGATTCTATTATCCGTTCTTGCGCAAGTGGAACCTGTTCAAGTGGAATTTCGACGCCTAAATCCCCTCTAGCTACCATTACGGCATCAGCCTCATCTAGAATCGATTGTAGATTTGTAAGTGCTACTGGGTGTTCGATTTTAGCAATAATCGGTGTGTGTTTACCAGCATCTCGAATTGCTTTCCTTGCAGGTTTCAGGTCTTCTGCTGTTCTTACATAAGATACGGCAATCCAGTCTGCCCCGTTATCGAGTGCGTGTTTTAGAGCCAATTCATCCTTTTCTCCAATAGCTGGTAGGTTCACGTTAGTTGAGGGGACGTTAATTCCTTTGCGACTACTTATCTGTCCCCCGTCAATAACTTCACAAATAACTGTTGAGTTGGCTTTTCCAGAAACATCAGATACGATTAGTCTGACGAGCCCGTCTGCGATTAGTACAGGGTCGTCTTTTCTTAGTTCCAGGGATAATCCACCATACTCGACTGGTATTTCGGGTCCGTCGTGGTGCTTTTTTCCACATGTCAGGGTTACAATTTCTCCCTGAGTAAGGTTTCTCGTACCATCGAATTCACCAAGTCTTAGTTTAGGGCCTGGCAAGTCTGCCAAAATACAGGTGGTGCGTTCATCATTTTCTAGTGAACGGATCTGTTGGTATAGTCCAGTCTTATCCTCTGGTGATCCATGGGAATAATTCAATCGAAAAACATCGGCTCCTGATTGGAAAATTTTCTCTAATTGTTCTTGCTTCCAGCAAGCCGGTCCTACCGTTGCAATTACTCTTGTTCTTCTCATTTTTTTCACTTTATACCAGTGCCGTAGGCAATTATTTCGAAAAAGCCACCTCTGTCGGTGTCTGCCTTCCCCATTATCTGTGCGGTTTCAATTCTTACATTGATTACTTCTTGCCAACCTTCTTTCATCGCTTGTTCTCGAAGTCTCTGCAGGGCTTCATTTCTTCCATATTCTAAAACCTTGGAAAATGATTGTAAATTCATTCCAAAAAGAGATTTTATGATTGCAAAGAATGACTGCGCCCAAGATGCGCCCATGGTTACATTGGTAGAAATCATGCCTGAAGATGAAATTTCACTAACTATAAATGGTTTAGACCTCGTGTTGAGAATGTCTTTTCCAGCAAGTTTTATACTAGCAGATTTACGAATTTCTAGTTTCCTGATGCTAGATTTTTGATGAATACCTGAAAATAAAAGTGAATAAATAAATCCAAACATGGGTATAATAAAAAGGAAAAGAAAGAACAACAAACGAATAATCTCGCTGATTACGGCCGGGTCCAAAGACTATCACTCCTGCGACACAATAACTGCAGTTCCGTATGCGAATAGTTCAGCTGCTCCACCAGATACACTACTTGTTGCAAATCTTACATTCACTACTGCGTTTGCTCCCATTGCATTTGCAGCGGTAAGCATTCTTTGAATTGCTTCGTTTCTAGCTTCATTCAGCAATTCTGTATATGCTTTGATTTCCCCACCGACTATATTCTTGAATCCAGCAAGAATATCTTTACCAATGTGTTTAGCTCGTACAGTAGAACCTGTTACTATGCCGATGTGTTGGCTTATTTGAGCTCCTGGGATGGTTTCTGTATTTGAGACTAGCATCTGCATAAATATCTCTGGTTATCGGTGTGATAATAAGTTTGAGTATATACAATCTAAAGCATTGGCTGGTTTCTTAGCCACTCTAAATCAGAGATATACAATTGCCTTATGTCATCTAGCCCGAGAACCAACATTGCTAATCTTTCCAAGCCCATTCCCCAAGCACAGACGGGATCTTTTATTCCAAGTGGCTCAGTTACTTCAGGTCTGAATATCCCCGCACCTCCTAATTCTAGCCACTTGCCACGCCACTTTACTTCAACTTCGAGTGATGGCTCAGTGTAAGGGAAATATGCTGGCCTTACCCTAACCTCTGGATAACCCATTTTCTGATAAAATTTCTTTAGTGTTGAAACCAACATCCCCAAGTTCGCCCCAGGTTCCATGATTATTCCTTCGATTTGGTGGAATTCTGGAAGGTGTGTTCTGTCGATGCTTTCCTTTCGAAATACTCTATCAATTGCAAAAACTCGACAAGGTTCTCTGGGATTTGCAGCAAGGTATTGAATGGTGTTTACTGTTGTATGGGTTCTCAACAACCCACGTTGTGATATCTCTTCGCTAAATGTTCCACCCCACCCAGTGGATTCTGTGTCACCGCCGTGCTCGTGAATATCTTTCCAACTTTCGAGTAACTTAGTGTCGATGGGAACGGATTTTGGGTTATCGAGATAGAAAGTGTCTTGCATTTCTCTAGCGGGGTGATCTTGTGGAATGAATAGAGCATCCATATTCCATCCAGCAGTTTGAACATAATCTTCTACAATCTCGGAAAATCCCATTTCTAAAAATATGGACCTTATCCTCTCAATAAGAGCCTGCATTGGATGACTTTTACCAGTACGTGGAATGGATGCTTTTAATGAAACATCATAGGGCCTGAATTCAGCCTTTTTCCAATCCGATGTCTGCAAGAGTTCCGGTGTAATTTCAGATATTTGCACAATCTCTTCCAAATCAACATCTTCGATGTTTTTTCCTTCTGGAGTGATTTTCCAAGTTCGCGATACAACCTCGACAATCTCTATGAGATTTTTACGTCCTCTGAAGTGGTCAACAAGTTCATTATCGATATCAGGAGATTGTATGAATTCCTTTCTTGCTTGAATTGTTTCTGAGATTGAGTTCCCATCATCGTAAGAAATTTTTCCACCATCAATCGATACACCTAATCCTTTGAGGAGGCCTATCCCTGGGCCGGCTTCATGCTTCTCGAAGTTCTTCGAAATATCTGACATAGTTACTTCATTGGTCCTTTGTATAAATTCCCATAACCGTTCCTCTAACAACCCATTTTCAACAGCCTTTTGTCCCTCTATGCCAAGAATAATATCTCTTTTTGAGGATTCAAATATTTTCACAAACCCATGATTGGATAGCCCATGGCCTGCTGAAACCGCGATGGCTTGGTCATCCCAATCACAAGCGGTGAGAATTTCATCAAGACTCCATTCTTCATCTTTAGTCTTTAATATGCGAAGTAGCCTTTTCTCTGGATTGGTTAACTCCGCCATGATACTTCCAACCCCTAATAATTCTTCAATTAAGCGTGTTAAATCATTCTTGTGAATCCGCATTGAGTAATGCTGTCAAACTGTGTTGTCCTAGATATAAGCAAACAACCCAGAAGAGGTATACTATCGTTGAAAATCCAATCATAAGCAACACTTGAGTTCTGAAAAGGACCATCCACATAACTGAGACATTGGTTACCACCAAAAATATGGTCAGGAAAATGGCAGGGAATAAGTCGAATCCTGCTTTACTCCACGTGTTTACGGTCATCGTGCATGAAATTACGAGAGGAATTGTTACCATTGTAACCATCCAAATTATTGGAGGGTCTGTCCTTGCGCCAAAGAAACCACCATTTACGATAATTTTACTGGGATTGAATTCTATCAATCCCATCGGCGTTAGCAGTGAATAATGTGTCCAAATAATGCATAAAAGAAGGAATGGTATAACAGCTAGGACGGTCAATCTACAAGATTCCAAAAGATTATTTTCATTTTTCTCTTTCAACCATTCTAAATTTTCTTCAACAAAAATAGGAGTGCTCCTTACTATGAGCAAGGTAATTACTGCGGGCCAAACGCCCCATGTAGGGATGATCATGCTCAGGCCAAACAACTCAATCCATTTTGCTCGAAACGGAGATTTTACCGCATATTCGTGCTCTATTCTTTCAAAAATACTTTGAGTGATTGTAAAAATAATCCAAGCGATAATTATTCGGTCATACCAGGAATTACCTAATGAGTGAAGAAAGATAACAATAGAGACAGGGATTGCTAATTTTAAGAATTGTAAATCCGATTCTCCATGAGTTATTTTGTCTGCAATGTAAGAAGCGATAATTCCGAGTATCAAGGCTGCAAGAAGGTTTTCAGTGAAAAAGGTCGAGACGATTTGTTGCCAAAATTTGTAAAAGAAATCTATTCCTGTCAACTCATAAATTGGAATATTTATTATCAATCCGATATAATAACTTACAATGGTCCAAAGAGGTAATAATATTATTATCAAAAACACATAAGAATTAAGCTTATTTTTTGGTGTATTTCCATATTTTCTCAAATACAAAATTAATGCTGTAGCAAATACTAGCAAAACCGGAGAAAGTCTGCTATCTGGTTGCCAGAGTACAGCGGCTAGCATTAGGTAAGGGCTCCAATCTGGAATATTTGGAGTTGAGAAATCTTCTCCTTTACTTTTCAAGAAAGTCAAGTAGAATATACCGCTAGTGACGAGGATAACAGATAATATTCCAACTGATTTTCGTATCCATTTTGTAGTCCAAGTTGTAAATTCAATATCGTAGAACCAAACATAATGAGCCCAAATGAATGCGCAAAATCCAACTGATACAGAAATAATGGCTAGCGAATTATCTTGTTTGAAATCACGAATTGTTTTTGTTTTAAATGCTAAAAATCCTATTCCCAATAGTGGAATGAATGATGCAAAAATGTCCCACGTAGAAGGACTCTGCGTTAATGAGGGGAGTTTATCCCATTCAACGTTAGATTGGGATATTTCTGAAAACGGATAACCATTTTTTTCGAGCCATTCTTGTCGTTTGATTTGAACCTCCCAATTCCATTGTTCTAAGGAATTAGCGTGTTCTTCATCGAAATCAAACATTTCTAATGGAATTCTTGAATCAGCAGAAATTGGGAATGGTAAGTCCAAAAGTGTAAGTGGGATTGAAGCAATATCTCTTTGGTTTATCTCAGTAGTAGCTCCGGTTTTGACTCCCGCTCCGGACATTAATAAGTTAACTTTCATTGCTAAGTCGCCAGTACTTATCGCGTGACCCCCAGATTCAGACATCCCGTGGTCTGCTGTTACCATCAATGTCCATGTGCTAGGAATTGATAATCTGATCGAGTTCAATTGATTGTCGAGGTGCAACATTTTTTGCTTATACTTTTCACTCTCAGTGCCAAACATATGTCCAGCATGGTCGGTTCCACCGAGGTGTGCGACCATCAAATCATGTTCATCATTTGCAATCCAATTTTCAACATTGGCAATAATTTTGTCATCAGCGATATAGATGTCACTAAACCCTGCATCGTAAACAGTTTCGTGAATGAACCGTTCATCTGTGTAAAGATTTGACCAGACATAAAAACCAGTGAATGCCACACTCATATTTCTTTCAAGAGCGTAGTGAAAAGCATCATCCTTTCCATCGTATTGTATTGCCCAATTACGCATAGCGTCAATAGGAGATGCATGAATTCCAGTTGACATTTCTTTTGTACATGGTCCAGTAAGAGTGATTTCGCTTGTTGATACTGTAGCTTTGGCACCATAATCCGTCCATGAGGCAAGAGTTGGCATGTATTCTTTATTATCCATTACGTAGGCTGGTAATCCATCTAACACAATTAACAAAATTCCCTCGGAAACCCTATCATGTTCTTCGGGTGGTTGTAAAGAAATACCCTCAGGATATCCTGGGCCTTGGAGTATGCTTACACCAGTTGTTGCTAATGGTATCAGTAGGGGTATTATGAGGGCGAAAACTGCCATCTTCCTACTTATCATGGACGCACCCAAACTGTGCGCAGTAAAATGGTTTGAAATATATATCCCAAGATTTCGTGTGAATAATGTAAGTTGGAGCCAACGGAGGGACTCGAACCCCCGACCGTCGGATTACAAATCCGAAGCACTACCAGCTATGCTACGTTGGCGCTGACCATGCGAGGCAGGTTCTATTCATGAATGCAACGGCACAACAATATCAGATAACATATTCCGAGAACTATGGCAGAACACTTGTTCATCAATGAATCAGGTTCCGTCAAAAAGGGCAACGACACTATATTTGCATGGTGGGCTAAGTATCAAGATGCGCTTAAATCAGGCAGAGATGCTGTCAATGGAACCATTGGCGCTCTGCTAGAAAATGATGGTAATTTAGCTATCAACAAGATTGTTGATGCGGCAATTCGAGAAGCCCCTGAAAACGAAATTGCTTCATACGCACCTCTTTCTGGATTGCCTGATTTTCTTGACCTGTCGAAGTCTTTAGCTTTAGGTGAAACAAGGGATAAATTCGAAAAATTAGGATTCAGTTTCGGCGCAACCGCAAGCTCTGGAGGAAGTGGGGCGCTATATATGGCGGCGAATAATTTCCTAGAACCAGGTGAAAACGTGTTGTTGAGAAACCGTCATTGGAAGCCATACGGCGGTTTTTTGACCAATAATGGGTTAGGTTCTGTAACTTGGCCACTTCTTCCGAATAATGAAGACTCAGAATTGGAATATTTCGCGAAAAAAGAATTTGCAGAATCACTTCAACAATTATGTCAAAAGCAGAGCAAGGTAATGGTATGGCTAAATGATCCCGCTCACAATCCTACTGGCCTTTCAATGTCAGAAAACGATAGATTTGAATGTCTAAACACGTTTGTGGCCTCTGCTATAAATAACGAAAAAATAGGTCACACCTTACTAATAGATTCAGCATACTCATTGTATGCTGAAGAGGCGTTTGGTTGGGCTGAGACCATTCTTGAAAGTGTTGAATCAGGTTTATTATGGCCTGAAAATTTGTTGATTTGTTTCGCAATTTCACTATCAAAATCTCACACTATTTACGGTCTAAGAACAGGAGCATTGGTTAGCATGCATCCCGATGCCGATTCTATCTCGAGGGTTAATTCAATTATGGGTGTGACCGCAAGACAGACTTGGAGTGCAACCTCAAGGCTAGGTCAATATAGCGTTGTCAAAGTACACAATTCAGAAAAATTGGGTGCTGAGTGGTCAAAAGAACGAGATAGACTTGCTGGATTGCTAAAGTCTAGAAGAGATACATTTGTTTCTGAATGTAAAAAATTAGGCATACCAATCAACCCTACTATGGATGGATTCTTTGCCTGGCTTGAACATGAAAATCCAGAAGATATAGCAGAAAAATGTGCACAACAAGATGTGTATTTGGTGCCGTTAGAAGGCGGTGTAAGAATTGGTTTGTGTGCAATACCTGAAGACAAAATCGCTCGTGTTGCAGAAGCATTATCAGTTGCATTGGGTTGATGTCATGAAAAATAAGAGGGAAAATTTCCTGATATCTGGTATAGTCCTAATAGTTCTAGGCGCTTTATTTTCACTTGGTGTAAATATCGCAATGGGTAGCGTTATGGGTGTAAGCGGGATTTTATGTTTCATAATCGGTATGTCGATTCCAAGCGAAATGGGAATGAGTCCCGAAGCAATAGCAAACTGGCAACCTTCCATGGAAAGGCTCCCTGATGCTGGGCGTTTCATGTATCGAGTAGACGTTACTTTGGATGAACCTAAAAAATCTACAATCTTGTGTGGGCCGTGTGGAAATTTGGTGACCATGGAAGGCGGGAAGCCAAACCATTTCACATGCCCAGCGTGTGAAAGAGAATTGTGGCATGATGAAGAAGAATGAGAGTTCAAGTCAAAAATATCATTTCATGATTCTACGTCGCCCGAGTCATGCCTGCCGAGATTCTAGATGGGAAAGCTTGTGCTTCAGACCTAGAGCAGCGTTTGAAAAATGAAATTTCAACAATGGAAATAAAACCTCATCTTGCGGTTTTAATCGTAGGTGATGACCCGGCAAGTCATGTTTATGTTCGTAATAAAATAAAATCATGTGAAAGGTTAGGTATTAAGTCAACTCACCTAGAATTACCCTCAGAAACTACACAGACTGAACTTGAGTCAAAGATTATTGAAATGAATAACGATGCTTCAATAAATGGTATCTTGATACAGTCTCCTCTCCCCAAACATCTAGATGAAGAAGCACTTACAGATTTAATTGACCCGAAAAAGGATGTCGACGGCTTTCACCCAAGCAATCTTGGCAAAATAGTACAAGGAAGAAAAAACGGTATGGTCCCTTGTACACCTGCGGGAGTTATGGAAATGCTTTCATGGGCAAAGGTAGATTTGACTGGGAAAAGGGCAGTAGTTATCGGTCGCTCATTCAATGTAGGCATGCCTCAAGCATTATTGCTATCTGCAAAAGGTGCGGATGCAACTGTAACTTTGGTTCATTCAAGAACGAAAGATGCGAAGTCAATTTGTAAAGAAGCGGACATAGTTGTTGCAGCAGTCGGTTCTCCTGAAATGGTGAAACCAGATTGGATAAAACCAGGAGCGGTAGTAATCGATGTTGGAATCAACAGAGTTGATGACGACTCAAGAGATAGAGGATGGAGGCTCGCAGGGGATGTAGACCCATCTGTTTCAGATATCGCTTCAATGATGTCACCTGTTCCTGGAGGGGTTGGTCCTATGACGGTCGCAATGCTAATGGCAAATACTGTAATGGCCACGAAAAGCCAACATTGATATTTTGACACTTCAGAGAACTAACATGGACCCGAGACACCCAGTCATCGGACTAATATCCAATTTAGTGGCTTTGATAGCATTTGTCGGATTATTATTCTCTCTTTTACTACCAATTGTTACTCCAAAAGGTTGGAATGCTGAAGAATTTGTTTTGCTCGGAATTGTAATTCTTTCAGTTGGAGTTTCTTATTGGGCAAAAAGAGAACACGAGATACTCGTAGTTCACGCCCCTGGTGATTCCTCCTCTCAATACATGGATTTGGAGGATTTACCTACATTGATTTCATCCAACAACGATGGAAGTCTTGTAAATTCGAATACTGCGGCCGTAATCGAATCAATTGTTGGAGCGCAGACTACGCAATCGAAGTCTTCAGTAGACGGTGCAATCGGTGTTTTATCAACAGGAGATATAGGGCTGACCTCAGCACATGCTGCTTCAGAACACAAAGTACAACATGCAAAAGTCAATGTTAATCAAGAAAATGTTGGACTGCCCTCCTCAGATGTAAAATCGGTTCCTTTGCCTACTTTTTCTGAAGAAAAACCCGCTACGCAAGTTTCGGTCGCGGCAATGATTGATTTAGACGATCTAATGGCTGATGAATCAATTCCCCAAACACCTATTGATTTACCTGAACTTCCCGACTTCTGAGTGAAAACTATGTGGACAGATTCAGTTGATTTACACAGCCATTCCTTCTATAGTGATGGGCTACAATCACCAAAAGAAATGGCGAGAAGAGCACACGCAAACGGGGTGAAAGTATGGTCCTTAACCGACCATGACACCAGTCGAGGTTGGGAAGAAGCCGAAGAAGAGTGTAATAATCTGGGACTTAGATTTGTTCCGGGAGTCGAAATCACCTGCAAGGTTGAAATGCAAAGCGATAGTCTTGACCCTAAATCTTGGCATCTACTATCGTATTTTCCTCATGGAGCTACGACCGAATTTAGAGAATGGTTGGAATTATTGAAAGATGCTAGAGTGCCCAGAATGAAAAATATGATTCAGGCACTTAATGAGATTGGATGCAATGTTACATTTGAAGAAGTTGACAAATTGTCTGCCGAAGCAATTGGTCGACCGCATTTGGCAAGAGTATTGGTTGAGAAGGGTTACGTGGATAGTGTCCAGGAAGCCTTTGACAAATATATCGGAGACCACTGTCCAGCATACAGGGAGAGGCCACTTCCAACAATTTCTGAAGCCGTTCAAAAGGTAAAGGAAAGCAACGGCATAACCTCTCTTGCTCACGCTAAATATTACGGTATTGAGACTTCGGAACTCATTCCAAGATTGAAAGAACTAGGTGTTGATTGTATTGAAGCATTTCACTCATCACACTCCGAATCCTACAAATTTGAGTTGATGATGCAGGGATTACCTGTTACTGTCGGAGGAGATTCTCACGGAACAGAGAATAGGCCAAGTCCAGGCCGAATGGTGGTGCCAATCAATCACCTACACTCTGCTTTTGGTAGAAATCGAATCCCAGATAATTGCTGCCTCAAATAACAGAATTATAGGAATCGCTACTAAGAACAGCGAAAGCGGATCTGGTGGGGAAAAAGCTGCTCCGAGCACAAAAGTTGTGAACCAAATATGTCTTCGATATTGCAAAATATCGTCTCTAGAGATGGCCCCGCTATTTAGTGAGATAAGGGTGAAAAGCGGTGCCTGAAATCCTATTACACAAGCAAAACAAAGACCACCAATGAAACCAATGAAAGAAGATAATCGCCATTCAGTGGACACACCTGCTGCCTGAGCATCTGAAGCGAGATATTCTAGTAACATTGGAGTGAGCAAATACCAAGAATAAGCTAAGCCGGCTAAAACAAGAATTAAACCTCCTATTCCATATTTTATAACTGCAATTGAAGGGTTTGAAATTTTCTTGACCAACTCAGTTTGGATTGCCGCCCCAATTAGTAAGTAGAATACTGCCAAAGAAGCCCCTAAATAAGCACCGAATCTAACCTGTATCATAATGAATTCAACCGGTGTCAAAATTATGATACTTACATCATCTGGTACTAAATCTACACTCAATAACCAATCAACAAGATTGTGAGATAGCGGTATCCCGATCGTTACGCCGATAATAAAGATAACAAAAATCGCTTTAACACGAGAACGGAGGTGGTTTGAAATCATCGAGTACAGGTTTTTGATTTCAGGATTTATTGAGTAATCGCTCATTCTTCCTCACCCCAGGCATGCGATGGTGTTGAATCAAACAGGTTTCTTTCGTTTTTATTTAATCTAGTCAATCTGAAAACTACGAAACCAGTAATCCATAATGATGGGAGAGAAAGTAATAGTGAATCCAAATACCTTTCATCACCGTAGTCATTTAGTACTCTGATTTCGATTACATTTTCAACATTTGAATTTGGATTGTGCAAAATCAATAGATTCCATTCATCAGGTGCATTTACAATTTCATTTACAGAACTACTTGAATTAATTGTTTTGACTTCAAAGTCTTTTTTTATCTTAATCCAATCTATATTTCCATCACCCATATATTCTGGAGAATCTTCTACATTCACAATCGCATACTCTAAATTATTACTGTCATCTAAATTTATTATTTCAGATGTCATCGTTTGACCTTCAACAAGGGGGTTGTATATTTCGAACAGCGTATCACCTCCTCCAAGCCTTAGGGAAACTCTGTCGTCGATGTTATCTTCTTGGTAATTCACAGAGATCATGATCAATGCTAGCAAAAATAGAGTCACAGCCCCTTCAAAAATGGCATGAGTCGTAATTTTTTTCCTATTGACTCCTTTGAAAGTTTTTCCGAAATCGTTTCTTAACCTCGGTTGTAAATAGTGGATGAACAATGCTCCGATCGCTCCCACAAACATTCCAAGTGGAATATCTACAAGCCAATGTATTCCAAGGTAAGCAATAGTAAATATGAACAATATTGTGTTTGCTAAAATGAACAAATGATATCTGTAATGATTCCATTCCTTGATTTGAATTCCCTTCTCTTTACAGTGAAGCCAGTTAAGGAGAAGCATACCAAACGGTATTGCTACGTGAAGTGATGGTACAGCGTTATCCAATGGGTCGTGTGTTGAATAGAATTCTACATACCAGCTGTCATGGTAAAGCAGAGCATCCATCCCTGGTATCCAAGACGATGTAACCTCAACATTGAAGAACAGATAGTAAGGTACTGCAATCGCATAAATTAATAGGTAATTTAACGTCATTTTATCTGTTAAATCTCTCTCTCCAACATATGCAAAATAAACTGTAGTTATGTAAATCAAAAACAGATAAATGAATAGGTAGTGGAAATTCAAAAATTCAGTAAGGTATGAATTCTCAAATGCCTGTTGAATCCATAATGTTGCGTTTCCTTCAATAGTGTAAATTAATTCCGTCCAGTTTCCAGTTTTGATCTTCAAAGGTTCATTTAAATTATCAGTGAGAGCCTTCCACTTGATGATTACAGCATATCCTAAAATGTGAAGATAATACTTCTTTTCGATAATAATTCGATAAGCATCTTTCAGCGGCGTTCGTACTTCCTTGCATCCTAAAGTGAAAAGCCAGCATGTTACAGGAGTGAGGACCAAGATGATTCCCATCATCACTCCGTAAGGACCCATTGAACCCTGTCCCTTTAGAGCCACCTATGATAGTTTTTACTCCCCACTCGCTGAACGGTTCCTTTCATCTTCAGCCTTGGCGACTGCGATACCATCTTCCACATCCACTTTACGTAGTAAAAGAGCCCCTGCTACAATAAGCAGTGATATTGCGAAAATCCCCACTCTTGAATCGAACCAAACCGTCATCAAAGAATAAATCAGAGGTCCAATGAGAGCCGCAACCTTACCAAAGAATCCGAAGAAACCAAAGAATTCAGCAGACCTGGTTTCTGGAACCATTTGGCCGAACATTGAGCGGGCTAAACCTTGAGAGCCACCAAGCAAGGCACCAGCAAAGACACCAAGTAGTAAGAATTGGAAAAATACGGTTATCCCAAGAGGTTGCCACAATATGCTTCTCATCGTCTTCGGAATGAAATCTAATTTGCCATCTCCTAAATTAGTTGGGTGGTTTTCTCCCAATCCAGTTTCGTCTGCAAATTCTCCCCCACTTATGCTGTAAGAAAATCTTGAATCGCTCATTGAATTTTGAAGTGCAATAAGGTCTTCTTCATTTAAATCAACCTCTTTTTCAACAGGTTTGCTATCATCATCAAAAATCCATTTAACTGCATAACCCTGTCTCTTTACATCGCTATTTTGTTCAACTGGAAGGATGTCTTCGAATTGCAATGCCCATTTTTGTTCATCATCGTCAGGCAATGCTGCGATGTTGTTCACGCCTTCTCTGGCTTGTACAACGTAAGTCCCATCCTCATCATTCCAGGTGTATTGTATGTCATATTCAGAATGTTCTTCCAGCTGTAGCGGTGCGAATGATAGAGCGCCAACAATTACAACACACCAGCATATTAATGAGAATTGTAATGCTTTTTTAGTTCCCCATTTTTCTGCGAGTTTTGTAAATCCAATTGCTGCCGGTGCTGCAACGAATTGAATAATCAAAATGGTAAGAATTAATCCAGTTGTGGTCAAACCAAGTACCACAATGCCAAACACACCTGCTAGGGCTGTAACTGAATTTATTCCATCTATGAAACAGAAATATGCTAGCATGTAGAAGAATAGTGTTCTAAAACTTTTGATGTCTTTTAATGTAGTTATGACCTCATTCATCGCCATTTTTGTTGATGCGACTAGACCCATAGGTTCCATTTCATCTTCAATATGTGGTTCCGGAACCATTTTGAAAGTCATCTGGGCGAATCCTAGCCACCATATACCTGATGATGCCATGACGAAGGGAATAACCCATCCACCTTCTAAGGTCAAAACCATTCCAAGGTGAACTACCAACAGCAATCCGCCTCCAAGATAACCTGCTGCAAATGCTTTGTTTGAAATCGAATCCATTTCGGTTTCATCTCCCATGTGCGGTAATAGTGCGTTGTAGAATACTCCTGCTCCATTCAACCCCACGTTGGCAATCATGAACATGATCATCGCCCAAACCCATCCGATAGATACTCCAAGATATGGCGATAGTGCTAGAAGAACACAAGAGATTGAACCAACAAGAGTTAGGGTTCTCAACCACCATATCTTAATCATCCTTCTATCGGCTATTACTCCTAACGATGGCGCACAAATTGCGACTAATAATGCGCCAACCATAACGGCTCCTGAGAACATGGCATCTGCTGTCCATTCAGAACCAAGGAATTTTGTTGAAATTCCGTTTGCTTCAGCGAAAAGATATGCAAACCATGCTGGGAAAACTGCTGTAGTTACCGATGTCTCAAATGCACTCTTACCCCAATCATATGCACAATAACCTCTAACGCGTTGGTCTTCTGCCATAGGCATTGATGATTGTTTTCACTTAAGACCGTTCACCCAATAGAATGAGTTCAGGACATTGTTCAATAAGTGAATTTGGTTCAGCGAACATAATGGAATATACTCAGCCACCAGAGAATACCCATGACTCATTGGTCTATGCAATGAATAACATGGATGGTGTTGAGTTTGATTTGCGTTTGACAGCTGATGAACAATTAGTAATCCACCATGATGATACGGTATCAATTCCAAAAGATCGTCTCGAAGGAAGGCCTAAATTTGTCGAACAATGGGATTTAGATGACCTTGTTGACTTAGGATTTTGTTCTTTTGAAAAATTAATGTCAGAAAAGAGTTGGCTTATCCCTTGGCAAGAGCATTCCAAGGTAGCATGTTTAGAGATTAAGAGGTCTCATCCAAAGATTGACAAAAACCCTACTGAAAGAATGGCAAAGGTAATGAAATTAGCCACAGAGATGGTTGATGAAGCAGACATCCATGAACAAGCTGCTGTATTTTATGCATTTCACAGGCCTATGAATCAGGTAGCAAAAATATCAGGTTCCTCTAGACCTTGGTCGAGATTACTACCAGTAGTTCCTAGAACTGGAAGTAAAAGGACGAAGAGATTTAGAGCAATACCTGAATTTGTAAATTATTCATTCAACAGATTATTGAATGCCCAAAAAAATGCGGGCTCTCCTATGATGCCCTGTGCTGTAGACTACTTTGAAGGATTAAAGAAATACATTCACTTCGGATTACCTGTTGGTCTGAAAGGAAGGCAACTTGATAGATTAAAGAAAATAAAAGGTGATTATCCAATCTATGTTTGGCCAGGGCACCTACATCTAGAAAGAGATTTGCTCGATGCAGGTTTGTCTGTTCTTACTGATTCTGCGGACCACAAACAAAATTTGCCATGTGGTTCTTCCCGCTGGTTGAGACCAGCTACTATGCCATTGACTGACGACCAGTGGCTTGATTTGAAGAATGGCTTGATCCCAGATGATGTGGCGCCGTGGCACGAAATAAGCGATGAACAACTTGGTTGGAATAATGCAAGACTAATAGGTCACAGAGGATGTGGTAAGACATCAAGGCCGGTAATTCAGTCAATATGACGGAGTTCCTGTTGCTCAGCGATGTACTTTGGTCTGTAAATTGGTATTCCTTTTCCATCACGCATAATCAACCTTTCATCAATGATTTGGGCTCCTATTCCAGCTACGCGAGCCCACCCGAAGAATGTAGTGTAATATTCTGGTTTTGTCAAACCAACAAAATTCAACAGGGTTCCACTAGCAATGTCAACATTTGCATTTGGGTTGCTTATTTTTGGATTTTCAGATAGGACTCTTGGTGCGACTTCTCTAAGAGTTCTGATAGTTTTGAAATATTCATCATTTGGGCAAAGTTGCTCACCAAGTGCGAATTGTACTGTAGCGCGTGGGTCTTCCGCACGTAAAACAGCGTGGCCAAAGCCAAACACAGGTCTTTTAGCAGCAAGTTCTCCTCTCACAAAGTTCTCAATTTCCGAAGGATCTGATGTGCCGATTTTCTTTACGAATTCAAAACAAGATTGATTTGCTCTTCCGTGTAAAGGACCTGACAAGGCATTCATTGCTCCGGCCATTGAGGAATATACAGTAGCCTTACCTGAGGCTACGGCCTTACCAGTGAAAGTAGAAAGGTTTCCTCCGCCATGATCCATGTGCAGAACTAAATATGTCGCTAGTATCTTATTCATAGCGGTCCTATCAACACCTTCGATATCTAATGTGTTGGTGAAGCGTTCGACTAAATTCATTGAAAGGTCATCCTCTGGAATATTGTCGATTCTTCCCTCTCTGTATCTGAAGATGAGCCCTAATAGCCTTGGCATTTTAGCGACTAGGTCCAATGCATCATCAGTCCAGTCAGATGATTTTGACATCATTCCCAATGAATGTATTCCAATGGATAACCAGTCCATGGGGTGTCCATCTTTGGGAAGTGTTGCGAGAATTGCATTTATCTCTGAAGGTACATTTCCTCTCGACTGAAGTTCTTTAACAAAGGAAATAGATTGTTCCTGATTTGGTAATTCTTTATTGAACAGTAGATATATTACATCTTCTGGTAGGAAATCCGCTAATTCACTAATGGGGTATCCACAGTAATGTACGCCTTTTTCTGGAGTGACGAATGATGTTCGGCATGTGCCAACAGGTATGCCTCTCAAGCCCGTGTTTAGATGGGCAGAAGTCAAATTGAGTAGATTATCATCTTGACTCATCTGCACACACCGGTGACGGCGTGTTGACTCTTTGGTATAAGGTCGACGCTGGAATTGTTCAGAATCTTATCCTTTAGTGTAAAATATAACACTTAGTGTTGCTAATTAAATGTGACCAAAATTATCAACTAATCTTTAGACCATTTTCTAAAGCCTTTCATTGCTTCTTGGTCTTCTATCACTTTGACTCTTATCTGGTTACCATCAACCACTATGGCTTGTTCATCTTGCAAACCCGGGCAGAAGGTTACGGTTTTATTCCAAGACCTGTCTGAGCGTAAATTTTCAGCCCAAAATGGATATGATTTGCATTGTGAAGGCCTTGCTTGATATACCGTACACTTCTTGTTTTCATCCAAATAAATGCAAATATCTGTTACACTATCAGACTTGAGAATGAATCTTCCATCAATCGTTCTGTCACAGTCTCTATCTAACCATTCTTCAACGTCAAGTCCATGATGTAATGCCAACCTTTCTGCATCTGATGGTTTAAGGTAAACAATTCCTCCAGGCTCATCGCAACATTTTCCACAATCGGGTTTGCATTCAAATTGAATACCTTCCATCCACCATGGAAATGCCATCACGATTCACCAGTTGTTTCTAGTTTCTTTATCGGGGTTTTAATCACGTGCTGGGGAGGTGCTGGAATATTGCCAAGTTGGAACTCAATCTCTCCGATTCTGTCTGCTATCTCAATCAATTCATCAACGTCGGCATTTCTAGATTTTTCGGCCAATGCTGTCAACTCTTGCTCCAATAATGCCAATTGTTGAGAACTCTCGATATGATTATTTTGAACGGATTTGAACATACTTTGGGCTATATTGTCGATAGAACCAACAGTTTCGTCAACTCTTACTTTATCGTATCCAGATAATACATCTTCTTCTTGTAAAAGATACTGATCTCTTTCATCTACTGTGAGTGTATTTGTACTATGTTGAGTTAAACCATCGTCAATTATGTGCTTTGAATTATCAGCGTATTCATTTATCTCGATGTCTGGAACTTCCCACTCATCTGAGAGGTCTGGAAGTTCGGATTTCAATTCGATGCCTCCGATTGCTTTGTCTGAATACAAGTGGTCTAATGTTTCATTGATGACCTTTGAAGCAATATCCTCTAAACTTTGTTTTTCGATAAATTCTTCCACATGAGTCATTTGTTTAGGAGAATTTTCTAAAATTCTTGACACATCTGTTGGAGAAACAATTCGTTCCCCTGATTCTATGGCGAGGGCTATTTTTTCAAAAGCTCCATCAGTTGTTCTCCATTGACGTGAACCGTGTTTTACTATCGTTGCTAACATCGAGTCATCGAGTAGTAAGGCTCTACCGCTTGCCTTCCGTCTGAGATGAGTGATTAATGATGAAGAAGAAGGATCCATTATCCATATCGATGTAGCCGATTTCATAACTTCCCAAAGTCTGCTGGCTTCCCAATGCCTTGGTTCAATTCTTGAACTAGCGACGACTTGCACTCCCATGTTTAATGAAAAATCGATTAGGAGTCCGAGTTCAGTCGCCAATTTACCTTTGGCTAAATGTAAGTCATCGATTGCAATCAATGATGAGTGAGAAACAGCTTCTTGCCATCCATCTGGGAGTGAATTTTCCTTTGTAAGTCTGGAGACAGATAATAGGTGGACATTTCCATCTTGCCTCCTAATCATCGCTTGGGCTGTCGCACTTAGGATGTGAGACTTCCCAGTTCCTTCATTTGATAGAATGAGCAATGGATTAATCATTTTACCTGGATTTTCAACAATTTTTTCACAGGCGCCAGCAGCTCTTTGGTTTTCCTCGAGTACGGAAAATGTTTTCCACGTATTGTGGTTTGACATCCTCAAAATAGGTGGCCATTTTGGTTTAAAGTTAGTATCCCGGATTTCTAACTCTTGAGTATTTATCGAATAACCTCTTTGCGAATCTAAGATATCTGTCCAAATAGGTCTCCCATCTTTCATGAAACCGATTTCATCACCGAATAATTCATCTTCAATTTCTATGATTTCCTTTTCGTCTCTTAATTTGTTCATTCTTTGAGAAGCAATTTTCGCAAGTGTTGTGTCGTTTGTAAATTCGATTTTATTTGGGTCGCTTTCTTGTCTCCCCAATACTTTGTCGGCAATCAGGTCAAAGGTAGGGCGCGTTGAAACTTTAGTTCGAGCAATCAAATTTCCTTTTCTTGTATCCTCTGAATCTTTGACATTTCTCAATTTGTTGAGTTTAGAATTTGCGCTACCTGCAGAATTGTCCTGCTTACCCAAGATATTTCTCGCATTGGCCATTGCGAGTTTCAATTTCTCCTGACGCGTAATACTCATTCTGAATCCTCCTTTGCCCATCCTTTGAGTTTCTTATCAAGATTCAATTTACGCTGTGGGCGACTTGAGGCTTGAGCTCTATTGGTTAGATTCTTTTTGATTTCTATTCCTCTAGCCGCAACAGGACTCATCGCTTGTGAAGTGTTATTTTCGCTCGCTAGTTTAATGGTTTTTTGTGATGATTTGGCTACAGGTAAATCGAGGTCTTTATTCGCTGACTTTTGTTTAACAACCTGCCCTAAAGATGATGGAATAATGGAGGGTATTTCAGGAAGTTTACTTTCTCTTGCCGAGCCTACTGCCGTTTTCGGTATGTCTTTCGGACCGGGTAGCGAAATCTCAATTTCTTTTCCTCTTGCAGCTGATAATCTTGATTTTGAAGATGTGATACTAGAATTGGGGATGTGGTGCTTGGCTTTTCTTCTTTTAACAACTTGAGCTATTCGTGGGCCTTTTGGCTTAGTTTCTATGGACTCAGAAACCACCTCAACGATTTCTTCTGTTTCTTCGATGATTTCTTCAAGAATTTCTTTTTCCTCAATTTCTTCTTGTTCTCCAATTTGTTGAATTGGCTCATCATATATTGTTTCCGGCGTATTCATTTTGATGTATTCTTCCATTTGAGCGATTTCTTCATCCGTCAATGGAGCAAGTAAGGGATGGTCCTCTAAAGATTCTGGGTCTTCATTCCATCTTTGAATGGTCTCAGTTTCCAATATTGGTGCTATTCTGGAGATCTGTGTAAAATCCTGTTTTGTCCATGTACTATTGTAGGTGTGAATAAATAAGCAGTCATCTTCATATCTCATTTTATCAGCAAGGTCTCTTACAAGATTAATTAATTTGTTAGTGCCATGAATTGATGATAGGTACTCTAGGCCATCAAATAACATAACAGCCCTTATGTTAAATTTTAGGAATTCAGACACAACTTCCTCAATTCTTTCAATTTCTGGCAGGATATTTTTCTCGCCTTCTTTTTTGGTAATCCACATTACCGAATCGTTATTTATTCCGATATTAGAAAAATATTCTTTTTTAGAAAGCCTGGACAACACTAACAATGGTCTACCTAACTTTTCCAAATTCGACACTAATTGGAATAATTCATCTGAATCATTCAAGTAAACAGATCCAGGTTTCAATAATTCTTCATCAGTATGGTATTGATATTGAAACCCAATGTTACGACGGGAGAATTCGGTTGACGAAATTTCGTTTTCATCACCAGGGGTTCTTCTTGACCGTGTCCACGTGTTTTGGCGATTTCCGAGTTTTTCCCACCACTTTTGAGTATCATTTTCTGCAATGGATTGAATCTTTGATTCTGGATATATTTCCAGTATCCGTGGGATATCAATTCCAGAAACAACTTGAATTACACAATCTAGTTCTTGACAATCGGCTTCAATGTTCTTTACGGCTTTTGTTCCGTATTGAGGTCGCTTAGATTCATAGAAAGCAGCAACTATTTCCCGATTGTTTATGACTAATTGACCTACCTTTGGAGTGTCGTCTTTTGGGATTCTTTCACAACGGATGTAACCGTTGACAGAATTCTCTATCATGTCGTTAACCAGAGTGGATAGAATAGCGTTACCTCCACGCCTTTCCTCCAGTAAAGTACCCTGTTGTAACTCTACCATATTCACCCCTTCGGGGTTTATGGAATCTTCAACCTTCTTGAATTGTGGGGCTAATCAAAGCGATAAAACGAGGGTTTCATGTCCTTCTTTAATTTCGCGAGACCATGGACGCACCAAAGGGGATGATTGAGTTTTCAAAAACCTCAATCTGCTCAGAGACAATTCGTCCATTCCAGCAACAATTGTATGTTTATGCAAGTATAACGATAATTTCGGTAATTTTTTCAATATATTTTCCATTGGTCTGGATAATCTCAATCGTTTGTGCAATATTTTCATACTCAAAATTAGCAACAATCATTTTTACCAAAAGCGTTCCATTATCGGTAAATCTTAACCATCCTTTCATGGATACAGAATTCGTGTCTAGGTCTGAGATTATGGTAAATTTCAGCGGGAAGTGGATAAATCCGGGCATGCATCTTCTCAAATTAGTAAAGGACCCAATTCATGGTTGGATGATACATAAACAAGATAAAGATCTGTCCATATTATCTTCTTGGGAATCGAAAAAGAGTGAAAAAGTTCTTACAAAACAATTGACAATAATCAATCAGGGAATCTCACTGAATAATGCAATGAATGAATCCAATGATGAATTTGAGGATGCACGCGAAAGGGAAGCACAGGAATCAACACTTTTAGAGAGAAATTGGATGCCCGAAGAAGAAATTGAAATTCAAGGTCCTCTTTCGAAGATTTTTTCATCCGAATAAAGTATATTTTCCCCTCAAAAATCTCCCCTACATTGAAATGTGAATCACCTGAGGGTTTATTCTATGGGCGAGTCCGCCAATGGTTCAATTTTGGCTCAAGTTTTGAACAGCCCAGAAGGGGAAAAACTGGTTGGCACGGGCCTATCAAAAAGGTTCTCTAAGTTACCACTTTGGTTATCTCATCCCTCAAATATTGGTGGCTTCTATGGATTTTTAGTATCTCTTGCACTAATATTTCCATATTCAATGACAGAAGAATTCTGGGTTCCATTGTGGATTTATCACACCAGCCTTCTGGTTTTTTTTACAGGATTTCTAGGCTTTTCTAGTAGAGTCATGAATGCTTATTTTAAGAGGCCCGCAGTCACTCCAAATCGAATGATTTTGTTCCCAATGCCGTTTGTTGGTTTCACTTTGTTAGCATTACTAAATACCGAGTTGTTGGATTCTAATTCACCTACACTGTGGTTATCATGGATACTTCTAATACTGCCTGGCACATTGTATGTGCATCTTTCATGGGCGCCAAGATGGCGTTTATTGTGCATGATTGACGAGGGTGATTACATCATTGAGGAAGATGAATATGAGGATGTTTCCGAAAAAATCGAACAATTGATAGAAGATGATTCTGATTTACAGGAAGTTGTAGAATCATTTGACTCCGAAGAATGATTAAATTAACCCTACCGATTTACCAGCGCCTTCGAAAATTCTCAATACTTCATTCAAGTCATTATTTGATAATCCCGCTGACATTTGTGTTCTTACCCTTGCTTTGTCACGTGCAACCATCGGGAATACAATTGCTCCCGCCATGACTCCTTGTTTCAACATTTCACTGGACAAAGCCTTCGCAGTTGCTGATTCTCCACACATTACAGGTATGATGGGAGTTGTTGACACTCCTGTGTCGAACCCCATCGATTGCATTTCATTTCGGAAATATTCTGTATTCTTCCAAAGTCTTGCGTGGTGTTCAGGCTCTTCCATCAAAACTTCTACTGCTGCTTTTTGAGCGGCAGCGACAGAAGGTGGTTGTGATCCTGATAAAAGCCAAGACCGAGAATGATTTAGTGCGTGTTCTCTTACAATTTCTTTACCCGCAACGATGCCTCCCTGAACGCCTAGTGCTTTGGAGAAGGAACCTACTTCGAAATCAACTCTTCCTTGAAGTTTGAAGTGGTCAACAATTCCTCTTCCACCGTCTCCTAATACGCCTTCTCCATGGCAGTCATCGACAAATACCATTGCGTTGTGTTCTTCTGCGATATTAGTCAACTCATCCAGAGGGCATATGTCCCCATCCATTGAAAATACTCCATCGACAATGATTAATTTTCTATCAGCATCTTTGTTGTCGTTCAGAACCTGCTCTAAAGCAGCCATGTCATTGTGTGGAAAAACACCTCTTCTTGCTTTGGTTAACCTAACACCATCAATAATCGAACCATGATTTAACTCATCTGAAATAATGATGTCATCTTTACCTTGTACCAATGTTGGAATAAGTCCAACATTAGCCGTGTAACCTGCGGAATAGATTAACGATGATTCAACTCCTTTGAATTCAGCTACCTTTTGTTCAGCTTGGAGATGTATGTCCATTGTTCCAGCAATTGCTCTTACAGAACCACTACCTGCGCCATATTTCTTGATTGCATCTATCGATGCCTGCATAACTTTTGGATGAGTTGTTAGATTGAGATAATTATTCGCAGATAGCATGATGGTTTCTTTTCCATCCATAGTACAGCGTGGCGTATTTGCGGATTCCAATGTTGGGGGTTGCCACAATAAAGATTGGTCTTTGAGTTCTTCATATCTTGCGTTCATCCAAGATAGGTCGCCTGCCATGTTTGCCCCACAGGTAATGTGCTAAATGTTGTTTCCCTTTGATGCAGAACAATCATTTGTGAGATGTTTGTCGGCGGGCCATGCGCATTGAGGGAGTAGTGTCCTCAGGTTTGGGCCGTGCTCATATCTTCATGTCTCAGCACCACTATCAAGAGCAATTCAAAACTATAATTGGCAAAAGCGCTTGGCCAGGAACATTGAATGTAAGCGTTCAAGGCGAATCACTGGTCGAATACCAAAAGTTACGCGTTTCTGCTGGATTAGATGAAGGCGAGGAAAGTAATATCCAGGCCCACAGAATCAAAGGATTTGACAGGGACGGTGTCTCTTTTGGCGGAGCAACAGCATTTATGGCAAAAATAATGGTTCCAAACATTTCAGTTGATTGTGCAATTTTGATTCCTGATTTGACGAGACACGATGATGTTGTAGAAGTCATTGCAGATGTATTCTTACGGGAAAATTGTTCAATCGAGGATGGGGATTACGTTAGTATTGTCCTTGAATGAGGTCGAACTGACGAATGAGGATTTCTTTCTGTTGAAGTTTGGCCAATTCTTGCCATCTTTTACTTGACCTATCTGGTGGATTTATTTTAGGTTCCTCAGTATTTACATCAGCAAATTCAGCCCATGAAACGTTCCAAAGAATAAGCCAATCAGGTTCACTTAATCCAAGGTCAATTTCAACATCAGGGTTGTCCCTTGCTTCTATAATTTTAGATTCATCAATATTCTTTGTTAGAACTTGTATCATTGCGCTTGCAATTCTACGAACTTGATTCCATACGAATCCTTTGGCAGATATTTCAAATCCCACAATTCTTCCCGAGTTCATCCAAGGAATGCAATATTCGACTTTACGAATTGTAGTCCTATCTGGTTCTCTTCGACAAAAATTGGACCAATCATGTTGTCCCTCAAATAATGAACATAATCGAGTAAAGAAATCAATCTCCGGCTCAATCCAATCATTCATACATTCCATTCTGTATCTGTATGTTCTTCCGTTTGATGTCCTTGCGCTCCAGTTTTCATCAACTCTCTTCACATCAAAAAGAGAAATTGATGAGGGAATTTGATGACCAACAGCCCTCATAAATCCGCCCGGCCCCATCGCATTCCATCTTTCCTCATCAATATCGATTGAGCCACCATTCAAACGCACATGAACTCCAGAATCTGTTCTACTTGAGAGTGCCATTGGAATTCTCTCATTTGTCCACTTCAGCTTTTTTTTGAATATGTGACAAAATCTACCTTGTACTGTTTCTACGTCTGGTTGAATTTGACTTCCTCTGAAAGTATCTCCGAAGTAGCCATATCTGAAGGCGATTCGCGCCTTCCCCAAACAATCCACCTCACTCTGAACTTAGAGTAGATGCTGCGTCTTCTGCAGAGAAACCAAGTCCACCTACGGCCCAGATTAATGCCTGCTTCAACCATGGTTGAATCATTGGGTTGTCTCTTCCTTGGCCAACTCTTTCAATAGCTTCTACGATCAATCTGCTCGCATCAAATAATGTGTCTTCCACAGGGATTTCAGATAGTTCAGCCATTTTTTCAAGTCGCTGGTACTCTTTAATTGCCATTGGGATTCTGCCACAATCAAGACAGAAATTAGCAAATGATGCAACATACTCGAGATTTTCTTCATCTAGTTGCATTGCCTTCTTGTAAACCTGCATGATTTTCCCAGCTGGAATGTCTTCTTCCATATCCATTGACAACCTCATGAATGCTGATTCAGCCCATCCATAATGTGCGATTGCATTGTCTGGGTTTTCTTTTATTGCTTTGTCAAATAAGTCCAGTGCTGCATTAAAATCTCCATTTGAAAGCGCTATGCCTGCCTCTTGAATTAGGTCGCTCATGACCCTGCCTCACAAAACAGGTTTTTGAAACCTATGTGCAGATTCAGTTTGAAGCAATTTGGTCTTTCAACTCACTAAGAATGCCAGATTGACTATGTCTCTGGTGCATTTCGTTTAGCAGTTGTTCGGTTTCTCTCCACTTGTTTATGCAGTATAGAGAGAATTTTGGGTCAGGCATATCAACTCTTCGAGTCCTCTGATATGTAACAAATGCAAAGAGTTTTTTGAACCAGCCAACTGCTCCAGTAGCCTCTGAAGCAGAACCTGAATCACTACCAGTGCTTCCAACTGAAACAGACATGGCATCCTCGCCGATGCCTAATTGGCTACCAGTGTCACAAATAATTGTGTTAAATCCTAGGAAAGCCCCAAGGAATGTTCTTTGAGTCCTAATTTCGTTGATATTATCGAAAAGGATTCTTCTTCCGTCTCCTGGAATGAATAAGTGTTGAGTAAAAATGACTCTGTGGTTTGTAATTGCATAATGGAAACTCCTCTGATAGAATAATGTAATTCCTATAAACAAAAAAGACCAGAATATTCCAAATAACCAATAGTTGAAGTTGTCGATTGGAATGAAACCTTCATCTATTAAACCAAAGAATACCAAGATTTCATCGAATGCAATTATCATGGGGGTGAAAGTTACCAATAGTAGATACATAGTTGTCCACTTGCCACTTGTTGCACCATTAAACATGCGGTTTATCCAAGTAATTACCAGCATTACCATGACGAATCCAATATTTCCTATTTCAACACTTAATTCGATAAGTGATTGCATAATTCCAGCGATTGCTGATTCATCATTGTCCCAATTCTTTTGAAACATGAAATGAGCGAAGAAAATCAAACCTGCTACTGCATACATTGGAAGGAAAGCAAACGGAGACGGTTTCATGTGTTTAAGGATCTCTTCATCACTGGTTAGCCTGAATCTTTCCCGCAGTTTTGCATTGACTTCAGCTTGGCTTTGAGCTGGATTTGATGATGGGCTATTTGCTTCTGATGGGGCGGTATTTTCGTCCTCCAAACTAATCTCTCCAGAGATGCTTGGTGTTACGTCAGTGATGAATGTATCGGAAAATCAGAGCAAAATCCCCCAAGAATGTTCGGCATTGCCTCTAATCGTGCCCCAATCCTCTCTTGTCCTGATTCCTTGCTCATCATCGACTTCCAATTTATTTACAATAATAGGATACTCGTTGTAAGTTAGATGAGATTTTAGCCCACCCATTGTTGGTTGGTCAAAAGTCCAGTGTGCACGTGTTACAGCTTCTGCTTCAATTCTAATTTCTGTAATTCCGTTCCACATGTGGACGTGAAATATTGGTAATCCATTTTCGTTACATGTTTTGCTTATTCTTACCTGATTGAATTTTTCACTCCTCTTCCTTGAAACATCATGAAATAAACCTCCTTGTGACAGGGATATGTGTGATATGTCACGTTTTTTCCATGGCCTGGAGTCCTTTGCAGTAATAGTTGGAGAAACGTGAGGAACAAACCAATCTATGTATGAACCATCATCAAAATGAAGCATACCCCAATACCAAGGTGGAGATGGAGCTTGGACACATACCTTCTGAAAATATGCTGTACCATTCACACTTTTACCCGCAATCTCTCCGTGACACTTCGTTCCGTGTAGACGTGAGATTCCATAACCCATTCCCATTCCGTACTCGGCTTGCGCTACTTTGAGGCTAGACATCGCTTTGTTCCAGGGTGTCATATTGAGGTCAAAATCGCCGATTTCGGATTCCAATCTAACCCAGAATCTATCTTCATTTGGAGTGAGGCCCATTGAAAATTCCCTTTCGGTGTCAGTGGCAACAATTCCTCCTTTATTATGTGGCCATTTTGGATGATTTTCAGCGAGGACAATTATCCTGGATTCTTCCAAGACCAAAGGTTCTAACATCTCTTGTCCATCATACCACCAAGCAGCTACCATACCATCAATTGCAATCGCACCATTGTCATCAAAACCAGGCCTTCCTTTGGGCATCCAAGGGTATCCATTTACTTCGACAAGGGGGTTATCTTTTGTTGACCAAAGAACCATCAATTGTTTTCCAGCAGGATTTCCATTTTCGTCATCTAGCATGACTAACCACCACCACCAATCCCATGTTAAATGGTGGATTGGAGGTAGGTTTTGCAACTTCCAAAGGCTTGACAAATCACCTTCAAAGCGCTCAATATCGATCACTAATCAACCTCCTTGCCCTTGAATATAGTTTGGCCAATATACCATGCCATTATGCCTTGGAAAATTAGTACCAAGGTTGAGGTTAACATCGAAGCCCAATTAGATAACCCTAAACCTGGATTTGCAGAGAAACCACTCAGTGGTTCCGCTCCCGGTAAGGGCTCATATACAATTTCTCCAGTAAAGAAAATCGGTTCATCATATACGTGTCCACCACCCCAAAGGCCTTTTTCTATCAGAAGGAAGTTATCTGGCCAAAATATCAGTGTTCCAGCATCAACTATCGTTAATCCCCATCCTATTATCGAGAAATAACGGATTGCGGATTCCCCACCGCTAAAGATAGAAATAAATGCCATACCTAATTCCCAAGCAGCAAAAATTAGGGCTAGTATCACTCCATTTTTCCATAGAATTCCAAAGCCACAAAATATGACGCCATAAACTAGTGATACGAGCATTGCTGAGAATGCAATTGACATCCATACACCAAGGTCTGACCACCTGAAGACTCCTTCTGAAGGACCAAAAATACCAGTGACTATACTTAGAAACAAGCACAATCCAATAATGTAAGGCCACGTTATTCCTATATATCCTATCATTCGATAAAGTAAAATCTCTCCTCTTGAAATTGGCTTTGCCAACATGTAGTGTATCGTCCCGTCAGTCATTTCATCACGAATTAATCCTGTTGCCAAGAATAAGGGTAGAAATATTCCAAGAAGATATACGATTCCAAATTTACCTATCCCAAGGATGAATGCACGATGGCTTGCTTCCTTACCATATTTATCCTCATCAGGGTCTTCATCAACTCCATTGTCAGCATCAATCAAGAATGTACTATTTGCAGGATCTAATAGAATCCTGATGTCGCATCCAAAACCGTTACCATTGGTGTCTTTTTGTGATGAAGTGTCTTTAACCTCACAATCACCATCGTCGTCCAAGCCTAAAGAATTCTCGCCTATGGTTATTCCATCCCAGTCAAAATCATCCTCATTTATCCATTTCTCAGGAGGGTCTGGTTCAACCCCAATGGGAAATGAATCCGCAGACATTGGATTAGTTCCGTAGAGGATTTCTTGCCCGTTTGGATATCCGTCACCATCATCATCAAACGAATCCCTGTCGTTGTCAATCGCTTCAAATTCTGAGTTCATTCCGTCTATGTAGAACAAAAGCATCAGCATTATCGTTAGAGTCGCTGAGGCTAAAATTACCCAAGTAGAAATCCTCTGTCGATACTGTCGCATAGTGAATTCTGCGATTGCAGTTGATTTTCTGTCCAATCTAGACCAGATAGTATCCATCTTAGAGGTCATAAGTAACCTCCTGTTAGATAGGTAAGTATTGACTTTAAGTCATCATCGGGATTATCGATTCCTGTAACATTAAATCCACTATTTACAATCAAGTTAGGTAATTGTTTGTGAACATCACCAAGATTATTTGTCTCCAATATCAGTTCTTTATTTTCTACAAAACTCATCCCCGTGATTTGTTCGATTTCAATGACGTGTTTTGCAACATCCCTTGGATTTTCACACTTCAATACAATTTTGTGAGGGTGTTGGTCAAGCATTTCTCTAATGGCGTGTGAATTTCCTAAGGCTAATATTCTACCTCTGTGCAAGATCACAATTTGTTCTGTTATACGTTCTATTTCACCAAGAATATGACTGGAGACCAGTACAGTTCGACCCATGGCGCCCAGTTCCTTGATTACATTCATGATGGTAGTTCGAGCAAGAGGGTCGCACCCTTGCAGTGGCTCATCTAGGATTATCAGTTCAGGGTCATTGACCAAAGCATGAGCAATTTTTACCCTTTGGCGCATACCTTTGGAATATTGACCAATCTGCTTGTGCATTACGTCGTCTAATGATACAAATTTTAGTACCCTTTTTGCTTCTATTTCAGCTTCTTCTCGGGTTAATCCGTGAAGTCGTGCAAAGGTGGTTACAAAATCAAACGCAGTCATCCAATCATGCAATTTTTCATGCTCAGGCACGAAGCCAACCCTCGAGTATGGAGCAGTGTTTTTCCAAGGGTCTTCTCCGAACAATCTAATGGCTCCTGAACTCGGTCTTATTTTACCCATCATTAGTTTGAAGAGAGTGGATTTACCTGCCCCATTCATCCCCAATATTCCGGTTACTCCTCCTGATAATCCGAGGGATATACTCGTTACGGCGTTAATTCTGCCGTATGATTTTGAAACTCTATCAAACATTACAACAGGAGTGGTCTGAACAGGACTCCACTCTTGTGTAACCGCTTTTCCTTCCTGGGTCAAGTCAGGAATCATTCACGTGTCACCTCCATCGAGCTTACCCTATTTGCTAGTAGATAGAGAGCAACACCGTTGATTAAAACAACTGAAATTAAACTCCACGCCCAAGGGTGAGAATAAGTTGGATCTATCCCCAGTAGTTCTTGACTCACATGGCATATAGAATCGAATGGTGAGATAACGTAAAGTATTGAGTTATCGAACAGATTATCGATTATTGCAGCTACTGATTTCGTGCCCATCAATATTGCAATTAATCCGATGGCTGGGAAAAATTTACCTCTTGATATGCTAGAAAGTGAGAGACCGATTGATGTGTAAGTGAATGATAAAATAATTCCAGCCATGAATGCACCTAAGAACATTGGAAATGTATCAATAATCCAGGCCCAACCTCTTCCTTTGACCAGTACATCAGACATGTAGTAAAGGACCAAAGTTCCGTTGATAACCAATAGTAGAATAATTGCTACAGATAAGAATTTCATTGATGCGTAATCGAATCTATTGACTGGTCTTGAAAAATACAACGCACTCGTTCCATGTGTCCTATCTTCAGAAATCATCCCCCCAACAAGAAGTGCTGCAAGAATTGGATAATACAGAATATTTCGCGGAAAGAAACCTAATACATGGCCGTACAAGTTATTTCTATTAACACCCCAGAGGTCATAAAATTCCGTGTCTCCAAGAATGCCAAATAAAATTACCATTGCAATATCTGTCATTGAAGCAATTAGGACGAAAAATATGAACAGTTTAGTGGCAATATTCCAAGGCCTGTGGCCTTTTTTGAAAATGCCGAGTACGTGGTGTCTTAGTATCGTCCAATTTCTCATCCATCTTGGGCTTAATTCTCCTTCCCACGGCTGATATACCTGTTCAAAAATCTGTCCTTTAGATTGAGTAGCAATCTGTGCGTCGCCGCCGTCATCTGAATTTGCAGACCACGCTGTTTGCATCTTTGTTTGACCTGTAACTGGGGTTTGAGCGTCAAAAGAGGCTTCTTTTGATTGAACGGGTTCAAACGGTTCATCAGTCAGATGGAGCCCTCCAATAATTCGTCACTACTTTTTACATCGTGTCCTAGCCTTTCCATTATCACCAAGAATAAATCTTCAAGACTTGCTTCATAATCATGCATTTTTCTTACTTGGCTACCGACTTTTGCTGCAGATTTCAGAATTTGTGTGTAGGTTTCATCGCCAGTATGGCCAATGCGCATTATCCTGCCTTCCCTACGTACTTTCATTCCACAATCCTTGAGATCTTCCTCCATCTTTGACGCCGAACCCCAAACGTGAATTTCCACTTCTTTGTCTATCGCCTTCAAATCTTCAATCCTACCTTGAGCTGCCAATTTTCCTTTGTGTAGAAGCACGATATTATCACAAATTCTCTCAACATCTTCCATCAGGTGCGAGGCCATGAGAACGGACCTTTGACCTGATTCAACTGTTACATTCAGAGTGTTCAACATAAATTCTCTCGATTTTGAATCTAATCCATTACTTGGTTCATCCGCAATAATTAGTTCTGGGTCGTGAATTAGTGCACAAGCTAGTTTTGTAGCTTGTTTCATTCCGGTTGAAAATGTAGAAACTTCCCTGTACCTTTGTTCACCCAATCCCACATATTCCAGTGCCTGATGCGCCCTTTGCAAAGCAACATTGGGATTCATTCCTATTAATTCACCACAGTATTTTACTTGGTAAATCGCTTCCATGTTGGGATTTAGAGCATCATATTCGGGCATGTATCCTATCCGCTGTCGTATTTCTTCACCTTGTGTTCTGATATCTAAACCTAGAACCCTGCCATCACCCGATGTAACTTGGATTAAGCCCAAAATTGTCTTCAAAAATGTAGACTTTCCAGCACCGTTAGGGCCTAGTAGTCCGGTAGCACCCTGTTGTATCCTAATGTCAAGCGCATCAAGAGCGACATGAGTGCCATACATTTTTGTTAGTCCAGAAGATTCGATAATCAAATCTCTGTCCATGTTTTTGACACATTTGAAGAGGCACTTGAACATAACCCATCAAGGGCATCCTTCCCTCGTTTTTACAGCAATTCCCTTCTTGAATGAAGAAATTTCGGAAAGGGTGGTTGAAGACCTTCCGAAACCAATCAAATCACCTTCTTTATCCACTATCAAAATATTCTCGTTTGGGCGTAACCAAGGGTCTGCTCCAAGTACAAATCCATTCATTACATTACGGCCTTGTTTAATGAATGGAACAGCATCATCATTGACAACTATCCATGCAGGTCCTTGACCGGGACTAAAGTTGAAACCTTCATCAGAAAAACCTGATGGAATAACTAAATTTCTTTTTGAATGAAGCAATTTAGCACCATCAGCAGTTAATGAAATTCCCCCTTCAGCCAACCTTGGTGAAAAAAGATGGCGCCCCTCTTTGTCGATCATGTTACGAATTCTTTCGGTTCTGCTCATCGTAAATGTTGCATCATAACAGATTGACTGGGCATCTGAATTATCCAAATTGCATAATACTGTAAGCTTGTCCACCATTTGACCAATCAATCGTTTATTCTGATTTTTATCGACCTCATCGATTCCCAATTTTTTGAACATATTTTCATGAAGATTTTCGGTATTTGAGATATCGAATGTAATGATTTTTCTGTCCTCTATTCCCAACCTTTTGAGCTCTCTCTGAATCCATTGTAAGTCAGGCCGTCTATTCCATAACCAATCTGGACCTTCGACGTGCGCCCACGGGTTCAAATCCTCAAGTCCCCAAGGAAGCAAGCCCACAGGTGTGAGGACAAAAATTTCGTAATCGGTGTTAGCTAGTCTATCAGTCAGATGCCCAATCCTGTCTCTCCATGGAGCGCTAGCGCCATGGAAAATAATCACGTCTCCGGGTTTATTGGATACCCATCGCGCAAATAATCTTCTTCTTGCTAACTCGATTTGAGGTCGATGGTATGTATCTGGTCCCCCCCAGGATTCGGAGCCCGTTCTCGGACTAGTTTGTGAATAAACCAACCAGTCCCAACTGCTTTCCCAATCGCCCCTCTGGTCGCCAATTTCTCTAGATGCTGAAACATCATCAAGAATTAACGGTTCCATGGATGATCTTGCGGGATTTGTTATCAACCACAAAAAAGCCTCTCTGAGTGAAGGATGCTGATGGCTTCTCATTTCTGCTAATTGCCAAATTTTACCATCACGAATCGCTTGCCGACATCTAGATAATTCTTGGAGAGTCACCTCAAGGTTGAATCTTGCTAGGATTTCAGTCCTTTCTTCCTTGTTCAGGCCTCTTACTTCTTGAGGAGATATTCCCACAACCGATGGCATAAGAATCGGCCATTCTTCCAATTCGGCAATTTTTTCGGTACCCCAAGGAGTTAGAAGCCGACCGTCTCTAGCAAATAATGCATAAGCAGCTGAATCGAACAAATCCGCTCCCATCGCTATAAGCATCGGGAAGAGCATAGGGTGACCACAACCAAACATGTGGACGGGCCTATTTGGTGTGAGGTTGGATTTCACAGCAAGCATGATTTTAACCAGATCTTTATAATCGTGGTTTTCCATAATTGGGACGATTCCTCCAATAGGGTGGACAGCAAAGTCGAAATTGCTCATTTCTTTTGCACTTTTTTCTCTTAAATCGGGAAATAATCCGCCTTGGATAGGACCATTCATCATTGTGCCATTAGCCGAATCTATCGATTCTTGTGCTCGCATGAGAGTCTCATCTACTGCGTTTTTAACCTCGGAATATTTCATGTCGGGTCTTGAAAAGACATCTAACATTGTAGCGATATCTACGCCAATTTTATTCTGAAAATCTGCAATTTCCCTAACTCCTACCTCAACATCACCATAGACATAGGATTGGAATGTTCCTGAATCAGTCATAATAACTCCGGGGTATTCTAGAAGTTCATGCACTCCGCGTTCGAGTGCTTTGTTTCTCAATTCCTCATGTTTCCAAATTACGTATGAGTTGGTTATCAGAGCTTCAATCCCATATTTTTCCCACATTTCTTTAGGTTCAATCGTCCTAATATTGGGGTTGATTACCGGCAATAAGCACGGTGTATTGAGTATTCCGTGGTTTGTATGAAGCCTTCCTAGTCGTGATTGCCCATCACGGGTTGTAACCTCGAATTTACCCAAATCTTGCTCGCGACACGGGTTTGGATTAGGACGATTTTTGTTATTCCATTTCACTTTATTAGCCCCCGAGTCAAACAAATTCAACGTTGCCGTGTGCGAGAATAAATTCCCTGCCAAGTTCATCGAACGTGTCGAGTAATTTTGAACTGTATTTGATTGAATTTATCTCATCGTCATTTTCCAAGTCTGACTTAATCCCTTCAAGTGTTCCAGGAGCTGCGCCACAAGATAAGCATGCTCCAGTGAGGTCCAAGACAAAATCGAAACCATTCTCCGATATGTCTTGAGATTCGATATCGATTCCACCGCCATGTCCATCCAAAGCTGCTCTAACGGCACCGAGTCTTGATAGTAATGCTCCTATCATATCCTCAACTTCATGCAATGATGTTGACTTGAGTTTCGATTCGTATCCTACATCTACAGTTTCTGCGATACGTTTCAGTGACTCTTTTTCCATTGCAACAGCCGCTTCCTTGCGATACTGCTCCAATAGGTCATCATCCATGCCTTATCCTCAAAGTAATTATTCAATAAACCTCGTATTTTAGATGGATGCCAAATTTCCCGTGTTACATTGGTTAGTACAGTGTTTCATAAAGGTGAGATGTTAGGGGGTAAACATGGGAGATATGGTTCTTGATATCGCTGACCTTCACGTCAGTGTCGAAGAGACTGAAATCATCAAGGGATTATCTCTACAGATTAAGATCGGAGAAGTACATGCAATTATGGGTAGAAATGGTGCAGGTAAGTCAACTTTGGCTAATGCAATAATGGGTCACCCTGCATATGAGATCACAAAAGGAACAGTTCATTTCAATGGTAAATCAATCGAGGATTTAGAAGTTCACGAAAGAGCTCAGGCTGGGATGTTTTTGTCGTTTCAATACCCCTCCTCAATCCCGGGCGTCCAAGTCGGAACATTCCTTAGAAAGTCAGTTTCAGCAGTCAGAGGTGAAAAGGCTCCATCTGCTAGGGAATTCAGAAAAGAATTACAAGGACACATGGAATCATTAAACATGGATAAATCATTCCTCGGTCGCTCAGTAAATGACGGGTTTAGTGGCGGGGAAAAGAAAAGACTTGAGATACTTCAAATGTTGTTGTTGAATCCTTGCCTGGCTTTACTCGACGAAACAGACTCGGGTCTCGATATCGACGCACTTAAGGTAGTCGCAGATGGCATAAATTCTATCTCTCCAAATGCGGGATGTCTCCTTATCACACACTATCAAAGGCTACTAGACCACGTCAAACCTGACTTTGTGCACGTTATGATTGATGGAAAAATAGTCAAAACCGGTGGAGCCGAACTTGCGACCGAACTTGAGTCGAAAGGGTATGACTGGGTTGAAGCTTGAGGTGATTACATGGTTGACGATTCCGCAAGAGAAGCAGTTGGAGATTACAAATATGGATTCCACGACCCTGAAAACGCAACAATAAGATTTGATAAAGGCCTTTCAGAGCAGGTAGTTATAGACATTTCAGAATTAAAAAACGAGCCTAAATGGATGACTGAAATTAGAGTAAAGGCTTATCGCCGTTTCATGGAAATGCCAATGCCAAAATGGGGAAATTGCGACATGCTAAACCAAATTGATTTTGACGCAGTAACTTATTTCCTAAGGTCATCAGAGGGAACAGAAAAGAGCTGGGATGAGGTACCTCAAGACATTAAGAATACGTTCGATAGACTAGGTATTCCTGAAGCTGAACAAAAATGGCTTGGTGGAGTTACCGCACAATATGAATCTGAAGCAGTTTATCACTCGATTAGGGAAGATCTCGAAGAGCAAGGAGTTATCTTTCTAGACATGGATTCTGGACTAAAAGAATACCCTGATATTGTCAAGAAATATTTCGCAACTGTAGTTCCAGCGAGCGACAATAAATTTTCAGCACTAAACACGGCAGTTTGGTCAGGTGGCTCTTTCATTTATGTTCCAAAGGGCATTCATGTTGAAATGCCAGTTCAAGCATATTTTAGAATAAATGCCAAAAACATGGGGCAATTCGAAAGAACACTCATAATTGCGGATGAGGGCTCCTCAATTCACTATGTTGAAGGATGTACTGCACCCACTTACTCTACTGAATCTCTACATTCTGCTGTTGTGGAATTAATCGCTATGGATGGGGCAAAAATCCGTTACTCGACCGTACAAAATTGGTCAGCAAACGTCTACAATTTAGTCACAAAAAGGGGAGTTGCACACGCCAACGCTACAATAGAATGGGTTGACGGCAATATTGGTTCAAAATTGACTATGAAATATCCAGCCGTGTTATTGAAAGGTGAAGGGGCTCATGCCGAGGTTATTTCAGTTGCATATGCCGGAAAAGGTCAGCACCAAGATGCAGGTGCTAAAGTTCACCATTTGGCGCCAAATACTACCTCGAATATTCTTTCTAAATCCATCTCCAAAAACGGTGGCAGATCATCTTACAGAGGTATGTTACAGGTGACACCTAAAGCTCATGGTTGTAGGTCAAAGGTTGTTTGTGATGCGTTGATGCTGGATTCGGATAGTCAATCCGATACATATCCAACAATGGAAGTGGGTAACTCAAGCGCTGATTTAGAACATGAAGCTAGTGTTTCGAAAGTAAGCAATGACCAACTGTTCTACTTGATGTCAAGAGGGCACAGCGAGGAAGAAGCCATGGGATTAATCGTCAATGGATTCTTTGAACCTTTCACCAGAGAGTTGCCAATGGAATACGCTGTCGAGTTAAATCGTCTTTTAGAGTTGGAAATGGAGGGCGCAATTGGATGATTCAATATCATGAAATTGCTATACCACCACGTTCTGAGCATCTTTGGCGATACACGCCCTGGCACAGAATTCATCCTACTAAGGTTGAAGAAGTTCCCATTGCTGATGCTATTAAATTTTCAAATGGAGAAGATATTGAGCTTGAAAATAGTGAAGAAATTGCTAGAAATTTCATCCACCAAACTTCAAATGTTTGTAAATTAATCAAACTTTCAGATGAAAAATTAGAACTTGATCTAAGGTGCTCTGGTCATGTTTGTGCAGGTGAGATGAAAATCGAATCCTCTGGCCACTCCACTCTAATCATAAGAATTTCTGGTGACGCTGGATGGACAGGTTTGAGAATATCAGGAAATGTTAATGGCAATCTTTCCTTTGCAATAATAAACGACTTGTCGAGTGACTGTCACCTGTTAAAAGTTGAAGATTGGAATGTTGAAAGAGATTCGGAACTCGAATATGCGGGTATGTCCTCAGGTGGATTCCTTAACAAATCAGACGTTAGAATCAACCTAAATAGACAAGGTGCTTTTGTTAGAGCAGGAATCGCATCTTATGGTCACGGAAGCAGACATGACGACAATCATGTCGAGATATGTCACGATGTTGGTAATACAAACTCATCACTTGTTATCCACTCAGCATGTGATGATTCCTCTCATTCTGTTGGTACTGGACTACTTACAATCGAAGAGAATGCAAACGGAAGTGACGCAGGACAAGTTTTCAGAAATTTATTATTGTCAGAAAAATCAAGAGCCGAATCGATTCCAGAATTAGAAGTTCTGGCTGATGATGTTAAAGCAGCACATGGTGCAGCAAGCGCTCCTATTGATTCATCACAAATTCACTATTTACAATCCAGAGGATTATCTGAATCGGAAGCATCTTCACTTATTGTCGAAGGTTTCCTAATGGACGCATTCAAACATATCAAAAATGAGGATGTCATATCTGTTTTAAGAACACGATTACTTCTCCACTTGGAGTGCCTGATAAAGAGGTGATCATTTGAAAAATGACTTTCCGATTTTATCAAGGCAAGTAAATGGAAGACAATTAGTCTATCTTGATAATGCCGCTACAACTCAAAAACCGCAGTGTGTTATCGATGCGATGAATCATTACTATTCCTCGTCAAATGCAAATGTACATAGGGCTGTTCACACACTTGCTGGTGAAGCGACGGAAGGTTATGAAAAGTGTAGAACACTGTTGAAAAAAAGGTACAATGCTTCGCGTGTTGTGATAACAAGTGGCACTACCGAATCAATCAATTTAGTAGCCCATTCCTGGGGTGAAGCAAATCTTACTGATGGCGACGTAGTTGTTTTGACAGAAATGGAGCACCATAGCGATATTGTGCCTTGGCAATTACTTGCTGAACGTAAAGCGATTGAGTTACGATTTGTTCCTGTTACTGATGGAAAATTGGACATGGATATTTTTGCAGCATCCCTCGACGGCGCAAAACTTGTTTGTGTTGTTCATACCTCAAATGTTTTAGGAATCAGAAACCCCGTTGAAGATATCATTTCATTATCAAAATCAGCTGGCGCTAAAGTCCTCATAGATGCTGCACAAGCAGTCCCTCACGAGGAGATTGATTTCGATAATTCAGGTGCAGACTTTATGGCGTTTAGCGCACACAAAATGTGTGGTCCGACAGGTATCGGTGCATTGTTGGTCAGTGAAGATGCATTTGCTAACATGATACCATTCATGGGAGGTGGCGATATGATTGAGACCGTCTCACTAAAGGGTTCTACTTACCAAATTAATGAGCATAAATTCGAAGCAGGGACACCAAGAATTGCTGAAGGTGTTGGATGGGCGGCTGCGCTAAAATGGATGGAAAATATAGACTTGGAAATGCATCACTCAAGACTCATACAAATAGCTAGGTATGTTAAATCCAAATTAACTGAAAAAGGAATGAAGGTTTACTCTAACCTCGGTGATAGAGATGCCGCAGTTGTATCGTTCACTCACCCATCTATCCATCCTGAAGATTTTGCGAGGCTGCTTGACGCTCAGGGCATTGCTGTTAGAACAGGACATCACTGTGCGCAACCTCTTATGGAGAGATTAGGAGTATCTGGTACCATAAGAGCCTCATTTTACATTTACAATGACAAAAGTGATGCAGAGATTTTCCTTGCTGGAATCGATCGGGTGTTGGAGGCAATGGCATGAAATGGCCTCAATCGATACAGGAAATAATCGATGAATTTAATGAGATAGAGGACCAGTTCGAGAAATTGGAAATTCTGATGGATTTTTCTTCTGAAGTCGATGAATTACCAACGGATGAATGGAATGAAGACACTTTGGTAAAAGGTTGTCAATCTATCGCCCATGTCAAAGTTGACGTATCTGATGGTAAGGTTTGGCTAAAATCAGCAGCTGATGCAAAAATGGTTCAAGGGTTACAAGGCATTTTGACAATCGCCATCAACGGCCATGAAGTTCACAATGTATTACAACTCACACCAGAATTTGCTGAAGAAGCAGGAATTCTAAACAGTTTGACTCCATCACGTTCAAACGGATTTCGAACAATGTTCGATATGATTATTTCAAAAGTTAGGAGTTGTAATTAATGGCTGAAAAAGAAGAGGTAATGAATGCATTAGATGAAGTAGAGGACCCTGAATTGCAGATTTCCATCGTTGAATTGGGACTGGTCTACGATATCAGATTTGAACAAAAAGACGGCAAAGAACACGCAGAAATAGATTTGACACTTACCAGTCCAGGATGTCCTTCAGCTGCTGAAATTATGGCGGCGGCTCACAGAGCCGCACTAAATGCAGTAGAAAGTGTTCACATTAATCTTGTTTGGAGTCCGAGGTGGGATCCAAAAATCCACGCTTCAGATGATGCGAGAATGGACATGGGAATTTGGGATTGAATTTTCACCATGATTCGTAGGCCTTATGTTCTCAACTACGCACCGTCAACCATGCACAGGAAGGCCCCACTAACTTTCCTTCTTGGCATATTGGTTTTACAAATCATGCTCTCATCTACTGTGGCTAAAGAATCATCAGACTCTCAATTTTCTGAACAAGAAGCATGGCCAGATGGGAGTCGAGCATATGATAACATGGTTCAGATGGCAGATTTTGGTTATCGACAAATAGACACACAAGCAAATATCAATGCTAGAAATTGGATTGCATCCGAACTGGAGTCAATGGGTTATTATGTCGAAAGACAGCCTTTCCAGACTCAAGAATGTTCGAATTGTGAAAATATAGTCGTAACAATCAACGGAACATTGGAAGATGATTGGATAGTTGTCGGAGCACACCATGACGCAATTTGTTACTCCCCACCTCCTTTAATCGGGCAAACCTATCCAACATGTACTAGCTCAGGTGCGTACGATGACGGGACGGGTAGTGGTTCCCTCTTAGAATTAGCAAGAACGTTCTCCCAATGGGAAGGTAAACCTAAGCACACTTGGAAATTAGGTTGGTGGGATTATGAGGAATGGCAAGGTTCTTCATCATCCGAAGGAGGTGGAATGGGCAGTCTACATTTTGTAACCGAACACATACCTGACCATGTCAATGTGACCTATGTCAACTTAGACATGTTTGGTCTAAATTGGCCAGTTCCCACTCCATTAGCAAGCCAATTATCTGGGTGTGATGAGGAATATTGGACGCTGTATCTTTTCACATCTCCAGTTGATGACTGGTCGTATTATGAAGATAGAGGATTAGTGGTTTCTGAAAAAATGCGTGAGTATGCAGCATGGTTTCAAAATCACTTGAAGGCGATTAACACAAATTTGTCTCACCCCGAAGAATGGGTTAGCGTAATCGATGACACCAAAGGAAATTCAGATCATTATAATTTCATAATGCATAATCATACAGCAACTTGGATTAGAGGTCAACATCAATACATATTCGAGGAAGGGGATACGTGTGAGCAAACTCCAAAGCATGCCCAATCTGATAATGTAGCAGTCATCAATAACTTAGCAGGTGGTAGAAATAATCTTGAGTCTGGCCTACAAACAGGTTTGGATATTGTCGCCACTCTTGCTAATTGGGACTGGGCTATGGAAGAAAGTAACGAACCTACAAAATTAGCAGAGTCTATGTCAATAGGAGCAGGTTCAATCTCAACAATGATTTTCTTCCCTTGGTTTATGGCTATGTTCATTTTAATCGGTTACATAACTACCAAACGCGACAGATTCCAATTAGGTATGGTCTTCGAGGAATCTGATGATGAGGAATATGTGATATTACGAGGAGAGGATTCAGGGACAACTCTAAGTGATAATTACAGGGCAAGAGTTCTCACTTTGTGTGCACTTTATGTTGCACAAGGAATTCCTTGGGGATTCATCACAGTGACTTTCGTAACCTATCTTGCAGTAGAAGGAGTTGCCGCAAAAGAATTGGCTTTGTTACTAACTTTAGGAACGCTACCCTGGTCTATCAAATTCCTATGGGGGCCGGTGATCGATAGATATCAGTTCAGAGGATTGGGTAAGAGACGGCCTTGGATTCTAATCGCTCAATCTGGAATGATTGTAATGCTAACCTTGATGTTATTAATTCCAAACCCAAGCGGTAATGTACAATTCTTTGCATACATGTTCTTGGTATACAACATCTTTACTTCTCTTCAAGATGTTAGTACAGACGCGTTGGCTGTTGATATCCTGAAATCAAATGAAATTGAAAAAGTAAACAGCTATATGTTCACTTCCAAATCGGTTGGAGGTATAATTGGTGGAGCAGGCTTGGGAACTATCATCAATTTTGTTGGAATAAAAGGTGCGATACTTTTGCAAATACCAATTCTCGTTGGAATAATGCTAGTGCCATTATTCATGACAGAAAGACCCGGTGAAAAGAGATATCCATGGTCAGAGGGTCAGGTCATAGAAGAGGTTGAAACATCGGAAAAGAAGGATTTCAAAGAGATAATTTTTAACGTAAAAACCGCACTATCTCTTAGGTCAACCCAACTTGGTATTATTCTGAGTTTACTTGTTTCAATATCCTTCTTTTTGGTACCTATTTTGCCACAGTTATTTACTAGTGAATTAGGGTGGACCGAGGAAAAATTCAATGCGACCAAGGGTGGAATAATCCTGATAGTTACTATGTTGGGATATGTTGTCGGAGGGCAATTAGGTAAACGATTTGGTGGCAAATTGGTAATGATTTACGCAGCATTAACTACGGCCTTAATTACTGCGTCTTGGGGACTTTCTGCAGATTATTGGAGTAACGGTTTGTTCATGTTGGTGATTTGGTCAGTTAGAACTCTGTTATGGTCTATTGTAATGATCAACGCTTACTCTCTAATGATGAAGATAACCTGGACAGAGGTTGGGGGGACGCAATTCACTGGGTACATGGCAATGATGAATCTATCAGCAATTATTGGCTATCAGCTAACAGATCCTCTAGGTAGTAGATTTGATTATTCTACATTATTTTTAATCGCTGCAGTCTTTGAAACTCTGGTAATATTGGGAACTTTATTCATCGATCCGGATGAAACTAGGACCGTACTCGGTGAAGAACCGCCATTAGATGCAAATATTATTGACTAAATTATCTCTTAATAATAATTGAAAGTAAATCACCATCTTTCAACTGGTGATCTAGTCCTACTCTCTGCCAGTCAAACTTTGCGGAAGGACCCTTCACTCTTGCAAATCTAAATTTTCTGACGAAATCTCGGTGGAGATTATTACAAACATTTTCTACGGTTGAATCGTCTTTTACTATTAGTGGCTCTTCTAAATCTGCATCCTGACCTTGTGGCTTGAGGAAAATTCTCATGAATCCAAGATTGTCGTAAATGAAATCTTTTAGTTCCTCTAAACCTATTTCTTTGAAAGCGGAAATCCTCATGATTGGCCAATCTTGTGGTAGAGCTTTTTCAGCATTACTTATTTCCTCTTCTGATGCGATGTCAATTTTGTTCACAGCAATCACTGATTTTGAGTATACACGACTACCTGCGAGGGTGTCTACAATCATGTCAGCAGTTGTATCTGTACGTAAAGTGACGATTGCCGATGTATAACCAAAAGAGCGAATGATGTCTCCCATTTCATCCGGAGAAAGGTGAGTTTGCTCTACGGTTGTTCTAATATCAATGCCACCTTTGTCAACACGCTTCACAAAAACTGGTGGTTTTGTTTGATTGAGTCTAATTCCAGCGTTTTCTAATTCTCTGTGTAATACTTTGAAATGAGAATCTTGGAACGGGTCTACGATATACAATACCATATCACATGACCTTATAACACCAAGAATTTCTTTACCTCTACCTTTTCCTTCAGCGGCTCCCTTAATCAGTCCAGGTAAATCCAGAATCTGAATTTTGGCACCTCTGTGTTCCATTAGTCCAGGAATGCAAGTCAATGTTGTGAATGCGAAATTTCCTGCCTCAGATTTTGCATCAGTTACTTTCGTAATCAGTGTTGATTTACCGACGGATGGGAATCCAACAAGCGCTACGGAAGCATCACCAGATTTTTTCACTTCAAATCCTTTGGCAGGCCCTGCAGCTTTTGCAGATGCTGCTGCTTTTTCTTCCTTCAATTTCAATTGAGCTATTTTTGCCTTGAGTTTCCCAATGTGAGCATTCGTTGCCTTATTTTTTTGAGTTTTATTTATTTCATCATATAGGGCTTGAATTTGCTCTTTGATTGTAGCCACATCAAGCCCTCCTATTACTAACGGGAAACTGCATATTCTTCAATACTATTGAATAAATCTACACATAATCGCATTCTTGGTTTTTGAAAAACAATCCGAATATATGATGAGTCATGTATGTCTCGCAGGATTTATGGGAATCGAAATGTGCCTCCACTTGGTTGATGGCGATTCCCTTAATCGATTCTTAGAGATGGATTGGGCTGAGTTGACGGAAGGAATGGACAATCAAAAATTCCGAGGTAGCCGACCTAAAAAAGATCCAAAACTACACAGAATTTTTGACATTGATTGTGAATCTGAATTTTTAGACATCGCTGACAATATTTCTGGCGAGGGTCCAACACGTGAGGTACTTTCTAGTAGCAAATCTTACGATGCTCTTCTGAAATTAGTTGAATGGAATAGCATAGGTTATTGGGAAGCTTGGGAAGGAAGATGTTTCATCTACTTGGAAAATGCGATAGGAATGCCAATTGAGCATGTCGAAGATATGTATGAGCTTGAAATATGGGAACAAATAAGTGCTGGTCTAGCAAATTTTAGCGAATCGGAGTACTCCGAAAAGGTCTGCGCAGACTGGATGGAACGAAGGAAATTATTAGGAGAGACATTGGATGAAAAAAAGGACCCCAAAATTATACCCACCTTCGAGGCGCATGACCGAAATTCCAGACTTCTTCATTATGCTGTAAATAAGCAAGGATACGCCAGAGTTTTGGGAAGAGATCACATGCCTGCAGAGAATTGGGGCCATGGAGAATGGAATCTTTTCAATATCCTAAATTCGTGATATTGAAAAATATGTTTGTTTTCGAACGGTCATGGGCGATGAAGAGACCAAATCTGAAACACCTCTGGATGAGGAAGTTAAAGTTGATGAATTATCTGAAGAGCCAGAAGATGTAGACCCGTTGACAGAAGCGCTAAAGCGGGCAGAACACGCTGAGAAAGAAATTTCATATCGGGATGCTGAAATTCAGAATGTAAGAAAGCGTTTGATGGCTGAAAAAGCTGCAGCCATACAGTATGGTGGTCTTGGGCTTGCAAGGAAGATGTTGAATGTACTTTCAGATATTGACAGAGCTCTATCAGCATCTGAAGATGAAGGTTTGAGATTAATCAGAACGAAGATGTGGAATGAACTAAATGCTGATGGAGTGAAGGTTATTGAAACGAAGGGAGAACGATTCGACCCAACAAAAATGGAAGCCATTACCGCTCTGCCTCCATCTGAGGAATTTCCCGCAAATATGGTAATCGATGAATTAGAGGCAGGCTACATGTACAAAGACAGAGTAATTATCCCAGCGAGGGTTGTTGTTGCTTCAGACCAGTAATTATCTATGTTGGTTCAAATTTACAACTCCAACTTCTAATCTGTCGTGTGTAGGATGAACTTCTACCATTAAAACTGGAATTTCCAATAAATCGGCAATATCTTCAGCGGCAGATAAGGGGAATTCGATATGCTGTGTCGACGCGTTGTATCTTATCCAGCCATCATTTAATCCGAGGAAGTTTTTGATTTCATTTACATCTTCAGAAGCATCTTCCAAAGAACAGGGTATGGCGCCAAATAGAATTGTATCATCCTCTGATAGTACTTCATAAGGTCGTAAATTGGCTTCCCCTCTTCTTCTGAATCGATTTCTAAGTTGTCCAGCATCTTTGTAGGAAGCCGTGCAAAATTTGAGATGATAGTCGAGTTCAGATGACGCTTCTTTTAGTCGTAGAGCCAAATTTGCAGAACCTTCTGCTGCTGCCGTAATACCTCCAGCTAAATTGAATCCTCGTACGTCCATATTTTCTTGATTTCCAACCGTGATTTCGAGTTCATTGATATTTAGAAATTGAATATTTGTTCCGTTGATTGATTTAACCAAATCAAATAACTGCGATTCTTTATCAGGTTCCGCTGGCAACTCAATGCCTACGCAAATCCCACCCTCTGATGCAGTATCTATCGCTTCTATGTAGCGATCTAATTTCAAATCTAGAAGATGAAATCTTAATTCATCTAATCCTGCCTTTGCTAATTCTGTTGCCTGTTCCGGCTTTATCGGAATCGAGGTATAACAGTGTATGTGATGGGTTGGCCCAAATTCAGATTTTAATCTTTCAATGGCCTCAACTGTTTTATCAAAATCAAGCATTGGGTCCCCGCCAGTAATCCCCGTGCCAGTAGCATTCATCGCCCTTGCTTCTTCGATAACTTCATCGAAATTATTGCATCTTCTTTCGTTGGCAAACATGTCCGGGGTTTCTCTTCTGTTGTCTGAAAGGGGGCAATAATCACATCCCCAGTGGCACTTTCCAGTGACAAAGAGAACCAGTTTACTTCCCATTTGGCATTGAATGCACCCTTCGGCTTCTCCCACCTCGGGGGTGAATACCTCAGTTGCCATTTGCAGGTGCATGTCTCTCTGTCTAACAACTATCGTATGAAATCACTGATTAAAACTCGTCAAATCTTGATTTTGCAGATAGAATCAGCCAGTTGTGGAATAACAGATTTTGAGTTAGTTCAGGATGAAACGTCAACGCAACTATTTCTCCCTCTTTGATTCCTACAACTTCGTCATTTAACCAAGCGATTGCAAAATTTGCATCATGTGCGAATCTTGGGGCCCTAATGAAAACGCCATGAAAATCATCAACATTTTCAAAATCAATTCTTAGCTTTGATTCAAAACTATTTATTTGTCTGCCAAAAGCGTTTCTTTCGATATCAACAGAGATTAGATTTTTTTGGGATAGGAGAATTGCTCCTGCACATGTTCCGAGTACTGGAATTCCAGATTCTCTAATGTACCACCATAATTTCTCATAAAGGTCTTCAGACCTTCCTGCTATTTTCATGGCTGTTGATTCACCTCCTGGTAGAACAAGTGCGTGTATCCCATCTACATCAGATGATTTTCTCAATTCTCTAATTGAAATTTCAATCCCAAGTTTTTCCGATGATTTTTGCAAGGAATGCATGTGCTCATGACGAGAACCTTGCAACATCGCAACTCCTATCACCAGCATATTTGTGACGCAGGGCCTCTATTTTATCAGACCAACGGTTTAGAGTGTAGTTATTGAACTAGACGCGCTTAGCAGGGTTTGATGCAACACCAAGGTGACTGTTTCTTGGTCCCGGGACCAACTCGTATGTCAAAACAATGTCTTGACGCAATGGCAACCCCTGTTATAACCGCTAGGGGAAGCGAATTTAGAGATGTGATGGCGAAACTGAATAGTGGTCTGAGATATGCGTTCAATCTATCGCCATCTCCGGATGTTAAGAAAAGCCTATCGTGGACTGGGGACGATGGTTACAAAGTAATTGTTGTTTCAGGCTCGGGCACGGCTGCTATGGAGATGGTAATGGCTAACAGATTCAGACCAAATGATAGGGTCCTAGTCCCGACCAACGGAAAATTTGGTGAAAGAGTGGCCGAGATGGGTGCCCGGTTTTGCAATGTAAAGCACCTGAAATATGATTGGGGGAGGGCATTTGATCTAGGAGAGATCGAAGAAATCTTAGCAAGAGGCAATCTTGAGGCGTTGGCAATTTGCCATAACGAGACCTCAGCAGGTATCACCCAGGACGCAGAGTCATTAGCAGAAATGTGTAAAAAATACAATGTAGCATTCATTCTTGACGGAATTACTAGTGTGGGTGGACTTCCAGTTCATCCAGAAAAATGGTCAGCTGAAGCAGTTGTGGTAGGTGCCCAGAAATGTACAGCTGGGCCAAGTGGAATAGCAGCCATAGCCGTAAGCAAGCATTTTGCAGATCGATGTATGGCAATTAGAAATCAGGGTGATTCAAATCCATTGTATTATTTCGACATTATACCTGCTTTGAAGAAAGGAGAAGATGACCAGACTCCATGGACTCCTGCAATAAATCCAGCTATGGGATGGGCTGCCGCTCTTGATTTGTTGAAGGAGGAAGGTTTAGAAGCGCGTTGGGATAGGTGCAAAAAATTGGCGGAAGGTGTTCGCAAATTATTCCTCGAATTAGGATTTGAATTACTAGCAGACGAGTACTCGAGGTCAGATACAGTTACTGCAATCATGTATCCAGAAGGAATAGATGACAGTTGGAGGTCTAAATTGAAAGAAGATTATCAAACGCAAGTCATCGGTGCACAGGACCACCTCAAAAGTAAGATGTTCAGGGTTGGTAGTATGGGCGAGACCACGAAAGAAGAGATGATTGAAGGATGCAAAAGGATGCTAGATTGCTTTAGAGAGTGTGGCCATCATATACCAAATGCCGATGTGGAATCTTATTTCCAGTGAGTAAAATGTACATTGTCTTAGGTCGATTTCAACCTTTTCACAAAGGACACGAGTATCTTATCGAAAAGGCGTTAGAATTAGGTCCAACAACAATTGCCATAGGGTCTAGTGAATCGGTAATCAATTTTGATAATCCATGGACTGCAACTGAAAGACAAGAAATGATATCTTCATGGTTGGGAAACCGTCCAGCAAAATTCGTCATGATTCCCGACATTAATGACCCACCAAACTATGTCGAACATGCAAAGAAGTTTCATGGAGAAGGAATCTTAGTCACCAGTGATATAGCGACAAAAGATTTGTATGAAGAATCTGGCTTTGAGGTTATTTTCGTGAATTTAGAGAACCGCGAATCTTTCGAGGGCTGGAGGGTGCGAACTACTTTGAAAATGTTATCAACTGTATACGAAGACGAAGCACAGAAACATGTAATGTCAGTTTCAATACCTGAATCAGTTGTAAATTGGTTGATTGAAAATGATGCCTTGCATCGTTTGTATTCCATGTCTAAAGATATAGAAAGAGTAGGATGAGTACTCAATCCTTATGATGTTGTTAGTTCACGATATAGCGTGGACATCCTCCAGAAAGCAGGGATGATGGTTGCTGGTATTGGCATCAGTGGCCTTCTCGGAGCGATTAGTGCAGTTTTGTTCTTATACGTTTTAATCGATGCTGCAGTCGCTTCAGCAGATGAAGTTCTTTGGGTATATTTGTCAGGTTTCTTTGGTGTGATAATCGGAGGACTATGCTTCAAAATTGTAATGTGGGCTAGCAGAGGGCAGAAGCCGATTAACTGATGCCTAAAACCTCGCCACTTTCATTAATCTGTTGTGTTACCGTAACCATATGGGTATCAAAGAACGCTACGGCATAGACTTTGGTGTTTTCAAAGACCCAACTACCTGGAAAGCATTTGGAATTGGCTTAATTCTCTTCACAATAATCGGATATTCGGGATTATCGATTTTTGACATAGCATCGTCAAATTATGGAGTTGATAGGGACAACATAAGATTGGCACCAGACTTTGAAGTGGAAACCGTAAATCGTTCAATAGAGGAGGGAGATTTAGTTGACGAAGAGGGCTGGTTCAAACTATCCGATCATCGTGGTAAGGTCATAGTCGTCGATTTTATGGCAATTGATTGTGTTAATTGTCATTACGTACAGGAACATTTGGAAACAAAAATCGACTATTGGGCCGATTTTGATGGGAATTATGAGATTATTGTAATTTCAGTTGGTAGTTGGTATAGTTACGAAACGCTTTCTATGTTAAACGACACATTCGGCGATACGAACTCTGAATCGCACATGCCTTGGGTGGTCGCTACTGGCGCCACGGACTCCGTTTTGAAATCAGAAGTTATTCACTCGGGCGTAAATTCATCCAATGTGTCCTTAGGAAACGGGGCGTACTGCGTCGAGGCATGGGTCAATGATTCTGCGAGAGAGGTGTCCTGCCTTGACATTGGAGTTGATTCCAAAGATAACGACGGTTTAGATTTTGATGTTGAAGGAATAGAAATTGAAATTGAGGAAAATTCATCGATTAACTTCAATCTATCATCTACTTTGGGCGAGAATATTTCTTGGGAAATAATCGAATTTACAAGAGGAGATATGGTTGAAGAATATCAAGCTCAAGCAATCCCTGTAGCCTTAGTTATCGACCATGAAGGATACATTGTAGCAAAGGAGAGTTCCGGGACCCCGACTGGAGGTTGGGGTGATTTCGATGATGCAGTAATAGCTGCAGCAAATGGAAACGCAGAAGATTTGAGATTTTCCTTAGCAGAGGTTGACAGGTCACCCGGTGCAATCTTCGCCATGGGTTTACTACTCGGTGTGTTGGTATATTTTTCCCCCTGCGCCTTCCCTATTCTACCGGGATATATCTCATACTACATCAATTTAGGACAGCGTGAAGATGAACTAATCGAGGCTGGAAAATTGGAGACTAAAATGCCACCTCATTGGATATTAGGTGGATTAGCCGCTTTAGGGCAACTGACGTTTTTTGCACTAATCGGTGTCATAATATTGGGTCTCGGAAGTGTCATCAACCTATCAGGTGCACTACATTTCTTTGCTTTAGCTGTAGCAATTCTTTTGATAGTTCTTGGTGCATTTATGTTAACTGGAGGTACGGCCCACTTACTTGGTTTCGTGCAAAAACTAGTCGACAAATACTCAACTACAGAAATGGATGACAGATTTACTCCCAAGAGAAATATGTACCTATGGGGAATTGGTTATTCAGCAGCCTCAATAGATTGTACGGCAGCAGCCGTCATTCCATTTATTGCTTACTTGGCTGTAATTGGCGGAAGTGCCACATGGACAGGATTAGCCGGAATTATGCTCTCTGTAAGTCTACTTATGATTGCAGTGACAACAGTGGTTGGTATGGGTCAGCAACAGTTCATTACCATTCTTAGAAGGTCCACTGGTCTAATAAAAGCAATTGGAGCGTGGATGATGATGATGGCAGGAATCGCTCTAACAATTTACTTGACACAGCCTGAATTGGTGTCGAGTTTAGTAAATTGAATATTTATATTAATTTAAATACTAACCACAACACGCTAGCCTTATGCAAAAGAGTATTGCTATATTGATGACGTCCCTGCTACTTTTGGCAGGATGTCTAGGAACTGTAGAAGACGTTGTTTCAGAAATCGTACCTGGTTGCGATGATGAATCAGCGCTAAATTATGACGAGTCTGCTGACAATAGCCAGGCTTGTATAACTGAACAAATTCTTATTGAGGCTGTTGAGGATTTCATACTTCTGGTTGAAAATGGACCTTCGATAGGTGATTCCGCCGGAATGATTCAGGCTTACTCTGGTGACATCGAAGATACACAGGCTGACCTTGAAATGACGATGATAGTAACCGGTGATTCGATTTACATGGCTCAAAACATGGATTCAGGAATGATGCAATATTCCTCGGAAATGTGGACCTTCGGAAACGCTGATGGAACCACTACACATTACGGCGATGTACTTGGAGAGAAGTTCCACATGGTTAGCGAAATGTCGATTGACGAAACATTGTATGAAATGTTGACAGACGATGAGACTGAGACCGATGAAGAAGAAGACAGTGAAATGGATGATGTTAGTCCACAAATGTTTGATTGGACTTCTGGTAACTTCGCTTTAGACGAGGTAATTTCTGAAGATGATGATTTGTTCTACCAATTCTCTGCAGATTTGAAAGTCACAGAAATGCCAGAAATGGTGTTCGCTAACACTGTAACTCTGAACAGTGACCTTACCTTTAGGTCGTGGAGTGTAGATGTTGATGACAATATTACAAGCATTACAATCCTAACAATGGATGAAATAAATGAGATTATGACCATGGATTCTGCCGGATTCGAAGAACAAATGCCTCTCCCATTCACTCTTGATGAAGCTTGGGGCGAAGATCTTAGCGATTTATGGGGTGATGAAACAGATACCTCAGGTTCAAGCGCTACCGGAAGAAACGCAACCGAGGGATACTATTTCTCCATGTACGATTGTTTCCAATTCGTGAATGGTGACGCAATGACTAACACATCAGATATGGATGAATTCAACAATACTTGGATGGGATTGGACTTAGACGACAGCATGTGTGGCTCTGAACTAATGGAAAACCACACTTTCACAAACACTTCCCTAACTTTCCCAGAACATTTTGTATTCTTAGATTTCGAAGAAGAAATGATAATGGGGGTTTACCATGATGGAATGACACTAACAGCGTACTTCAATAATTGGTCCGAAATGACCGAAGACTATACTGGAGAATACTGTGATGGAACATATGACTCAACAAATGACACCTGTACATGGGATGTAGCTGAGATAGTCAATGCTGACGGGTCAGCAATCGAAATGTACGACTACGAAGATGAGTCATACTTTACAATGTACTATCAATACAATGAATCCTCTGAAAGTGGAATAATGATGTTCCCAGAAACTTACTACATGTGTGCTGACAATTCAGAATACATCTCTGCAGATTGGGTTGAAGACGGATATGAAGATTGTGAAGATGGTTCAGACGAATCAGGAAATGTTTCAGGAGAAGGTTACTTTGACTTAGTCTATGAGTGCTACGACATTCTTGATGACCAATTTTGGAATGGTACAACAGACTATGAAGAATTTTACAACATATGGGAAGAAACCGATTTGGATGATTCAATGTGTGGTTCAAATGTAGAAGATACAACCGCTCAAGGTACCGGAGAATTTTCATTACCAACACGATTTGTGATGGAAGATGATGGATTTGAGGTATTGGAGCACAACGAGACTCACTTATTTACTGTATATGAAAATTGGACTGAGGAATTCACAGTTGAAACATGTGTGGGATCTTATGATTCCTCAACAGATACTTGCCTTTACCTATTAGGTGAAATTTTTGACTCAGATGAGGATTCATTTTCATTATCAAATCCGGAAATGAATATCACTTTCCTTTATCAAATTAATGAAAACACAGGCAGCGGTCTCATTATGATGATGGTTGATGTATTTGTTTGTGGAAGCGGAGAGACAATTAATTCTGGATATGTTGATGATGGATATGAAGATTGTGAAGATGGTTCAGACGAATCAGGAGACGTTGGAAACGAACCTGAAGGATACTACTTCGATATGTATGATTGTCAAGAATTCGTGAATGGTGCTATGATGGCAAACACATCTGACGTAATGGAATTCTGGAACATGTGGCAAGACTCATTCGATGACTCCTACTGTGGCACAGAAGGGCCAGAAGATTATAACTTCACAGAAACAAATGTAACAATGCCAGAGAATTTTGTCCTTTACGATGCTGATGAAAATATGACTATGTCAATTATGCATGATGGCATGTATGTAACCATGACATGGCATAATTGGTCAGAAGAGACTGGTGACATATATGGAGACTATTGTGACGGTGACTATGATGTAGACAATGATAGTTGCACGTTTTACTTGGCTGAAATAATCGAGGGAGACGATTCTGCCATCTCAATGTACGATTTGGAAACTGGCGAGGAATTCCTAATGCTTTACCAATATAATTCATCAACTCACAGCGGTTTGATGATGTTCCCTGAAGAATATTACATGTGTGCTGACGAATCTGATTATGTAGAGGTTGACTCTGTTAACGACGGATTTGAAGACTGTTATGACGGCTCTGATGAATATGATTACTCAGAGCCAGAAGTTATCATCGACTTATATGAATTGTACGACAATCAAACCTGGGCTGTAGAAGGACTTGAATTCTGGCTATATGACTATGAAGGAATTGTTGATTACTTATCAATATACTTTGATGGGTCCCACATAACAAACATGTCACCTTACGACATGAATTGGGATGCTATGGAAGAAGCATACCAATTTGAGTGGTCGGCTGACGATCTTAGCGAATATTGGGGCCTTGAAGCAGGCGATTGCTATGAGATTTACATCGTTGGGTATGATTACGACGAAAACTATCTTGCAGAGGCATCAACTTACTACTGTCCATCTTCCGAAATTAGTGTTGAGACAGACTTATCAACAACTGGATACTATGATACAGATTGGAATTACTTCGTCGAAGGGTTGGAATTATATGTTTATGGTGACATCTCTGAAATAGGAGGTATGGACATGTACCTCGCTAATCAAGAAGATTCAGGAATCGAGTTACAAGTTAGTGATTTGGTTTACGAATCTGATTATGACGCCCACGTAATGGAATGGGGCCTTGAAGAACTATACTCCTCATTTGTTTTAGTCGATGGAGAATGTTATGATTTCTATGTTGATTTATACGATCAAAACGGTGATTATCTAACAGGTTCCTATGAATATGTCTGTATGCCTAGTGATGACGAAGGCGAAGGCGGAGAAGGGGCAAGTGTAACCTATTTCTTTGTTGGGAATGGATACGAAGGAGCTCCATACGAAGGAGACATCAGCGACTGGGAAGTCCATCTAATGTCTTGTGAATACAACGAAGATGGAGAAGAAGATTGTACTTACTTGGATGGAAATTCACTATCTGACGCTCAACAAGCTGGTTCTGATGGATTGAATGGATTCTTCTTCTTAGACATGGATAATTCAGGAACACTATCCGCTGGAGACGCTGTAGGTATTTCCGATGACCATGAGTATGATGAAGTTAAACTCTATGACACAACAGTAGAGATGTATGCTGAAGAAAACCCAGCCATGCCAGGTTTCACAGCAATCTTCGGAATTGTGTGCCTACTTGGTGCTGCACTTCTCAGAAGGAATGAATGATTGTAGTAAAGAGTGATTTTGGGCGTATGCCCAATTTCATTCCTTACTTAACTGTCAGGAAAGGCATCCTTCCATTCGGATTTGTTTGCGATAGCCATAACTGGAATACACATATATCTCCAGGTAAACATAGCGACAATTAATCCAGTAACCAAATCAAAAACAAAGTGTTGTTTGGTTGTCAAAACTGAGATGCATAATGCAATCCAACAAACCCAAAGCAGGATTTCAGACTTGTAGTCGATGACTTGCCACCTTCTCAACAAAAGAACAATCAGTAATGATTGAGCGACATGAAGGCTAGGCCAAGCGTTGAATGGTTTGTCTGTTTTATGCATTAGATCTCCGTAAAAGAAACCCCAAAACCCTTCTCCATTCCTAACATCTAATGGGATATTATCTCTGATGTGAATTTCAGTTGGTATGATTATGAAAATTAAAAAAACAACCCATGTCATTATGAATAAAGCCTGATGAAATGCAAACATTTCTCTGATTCTTTCATTGCTTTCCCTTCCAAAATATGCCGCAGCAGGGTAATATAGATACAGGCTCAGGTACACGAAAAAGCTCCATCCAATGAAGGGAATTTTCTCATCAAGTGATGTTGAAGGGTCAAACGCTGAATGACCTATGTGACCCATTATTTGATTGATAATTGAATATGGTAAGGCCATTGTTAGGATCAAAATTGCAATTATGTACCAGAATAATTTCCTGCTCTCTCTAACCTTCCACAAAGGTTTCCATAACCCCCATGGCTTCATTAGCATGTCTTGCTCGGATTAATCCAAGTTATTGATTAAATCGGAATGGCAAGGGGTTTTTCATTTGTTAAGTGATACAATCCTGTCTGCGAATTTTTCAGCGATGTTGATGTTATGGGTGACTAATATCGCTGGACATTTTCTCATTTTGAGAATTTTGCGGATATCTGAAACGAGTTGGAATGATAGTTCTTCATCAAGGGAACTAAAAGGCTCATCCAACAATAGAATTTCTGGTTTAGCTAGAAGAGCCCTTGCAATAGAGACCCTCTGGCTTTCCCCGCCGGATAGAGAGTCGATGTTCCTTTTTTCGAATCCTTCCAGATTAACCTCTTTCAAAGCAGATTGAATGTTGCCATTCTTATCTCCTAATCTCAAATTATTTTCAACATCGAAGTGTGGATAAAGTACTGGAGTCTGAAAAATTAATCCAACATTTCTGATTTCTGGTGGTAAGTTGGAAATTAATTTTTCATTTACATAAATTTCTCCGGATTCGCTATTATCTAATCCACATATTATTCGAAGTAATGTGGTTTTACCACAACCACTTGGCCCAGTAATAGCAATAATTTCCCCCGGCTCAATTTCCAAAGAAAAATCCTCAAAGAGTATTTTTTCAAATGATTTTGATAAATTTGTAATTTTTAACATCAGAACATCCCTCCAGTATTTGTTTTACGAAATTTTTCTGCTATTGTAAAAGTAATTATTGTAAAAATCATTAGGATTGAAGCAATCGCACACGCCGCAGGAATTGTTAGTGAATTATTGTACGGAACACCCTTTAGTGAATCGATTAATATCGGCAATGTAGTCCATTCTGAGTTCCTGGTGACTACCCAAGATGCTCCAAATTCCCCAAGTGACATTGCTATAACGAAAATGATTGCAATAAATATTGAATGCTTCATCAATGGGAATTCGATTTTGAACAATCTTTCCTTATTGTTCAATCCAAGAACTTTGGCGCATTCAAGATAATCTTGCTTTATGCTACGTCGAGATGAGATTAAGATCCTAACAACGAATGGAGTGGTTATCATTACGTGTGCAAAAACGGGAGTTATCCAAAGCGAGTAGAAAAATTCCGGGTCGATTTTTATCATTCCAATCATTACGCCTAATCCAATCATAACACTCGAGACTGCAAAAGGAATCATCACAAATAAGTCGAGTACTCTGGCCAAGAATCTGTTTTTACTTTCCACCTTAACAATCGTTTGCGATAAAAACCAACCTATTGGTAGGGCGATTAATACGGTGATCGTTGCATATCCCAACGAATTAAAAATTGCATCATTTGCTGAAGCAAGAGAGTAATTGTCGGAAAACGCAAAATTCCATGCAGATGTATTCCAATCATAGTGTGTGCCCGTTTGACTTGTAGTCCTAATTCTGAATGAGGAGATTAAGACGGCTATCAAAGGGAAAACAGCAAATGTAATTGCCGGACCGATTACTAACCAACCTGTTTTATTTTTAGATTTAACAATTTTTTCAAGCGACTGTCTAATCTGCTTCTGTCTTTTTTGTTGAATGGAGGAAACTAACCATAATGCAGATGCTAACAAAATAAATTGAACTAGAGATGCCCCTAAGATAATTTCATTATGGCTTATCATGTATCCCTGAATTCCAGCTGATGAAGCAATACTCGCCATCATACTTTCAAGACTATCATCGCCTATTGTAATCCACCTAACTAATGCAAATGATGTAAATGAAAAAACGAATGTCATACATGACGCTGCAATAACCGAGGGAAATAATAGCGGAGCCCATAGATTTCTTATTCTCTTTAATCGAGTATTTCCTCCTGGTAATAACGTAATCTGGTCGAGATAATTTGGGTCAATATTGGAAAGAACAGGCTCACAGAATCTGATAAATAACGCAGAATTAAACCACGCATGAGCAATAAGCAATGTTGGGAGCCATGTTGATGAGTCATCTCTTAATGAAAGCCCGTTTGACCCGGTAATTTGCAAAAACCCCATTGTTACAATTATCGACGGCATCACGAAAGGCATCGTTAATACAGCCTTGATAACAGATTCAAACCTCCATTCATAGCGACCCAACTGCCATGCTATTGGAATGGCGATAAGAGCTGTAACCACTGTTGACAAAAATGCCTGTTTGATAGTGAACCACAACACGCCTTGCGAGATGTAATTTGCTTCGAGTGAATTAACCCAGTTTGAAGGATTAAACCCAGATACCCAAATCAAACGGTCGAATGCTAAAATTAGTGGAAAGATAACTAGTGTGAGGTAAGAAATTACAATCAGTAGATGTGTCATTCCCCTTTTCATTTTATACATCAACCATTGCAAAATTCCAATCTTCCAACCAACTGCTCATGTTTTGACTAATTTCATGGAAACTAATAATTGCAGGATTGGTAGGATTAAGGCTATTGTTGAGATATCCCATCTCTTCAGGAAGTGTTGTATTATCTAGAACTGAATACATGTAATTTGAAAGTGGCATCTGGGAATTTATTTCATAACTAGTTAGGTATTCAATAAATTTTGATGCAGCCCCTAAATTTCCTCCCTCAATTGCCGCGGCGTATTCGATCTGATGGAACGCGTAATTATCCAAATCTAAAGACGCAGATTTTGTCCAATCTCCGTTGAAATATGACTCAACTCCTGGTGAATGGCAGTATGAAATCACAAAATTAGCATCGCCGACATATCCCTCAATCCATTCACCATATCCTCCTGTGTAGTGTGTTTCATATGCCTCTGACCATCCTGTAGTAACTATAACATCATTTTTGGACATAGCATTCCACCAATCGGTCCAAGTTCTATTCATGTCCGCATCATTATCAAAATAATATGTAGTAGCAGTCATAAATGCTCTACCAGGGCTACTTGTTTCAGGAGATGGGATTGCAACTTTACCAGAAAACTCTGGATTAGTCAAATCCCAAAGTGAAGTTGGAACCGAATAATTCGTTCCATCGATAACTGATTTATCGTAATTTATGCATACATAACCATGGTCGAATGGCATGGCGTATTCAGTTTGATAAACACCCATTACCTCTTCGGAGATGTTGCTTACCTCTGCCTGATGTTTCCACAGTACGTCATAATCTAAGGCGATCGGGAGATATGTATTGTCAAGTCCAATTGCCAAATCTGCAATTTGATTATCCTGATGTTGTAACAAGTGACTAAGGACAGAACCCGCATCGTCTAATTTCAGCAAATTTACTTTGTATCCGCTTTGATTTTCAAATAACTCAATCATTTCCGGCGTTAACCCATAAACGTCATATGTTACAATTGTCAACTCACCATCATCTATCCAATCATATTCAGACTGAACCGGGATTCCTCCATTGTCGATTTTTTGCTCTTCGATTAAACCGGTTAAACAACCAGAAAGTGTAGTAAAAATACACAGGGCTGCAACCAATACCACAAAATTCCTAATTCAATCACTTCCCTGAATTGCAGAAATAATCTTGTGCATGCGGTCAACAAGTTCCAGCGGATTGTGTGCTAAAATGTATAGAGAAGGTTCCCATCCAAAATCACCTTCATCCAAAATAACATCAATTCCTTGGTGTGGAGAAATATCCCCTTTAGATGCAAATGTAAGATTCAGGTCTAAATTTTCGCACACCATTTCAATTATATCTTTGTCTTTCTTTGGATGTATGTTCAAAATCGCTGTCTTTGAAAAATCATATTTCCTCGAATCGAGAAGCATCTTTGATAGGTGTTTTGATGCACCGAAAGAAGGAGTTTCATGATGTCTCAGTTTTCCTGAGACGATGTTTACTCTTCCCGGGAATGCTGCAACTTCTGCAGGTGTTTTTGCGGTTTCCAAGCAACAGGCTATATTCAATCCAACTGCAGGAATCATAGAGGCTAGTTTTTGAACGTCAATTCTTGAAATTGCCCATTCTAACCTTTTGATTAGTGCTGTTTGTTCCTGATCTGAGTCCAAGTCAGTCCCACTTAGCGATTTATCGAATCGCAGAACCTGTCCTGGTGCAAATGCGATTTCCATCACAAATCGTGTTCTACTTGGTTTTGCGTTTGGTCCAAGTTGCTTGAGTGCCATCGAAATCTCATGAGCCCAACCATCTATTGTTGATTCATCGGAGGTTCCCGCCATGGGCGGTAGCTCTCTATGAGCCATACGAGAAACAGTTGACTGTGTTGTCCCTAACATGTCTGCAATATCGGCTTGTGACCAGTCCGAGGATCTTAGATTTCTGGCCAATTGCATATGTAGTCTTTCGAGCCATACCGCTCCATCTTGCCCTAACATATGCCTTCGTAACGGTCAAAGTTATTCAATGTTCTTAGGTAAAAATGCACTTTGCATAGATTTGACTCTAGAGTTTACAAAATTTCGAATAATTATGTTTCTGGAAAAAAGGTACACTGCTTGAAATTTGTAAATCGTGCAGATCTGTTCGTAAAGATTTATCTTTGGAATTGAAAATTTTTACCTCGTTAATCTAAGTGTAAATGTCCTATTTCGGTCGTAAATATTTTCTTCTATGCAAATCGACTCGATGCAAATGCGCTTTAAATAAAAGGCATACTTAATCGATTCTGGGATTAATAATTTATCAATAATCCAATAAAATATCAGAAAAATAGACAAAGTATCCAAACAATTTAATCAAGAGTAACACAATTTGATTCTTACCAATAGTGGCATACAACTATACCACTTGTTATTTCCGATGACATTAGGGGAAAGTATGGAGGCCGAAGAATTCGTACAATCCGTCCTCAAACAGATAACTGATTATTTGAGCGGATCTGATTCGGTAATAGATTCTATACCACCTCAGAGTTTGCAAAAAATAACCGATTTGGCTTTACCGCTTGAGGGAATGGATTATGAGACAATCATTAACGATATTTCTCATTTCTTGAGATATAGTGTTCGAACTGATGCTCCTGGATTTATGAATCCATTGTGGGGTGGCCTAAATCTGACTGCGTTTGTTGGTGAAGTGATTGCAACACTGACCAATAATTCAATGTACACATACGAATTATCTCCTGTAGCTACTTTGATTGAACGTTCTTTAATCACTCGAATGTGTGAAATCGTTGGCTTTCCAGACGGTAATGGGACTCTTACTACTGGAGGTTCAAATGGTAACATGATTGGAATGTTATGTGCAAGGCACAAAGCAAATCCCATGGGGCTTCGAACAGGATTTGATGCAAGAGACCTGGTTTGTTTTGTATCCGCTGAATCGCATTATTCGGTATCGATGGCTGCTACGGTTTTGGGTATAGGGTTGGACAACCTAATTTCAGTACCTTGTGATGAGAACGGAAAAATGCGTCCTGACAAATTGGTTGAAGAAATAAAATTTGCTAAATCCAACGGCCAAACCCCGTTCTGTGTCATTGCTACATCTGGCACAACTGTAAGGGGCTCATTCGACCCACTTGTTCCGATTTCTGAAATTTGTGATGAATTTGCTTTATGGTTACACGTGGATGCCGCTTGGGGGGGAAGTTGTCTCTTTAGTGCCAAGCATAGGAACTTGATGGAAGGTATCGAAAAAGCAGATTCAGTTTGTTGGGATGCTCACAAAATGATGGGTGTTCCGCTTGTTTGTTCAGCGTTCCTCGTGAAGGATGCCTCTATTTTATCACAAATGTATAAATTCACGGAAACAGCTCATTATCTCTTCAAAGAGGAATCGAGAGATTCCGATTTAGGAAGGCTTTCTTTGCAATGTGGAAGAAGGAATGATGGGTTGAAGTTGTTTTTGGCGTGGAGAGAAAAAGGAGATGCTGGCTGGGCAAGGATGGTAGAATCATACATGACTCTCGCAGATTACTTGGAAACTTTAGTCAAATCATCAGATAAATTAGAATTAGTATGTAATCGCGAGTGGACTAATGTTTGTATTCGGTATGTTTCTTCAGACCAAGACCTTAACAAGTTAAATTTACAAATAAGGCAACAATTGACAATCAATGGTAATTACATGGTTTCAAGGTCTGTCGTTGATGAGAAGATAATCCTAAGAGTTGTAATTGCAAATCAAATGGTCACAACAGAAACAATTGATGGATTAATATCAGAAATTACCAGAATTGGAGATGAGATCACAAAAGGAATCCCTCAGAAAAAATAAGATGCTTCTAAGCACACAGTAATAAATTAACATAGCGGGTACAAAGTATGCAAAAAGGTAAACCGCACTGGTGGGAATCTGCGGTTGAGTTCTTATCAAATGATGATGTCCTTGGTCCAGTTATACCCCTATATCCGAATGAATGCTTGAAAGGGCGAGGTGATATTTTCTACACTTTCGTTCGTAGTATAATTGGTCAACAGATTTCTGTGATTGCGGCAGATGCAATATGGGAAAGGTTGGTTGCAAAAGTAGGAAAAATAACTCCTGAAAACGTTCTCAAATTTTCGCAGGAGGAAATCGCCTCTTGTGGACTGACAAGGCCCAAAGCGAGTTACATAATTGGTGTGGCTAACGAGTCAGAAGATTTCTTGGGACAAGATTTTGAATCCATGACTAACACTGAATTGTTCAATCACCTCACAAAATTTAGAGGTATCGGACCATGGACTGCAGAAATGTTGATGATTTTTACATTCTTGCGAAAAGACATTTTCAGCCCCGGTGACGTTGGATTGCTAAATGCGGTTAGAAAATTAGTTCCCAAATTAAAAGAAAAGGATGAGATTACTGAATTTGCAAAAAGATGGTCGCCTTTTCGTACAGCGGCGAGTTGGTACCTCTGGAGAACATTAGACCCTGTGCCAGTCGAGTATTGATTATCTGATAGTGAGTCTTTAATGCCGAGTTCTACTGCGTGAATATATGGGTGATTCACCACCAGTAAGGACTGCATTATTCGATGAACATGTTGCATTAAATGCAAACATTGTTGATTTTCACGGCTTTGAACTACCAATTTGGTATTCAAACATTACAGAAGAACACATAGCATGCAGGACAGAAGCGGGATTGTTTGATGTTTCCCACATGGGCTCATTCAGATTTACTGGGACTGGTGTATTGGCTTGGTTTGAGTCCATAGCAACTCAAAAGTGCACAGCAATTTCTCCAGGTAGGTGCGCCTATACTCACTTCTTAGACAACGATGGTCTACTAATCGATGACATGATATTTGCAGTGGTTTCTGAAACAGAAATTTTAGGCGTTCCAAACGCAAGCATGATTCCAGTCATGTGGAAATGGTTCAATTCTTTACTACCAAAAGACGGCTCGATAACGATCGAGGATTTATCTCCTCAAACAAGTATAATCGCCTTACAAGGTCCAAATTCTAAGCAAATTTGTTCAGATGTATTGGGCGTTGACAATCATGTAGCTCGTTTCAAATGGGCAGAGATTACGCCGAACGAACTTGAAATCTCCGGTTGGATTCAAGGTACCGGTTACACTGGAGAGGCAGGTTATGAAATATTTGTTCCAAATTCAGATGCTCCAAAATTATGGAGAAAATTAGTCGCAAGCGGTGCAACACCAGTGGGGCTTGGAGCAAGAGACACCTTGCGATTAGAGAAAGGCTTCTTATTGTCTGGTGTCGACTTTGCTAATCCTGATTTGGATGATAACCAATTTTTACACAGGGACTCGTGGGAAACAAACGTTCCATTCGGACTTGATACAGAGCATGAATTCATTGGGAAATCGAGAGTAATCTCGCACTCAGATGAAGACGAGAAGTGGTGGGGCATTATCCAGTTAGAGAAAGGTCCACTTCCACGTGGTGGAAAAGAAGTGGAAGACCTAGATGGAAATGTGATTGGAAAGTTGACCAGTGGTGCTCCCGCACCGTCTCTTGGCCGAGCAGGTATCGGTATGGGTTATATCCGTGACGTCAAACCTGATGATGAGGTAGTAATCGTTGCATCTCCCAAGAAAAAACTCCGAGCAAAAATAGTGCGACCTCCCTTTATTTGAGGATAAAAAGGCGTTGCCTTGATGAGGGTGAATATCTTCGCCTGTTCATGCGAAGAGTGGTTGCTGGAGTTTTAGTAATTATTTTCCTTGTTTCAATAATGCCATCATTCGATACTGATGTAAAAATTGTTGAAGAAGAAACCTTCGTTCTTGAGAACCGATTAATCGATGAGAGCGATATGACATTAGAACAATCAGAGGCATTAAAATCCCTCGCAATGGGGCGAAATGCAAATTCTAACTGGTCTGCTACTGGAGGTTCTATGCAGCAGGATGAAATTTATGAAATGGTCTTTGACCACAACGGAGACATCATTGTTTGTGGCTCCATCTATCAGGTATCACAATTCGGCGCCATAGACGTACAAACTCAAGGAGAAGGAGACATTCTAATCGCCAAATTATCATCATCAGGAAACTGGGAATGGGCGGTATCTGCTGGAACCGCAATCTACTACGACGAATGTAGAGGTGTCGATGTGGATTCTTACGGGAATGTCTATGCAACGGGATATATCAGAGGGGATGTCCAGTTCGGAAATACTCCTCAGGTAAACACAACTGGCTTTGACGGATACATAGCAAGGGTAAATGCGACCACAGGAGAATTCGACAGAGCATTCCGTTTTGGAGGATTCGATGTTGACGTGGGATGGGATTTAGCAATTGACAAATATGACAATTTTTACGTGACTGGTTTCTATCAAAACATAACTGAGTTTGATGCAGTTCAACTAAACTCCGGCAACCCATCTGATGATGCAAAATTCTACATAGCATATTACAACACAACTTCTCTAGGTTGGGAATGGGCTGAAGGATCAGTGGGCACTGGTGATGCAGTGCCTTACCAAATTATCGTCGACCACAATACAAATCATGCGTATGTTGCCGGTTACAACACAGGCATGGAAAACTGGGGTAATTACAGTTTTAGCTCTAGCCCATCCTCTACATATGCTGGGTTCTTACTGAAATACGCTGACAATGGTACCCTTGAATGGGGGCGTACAATATCTGGAAACGGTTGTTTTGGTTCAAGTTGTGGAGTGTACTTCAACAACATTGTCTTAGACCCGACAGGTGGTTTGATTGTTGGTGGTAACTTCTATCAGACGTACAAGAAAACAGCAAATAATGCTGTTTCATCACAGGGAAGTTGGGATGTCCTAATTGCAAAATACGACCTTAATGGTACACAACAATGGACATACCACGCAGGTGGGCAACAAGATGACCGATTACAGGCTCTATCAGTCAACCAGAAAGGACAGGTACAATTCGGTGGTCGCCACGGATTCGATATGAAATTCGATACTTACACACTTGTAAGAAACAACTCGATAGCTCTAAAATTCGACGGGTTCATTGCACAGGTTGACCACAATGCTGACTTCCAATGGGCTCTATCTATCGGGGGGCAAGATAACGATACAGTAGGTGCATTGTTAACCCAAAGCGACGGTTCAATTATTGCAGGAGGTGACTTCAGTGGCACGGTATGGTTTGGCAACATGCCACGTTCAGCAAACGACCAAGACGTATTCGTTTGGAAATTCCAGCACGATAAAGACGGTGATGGGATTACAGATTACGTTGACAATTGTTTGAACATAGCAAATGTTAATCAAAGCAATTTTGATTCTGATTTGAAAGGCGATGCCTGTGATAATGATGATGACAATGATGGATTACACGATGTCTTAGACGACTGTCGTTACGGTTCTTTGAATTGGAATCAATCAAACACTTCCCTTGATTATGATAATGATGGTTGTAAGGACGCTGATGAAGATACTGACGATGACAACGATGGAGTGAGTGACCTAGACGATAACTGCCAGACAGGTGTATTGGGCTGGTCTGGAGATGTAAATTCAACCGACTTGGACGGAGATGGCTGTAGAGACGAAGATGAAGACCTTGACGATGACGGTGACACCGTTCCTGACCTAGAAGACAATTGCCAGTACTTAGTCAATCCAAACCAGGAGGATTATGACTTAGACAACGTGGGTGACCTTTGTGATGGGGATGATGACTCTGATGGAATTAGTGACTCGGCGGATTCATGTCCAATGGGTGAATTAAATTGGACTTCGGAATCCCAAACTGACAGGGATAGTGATGGATGTTACGATGATGCTGAAGAGGATGCTGATGACGATAATGACGGTGTAAACGATACGTTAGATTTGTGTCCAAGAGGTGAAATAGATTGGAATTCAACACAAAATACGGATTGGGATTTTGATGGTTGCAAGAATGACTTAGAAGACAATGACAACGACAATGATGGGGTCACGAATGAAGCAGATGGATGCGAAAAAGGAATCATAAACTGGACAAGAAACACGACCAATGATAACGATGCTGATGGTTGTTTAGATGACAGAGAAGACACTGACGATGACAATGACGGATTCAGCGATTTAATCGATTTCTGTCCATTGGAGGAAGGTTCAGCCACTATTGGAATGAAGGGATGCCCTGATTTCGATGAAGATGGCGTAGCTGACGCAGAGGACGCATTCTTCCAGGATGAAACACAATGGAATGATGGTGACGGGGACGGCTTTGGTGACAATCCATTAGGGAATAATCCAGACGAATGTCCACTATTCTATGGTAACTCTTCCACAGATAGGGTAGGATGTATCGACTCTGATGGTGATGGTTATTCAGACCCAGAGATTTCATGGACGGTTGAAATGGGTGCAGATGCCTTCAGCGACGATATAACACAATGGTCAGATATTGATGGGGACGGCTTTGGAGATAATAATGTCGGATACCAGTTCGATTTCTGTGGTGATGATGAGGGAACCTCAACAATCGATAGATTTGGTTGTCCTGACTTCGACGGAGACGGATATTCAGACCCCGACCCATATTGGAGTGTGAGCAAGTGGGATTCCCTTGGTTATGGTCCTGATATGTTCATATTTGATGCAACTCAATGGTTTGATTCTGATGAAGATGGCTTTGGAGATAATTGGGGTAATTCTGATTGGAATGAATCAAGGGATGAATCATGGCCTGGTGTATTCATAGAAGGCGCTACAAATGCTGACATGTGCCCAGACCAAGTACCTGATGGCAGATTCGACGACGAAGTGAATTATCCAGGTTGTCTATTGACCGAACCTAGCGATGGTGGAAAGACCGATGATACTTCGAATACGAATATTGATGACGCATCAGGTGGAATCGATAACGTGGTAATCTTTGGGGCCATTGGTGGAGTTATCGTAGCCGCACTTGCGGGTACTATTGTTGTATTAATGAAAAAGGGATCAAAACCACCACTGAAAAAGAAGGGTCCTGCCAAAACCGGAATTCCACCTCCTGAGGAAGGGTCTTCTTCCCCAGAGAGCCAAGATTCAGAAGATGAACCTGGAATTAATGATGCAAATACTGTAGAATCTTGGGAAGACTTACCCGGTGGAGATTATTTAGATCCAGATGAAAGCGGTACAAATTGGTTCAGAGCGAATGACGGCACAAATTGGTATCAAAACGCTGATGGTTCTTGGACAAAATGGCAAGACTGAAGGCTATTTGCTACATTTAAGGGGCAGAAAATTACTGGCTTAGTTCTGACGCAAAATAAGTGTTGACAAACCAACATTCATTTTGGGTACGCGATACGCAAGGGTTGGCGGGGAGTGTATGGTCGACCAATTACCTAACCTTGGGCGCGAAAAAGCAATGCTAGAATCACTTGGAATGAACTCAATGGATGATTTGTTTTCGGACATTCCGGAAGCAGTGAGGATGAACACCGAACTACCCCTTCCACCTCCTCAAACAGAAGAAGAAATAATTGCTGATGCGAGAAGATTGCTTGGTGCAAATATCGCACTTGGGGACCGAGTTAGCTTCCTTGGTGCTGGCTTAAATCGTAATTATGTCCCTGCAAGCATATTCCAACTCGTTACGAGGGGGGAATTCCTGACCTCTTACACTCCATATCAGCCAGAGGTAAGTCAGGGTATGTTACAGGCTATGTGGGAATTCCAAACCCTAATTTCAGAATTAGTCGGGCTCGAAGTTTCAAATCTTTCAGTTTATGACGCCTCTACAGCGGCTGCAGAAGCATTAACATGTTCAATTCGTATTCATAATAAGAAGGCTACTCAAAAAGACACTGTCTATATCAGTGAGTTAATCCCACCTTCAAGAGTATCAGTAATCGAAAATTACAGTCAAGGTGGCGGAGTTATAATCAAGAAGATAAAACACAACGAAGATGGAACTCTAAACCTAGATTCCCTTGCTGAAGCCGAAGGTTCTTGCGGTGTATACTTAGAACAGCCAAATCCTTTGGGAATTCTTGACGAGGGATTAACAAAAGTGAAAGAAATAATTGGACCTAATACAGCATTCATTGTAGGTGTGGCTCCGGTAAGTCTTGGATTAGTGGAAGCCCCTGGAAATTATGATGCGGATATTGTAGTGGGGGAAGGACAAGCACTCGGTTCACCTATTACCTACGGTGGTCCACTCTACGGCATTTTCGCCTGTTCCAAAGATTACTTGCGCCAAATGCCCGGTAGAATTGTTGGTAAATCAATAGATGTAGATGGAAATGAAGCATTTTGTTTAACACTTTCAACAAGAGAACAGCATATTAGAAGGCATCGAGCCACATCTAATATCTGTACAAATGAAACACTGATTGCACTAATGGGCGCAATGCACATGTCTTTACTTGGTCCTGAGGGTTTAGAATTACTTGCGGAAAGGAATATGGCTGCATGTCAATTGGCAATTGAGAAGATTAGTCAAATTGATGGAATCAATCTTCCACATCATTCAGTGGACCACTACAATGAATTTGTTATTGAATTACCCGGAAGTGCCTCTGATTGTCTAGATTATCTTGACAATAGAGGGGTTATCGGTGGATTTGACCTCTCAAATTGGTATCCCGATAAAGAAAATTGGATGCTTGTATCCGTAAGTGACCAGACTTCTGCAAAGGATATCGACATGCTGTGCGCCCAAATTTCGATATGGTGTGAATCTCCATCAAAGGAGGTGACTGTATGAGTCATCTCTTCGAACATTTCGGTGCCGAGGGCCAAGGATATTCCCAACCCGCTCCTATAGCTCCTGCAGATTCAATAAAAATCTCAAGCGGGCTCAAAAGAAAGAAGTTGCCAAGATGGCCAAGATTATCAGAACCAGAAATGGTCCGCCATTATACATGGCTATCGAGTAGAAACTTTGGAATTGACACTGGATTTTATCCTTTAGGGTCTTGCACAATGAAGCATAATCCAAGAATCAATGAGGTGATAGCCCAATTACCCGGAATTGCAGATATCCATCCATTACAACCAGATCACCATGTTCAGGGAACGTTGGCTATTTTCTATGAAATGCAGGATATGTTAGCAATCTGTGCAGGAATGGATGCAGTCACCTTACAGCCTGTGGCTGGAGCGCAGGGTGAATTTACTGCAATTAGGTGTATACAGGAATATTTCAGGAAACGTGGCGAGTCGCAAAGAACAAAGGTGATTGTTCCAGACTCAGCACACGGAACCAACCCCGCAAGCGCCAACATGTGTGGTTTCGAAATAATCGAAATCCCTAGTCGTGATGATGGAAGAATAGACCTTGACGCATTAAAAGCCGTAGTCGGTGAAGATACTGCTGCTATGATGATCACAAATCCTAACACACTCGGGATTTTTGAGGCGGACATCGCACAAGCGTCTGAAATTGTTCATTCAGTAGGTGGACAAATGTACTATGATGGAGCGAATTTCAATGCTATCCTAGGAAGGACTTCACCCGGCCTTATGGGCTTCGATGCTGTTCATTACAACCTACACAAAACATTCAGTCAACCCCATGGAGGCGGAGGTCCAGGTTCTGGCCCAATCGGTGTTAAATCTCACCTTGCGGAATTCCTTCCTGGCCCGGTCGCCGATAGAAGGAAGGTATCTGAGGGTGACAAAGTTACACTAATCAATGATATTTGGTGGTACTATTGGAGAACCCCTGAAAATAGCATCGGAAAAGTACAACAATGGCATGGTAATAGTGGTGCTGTTATTCGATGTTGGGCATATTACAGAAGATACGGCAAAGATTTGAGAACCATGTCCGACCATGCAGTTTTGAATGCTAATTATCTTCGTAAGAGAATAATTGATGTCGCAGAGGCCCAAGGAGTCTCCGATTTATTCTGTGATGGGGCTCCAATAGAAGTCGTCAAACACGAGTTTACGATATCCATGGCTCCACTCAAAGAGAAAAACGGCGTAGGAGCAATGGATGTTGCGAAAGGCCTTCTTGACCAAGGATATATGGCTCCAACGGTATATTTCCCTCTAGTAGTTCCAGAGTGTATGATGGTTGAGCCAACAGAAACTGAATCAAAAGAGACCTTAGATGAGTTTGCAGAGAAATTTGTTGAAGTAATTCAAATGGATGCTGAAGTACTTCATGAGGCTCCTGTGACGACTAAAGTTAGAAGAGTGGATGAGGTGTATGCTGCGAGAAATCTTACTCTTTCTTATCCATTTGACGAAGAGTAATCTTACAAATTATTGAAATCGGCTACTCGCTAGGATGTACATGGACTGGCATGAGGTAAAGCTCGATGGCCCAGGTCCGAAGATGCTCTTCCCTATGGCGTGGTCACTCCTACCCCTTGTTGGAGGCTGTCTTCTTATTTACCAAGGCAGAGGCCTGCTCGTACCTGCTATGTTGGCAAGTGGAATTATGATTTCATTAATTGCTGTGTGGATTGGAGCTACAATATCTCCTGGTAGAGTCGATTTCGCAATATTACTAATTTCACCATTTGCTGCATTCGGTTTATTCTTCCAACCTCCTGAGATTGTTCAAGTGATAGTAGCCATATCTGTTTGGACAATAAATTACAGAACCGCTGCAATGTTATCCGCAATATCTGGGAAGGCTTATCGATTAGAATGGGACCCTAAAAAGCCAATTCCAATGATAGAATCTGCAAGGTTTTTCCACACCAAATGGGCGGCAAGGCCACTATTCAGGATTGGTAAAAATATTGTTAGAGGAGTCAAAGAAGGTGACAAAATTTACATTGAATCCGATGAACCCCTGTCTGTTTTTTCTGACGAAGAGTAAATTTCTTTGATTTTTTGATTTGTGTTCCATTTTCACCCTTTATGGTTCCAAATTTGAAAATCCCCATTCGGCACGTTGATGAACTACCGATTTCCGACAATGGGCATGGACGTAACTATACTACTCGGTTCAAAGTCTGACTTGCCAATAGCTGAAAAATGTACGAAAATTTTGGAGATGTTTGATGTCCCATATCAATTAAGGGTCGCAAGCGCTCACAGGTCTCCTGCCTTTGTTGAACAAATCGTAAAAGACGCAGAGGCTGACGGTTGTTCGGTATTTATCGCTATGGCGGGATTAGCAGCAGCGCTTCCCGGTGCTGTCGCATCACTAACAACAAAGCCAGTAATTGGTGTTCCCTGTGGTGGAAAGGTACCATTTGACAGTTTACTGTCCATAGCCCAACTTCCACCAGGCGTACCTTCTGCAACCGTTGGTGTCGACAGGGGTGATAACGCAGGATATCTCGCAACACAGATTTTAGCCCTAAAATTCCCACGGTATGCTGATGCACTAAAACAAAACAAGCTTGATCAAATTGAGAAGGTTAAGCAAATGGATGCTGAAGTAAACGGTAGGGCTTGAGATGTTCGATGCTTCTGCATTCATCGAAGAATCAGCAGAAAAAATGCGTAATGAAATAGATGATATCGCAATTATTGCTTGCAGTGGTGGAGTTGATTCTACTGTCGCAGCAGTGATCGCTAATCAAGCGATTGGTGATAAATTGCATTGTGTATATGTCGATACTGGATTAATGAGGAAAAATGAGACTGAGGAAATCCAAGAAATGCTTGCAGCTCACGGATTGAATCTCACAACAGTCTTTGCTGAAGACAGGTATTTCGAAGCATTGAAAGGAATAACAGACCCTGAACAAAAGCGAAAGATTATCGGGGAATTATTCATTAGAATTTTTGAAGATGAACAGGCAAAGGTTGGCGCCAAGTATCTCGTTCAGGGGACAATTGCTCCAGATTGGATTGAATCGGGTGGAGGAGTCCGTGACACCATCAAAAGCCATCACAATGTGGGTGGCCTTCCCGAAGACATGACTTTGGAAGTAGTCGAGCCACTTCGTGATTTGTACAAAGACGAGGTTAGAGAACTTGCAAGGACGCTTGAGATAAAAGTAGCAGAAAGACAACCATTCCCTGGTCCTGGATTAGCAGTTAGGTGTCTTGGTGAACTTACTCCCGAAAGAGTACAGATTGTTCGTGAGGCATGTGCAATCGTCGAAGAAGAATTAGAATTAGCCGCCGCAGAAGGTAAGATAGAATTGCCCTGGCAATACTTTGCAGCGCTACTTCCAGTTAGATCTGTTGGAGTACATGGCGATGTCAGAGCATACGGAGAAACCGTTGTTGTGAGAGCAGTTCAGTCTCTCGATGGAATGTCTGCAAGATATTCTGTAATTCCTCATGATATTCTTGCAAAGATAAGCACGAGAATTACCAATGCTGTAAAAGGCTCAGTGAACAGAGTAGTTTATGATATCACTCACAAGCCACCAGGTACAATAGAGTGGGAATAATCACAACGGTGTTTTAATTCCCATTGCTCTAATTACGCACCAGCCTGCTCTAGCTTCAAATATTGCGAAAGCACCACCGAATGCCGCACCTCCAGCCATTAACCACCAGATGCTTCCTTCAACAATACCTGCTGCGGTAATAACCGTTAGCGCTAATGCGCCAATCAATGTAAGAATTCCTAATTTGAGTCGTGCTGCTTTTCCTTTTGCGTCTATGTTACACTGCATAATATCACCTAATCTGTTGTTATCTTAGATCTGATTTTCAAATAGTTAATCTTCATCCATAGAGACATCTTTGACATTTTAGATAAGTCGATAGGAGTGGAAAATATGTCTCCTGATCTTCGAATTATGTCATCGAATATCTTTGAGTAAGCGTCTTGCATTATTCTGGGTTGGACCCTTGATTTAGAGTCGAGGAATTCAAACAAGTGCATTGCTGATGTTTGGTGTTGTCTTACCACTTCGAGGTATTCTCTCATGAATGACTTCCAAGACGGATTTTGAGCTAAGTTTGCGTTAGACAAATCTGAGATTTCGATATTGTGTTGTGCAAGAACTTCAATCGGGAGATAGACACGTCCTCTTTCAAGGTCTTCAGAAATATCCCTTAGTACATTGATAAGTTGCATTTGAATTCCCAAATCTATTGCGTGTAATCTTGCTGCTCTATCTTCATAACCGTAAATTTCGATTAGAATTAGACCTACTGCAGATGCTACTTTGTAGCAGTAAGCTCTCAATTCGTCCCACGTATTACATTGAACTGAGAATAAATCATCTTCCATTCCTTCAATGACGGTTTCAAAATCTTGAACCCTGATTGGATATCGAGTGAAGACATCCTGTAGCGCAATGAAAATAGGATGGTCTGTTGAGATAATCTCACCCTTGGATGCTTTGTAAAGATTATTTCTAATGTCAACTAAAGCCATCAACCGTTGTTCATGTACGTCTTCAGGATTTGAGAGTTCTCTTCCAGAGTGTATTTCTTTCAAAGCTTGATTGCGTAGTGCTGTTTGGTTTTTCAAATCCTCTGTAATTTGCACAATGGGTTCGTCATCTCCGTCGACTATATCATCGATCCATCTGCACAATGCATATACACAATGAACTGCTTTTCTCCTTTCATGGTCAAGTGCTGAGAATGAACTGTAGAATGTTGTTGAAGCACTCTTACAAATCTGTTTGCAATGTGCGTAGGAATCATCAATCAATTGGTTATTCATGATATCACCTATGATTGGGTTGGGTTACCCTTGTTGAGTTCGTTAGCCGAAGCAATTGCTGATTTGTTGGATTTTGTTCTTCGCTTTCTGCTGTCAAACCACGTATCGACTCCGTTCCAATCTGGTATTATGCCTAGACTGTCAAGCAGGAGTTTGGAACTGATTCTTGCTGATTCGTATATGACCGGTAATCCACTACCTGGGTGGGTTCCTCCACCAACCAGGTACAGGTTCTTTATCTCGTCAAATTCATTCTTGGGTCTCTTCCATAACATCTGGTCAAGTCCGTGTGCTAAGTTGAACACAGCGCCACGATAACAGTGCTCTCCCCAGTCTTCTGGAGTGATGACTAGTTCCGATGCGATATTTTCACGAAGCCCTTCGAAACCTAATTTCTCTTCGATTTGGTCTACGATTCTGTCTCTGAATGAATCTTTCTCTTTAGACCAGTCAATATTGTCATGTATGTGTGATACAGGTACCAGGGCGTACACTGTTGAGCAACCTTCTGGAGCGAGTTGAGGGTCAGTTACACATGCGTTTTGGACGTAAACAGAAGGGTCGTCCCAAGTTAATCTGTGATGTACTTCTATATCCTCAAGGTTGGAAACATAATCCTTTGAGGCGTAAATTTGGTGGTGAGGGAGGTCGTCGAATGTCTTGTTAACACCGAGATAAAGCATGAATGTTGAACAGGAATATTTCTTGTTATCCAGTTTCTTGTTTGACCACTTCTTTCTAAGATTGTCCGGGAACAACTTAGTCATTCCTTGAGCAAAATCTGCATTCATTACTACCTTGTCAGCGTAAAAGGAACCGTTGTCAGTAACAATTCCTTTAATGGTTTTTTTATCCATAATGACGCTCTTGACTTCTTCGTTCATTCTGAATTCTACACCCATGTCTCTTGCAATCTGGCCCATCCTTTCCGAGACGCTACCTAAACCGCCCATTGGATGGAATATGCCGTATTCGTATTCTAAAAAGGCAAGCATGGTGAATAAACTTGGGCAGTTGAATGGTGACATCCCAAGGTATTTTGTTTGGAAAGACATTGCCAACATCAACCTATCATCGTCGAATAATTTCATCAAATCCTTAGCTACTGAGCGAGTAGGCCTCAAGACTCCAGCAACTCTCATAGCCCTCTTGGAAAGTAAGTCTGTAGGGCCAAACCATGGCTCTTGCAAACATTGCTTTGATTTGTTGAGTTTGTTTAGGTTATCTTGGAGATATTTCAGGAATGCGTCAGCATTTTTCTTTCCTGATAGTGCTTCAATTCTTTCGCACATTTGTTCAGTGTTACTAGTGCAGTCTAGACTTCCCCCTTGTCCAAAGATCAGTCTGTAATTGATGTCAAGTTTCTTTAGTTTCAATTCTTCGTGCGCATCCCTTCCGATTGCTTGGAATATGTCTTCGATTACTTCTGGATAGTGGAAAAATGTTGGGCCGAGGTCGAATTTGTAACCATCTCTCTCGAAAACTTTGTTCCTGCCTCCAACGCTTGCTGAGCGTTCGAAAACGGTGACTTTGACACCCGATTTTGCGAGTAGAAGTGCTGATGCTAGCCCACCGGGCCCTGCTCCAATAATAGCGACTGAAGGTTGTTTTTCGGTGGACATGAGAATCACGGTGCCGTGTTAGCATTTAAAGTTCGGTTTTTATTCAACAGTAATTTTGAATTTGGATTTGACCTTTCTAGAAGGGTGTTAATGTCTATTAGTGTAGCAAATTCATCCAAGTACGGACCCATCGCTGAAATTAAATCAACATCAGGGAAACCTTTCAAAACCATACCATCCATGTACATCAATGACCTGATGATAGGAAACGCTTCATCTCCAAAAGAACATCCAGCTAAGACCGCTGCTTTTACTGTCTTCATCATCTGTTGAGTTAAGGATACTTCGCTTACTGAAGTACCGACAAATCCGTCATATAATTCATTCATAGAGTCGTAATAGGTTTGTAGAGTTTCACCCACTGGTTCAACGTCTGCCATTGTTAACATTGCGTCGAAAGCGTTCTTCAATTCACCTTTGGCTAAGAAAAAGAAAAATCCAAACAGTGCTTTTCTTACGTGTTCTGGTGCTTCACATATTGCTCCTGTGTCGATGAATGTGAAGTTTCCTTTTGAATCCATCATTGCGTTTCCTGGATGAAGGTCTCCATGGAAAACACCCAACCCAAACATGTAGGCGCCGTGTATTCTGAACAATTGCAACATGTCATCCCATTCCATGGAGGATTTGTTGAGGTGTGATTCTAGGGTTGGATATGTAATTTCCTCCATCACCAAAACATTACTATTCGACAAATCTTTCCATATCTTTGGAAAGCGGAGTTTTGGCATTGGGAATGATGCTGAGTAATCCTCCGCAAGTTGTTCCAATCTTTCTTTTCCGTTTATCTCATTCATTAAATCTAACTCTCTCAAGGTGTAATCTTCAATGTGAGACAATAGACCGATAGGATTGCCAACCTTCTTCAATTTTGGATTAAAGAATAGGCCCATTCTTACCCAACGCTTCATTTTCTTAACATCACGGATGAATGTTTTTCGGAAATCTGATTTTATGATTTTGATTACAACTTTAGTTCCGTCCTTCAACTCAGCCCTGTGGATTTGGCCTATGCTTGCGGCAGCAAATGGCTTGTTCTCGATTTTGTTGAAGTTATCTCTAAAATCAGGTGAAGTATGTTTTCGAAGAAGATTGTCAAAGTCTTCCGCTGGCACAGACGGGGCTCTACTGTACAATTGCTGTAGTTGTATACACCTATCAGGGTCAATTAAATCAGGTCGCAAAGCGCAAATTTGTCCTAACTTAACCGCTAGCAGACCCATGGATTGGATCTTGTCAATGTCGACAGGTCTGTTCCCCCTTAGTTCCTTGCTAAACTTGTATAATGTCAACAGACGCATGGCACTAAGGTTGGTGAGTTGATATATATAGTAGCGTTTCAGACTTAATCTTCCAATTCAGTTGATTCTTGATCTTGTTTAACTATCATATAGTTCCATAAATCATGTGAGTCACCGGAACCCTTGGTTCGATTAATGACGATGTCCTCGTCTTTTGAGAACCTGTGTCTTAAAGCGCCCTCGATAATTCCGTCATCCATTTCCCACATAGGGAGCGCATCCGGATCTTCTACTGGCGGGTGGTTTAATCCGACTTTTACGTGGAAGGTTGGGTCGACATCGTACTGCAAGTTACCCAACCCGGCATATTCCCACCAATCCATTATTTCATCGAGAAATTCTATGTCGTTCTCGATTTTTCTAAGTGAAAATGATATCTCATGACCAACTCTATTGCCAATTTGTCTGAGCATTAGAGCCATGTCGATGCCTAATATTTTCAAATTTGACAATTTACCCTCGGATAAACTCTTCCTTGCGTCATTGACCTGTTGGCCAGCTGCGAAAAATGCTTCAGGGTCGAATGGAGTGTCATCTTCTGGAAGTTCATCTGTTATTCCCAAAGCCGATGTGACATTTTTCAAGAAAGACCCTTCACCAATTGTTAACTTAAGAGGGTCGTTGATTTTATTTTCAGTAAATCGAACTACAGCTGTTTCAAATGCAACGGCATTCTCCCAGATGGTGTCGATAAGATTCATGTGAGATTCTGCAAATGCAGCAGATTCAATCACTAAGGCAGCATCATCCTTTCCTCGTCCAACAGGATTGTCTTCGATGTTCAGATATTGAACGACCTCGGATTTATCTTTGACAAATCCAAGCGATTCTAAATCATTTGAATGCTTGACTTCAACACTGTCGTTTAACTCTCGGAAAAACCTTACAGTTTTGCTATCGAGTTGGGTAATTATCTGAACCACTGAACCCCTAGTTGCAGCTGTATTAACCGCTTCGAGAGCATTAGGATTCCTACACAAATGTAAGATTCCGTATTGGCCAAGCATTAGTACTAACCTCTCTTCACATTCATCAGCCATTTTTTTCAATCGGTTATAGATGTGAGAGCGTTCTTTCAAGACAGCGAAACGAGGGTCGTTTGCGCTGGATTGGGGTCTGCTACTTACTGGAGATTTGCTCTTGACATTCTTTGACAAATCTTCATAGCCTTCAGTGAGTCGTGCCAACTGTTGTTTTCGCATTTCTATTATGTGTTTGATTGCTTCTAAGACGTTCATACTGGAAAACAGCATTGGCCGATCTGCCGTGACTGTAACTATTCCCATTTCTTGTAGTCTGGACAAACTATTGTAGGCATCTAATCTTGTTGTCTTCAGTTCTTTTGCCAATTCTGATGCTTTCATCTTTGGATTATTTCCAAGTATCATAATTGAATTGACTTCACGTTCGTTAAGTCCGGATTCATACAACAAATCTTCCCACATTCATTTTCCTCCTGAAACCGATGATAACTCTGCAAGTATCTTAGCTACGTGCCTTCTTGGTCTGAAAAGCCAGTCATATACGTAGTGGACCTTGTTATCTGGGCCAATAACGAAAGATGATTTTGACGGAAATTTACCAAGGTGAAGGGGAATATTGTAAGACTCACCAACCGCTCTGTCAACATCTGCTACAAGAGGGAACGGGAGGTCTCCTATCGATTTCTTGAAATCTTTCAATTTTTCAAAGGAACCAGGCCCTACACCGATAATTTCACATCCTGAGGATTTGAAGAGATCATATTGTTCTTTAAAGTTGAGGCATCCTCTTTTGCACGTTGGAGAATTGTGTCGAGAGTAGAAAAAAATCACTCTCCATTTACCGTGTAGCGTTGTGCTATCAAACATTGAACCATCGTCTGCTTGCAGTGTAAAATCAGGTGCGATTTGGCCAAGTATTGAGGTGGACATAATATCTCCTTAAACTCTTAAGATATGACCCATTCTATTGGCTTTTGTCTTGAGATATTGAATATTGTACTCGCACGTCCCAACAATGATAGGGATTCTTGAAGTGATTTCTATGCCGTTTGCTTCGAGTTGGCTTCTTTTCTCTGGGTTGTTTGTCATCAGGTTAACCTTGTTGAAACCTATCGATTTTAACATCTCGGCAGCGAACTCATATGTTCTTGCATCAGCGGGTAGCCCCAATTCTAAATTTGCGTCGAGAGTGTCGAGTCCTTCGTCCTGAAGTGCGTATGCTTGCATTTTTGCATAGAGTCCGATTCCTCTTCCTTCTTGTCGGAGGTAAACTATGGCCCCACAACCTCTATCTTGGATTTCCATCATTGCAGCCTCCAACTGTGGCCCACAATCGCATTTGAGACTCCCAAATGCGTCTCCAGTTAAACATTCTGAGTGAATCCTAACCAACGGTGTTGCATCTAGGTCTTTTCCGGTGTAAAGTAGCGCGTGTTCTTTTGATGTAATCGGGTCAATGAACGCCTTGATCCTGAAGTTGCCAAACTTGGTTGGCAATTCTGCGTCCGCCTCTACTTTCTTCCTGCTGTTGCTTCTGCTGAGCATGAGCAGCATTAATTGACGGAGGTTATAATATCTCGTTATTTTGCTGAACGGAAAAAAACGGTGGTATATATATCAATGAATTCACGTTCCTACATGGACAGTAAATCTTGCGATTTGGGAGTCGCTGCAAGGGTAATTGATGAATCAAGAATCCTACTCGTGAAAGAAGCATCAGGAAACTATGCCGGAAAGTGGGGACTTCCCAAGGGTTATGTCGAAGCCGATGAAAGCCCCGAGGCGGCTGTCCTCAGGGAGTTGATTGAGGAAACCGGCTCGACTGGCTCGATTATCGGTTTAGCCGCAGTGAGGTCCACTACTAACAATGGAATACCTGCGGTTTTCTTGTGCTACGATGTTAACATCGAAACTAAAAAAGACGGACATGAGAGCAATGAAATAACCGAATACGGTTGGTTCTCTCTAAATCAACTCCAATCATTAGAATGGATATCTGAAACCATGCACAACCTCGCAATCGAAGGGCTTAGTGGATTTAGAATGTCGATTCAGCCAAGAAAGCCACTTTCGAAATCTGGCCAATCCTACTACGTTTACAGCATGAATAGACACTCAAAGTTAGTTACATAGGTGTTTGGATGATACCTGGATCAAGACTGGAAACTTTTGGGGAGACCAAAACTCCTGGAGACTGTGTAGTTTACTGGATGATTTCCTCCAGGAGGGCCTTCTACAACCACAGTCTAGAGCATGCTATATCCCTTGCCAAAAAGAAGAAACTACCGCTTGTTGTAGTAGAGCCCTTAGCTATTGGTCACAAGTATGCAAATGATAGAATACACACTTTCGTGATTCAGGGTATGTTATCGAACAAGAAAATATTCGAAGATTCTAACGTCACCTACGTTCCTTATGTGGAAACTAAACCGAATGAAGCAAAGGGTCTACTTTCTAAATGGATGGAATTCGCCGAATGTCTGGTGATTGATGACTATCCGTCATACTATCCTAGAAAAGTTAAGGAACTCGCAATCAAAATGGCCGGTTGTGAAGTTCACGTCGTTGATAGCAACGGATTCATGGCTCATAACCACACTGAAAAGAGTTTTACGACCGCATATTCACTTCGCAGGCACCTCCACAAAACCATTACCGACCACCTGGCGGAATTCCCAGAACCCAAACCACTTGAGAAAGCTTCTAATCTAGAAAAATTGGACTATGGAATAGTCCAGAAAATATTCGAGGCCAGTGATACTCCTATTACACCTTATGAATTCCTTTGGAGAGTATGTGAGCCAGATAAAATTGGAGAAAATGCACTTTCTGTACTTTCCATAGATCACTCCGTTTACCCAGTTAATCATGTCAAAGGAGGCACTACAGAGGCCGTAAAGAAATGGAATGATTTCCTCCACAATCGATTAGAGAGATATGGAGATAATAGAAATGAACCAGAATTAAACGGGTCTAGTGGTCTTTCGCCCTACCTCCACTTTGGACACATCAGCGCTCACCAAATTTTGAGAGAAATTTTTGAGAAATACAATTGGGACATAATGCACATTACTCCGCCAAATGATGGTAGAAGAAGTGGATGGTGGGGGCTACCCAAGGACGTGGAATCATTCTTAGATCAGGTTATCACATGGAGAGATTTAGGATTCTTACATTGTGCTCAAAACGAAAATCATGATTCATATGAATCACTTCCTGACTGGGCAAAAACCACTCTGAAGGAACATGAACATGACGAGAGGCCATATTTGTATACCCTTGAAGAATTTGAGAATGGTGAGACTCATGATGAATTGTGGAATGCTGCACAGTGCCAATTAAAAAATGACGGAATCATTCACAATTATCTAAGAATGCTGTGGGGTAAGAAAATACTCGAGTGGACTCCTAATGCGCAAATTGCTATGGATTACATGATTGAACTAAATGATAAATGGGGCCTTGACGGAAGGGATCCCAATACCTACACTGGGATAGGCTGGGTCTTAGGTAAATTCGACAGGGGATGGACGGAAAGACCAGTTTATGGAAAAATTAGGTGTATGACGACAGATTCTACGAAACGAAAATTCAAAACTAGAAAGTATGTTGAAACATATTCAAACCCATCATCAAGACAATCTACTTTATTCCAATCTCAACTAGCAAATTCTGTGAAAATAAATTACGAGAAGAGGTGAAAAAATGGCAGTTTTCAATCACAAGGCTAAGTTTAACGCCAACATTGAAGAAATTTGGAACTGGTACGACAGTCCAGGTGCATTCCGTAGAATCATGCCTGAGTGGGAAGGAATCGACCCCATCCAAGCTGGTGGACTAAAAGATGGCGAAGAAACGATCTTCAAGGTGAGCATAGGCCCTATCAAGCGTACCTGGCTTGCACGTCATCATTCTGTAAAACACGGTATCGGTTTTTCTGATAGAATGGTGAAAGGCCCATTTGGAGCATGGAACCATCGACACACTTTTGAAAAAGATGGCGATTCAACCATTGTAAATGATAATGTCGAATATAAATTGCCTTTACATTTCTTGACTGGATGGTCAGCACCATTTAGCGTTAAACCGCGAATGATTCAGATGTTTAAGTATCGAACAGATATAGTGCTTAACGACCTTAACCAAATCAAAAAGACAAGTCACCTACCAAGACAGAGAGTATTAGTTTCTGGATCAACAGGCATGATTGGACTCCAACTGTGTGCCTTTCTCGAGGCGGCAGGTCACAATGTTCATCGTTTAGTTCGACCAACAACAAAATTACCGAAGGATGTCAACAAGGACAAGACTGTAGTTTGGAACGATTTAACAGGTGAAATCATCGAGGGAACATTTGAAGATTTTGACGCTATAATTCACCTAGCAGGTGCTGGAATTGGAGACAAGAGATGGTCCACTAAAAGAAAGAAGTTAATTCGAGACAGTAGAGTAATACCAACTACAAACCTATCGAAGATCTTGGCCGGATTAAAAAATCCTCCAAAGTCGTTTTTATGTGGTTCTGCTGTTGGCTTTTATGGGAATAGAGGAACTGAAGTTTTAGATGAAAATTCCAAAACTGGAGATGACATACTTGCTGAAATCTGTAGAGAATGGGAGGATTCAACCAAACCAGCAAGTTCTGCTGGTATCAGAGTTTCACTATTGCGGACGGGAATCGTAATATCCCCTCTTGGTGGTGCCCTTGCAAAACTATTGCTTCCTGCGAAATTCGGTGCTGGTGGTCCGGTAGGCGGAGGTAAGCAGATGCAATCCTGGATTTCACTCGACGACGAAATTTATGCAATACATCACCTGATGATGGATGAGAATTCGTCTGGACCTTACAATTTGTGTGCACCAACTCCAGTTAATCAAAAGACATTTGCTAAGACCTTGGGTAAAGTTCTAAGAAGACCAGCTTTCGCTCCCCTGCCTGGTTTCGTCATCAAAATTTTATTTGGTGAAATGGGTCAAAAACTCGTTTTAGATGGACAGGATGTACGTCCTAATAGGCTAATTGAATCTGGATTTGAATTCACATTCAGTGATCTTGAATCTTGCTTGCGGAATTGTCTAGGTAAGAAAAAATAAATCCGAATCAAATGATTGGATTTTCTTTAGTATGTTTCCAAAATATTAGATTGTAAACTAAAGAGTAAATTCCCGTTAGTAGCAAAAGATGAATGCCAATCATGGGTCTAAAATTGAAAGACGACCATCCTGTAGTAATTTCAATTCTATCTAAAATGTTAGAATTGTAGTAGTAAAGTGCAGAAAATATCAACATGAGATTACCAGCAATGGAAAAATTCAGATTTACTTTTGATGGGTGTGAACCTTCCGCAAGTGAATAGACATTCAAGTAGAAACTAATTAGGTACATGAACAACGAAAAAAAGACAAAAATTCGGAAAGTATAATTCATCGAGAAAATATCAAGATTTTCAAAACAGGGTGTAGAATCCCAAGCACATCTCTCTGAGCCGAAATAAAATACTGCTTCAAACGGGTCCCATGGATCTACGTAAACAGAACCAATTGAAATTACATTGAAACATATCATAATTAAAACTAAGCATCCCCACCAGTTTAGAAGGATGAATTTCAGAGCGGTTTTTTCTTTAGAAAGTAACTTATTGAAGAAATCACCCAAAATACCATGACTTGATTCACTTTCGCTTAACGAAATTGATTCTTGAGTTATCGTTTCAGTTTCTTGATTTGGTTCATTAGTTTGAAATTCTTCATTCAAAGTTTCTGATGTTTCCTGAGAAATTTTTTCAAGTGTTTTAACAATGTCGATTAATTCCCATTCTTCTCCATTCCAGCGGTAGTGCCCATCAGGGCTAATGATGTCGTTATCATCATCGCCCATATTATAATTATCAAATTCTATTATTTATATCCTATATAAAAAAAATCGAAACATGATTTTATCTTCTATTCTTTTAAATGGATGATGTATAGGTTATGATTAGAGGAATTTACATGGAAGCAAATCGTTTTTCCTACATCGAAGGGAGAGGGGAATCGTTATCGGATTCCAAATCTTCTGTTTTTACAAATTATGACCTAGCTCAATTCACAGAATTGGAAATTACGTCTATCAAAAACTCATTTAAGCAACAAGATAAGTTCATTGATACGCCTACCTTTGTATTTCTATCAACGATTTTGGTTGGATTTTTTTGGTTTTTTTACATATCAGCGTATATTTTTGGATTGGTTTTGGCATTATCAATATATTACAGATTTGATAAATTAGCTATAATGCCTGATAGACGGTATCTCAAAGATTCTTTGAAGTGGATAGCATTCATACCTCTAATGAATTTATTAATTATACCATTTGCTTACGACGAGTATAGAAGGCTAATTCATCTGCATTGCTCTGCTGAAGAATTGGATTTCAATTTCGGTAGGAATTGGATTACAGCATTAAATTACGTTCTAGTTATGTCTACTTTTATTGCTTTAATTTTATCTGTAAATTTAGATTGGTATCAAGAAGAGATTGGAGAATCCAACCTTTCGACCATTTTTGGGATTTTATTAATATCTTTTTCAATACTTATTCATTTTGTTATTCAACAGCAGACAGCATCATGGTTTGAACATGGTGAGGAGGTTAGTTCTTCAATTGACTTGTTTGTTTTTACATTGTTTACTGCATTGTTTACATTTTACTACATAATTATGCCAGATTTATTTAATATCGAAAATATGATGCAATCACAATTAACCAGTATTGTATATGCATATTTCCTCTCTGAGACATCGGTTTTAATTTACTTGTACTTCACAAAAAATTTCTCCAGAGTTTATTCAAATAGCAATTTAATGGATTTTAGTCTCAAGTTATTGTTTTTGGTAATTATTCTATTTTTTACGCCATTATATGTTTATGAATGGAAGGGCTACTATACATATCAGGCAAGTTCAGAACTTGATTTTCAAATTTCAGATCTTGAACTGATAATAATTTTAATTCACAGTGCTTTGCTATTGTGTGTTTTAATCGCAATTGCAAATACTCATAGAAATTTAGACTTACAACATCAGAAGTTGCTAGTAGCAAATGGCATGGATACAAAAGACGAGTCAAATAATATCCAAACAGAATCTAACAGCCTAATCAATTCGGCCGTCAACTCTATTTCCACACCACGCATTGAGGCGCCGGAATTGAAGGATTTAAATCCTACAAGAAACGATAACACAAACACCAATCCCATCAAAGATTTGACAGATGGTTTATCGGTGTATGAGAAGCAGGAACTTATTGCAAAAGGCGGAATGGCTAATGTCTATGCGGCAATAAATAAAACAACGAGAAATCAAGTTGTATGGAAAGAAGCCCATGGTGATTTTAATCCACTTAATGTATCGAATATGAAAATCGACGGAGAATGTGAACTTCTCGAATTTTTAGAACATCCACGGCTTCCAAAATACATAGCAAGGGGTTCTGTTTCAGCAGACTTTGGTCAAGAAAAGTTCGTACTCATTGAGGAGTTCATCGAAGGAGGTTCCCTTCAAGAAACAATCGAACAGTGTAGAAAAATGGGTGCTATAATCCCACAAGACAGGATTATAGATCTGCTAGGTAAAACCTGTGAGCCACTAATTTACATGGCCACCCTGGATGAACCAATTTACCACAGAGACTTGAAACCTCATAACATAATCGTTCATCCTGACAGAGGCCCGGTACTGATCGATTTCGGATTGGCAAAAATAGTTTCTACTGGAAGTGACATCAGCGTAACAAGAGGAGGAAGTGGAACCTGGACCGCTCCAGAAAGGGATTCAGGAATTTCAGGTCCTTTCACAGATGTTTACAGTTTGGGTAAGTGTTTGTATTACCTGATAACATACAAAGTTCCTCCAACGATTGTAACCGATAGAGAAAAACAAGAAATGATTCAAAATGGCGCACCAGATTGGTTAGCTGATTTGATGCTGAACGCAGCTTGGCCAGTTCATGACCAAAGAATACAGACCGTGCGTCATTTCAATGAAATATTGCATTCGAAGGGTAATCTTTCATTTGACAGGAGTCAAAGTATATCTTCAGGTGACTTTACCACTTGGTCTTGATAGGCATAATGTCGGAAATCAATTTATGTGATAGAGGGTTAGCATAGATTGAGGGACATGATTCCAGCAGGTCAACAAATGTTCTCTCATCAGACCATTTTGACAAATAACCAAGTTATCAAGCCTTACCCTCTTCAACAGTTTCAGCAGGGAGAAACATCATACATCAAGGATAGTTTAAGAATTGTACACTTACCGGTTAACACTGTAATTTTTGCTTTTATCACCTTCTGGGTTATAGGAAATTTCGGATGGTGGATGATACCATCCTACTTGTTTGGTATGGCGTATTGTATTTCACTTTCAAACAAGATGAATTATCTCGTAAAATTAGGTGTGAGGGGGGATTTTCAAAAATTTCTCTTTGCAATGGCTTTTATTCCTCTAATCAATTTAATGATAATCCCGTTTGCAATGGAAGAGCACCGCAGGCTTCTTTTACTGCATGCTTCAGTAGAAGGTATCGAATTTCACTTCAATTCAACTTCCATTAAAATCCTGAATGTTGCTATATTATGGATTTTCATATGGTGGTTAAATTTTACCTTTTTCACACTCAGTTCTACTGATTATAATGCGTATGAATATGCTTACTACTATCCGAATTTTGTGTTTGGTTTTATCACGCTAGGAATTTTTGCTTTTATTGTTGCGTTTGTTTTAATCATTAGACATATAATAACAAAACAGATTTTTACTAGACTTGTTCACAGCAAAGAAAACAACACATTCAAGGGATTATTACAAGGATGGAAAATGTTGATCGTTTACTGTTTATGTATTTTCCCGATTTCTCTTTTGTTTGGCGATGAAATTTTATTAGTATTCGTCTTGGTCGCACTCTTAGCAGTATCTTGTTATCCTTTTATTACCACTAAAAATCAATTAAAGGCCGTAGAATATGGTAACTTTGGTCAACGTTTAATATTGATCATTATGATAGCAAGTGTATCTATGGATATTATTTTCATAGAGAACCTTTGGGTAGATTGTGAACATTATTACACTCCTTACGGGTCTGAAAACGAGAGGTGTAGTTGGTATAGTCTATATGGTGATGATGAATATTATATTACAAATATTGTAATAGGGTTTGGTGTATTGTTCTTTACTTGGATTTTATTTATTGTAAATCATAATAATTTTTACACGGAAATTAAGAAATTAAAAAATCATCAAGACCTAACTAGGCCTAATTTATTCCAATCTAATCAAGTTATTACAACACAAGGACAGCCCATAGCTCAGCAATATCAGTATACTCAGCAAGATTATGGTTCAGTATCCTACCCAAGTTATGTTAACCAAACACAGTCTGTAGCAAGTACTCCATCGACTGCCTATCAACAACAAACGCCAACTAATTTCCAAACCGGTCAGCCGAGTCGTTCTTTGACGGCAAGTGCACAGCAAGACATGAATGATGCCTACAGTTTATTACAATCGGAGGGCGCTATATCAAGCACATCGAATTACTCAGCAGCAAATACTGCACAATACGCTAACACTCAAACAAATTCAGGCAGTAAAATTGGCGCTAATGCAGACCCAAATTTGGTTGTATATACCAGACATGAATTAATTGCTCAAGGAGGTATGGCGGACGTTTACAGAGCAACGCACACTACGACTAGACAGGTAGTTGCATGGAAGGAATCTCACAACCGATTTAATCCGTTCAGCGTATCGAATCAGAAAATGTTGGGTGAATGCGAATTACTAACGCAGTTGGCACATGAGAGGCTACCGAAATACATCACTCATGGATATTCGAATAGTCCAGAAGGTGCACAAACAACCGTTTTGATTCAGGAATTCATTCCCGGTGGTTCATTACAAGAAACGGTTGAACAATGTAAGAAGATGAATGCGACTATACCACTTGAGAGAATTATTGAATTGTTAGATCAATCCTGTGAGCCATTAATCTACATGGCATCGTTGCCAGAACCAATTTATCACAGAGACTTGAAACCTCATAACATAATTGTACATCCTGAACGAGGACCGATTGTAATCGACTTCGGCCTTGCAAAAATAGTTGCTACTGGAAGTGACATCAGCGTAACAAGAGGTGGAAGCGGAACCTGGACCGCTCCAGAAAGAGATTCTGGGGTTTCAGGTCCTTTCACAGATGTTTACAGTTTGGGTAAGTGTTTGTATTACCTTATGACGTACAAAGTTCCTCCTACTATAATTACTGAAATGGAAAAGAATGAGATGATAAGTTTAGGCTCTCCGGTTTGGTTAGCCGATTTGATGATTAGGTCCGCTTGGCCAAGAAACGAACAACGAATTCAAACGGTCTCAGAATTCCAGCAGATTTTAAGAAATCAAGGTGGTCAAATTCAGACAAACCAGTCTTCAGCATCAAGTGACTATACAACTTGGCAATAGGTGATATTTTGGATAATAGAGTTAAGGTCACAACGGCAAATACCTTTGCTGAATCAGTAACCGGACTACGCCCAAAAGATGAAGATTTCATAATTTCAACCTCTTTTGAAAGAGAAGACGGGGTATTGTTTTGCTATAGCCTTCTCGATGGAATGGGAGGTGGGACAAGCGGAGAAAAGGCCAGCGAAAACGCAGGACTCGCCTTTACTGACGTTGTGGAATACATCTCAAGAGGTTTCACCCAAGGTACAATTTTTGAACAAAGAAAACAATCCTGGGATTTATGTGTGCAATTAGCCAACAAATCAGTCGAATATGTTGGCATAGTCGAGGGTGGAAAAAGTGGTTCAACTCTAACATCGCTAATAGTTTTCAAGAGTAAAGATGGTACTGTGGCGTGGTCTGATTTAGTTCACGTTGGAGATTCAAGGATGTATTACTCTACTGCAAACGGATGGAACTTGTTAAGTGAAGACCACTCGATGACGGGAGAAATGGTAAGAGCAGGATATATCAAACTGCACGAAGTTGAATCAACTCACGGAAGTAATGTATTAACAATGTCCCTAGGAAGTGAAAATGAATGCAAACCTCAAATCCAAGAAATTTCTCTAACTAAGGATTGTATCGTCATAATTTGTTGTGATGGAGTTTGGGGCCCACTGCACACCGAAAACGGCCTTGAAGTTCCTTCTTTAGTAGAAGGTATCAACAATATCCCAGTCTTGATGGTTCAGAATGCTCTGGATAGAGGGAGCACAGATAATTGCAGTTTGTTGATTGCAAAATTATGATCAAATGTCTATTGATTCAATTCGTTTTCTTCCTTCGGGATTTGAAATATTTGCTAATATTTCTTCTTTGATTTGTCTGGCTTCATTCAAGTCGCCTCGTTCTACTAATAAGATACACAAATGATAGCCAGCATTGTTTTTCGCCCCCAAATTGACTGCATTATTCCAAACATCCCTGTAGTGGAAAATACCCATATTCATCGCGCCCTGCTGGTCTGATTTACTCGTCAAGCGCTGATATAAGTCGAAATAATGTTCACCAAAAACCAAGTTTGCTTGTTCATCGTGTGGGTCAATTTTCAAAGCCTGTTCGATATTTTCTTTCATTTCGTTAAGTTTTCCACGTCTAGAGTTACACAATCCCAGAAGAGAGAGATATGGGACGCAAGATGAGTTCAAGCCATCGGGTGATAAATCGGCAATTTGCTTTTTTAACTCGACAGCTATTGAATCCAATTCTCTAGCAATGTTGTTTGATTTAGTAGAATTTTTGATTCTTCTTCGGAAATCATTGATTTTTTCCTCTTCGGTCAAATTCTCTTCTTTTGACCCGTAATAAATATTGATTACGCTATCGTTAATCACGTTATCAGAAAGAGAGACTGAACCAGCAGCCTCACTTTCGTTCACACTTTTGGGTCTTCATCACCACTTTTTTCTGATTCAGTTGTATATGCATCAGATGAAGCTTTTACGTCTGATTTTCTCAGTTCAGAAAGTTGTTTTAGCGCCTCGATTGCAACTTGACTATCGTTAGTTGAACTAGCGATATTTGCTAAGGTGTCCAACATTTTGTTGCTCATATCAGATTGGGTTTGCAGTCTATCTTGCTCTCGGTTTGCATCCATTTCCATTCTCTTTCGCTTGTTTTCCTGCACCTGAGCAAACATGTCCATTGCTCTATTTGTCTTGGAATCAAGTTTGTCTTGTTCAAGATCATGTGCAAATTTGACATTATCTTGTGCCATTTGTTGTTGTCGTTCCTGATTAGCAAAATTTTGGTCGATTTCCATTTGTTTTACATCGAGTTGATTTCTTGCAAGTTCAATAGCGTGCAAAGATTCAGCCAGTTGCTCGTCTCTTCTAATCGCATGAAGTTCTGCGGAGTGATTTGCTTGTCTTACTTCTTGGTCACGAATTTGGTTCCACTTGGCCCTGTCAACTTCGATATTTGCTTCAATCTGCGCTAACTCAGCGGCCGCATTTTTCTTTGCGTCCGCAGTTAGTTCAGCAACGTGTAGATTATGCAGTAATTCGAATTTACGAATTTGACTGGAGAGAACTTTGTCAGCGTGCTCTTGCTCGTTTTCTCCCATAAGGTGGTTCTTACGAGCAAGATTTTCTAGGTCAACCTGCATTTTATCCAACCTCTCAGTTTCAGTATCCATCCAGTTAGACCAAGCGGATGAAATGCTAAATCCATAAGATGCCGCAGTATTTCTCAATGCTATTTGCAATGTGGAAGAGATATCCTTGCTAACATTCACATCGGATCTAAGTTGTTCCAAAGTTACAGAATTTAGAATGTCCTGATTGATTTTGGTTGTCGCCTCTTGGATTAAACTACGAGAAATATCTGCCAATGTAACAGTAGTTGTTCCTTTAGCAGCCATTTGAAGTAACTTTGGGCAAGATTCACGGTCGAACATGATTCGAATGAATCCCATTCCTTGTACTTGCTGTCCATCACTTGTCTTCCCATTTAGGGGTAGCATGACATCATGAGGTCCAAGGAATACAAACAAGAAAGAGCGTGAAGGATTCTGTTTGCCAAAGAATCTTGAAATTGCTCCTAATCTTGGGTTGATTTCCATTTCTGTTTGTGTAGCAATTCCTGCTACTCTTCCTCCTTCAAGTACAACACATGCTTCATTTGGTTTCAGAACAATTTTGCTACCATTGGGTACGTGTTTGTCCATCACATATTGTGCAATTACCGCCGGGTTTGTTCGCCATTTATAGTTCATTTTTCTCACTCCAGTATCACATTTCTATGCGAGAAATGATTTCTCGCTCCAGTTAAATTTTGTTTCAAAGAACGAAGATTTTTCTTTACTTCACCCTCATCTGAATCAAACATCAATTCCTGAACTTCGTTTACCTGATTTGTTACCTTGACCAATCTTTCAAGGGTCTCGAGGTCGTGCTCAACAAGCTTCTTTTTTGCCTTGCGATTGAGGTTTGAATTGATAGAGTGAAGTGCTTGTTTGCTGATTGACATTTTTGTATCGTCAATAGATTGGTGGATTATGCTTAGTAAACTCTCGCTAATGTCACGAGCGTCTCGCATTTTTTCTTCATGTGCAGTCGTTTGGATATTCTCAACATGCCTTTTGATTGTCTTTAGTCTACGTTCAATTTCGTTTCTGAAACTTTGGTCATCTTCTATAGCACTCTTAGTGGAATATCCTCCATATGCGCTAAACAAAGTCTTAGCCGCAAGAACTGCCGCCTCGATTGCAATGTCCATGTATTATAGTAAATTACGGTAATATTTAACACCATTCTATATTAAAAAATCTAGATTATATCAATTGATTCCAAGTTGGGTGTAATATATTACGCCGATTATGGGGCTCGAACCCATGACCTTGGGATTAACAGTCCCACGCTCCACCAACTAAGCTAAATCGGCAAGACACCCGAAAAGCAATTCCTATATGATACCATCCATTGTAAAAAGGATTTATTAGGATATAATTTCTATAATTCTGCTTTTGATTTCAGGAACCTTATCAGAAATAATCACGGCACTACGGATTGATTCGAGGAAATCCTCAGAAATTTCATATTCCGAATCAAGTTCCAACAGTATTTCCCCCTGCTCAACAAAATCTCCAATATTTTTGGTGAGTTTACACCCAACCCCGTGGTTAATCTTCTGGGAGGACCCGGTCCTTCCCGCACCTAATTCACAAAGAATCATACCTACCTCATAAGCATCGATTGAGGTCAAAAAACCAGAGGTGCTAGATACAATCTCGGATTTTATTGGGCTTCTTTTCAGAACCGACCAAGGATCAGAAACCAATTTTTCAACCGTATCATGTGTAACTCCTTGTCGGATGCACATTGATTTAAATTCATCAAGTGCCTTTCCATTTTTGATAACCTCCCTGATGTCGTATCCTAGGCTGTTGGCTTGTGAATAAACCAATTCCATCGTGTCATTAGGTCCCTCATTTTTCAAGCATTGAATACACTCTACAATTTCGTGGCTATTTCCCAACATTTTCCCAATTGGATTGTTCATTTCAGTGATTTGAGCAGTCACTTTCATTCCAAGAGAGTTGCCGGTAGCAACCATAGATTTAGCAAGCGCTTTTGCGTCATTATGGTTTTTCATGAATGCGGCTTTGCCACATTTAACGTCGAGGACCAAATTTTCCAGCCCTTCAGCCGCTTTTTTTGAGATAATAGAAGCCGTTATCAAACCTATTTGAGGTACAGTTCCCGTTATATCCCGAATCGAATATAGTATCTTGTCTGCTGGAGCAATCTCTTCAGTTTGTCTGGAAATGAAGCATGGATTTGTTGCCATTTCTTCAAGTAAGAGACCCGTGTTGAATCCCGGGATTGATTCTAACTTATCGATAGTCCCTCCTGTGTGTGCTAAACCTCTTCCTGCTAACATTGGAACTACTGCTCCACAAGCTCTTAGTGCGGGTGCAAGTATGATGCTCATCTTGTCACCTACTCCGCCCGTTGAATGCTTGTCTACACGGTTTGTCTCTGTTGGAAATTTTTCACCTGAGTTAAGCATAGCCAAAGTCAAATTTGTAGTTTCTTTATTTGTTAATCCATTAATTTGACAAGCCATCAAAAAGGCGCCAAGTTGTTCTCTTGGAATAGTTTCTATTTTTTCACAAATAAATATGAAATCCTCATTTGAAAGTTCAATACCATCTCTTTTCTTCTCTATTATGGAAGGCATCGAAAGCATATTCACACCTAAGAAGCCAAACCTATCTCAACGAGTCTCTGGTGAAGATAGTCTCCAGCATTAATCGAATCGTAAAGCACTTCTCCACCCGTTTGAGCGACAAATTCTGGAAGTGGAGTTAGGTCAATTTCGTTTCTTGGATGAACAAACATCGGCATCGAGTATCTATCTGTGTGATTGTCTGGAGGATTTATTACTCTATGAGTTGTAGATTTGAACAATCCATTAGTCAAGTTTTGTAACATGTCTCCACTATCTACGATGATATGGTCGTGATTCCCTTCAACTTCAATCCAGGTCCCATCGTGGTCCATAACTTGTAATCCGTCGGCTGTAGCACCTACCAAGAGGGTTATGAGGTTGATATCTTCGTGTTTTGCGCTTCTTACTGCACCTTCTGGTGCATTATCGCCTAGAGCTGGATAGTGGATTACTCGCAGAATTGTGTTACCGTTTTCCGCCATGGAAGGTAGCCAATTAGCATCTTTACCGAGAAATACAGAAGCGGCTGATAGTAATTCGAGGCTCATCGACTCCATGGCTTGGTAAAGTCCATCAATCGAATCCTCAAATCCAACTGCTTCCTCTGGCCAAATATTTTTTGGGAAATTTTCGTCATCAACTGTTCTTCCAGTTTGCCAAAACTCTTTCAGGTCGGGCGCTGGATTATCTTTAGCATGCTCAACACCGAAAGGAGTGTAACCCCTCTGTCTTGAGATTGTGGATTGTTCATATTTTGATTTGGTTTCTTGAGGCAGACTGAAGAATTCCTCAGCCACATTGTAGGATTTCTGTATTGCTTCAGTGCTTATCCCGTGGCCTGTCAATGCGAAAAATCCAATGTCCTGTAAAGCCTCCCCTAGAGAATTTATGAAGTCGTCACGTCTTTTTCCTCCAGCTCTGTAATCGGATAGATTACAAACGGTAAGTGATCTTGTCATTTTAATCACGAGAATTTAGTTTAGCGATTAATTTCAACATCTCAATGTAAAGCCAGATAAGGGTTATCACTAAGCCAAAAGCGCCGTACCATTCCATATTTTTGGGAGCACCGTGCTTTACTCCGTTTTCGATTACACCGAAATCGAGGATAAGGAATAGGGCTGCAACTCCGGTAAAAACTACGCTAATTCCGATTCCGATAGCACCATTACTGTGGATGAAAGGAATGCTTGCACCCATGAAACTCAACATGAAGTTGAACATGTAAATCATCATGATTGCAAAACCAACAGAGACAACCGCCAAAGTGAATTTCTCAGTTGGCTGAATTATTCTCATTCTGTAAAGAGTCAGCATAGTAATGAAAACACCGATTGTTCCAGCTAATGCTTGTAGAACGACACCGTCACTGCCACCCAAATAGTAATGCTCAACCATAAATGAGAATGCACCAACAAATAATCCTTCCAGTAGGGCATACATACTCATCAAAACCTGTGGTTGAGATGGGCGTGTTAGGATGATAATGAGAGCGAGTATAAATCCACCTACACCGCCACCGATTATCATCATCCCACCGTATGCGGGATTTTGTAGACATAGAGAATATGCGACTAATGCCGATATACCTACAAGGCTAAGTAGTGTCAAGGTTTTACTAATTGTTCCTTCAATTGACATCGTTTCTGTGCCCATTTCTCCACGGAAATAATTTGGATTCAGGGCGGGGTTGCTTTGTCTAAACACCATGTGACTCAGACAGGGATAACAGCACTCCTTTGTGAATCTTATGCGGAATTTTCCTCAATTTGTTGCTGATACCATTCAGATAGTTGTTCCTCGGTCCACCCAGATTCTAGGTAACGCTCAACTTGACTAGTGTCCCATCCTGGGAATTTACTCATATCTATTCCTTCCTGATTTTCTACTTCGTTAGTGCCGTCCAAAACTGGCATTTCATACGACTTCGAATCATCATCTATACCTTCCAAAACGTCAACCTGTGGTGTTGGATTCCTCAATAGAACGAACAGTGCACCTCCACAAATGATTGTGCCAATTACGATTAAAACTATCATGAAGTTTAACCCACTGGAATCATTACTACCTTGGGAATCATCTGAAGATTGTTCCTTATTTTGCTCACTGGAACATCCTTGTGTATCTGTAGCCGTTTCTGGGGGTGTGTTCGGACATTCATCTTCATCATCTGGAATCCCGTCCTCATCTGCATCATTATTGTTTACAGGTTGAGTAATCTGTTCAGGTGAACAGCCATCTGAATTAACTTGGTCGCCAGTTGCAGTATTGGGGCAATCATCTTCAGAATCAACCACTCCGTCGTCATCTTCATCCATGATTTCTCCTTGAATTTCAGGTTTGCAACCAAGTGTTTCACTATCCTTTAACCCATCTAGATCTGCATCCTCAAGCAAGAGAGCATTGCTTGCTGTAACTCCTGTTGTTTGTGACGCCCAAATTACCTCATCCCCATCAAGAATACAATCTCCATCGCTATCGTTCGAGTTTGGATCTGAACCATATGTAAATTCTCCATGGTTAGTAATTCCGTCATTATCATTGTCGAGCCCACTGTCATCCATGGTTCTGTCCAACCCATTTTCTAGCTCCCAATAATCTGGAATTCCATCAATATCCGTATCTGTGTAGGTATCCATTCTATTCCAGTCTTCCCAGAATGACTGTTCGTAAACGGCAGCGATGTTTGCGTTCTCAATTGCGATTCCCATCTCCCTATTTCTTAGAATTGAGTTATCACCCCAGTTGATACTGGAAACTAAGACAATTTCTCCATCGATAATCATACCTTTGTTGTGAAGTTTTCGGACAGTTTCGTTTTCAGACATGAGGACTGCTTCAACATCACCTTGCCAACTGTTTAACTCATTCACTGCTTCTCTTATCCCAGGATTTTCATTTACGTAGTGTTGATTGATTGCCATGCGTATTGTTATACCTCTCTCAGCAGCATCCTCCAAGGATTCGAGGAGGGGGTTTGTTTGCCAACCCCAATACCAGTCCATTTCGAAATATTGCAAGGATAGCAAGATTTCGGATTCTGCGGATTGAATCAATTCCGCAAGTCCTTGTACACAATCATCTGGACAGGTCAACAATTCCCCATTTACAGATTCAAGCATAGGTTGTTTGATGTTTGTTGGTACGTATTCAATTGGAGATTCATATGAACCCGATGCGGGTTGTGTAAATGTGGAATCTTCAACATGGAGTTGGCTTGGGTCTTCATCAAATGTTATCCTTTCAAGGACGATTTGCGCTAAATCAGAACTCTCGATGATTATACCCCAGTCTCGATTGCCACGATTATCTGCTGGCATACTGGAAGATTTCCAATTACCAGAACCGAACCAAACGACTTCATCGTCCACTACTGATACTTTGGAGTGAAGGTACTGGTATGGTGAGGATGAAGATGATGAGAATTGCAGGACATCTACACCGGAATTTTCTAATTCATATGCTATGCCTCTACTTTGAGAAATCTCGCTTTGAGACCACCAATTTTCAGGCTCGTGAATAACTACCGTCACTTCGACCCCTCTAGTCTGTGCTTGAATTAATGCATAAGCGAGGTTAACATGATGCAGTTGGTAAATGTGTACGTGTATGCTTTGTTGAGCATCATTAATCATCGAAACAACATTGTCTAAACCTGCTTCTGGTGCAATCAACGGCGTAACGTTTGCGTTGTCTGAAAATGAGTTAATACCACAGAAGTGTGAAGCCCCTGCAACCGACCACCTAATCTCCCAATCAGCGGATTGGTTTGTGTCAACCAAGTTTCCACAACCATCGCCACGAATATACAGAATTCTATCCACAGTTGTTACAGGTTCACTAATCGCTGGACCGGACCATCCAACAAGGTCAGTTGGTCCGTTGCCATATACGAAAGTGTCAGCAACTACCCCAAGTGGAGAAATCAATTGTATTGTAGAACCACTGTCAGGAAGCCAAACTGGGAAATCCATTACATCCTCTGCATTAACAATTGTTGATTGTTCCATTGCCTTAACAGCACTTGCATCTGGGCTGATGATAACTGAATTCCCTGAATCTATGAATAAGGAATTGAATGTACCATTGAATGATTGTCCACTAGTTGTTGTTTTTGTTACGGTCCAGCCGGTCATTACGGCGGTTCGATTTCCGATGTTTGTTATCTCAAAGAATTCATCATTGGTTGAAGCACTTGATTCTTGGAACATGAATCTACTAAAAACGAGGTCTTCTGGACCTGCGTATGAGGAAATATCAGGTTCCTCATAACCGGGCGTTGGCCAAGGTAATACCTCGCCATCTGAGTCCATTGTTTTACAATCAGTGACAGTCGTCCAAACAACAGAATCAACGACGTTTCCATCAGGGTCCTCGAGGGTTACTGAATCGCCGAGGCCACTGATAAACCAGTTCGGAGCAGTGATTATTTTTCTGTCTGCAGGCTGGATTAGAGTGTTGATTGAATTGTACAATCGGTCAGACCTTGCATGAATTAGATCACCGTCTCCAGAAATTAATCTCCACGCATTCAAATCAATCGCTTGGCCTCCAGTATTATTGACTTCAATCCAATCGTCTAACGGCGTGATAGTGTCGGAAGAACAGTGGGCTAGCACCTCGGTAATTTCTATGCTAACATCTCCAGCGTAAGGAGAAGTTTGCGGGTTCGGCTGATTAGGGGTTGGATAAGGTGCTTGAGTCCAGTCGTTATTCCAATACCAAAGCGATTCTCCTTCTGTTGTTTTGTTGTAAGTTATTGTTGAAACAATTTGATTTGCAGAATTCCTTAGTTCAATTGTATCAGGTGCGGTGTTCTTTAGGTAGAAACTCTGTGTTCCATTTATGGCGACAACGAAAATTTCACCCGGGTTTATTGTCGTACTATCTTTTTCAGGTAGTTGAATTACGTTAATATTGAAATTTCTCGAACCTGATGAAAAGTACCAATTTGCGATATCTACTGATTGAGTACCTGTGTTAATCAATTCAATCCATTCACCATTTGGCCAAACATCGGTATCGTTTCCTATTGCGTCGGGGAATATTTCATTGAATGCTATATCTCCAACAATCGAAGTAGTGCCTGGTTCTGGATTTTCGGGTGTTGGCCAACTCGCTATAACCCAAGGAAGATCTGGATTTTGGGCCTCAATCAAAGAGTTGTTTAATCCAGGGTCAGAATCCCACCATGCTTTGTAAACGACATTCCCAGTAGGGTCTTCCAGCATTAAATGGTTATACTGGTTCCATAATGTCACCAATTCTGAAAATTGAACGAGTCTTCTAGAATCTGCTGCAATAATTGTCCCTGGTTGCGAATTATTCATTACCAGATTTCCAATATTGATATGAGTCAAATTTCCCATTCCGTCTCTTATTTTCCAGTCAGCTAGGTCCCAGTCTGTATTTCCTGTGTTGTGCAATTCCACCCATTCTCCTTCCGGATATGCGAATCCATCTCTAGATGAATTAGCCAATACCTCGGTAATTACAACGTCAGATTGCATGTCAACAATATTTGTCCAAAGGTTAGGGTTTTCAGTTCCGGGTGATGGATAAGAAGTTACGAACCAAGAACCATCTGCGAGTTCTTCTGATGAAAATCCAGCAACGGTATCAGTCCAAGAAATTTGGTCTGTGGTGGAACCATTTGCAATGGTCAATCGCAAACTTTCTGCTCCGTTATTCAAAACACCCCATGCATTGGATGAATTGACTGCAATAACCCTGTATCCTCCAGCTACTATGATATTGGAATTTCCTATTAAGTGTGATTCATTTAGGGGGATATTATTTCCAGCATTATCAACGATTGTCCATCCTGTCAAATCTACATCTGATGTGCCTTCGTTGTGCAGTTCAATCCACTCACCGCCCGGCCATGAAGAATTATCCTCAGAAAAGAATGGGTTTGCCATAACTTCATTGAACAATACTCCAGTGTAAACAGGTCCAGTTGCTTGACTATTTGCCGATCCTGGGGTTGGTGTGTTGGTTGGAATCCAATCGTTCATCGAGTTTGCTGAATCCTCTTCTAAGCTGACGCCAGACGATGTTGAATTCCAAGAGGCTTGGTCTTTGAAGTTGCCAGATGCGTCTGTCATAGTTATGTAATCGAATGAATTTGTCAAGTAGAAATTACCATATCCATTTCTTGCAATTACCATATACTCACCAGGTGAAATTGTCCAGGTCGATGAATTGCCACTTTCAAAGCCGACTATTGTCGTCGAATTGAATTGTAGAATCTTTCCTGCTTTATTTTCGAGTTCCCAATTTAGAATATCAATTGCTGTAGACCCTGAATTATGAATCTCCATCCATTCTCCATTAGGCCATGTTGCATCATCATATCCACTTGGATTCGGTAAAGCCTCGTTTAGGCATACCGAGCCTGAGCAAGCCAATGCCCTCCCAGAAACGCCTGCTTCTATTGGCTCAATCAAGATTGAAACAGGTGCCAATAAGAGTATGACAATTAGTGAAATAGCCCTTGCAGTCATATTAGCATCACTATGTCGGATAAGTGTAGGGTTTTGATGCTTTCTTCTATAAAACCCAGAAACAACTTACTGAATCAAATCAATGCATTCATCCTTATTTGGTCAATAGAGGAATTAATGCGTTAGCCGCCTTTTCACATGCATTCGCCACGTCATCCATTCTCTGAAGAACTCTGTACATGTGCATTGCAGCCAAAGCATCATCATCGCCTGTAGAAAATACATGAGCAGCGGCCTTTGCTTCAACTTCATCTGCTTCGTGCTCCTTCAGGTTGACTTCCTTGATCAATTCCATTATCTTGCGCTTTGCAATTCTGGTTTCTCCACCAAGAGATAAGTCTCTCAAAGACTCAACGGTGTCTTCGTATATTGCGACTGTCGCAGAAACAGCTTCTGCCATCTCAACCAGCATTTCTCTTGCTTCTTTGTTATCGTATAATTTTCTGAAACTCAATTGTTCAGCAACATTCTGAGCATAGTCAGCAATTCTATCCTGCCTCGACAGCATTCTCAAGAAATCATCCATTGAAACAATCAATCTTATGTCGGTATCCTGCATCATATCTCTCAGTTCAGTTTTGATATTGTCTGCATCTAACTCCGCTTCTACTGTAGCCTTGATTTCATCACTTGCATCTTCACCACTGGCGGTTTTGTTGACCGCATCTAACATGTGGGAAACAGTTGCTTCGACCGCAACAGCGTGTTTATGGAATAACTCAAATGGTGTTTCTCCTTTTTCAGAACTTCCAGCATCCGATAATGCTTCCTCGACATGGATTTCCCCACCTCGTGTTCTCCACATGGCAATTCCTACTGCTGCGAAAGCAATCGGTAGCAGGATAATCATTTTGAGATTATCTCCGCCTGAAGCGATGTAGATTGTTGCTGCACCGAATGCCGCTACAGGGACGCTTGCGACCCAGGATGCTGCAATCTTTCCAAATACTCTGAAATCTACTGCCTTTGCTCCACCAGCTAAACCTACGCCGACAACAGCACCAACTAGTGTGTGGGTTGTTGAAACAGGTACTGCCAAGAAAGGCATTGAGAAAACCAAGATTGTCGTTGCAGCACCAAATTCGGCAGCGAATCCACGTGTTGGTGTGATTTCTGTAATCTTCTTTCCAACAGTCTCCATAACTCTCCATCCCCAAGTCATCACACCAATTGCAATACCTGCTGAACCAAGCAGAACTAACCAGAGAGGGATATCGGCTTGTTCCATTAGCATGCCTGAATCATTTGACAATACTTGCCAAACTGCAGCCATAGGTCCAATAGCATTCGAACGGTCGTTAGCTCCGTGTGCAAATGCCACATACGCTGCGGTAATAATCTGTAGCCATACGAAAATTCTCTCCACGCCTTTGAATCCTTTGCTTTCTTCATTGATGTCAATTTTCTTCAAAACCATGTAAAGGCTCAATGAACCTAATGCGCCAATAACTGCAGCTAGAATTAGGGAATTAATTGGGAGCCAAGCTGCCTCTGCAAATGGATCCCATACTCCATTTTCTTTAGCGGGAAGCCACGAAGTCTTGTCTTCTATCCAGCCATTTGATTCAGCTCTTGCAAAGAATCCTTTCAATGCCTTGAATTGCAGTGCTAGGCCTAGAACAAAGAAAGTTGGGAATGCAAGAATAGGAGCTAACCACATCGACCTTTGTTCGGGATTTTCTGCGTCGAGGATGGTCTTTTTGATAATCCAATAAGAAAAGAAGGCGAGAAGTCCACCCATAAGTGGGCTAGCGACCCAACTCATGACCACTTTTTGCACTACTTCCCAATCGATATATTCTGCATTGTGATCGACTTCTAATACCAATCCAACACCAATTATTCCTCCGATAATCGAGTGTGTGGTAGATACTGGAAGACCCATTCTTGTGGCGATAGTTAGCCAAACTGCAGCCGCCATCATAGCAGCAATAAATCCAAACGCAATATCTTGGGAAATCTCTTGAGTTACAGTTGAGAAATCAACCGTTAAGATGCCCTTCCTAACTGTTTTAGTGACAGCATCACCGGCAAAAAATGCTCCAGCGAATTCGAAAACAGCGGCAATAATCACCGCTTGCTTAAGCGTTAGTGCTTTCGAACCAACCGAAGTTCCCATTGCGTTTGCAACATCATTTGCCCCTATGTTCCATGCCATATAAGCACAAACAATCAAAGCCAAGCCGATAACAACCATTGTTACTGGTTCCATATTGTTTCCTCAAAAGAAAACAGTATATCACCTAAAGCCCATGTAATCTATATAGTTGTCAATATTAGAAGATATGAGTACAATGGATTACGGGCCTGGTGATATAGAAGTCCGCAAGGTGCAACTTACTGGTGGAGCAACATATACAGTTAGTCTTCCAAAAACCTGGGTTGACCAGATGAAACTAAAACCTCGTGATGGAATTAGAATCGATTGGAGACCCAGTGGTGCGTTGAGATTAACTCCATTACAACTTCTCCAAAATACCGAAAAAGTTGTGACAATTAACCTAGAAAATATACCGGACGAATCTCTTCATGACCATTTGATGGGCGCCTATCTTGCTGGAGTAAACAATATTAGAGTCGTATACAAAAGTGATATTGATCGTTTGCTCCATAAACAGATTAGAAGGTTCTTGAAGAACACTCGTGGTTTTGAAATGATGAATGAAACAGACCGGCGGATTGATTTGATTAGTTTGATCAGTGCTGCTGAAATGCCTCTAATCTCGAGCATAAACAGAATGTATTCATTACTAACATCAGTAACAAGAGATATTATTTCGATATCTGATGGTCTTGAAATTGAAGTACTCAATGATGTGGATGATAAGGAATCAGAAGTTGATGCTTTACTTTACCTAGTAGAAAGACAAGTTAGCATTGCGCTAAATTCTCATTTAGTAGCTTCAGCACTAAAATTGGCTAGAAATCAAGCAGTTGAGCACTCTAACCTTGCAACTTCATTGGAGAGAATGATGGACCATGCTACCCACATGGCTAAGTTGATAACAACAGCAAATAATGTAAAATTAGATAGGGGAAAATCTCCAATAACTCAGCTAATAGTATGGCAAGAAGCAATCAAGAAATTAATGATAAACATCAGAACCAGAAACTCATTTGAAATCGAAGAAGCACGTCATGAATTGAAAAAGGCCCAAATTCAAATTAGCCAATACGAAGATGAATTAATTGAAGGTAGAAAGATGACAAAGCATGACCTTTTGTTATTCAGACTATCCGAATCTGTTAGAAGATTGTGCGCATATGCAAGAGATTTCGGAGAAGTTTTGCTGAATCTGAAATTACATGATGAGATTATTTCAAAGAATAAATCATGATGTCATTTCTATGATTTTAGTTCCTGCAAATATTGTGTTGAAAATTAAATTTGTAATCAAAGGAATCCAAATGCATCGTATTTTTGAGCAAAGGTGTAGATCATGATTGGTACGATGATTATACCCATAGCATGAGAACGCCTAATCCCGATTCTTGGGGGGATTAGCCCAAGTATTGTTCCAACGATTAAGACAATCATGCCAACCCAACCACACGAGAGCCAGACCAATACTACAATGAAAATAACCACGCCAAGGACCATTGACTGTAGCGGTACCGCTTCATGAAGTTGCAAAATACCTTTGCCTACGTGTTTCATGAGTGGAACTGCGATGATTCCTGCCGCGATTGTAATTGCTATTAGCCTGATAAAATCGGTTGTGGGGTGTAGTCCACTCCACGTATCAATTGGGTACATTTGCTTCAAAGCGAGAGTTGCTCCTGACCTTGACCTTCCTATGATGTACAGGAATCCGAGTACCATAACCGTAACAGCGGTGTTAGTGGCAGACAACAGGGCAATAATTTCGAGGTCTTGCTTAGTGTGAGGGCTCTCCCCTTCTCCTGCGGCTTCCGCTCTTGCCAAAGCAAGTAATTCTTCATCGGTCATTTCCGTGAGTTTTCTAGTCTCCCAATCAAGACCATATCCTTCTTTACCCTGAATTTTAGCAGCGACATTTCGTCCTCCCATAACTAAAACAGTCGCTTGAGCAGCAGTCATCCCCGGTAGAACACCCATTGCAGCACCAGCGCAAGAAGATAGGAAACATGGAACCACTAGTGGCCCAGAAGCAGGCAGCTCCCAATCTTCCTTTTGAGGCGGTATTTCAGAAGTCGTAGCGTAAATGTCAAGCAAATTTGCAATACCAAATAATCCGCCTAGTGCTGGAAGTAGTAATCCTGCGCCTGGCATTCCAACTGGTGAGGTTACTGGAAGGTTGAAGATTCCCCAGCCATACAATCCAGTAAGAAGGAAGAAAGATGTGGCAGCAATGTATCCTGCAAATCTAGAATCATTACCTAACTTACCACCTGATGCTTTTTGAATCCAATCCGGAAAATCTAGTCTGGTGGTTTCTGTTGCAATAAGTAGAATTGAAATCGACAATAAAACGAATGGAAGAGCACTACGCAGATGGTCGTAAAAACCAAGTTCAGGTCCAAAGGCTATTCTTGCAGCAACGATAAGTGGTAGTGACAGGAATAATCCAAGTTGGCTACCCCTAGCTGAATATGCAACACCTCGAGGAGCATTACCAGATAATAGCATCCTATGGCCGGGTAGTAGCGACAGTGCTGTATCTGCGCCGGGCGCTCCAATCAATGCAGAGGGTATGTAGTTCAAGAATGTGTGGACTATTCCTGTTGAAACGATGATTCCCGCTGCGGCCGAAAGTGGGATTCCTATTGCGAGTAGGGCAGGTGATATTCCAAGAAGGATTAATGCTACGTTGTTTACGTGGAAACCTGGAATTAAACCAGTAAGAGAGCCAATGCATACGCCGAGGAATAGTGCAAAAAGCATCCATCCCATTTCAGCGAAAAAGGCATCCATAACAAACACTCTCACAAATCTTCAGCGTCGTCGGCAATCCCATTGCCGTCCATGTCCACTACATCCGCATCACTAAGCACGTAATAGTGGGATAGAGTTACATCATCCGGCATTTCAATCAATCGACCAATCCACTTCAATGTCAGACCTTCGTGATATGAATTCAATCCAATAGACGTTGGGTCTATATCAATCACAATTTTTTGCTCACCGCCTTCTTTTTGCAGGTATGTTGCACCATCAATTTCGACAACATTACCTACGATACTAGTTATCTTATTCAGGTCATAAAATTGTGGAGCACCATCTGCTAAATCATATGGATTGGGTTCTGGAGTATCTCCAGTTAGCACCAAATCATATACAATAAGTTGGAATTCGTTAGAGTTACTATTCCAAGAAATTGAAACATTTGCAACTATTTCTTGTCCGTCTTCTAGCCATCCTGAATGTTGTCCAACTGGGACATAGGCATCCATTTTCGTGAGTGTGTTAGGATACACAGCATCAGCAATGGATATTTTTGTATCTCCATTTTCGCTCATTAAGTATGAGCCAGAAACTACACCTGAAATCAGGTACCTAGTACTATTTTCAACCTCGTCAAAAGTTGATTTTGGATTCATTGAAAGATATCCTAGGATGTTTTCAGCATCCGTTATGTCAAGGAGTTGAATAGATGATGAACTGGTAGAATCTACGCACCAACCGGCATAGGATGTGGACCAAACAAGTCTTCCACCATAAGTCACAACTTCTCCTTGATAATCAGTAAGGTCAGGAGTATTCAATAAACATGCTCTTAGATCTCCATTTGGCTCTATTATTTCATCATCATCAATCATCCCCTCAATAATAATCAAAGCACCAGAATTGTATGACCATGTTTGATAATTAGACCAACCAATTTTTGTCGGAACCGGTTCATGAGTTCGAACAACTCTGATTTCAGGACCTTGAACATGCATTGACCACTGAAGATATTTTTCTGAGTAATCTAATGTTGCGGTGACCTCAACTTTTTGTCCGGATTCTAACCATTGGCCGGGTGCTGAATGAATAATCATGTTCATTTGATATTCTTGCATACCATAGGAGGGGTGGTCCCTCAAAGTGAGTGATGTGAAAGTAGAATCAGGATTAACAGGTTTCGAAATGTATCCGGAAACGGTTACCGTATCACCCATATAATCCTCCGGCGCCTTTGCAATTGCTGAAATTGTGAGTTCAGGCGCTTCTGGAACATCGGCTTCATCCCAAGATACAGCTCCACTTCCGATGGCTTGTATCCATATTTTACCATTGTAAACAATCACGTCACCCGTTACTTTTATTTCTGTTCCAAGCATCGGAATTTCAGCAAAATTATACCACCTTAATTGAGCGACTCCGGTTGAGTCTTCGACCAAAATATTCACTCTATCTTCTCCAGATGAATAAGGGTCTTCAACCCAAGAAACTACACTTCCTTTAATGGATACTACTTCATTTGAATGTTGAACTAAGTCCTCAATGGCAACCAGTTCAGGTTCACGGACCATTGCATATGCATTTAGGGCTGCTACTAATACAATTGATATCGAAAACATCACCCAAAGCCTCTGCCCTCGGAGTTCCGGACTGTCATCAAGCAGTCGGTCAAGAATGCCAGAAACTCCTCCACCAGTGCCGGAACCGTGAACTTCTACATACTCACTATGCTGGATTTTACCATCAGAATTTTCGTCATATTTGTTGAAAACACTGTCAATATCCATTTGTGTTTGGTCTGTTTTAGTAATGCTCTCCTCGGCCGTATCCTTCGGCCCAGTGGCTTCGCTCATGCCACCTCCAAATCCTCTAAATCAATATCACTTTGGTAGGGAAAGGACTTGATATTAGAGACGAAACGGAAGTCCATGAGGGACAGGGTGATTAGAGATGAAATCCATCGCGACATCCTCATTCCAAGTCACATCTCTAAACTGATAGATACCAAGGAATTCCAAAGATTGAGAAATATACAGCAGTTAGCTACTTGTCATTATGTATTTCCAGCAGCAACTCACAACCGGTTCTCTCACAGTCTAGGTGCATACCATTTAGCTGTGAAATTATGCGAGCACTTATCCGAAGTTCAACCCGGCATAATTTCTAATGAAGATGCGGAATTAGTATCTATCGGCGCCTTACTTCACGATATTGGTCATCCACCATTTTCACATTTATTGGAGTCGGATAAGGTATTTGCAACATTTCATTCTCATGAGGATTGGGGAAAAAAGATACTTGAGTCCACAGAAACAGATATCGGTAAGGCTTTGAGAGAAATTTTGGGGGATGACAGGACAGAAAGATTGTTCGCTTTGTATTCGGGAAAATCTGAGTGTAATGGCCAAGAAATCCCTCCATTCCTAAAAGAAATAATCAGTAGTCAATTAGATGTTGATCGGATGGACTACATGATTAGGGACCAGGCAAATACTGGCGCTCAAATAGGTGGTTTTGACTCATCTCGAGTAATTAGAGCACTAAGGGTCAACGAGGATGGACGATTATATGCAAAAAAGTGGGGTCTTCCTGCAATTGAGGCCTATTTGGTAACAAGATATCACATGTACAATCAGGTTTATTTTCACAAGGTGAATCAGTTAACACAAGAATACCTGATACGTGTATTGTCCAGAGCGAGAAAACTCGCAATCGATGGAAAATTAAAACTCACAAATTCGCTATGGAATATGTTATGTAATGATGAATTATCTGTCAAAGATTACGTAAAATTGACTGATGCAGATATCAACTCAGTATTGATGGATTGGTCTGAATCAAATGATGATGAATTAGCTAAATATGCCGACAAGCTCGTCTCACGGAAAGATTACCATAAATCGATAAGAATTTCAGATTTGACCGAAGAAATGAGTTCTATTGTAATTGAGAAAATCAAACCAATTGTGAAAAATTCAGGATATAGCGAAGAAGAAATAATTATTTCGAGTATTAGAAAGAAGGGATACAAGCCATATAGCCAAGGCATAATTTTGGAAGATGGCAGAGATGTTGTCGAACATTCTCCTTTAATTCAAAGTCTAGTCCTCTCATCTGAACTTGCTCTGATTTTCATTCCAGAAGATGTCAGAGATGAATGTGAGCATGTAGCGAGAGAGGTAATCAAACCGTCACAGTCAAGACTACCAACCTGTTGAGTCGGCAAGTCGGACCTGTAGCTTAGTTGGTGGAGCACCCGGCTCATAACCGGGCGGTCGTGGGTTCAAGTCCCTCCGGGTCCACCTTTTTCACTATTCATTTTGCAAAATTGCAAGAATGTTTTTTCTGTCGATTAGACCAAAATTATGAGAATCTTCTGAGGAAGTAGGGTCAGGATTATCCCCTTCAACGAAATACCTGTTGTCAGAGATTCTTTTTACTCTTTTAATACAGATAACATCACGTTTCAGAGGGTGATTAAATACAATAATATCTTCTAGATTTACAATTTGATCTTTCATACTTTCAAATTCTACTACGTCGCCGTCTACGAATGACGGCCACATTGAATCGCCAGATATCTTGACGTCTATGATGCTCTTATCCAAGTAACTTCACGTCCCTTGGCAGCCCAAAACATTCCGTGAATTTCTTCGATTGCGTCCATGAGTTCCTGTGCGTGTTCAGCGGAAACCTCAACCTTGCAGGCTGAACATAGTTTGGCTGCTTTCCAAAATGTGTCGTGCAAGTTTGGATTTGCCTCAAGGTGCTGGGGCTTGAAAAAGTCTGTCCATAGAACAAGAATTTCATCCTTACACTTCTGTGCTTCTTCTTCCTTGATAGCTGCGTATCTTGACATTGTGTTTAGGTATGCTGCCATTGCTGGGCCATCCTCTGTGGACGGGCAGGTTAGTGCCAACATTTTGTTCGTCATCGACTGGACTGCTTCTCCAGCGATTCGTGCGCTTGATGGGTCGTAGACACCACACGGTCCGTCACAGTGTGCTTCTGCGATAATGAGATTTTTATCATCCATATTTTATTCCTCTCAACCCTACCGAAATAGAGATATCATATCAATATGTGGTTTAATCGAAAGACTCACTGATGTCCATTTCGTAAAGGCAAGTCCCCAAAATGGTTATGAGGGTCGAGATTGTGGCTTGGATATAGGTGAAGGTATGAAGGCTTTGAGACGTTCTTTGTTCTTACTTGCGGTATACATGGCTAGCATTCTCGTGATGGCTACTCCTGCACAGGCCCAGTTATCTGTTCCTGCAGTCGATTTGCAGTGTCTATCTCCGAATCCAAGTGGTGCGGTAGACGTACCTGTTTACCCAGGAGCAACCCTGACTGGATTCGCAAACTGTAAGGTTACAAATCCAAACACATACGCTGAAAGAATACAAATTCAAGTTTCGGCTGACGGACTTGTTGTTGCTGCCCCAGGTACTATCTCTCTTGGACCAAACGCAGAATCTGAATTCCAGACTACGGTTAGAGCAGACCAGAGAATGACAATGTCAGGTAGAAATCTAATCGTAACTGCTACAGTGGTTGAAGCAAACGGTGCACCACCACCAAACATCGCTGAATCACAAGTTCAGATGATTATCAACATCCTTCAATTTAGTAGACTTCAGGTAGAAGCTACTGAGCCATTCTTGCAACTATCTCCTAAGACCGATCACAACTTTGAGTTTAAGGTTTACAACCAAGGAAACTGGGCTGATAAGTTCAAGGTCGGAGTTACAGATGCTTCCAGGGACAAACTCGAAGAAAGTGGATTCCAAATTTCAATACCAATGGTTGCTGTTGAAATCGACGGAATGGCAGCACCTCAGAAGGTTAGAGTCATGGTAAGAACTCCTAAGAACCAAGGTTGGACTGACGAATATTACACTCTAGAATTCGAAGCAATTTCAGAATTCTCTTGTAGATATGAAACAGGTGGATGTAATTCCATGTCCCAAATGATCACTATCTACGTTCGTGGTGTATATCTTCCAGGTTTCGAATTGATTCCTTCGTTAGCAATGCTTGGATTCGCAGCGGCAGTTATTGCAAAACGTAGGTCTGACGAAGATGATGATGATGACGAAGCCGAATGGCTCGAGTCTGCACCCGGATTGTAAAATCAACATACCAAATATCACTTAAACTGCCCCGTAAAAGGGTTGTATTGATAACGCATAAGTTATCGTAATGATTTAGCAGTGGTGAGGTTATGAGTGGACTTTTGGATAAAGCAAACGAATACAAAGATTCTGTACATCAAGGCGACAACGTTGGTTCTAAGGTTGTAAATGACCCATCTGCAATTATCAGTGCGTACGAAATGGGCAAGAAATCTGCGGAAAAGGAAACCAAGGTTCAACCAGCTCCAAAACCAGTGAAAAAAGCAGAGCCAGAAAAGAAACCTGTGGAGAATAAAAAAACTCCATCCCCGAAACCAGATAATAATGTAGCAACAGGTGGAGGTGGAACTGTAGACGATGCTGTCAAATGGAGAGATAATGACAAGAAAATAATCATTGGAATGCAAATCGCAGCAGTAATCTTCGTCTTGTTTAGCCTTTTCAAAGTACTACAAGATGGCTGGATATACGCTACCATTACCGACAGATTCCTGTCTTTCCTGATTATTGCAATAGGCTGGGGATTGTATGCAGGTTCCAATAAATTATCAGATAATTTTACCACTCTAAAAGCTGGTTTTTCCGCTATTGCGTTAGTTGTGGTATACATCGCTGCATCGATTGGAACAATGTTTATTGTAGCAGGCGGGGGTGTTACAATAGCAAGCGTAGAGTTAGACGGATCTAACAATGAACTCGATCTCAAATTCTTCGGACCTACTGGAATGGAGTATACAGTAGAAATTGTTGTTGATGGTACTGTTAGTGCAAATCATGAATCTACAATAAATGTTGACAGAGGGAGCCATTCAGTTCCACTTGTTGATTTTTGGATTGGAAACTCAGAAGATATGGCTGAGGATAAACTCCTAACTTATGAAGTCGTAGTTACGTCCGAAGGTGGAGTAGCATCTTTTGATTTTAGTCACCTAATGAACAGGGAGGTTGACACTGGATTCGTAAGAATCAATGAAAAGTTTACGACAGATACGGAAACTGGAGAGAAAACCTACACGGGAATCAACGTTGAGTTGATCATCGGAATGGGAGACCCTGATGCTTCCTTTGGTTTTGATAACAATATGTTCACAGGAGTAGAACCAAAACCTGTTGAATCAGATTGGACAGTTGGTTTGAAAGTCCTCAAAGGTAGTTCAGAGACATATAGTTATGACACTATCACAGCTGAAGAAGGAATAGTTCCAGGATTGGGAGAGTTTTCTTACAGTTGGGTACAAATGCCAGGGACTTATTCAAACGATATTTCAATCCTTGACAGAGATGATTTCTACAGTGGAGATGGTTGCTACATCTTTGAAGTGAAGATAATCAATGATTTAGGAGAGACCTATACCAACTCTGATTCACGAATTGAATTCTTTTGGGATTCTAACGAAGGAAGCCAAGATAGTGAGCCAGCATCTGAATGCTGATTCATTCAATAGTTCCCACATCATCATCAGATTCAGATACATCATCTGAGTCAGTTTCGAAGTCAATTTCATTTTTCGCTCGAGAATATATCATGAATCCCACATAGCACACTACGGCTAAAACAATGCCCATTGCTAGAGGCATAATCATGCTTGAACTATCTTCGTCGGCTTCTTCCCAAGTAACAACGCCACTGCTTGCAGAACTTGCTGATGAGTCCAATACTTCGATTGAGTATAGCTGATATGGAACAAATATACTGCACTCGAGAGTTAACTCTCCTTCTACGGCTGAGTCCCAATTCAAGGGGATTTCAATAGTGTCACCAGCATCAACTGTGTAAGGAACATTTACTCCAACATTAGCTTCAACACCATTAGAGAAGCAGTCAACGAGGAAAGTAGCCGATACATCACCTTGATTTGAAACAGTAGCCATGACTCCTAACCTGCTATTGACACTGTTTTCATCATCGGATTCAACAAGGCTGTCAAAACTTAACAATGGGAGATCTATGTCCAAATCAAAGTGGTTAACACGTGGCAAATCATCAATTGTTTTTGTGTAAATCCCCCAAGGGGTGGATAGAACTAATTCACCAGTAGCACTTTCTTGGTGAATGTCGCCATTTCCATCCTGCCATTCGATGATTCTTACTCGCTCATTGTAACCGATATCAATCACATGGTCTCCATATTTTTCGAAATCACCTGTGGAGTTATCAGTTATCTGAGAAGAGTTAACCCCATCATAGCCTAATCCATACCCTCTGAAAGAGACATGGCTATTTTGAACTCCAATTGTTCTACTGCTGAGTAATCTTATCCAATTGTCAGTTGTCCCGCCTGTGCCGATACTATTCTCCCACGAAATTTCTGCATCATCCCAGACAATGATGTCTTCGTCAGAAATTCCTCCTGAAAGGGATGAGTCGGTAATAATCAACGAACCGTATGCATTGATTGGACCAGTACTCGTTAAATCTGCATTTGTAAATGTACAATTGCCAAAACAATTTATTTCTGCGCCATAGATGCTACCTGTAACTTCTAAATCTCCGTGTACGTCAATTGTCCAAGCTTTATTTCGGTCAGGAATAACGTAAGAAGTGCCGTTCCCAGTTAGTACATCTGGTGTTCTAATCTCTGGAGTACTTCCAGATGGTGATAATTGGATTTCGGATATGGCAATCAACCAAAACCCAGTGTGCGTGAAATTAACTACTACATTATCAACATCCATATCCATTGTATAATTGAAAGTCTCACCTTTCCATTCATATGAATCGTTATTGATTTCGATTGTGATGTTGTAATATACCTCCTCAGCGAAGATAATTCTCATAATTCCCTCAGAGCCTAAGTTTCCGATTGGCACAACCATTTCTGTCTGCGGGTCAATATTCAACTGAGGTGGAGCGTTAGCACTCATCTCTCCACTAATTATCATTGTTGAGCCCTCTTCGACAACAAAATTAGACCCATCTTCAATATTATAATCCCCACTAATTTCAAGAGTAGCCTCGTTTGTTACTGTGTGATTGCCTGAAAGGTTACCATTTGTACTTAGATTCTGATTAGAATCATATTCGGTCGCAGAAACCGAATTCAGGCTAAATAATATCAATATAGACATTAGAACTGCTCTTCGCATGGTTACGGGATTTACTCATAGCAAATGAATGAAACGCTGTTAAGTTCAGTAAGGCACATCTTTCCAGCCGATTTTGTATCCAATCAGATTGAATGACCTATGCAATAATGGAGTGATTACGACCAGTAGAATCATTGGTACGATTAATTCCCTACTACCGTGAGCAGATTCGGTTAAGAATATCTGACCGAATATGAATACTGAAACTGCAAAAGGAAGAGTATCTAATAACGGTGCTTTGCTCGACACATCCCCTTCTCTTTTCATTCCTCTTCTCCTTTTTAAATAAGATCCAGTTGAGTCGCCGATTAGGCTTGTAAATCCTAAGAAGGTTCCCAGCAAAAATGCATTAGCAGCCCAGCCAGTTGAACCATTAACGGGTGAAATGAATATCCAATTTTCTGGTATGCTTACCATCAAGACACAAAGCAATCCGCTGGTTAATGACCCACCAACAAGTCCGTTCCAAGTTTTTCCGTCTCCTAAAATACGATTTCCATCTTTGTGAAATTTACCACCATCTATTGGCCATGGTCCATATCCAGTTTTTGGCAGCCACTTGCCCCACATCATTGCAAAGGTGTTAACCAAAAATCCTGGGAGATAAATCCACAATGTGAATAACATCATCTCGAAGGTATTGAAGTCGCCCATGATTGCTTGGGCACAACTAAGCCTTTGAATTGAATGGAACAAATTCGTTCAGATGGACTTATTTGCCTCGTATAGATGGAAGCGATATGTCAGGATTGTCGGTATTAGTGGTGGGTGGCGGAGGCAGAGAACACGCCATTTGTCTCGGTCTTTCTGCAAGTGAATCAGTATCTGAGATTCATTGCGCTCCAGGAAATGCTGGTACGGCAGACATTGCGACAAACCATAATTTTTCAGAGGTTTCAGACCTAATACATCTTGCCTTTCAGTTAGATGTTGATTTTGTAATCGCTGGTCCGGAGGCGCCTTTGTGTGAGGGTTTAGCCGATCTGCTCGCAAAAATGGATATTCCTTGTTTTGGTCCAGTTGCCAATTTAGCAAGATTGGAAGGTAGCAAATTACACGCAAAGCAAGTGATGGAATTGAACGGGGTCCCAACTGCAAAATTCCACGTACTCGAGAGGGATTCTGATATTGAAAGTGCTCTTGATGAGTTTTCGTCAAACCCTTGGGTCATCAAAAGAGACGTACTCGCCGGAGGTAAAGGTGTAGTTGTAACTGAAAATCGAAATGAAGCAAAGGAATTTATTGAACAATCAATTGATTCTGACGGGCAAGTTCTGTTAGAGGATTTCTTGCCAGGTGAGGAAGCAAGTATGCTGGTTGTTATGGATAGGAGTGGATTTGTTTGCCTTCCCGCTAGTCAAGACCACAAAAGAGAGTTCGAAGGCGATAAAGGTCGTAATACTGGAGGAATGGGAGCTTACGCTCCGGCACCAATATACACTGAAGAAGTGCATATGAAAACGGTTGAAAGAGTTGTTAAACCAATGCACTCTTATCTTTCAAAACAAAGAGTTCCTTACAGAGGCGTACTTTACTGTGGATTGATGATAGATTCTCACGGAGACCCCTATGTCGTAGAATTCAACGTAAGATTTGGAGACCCTGAATGCCAAATAACACTACCACTGATTGATTCAGATTTGGGTGAGATGTTTAAAGCGGCTTCAACAGATTCCTTGTCGGAATTAAATGTCCAATTTTCTAACAATCATGCAATGACTGTTGTTCTTGCGGCTGAAAATTATCCAGGTTCGGTTGAAAAAGGGAGAATAATTGGAAATCTTCCTAAGAATTCAGATAGAGGTTGGGTCAACCATGCAGGTACAAAATACGAGAGTGGTGTATTGGTTTCCAACGGGGGAAGAGTTCTTTCCTGTACAGGAATTGGCTCAAATTTACAAGAAGCAGCAAACATGGCCTATTCTTTAATCGAGCAAATTGAGTTATCCGGCTCACATTATCGGCGAGATATCGGTCACAGGGCCCTAAATAAAAATTGAGAAAACAACCTCGCAGTAACACGTTTTAAATTAAGGCCTACAGGTTGCAGTGGAAATACCCGTAGGGAACGCATAAAAAGGGCCCTTTGGTCGCCACAACGCTACAGCCATAAGGCTGGACAAAAAAACAGAGGGAAATGAATATGTCGACAGAAAACGACAGTAAAATTGGAGCCCCAGAACCTATGCTTGGTTGGCTATTAGCCCCCATAGCGATTTTGTTGGCTCTGTTAGCGGATTATGGACTAGATTTTGGTTTAGTTCTGGATATGAATGAAATGACACCATTTGCTATGATTGCCTTAGGCGCAATATTGGCAATGACACCACGCTACCTGCGTGAGAAAAAAATCATAACATTCCCTACAGCATCTGTTTCCCTCGCTGTATTGATTGTTTCATTGATACTCTCCAATGTTGTTGCAAGCGTTGCAGATTCCAACTTTGTGGCCACGATTTTCTTGGTGACTATGTTTGGTGGATATCTTCTTGATAACAGTGGCAGACATGAGTGGAATACCGTCCTTGTATTCAGCATGGTCGGACTGTGGACTGCTGTTGTTTCAGCAGCAAACTTTGCGGATACACAAACCAATTTGTTGGTAATCGAAGGTGAAGAGTATGTAAGAAATGGAGCATGGCAAGAGGCTGTGGGGTATGTCTTCTTCAGTACATGGAGTATATTCACAGTACTCGGATTACTTGCTGCAGTTCTACTGCGAGGAGTACTAACACCTGCGACCGATGTAGGATGGTTTGGCTACATCAAATCATTTGATGGAAAATGGAACAAAGCTACTCTTCCTCTGCAAATTGCACTTGGAGTATGGGCTTTAACCCACATTCTGACTTTGTACTATTTCGGTACACTGGGTGATCTAAATATTCTTGGAATCTCAGGCTTGGACAATTATCACGGATATATTGGATTCTGGCCTGCTGCACTTACTGGTGTTGTAGCATTGGTCTGTGCTTGGATGGCTGCTGAAAAATGGTACACAAGGACCTTGTTTATAGGTTCGATGTGGTTACTATACATCGTTTCATCATTGTATGAATCGAGTCACTGGGAAAGCGACAGACTTGAAGGAACCTGGGCCGTATGGATTTGGTTTGGAATAACCTTCTTCATCGGCGTTTTGATCTATTGGTTTGCAACCCACGAGCAATACGGTGGATGGAAAAATCGTGAGTCGCACGAACCAAGTCAGGCTAAGGTATTCTGGTCCAATCACTGGGCAGGAATCATGGTTTTCATGGCTTTCATCACGGGCTTAGCAATCAGAATTCAGTGGTATCTCGTGCCCTCAATGAATTCTTCCGGTTTGGAATCATGGGACTTAACTGGAGGTTCTGACCCATGGTACATGAAGAGAGTAGTAGACTACGTAATTGCAGAAAATGCACACTTGATATGGGATGCTGACAGAAACTATCCAGTTGGAGGTATCAATCCAAGACCACCTCTATTCTCATGGTCTATGGCAATGGCTGCAATGCTATTGACCAACCTAGGTTTGTCCTCTGACGAGGCTGTTTGGTATTCAATGCTTGCTCTACCGGCAATTTTCGGTGCATTAATTGTGTTCCCAATGGCTGGTATCGCAAAAGACCACTTCGGTAAAGGTGCTGGCGTTATTGCGGCTTGGTTAATTGCATTCATGCCGACCCACGTTCAAAAATCAACTTGGGCTATGGCTGACCACGATTCGTTTGTTTTGCTGTTCTTGACTGCAGCATTCATGTTTTATCTGCGTGCCATTAAACACGGTGGAGATGAAAGACTATCTCGAACAACAAATGCTTGGCCTTCCGGAATATACAACGCACTTGGCGTTGTAATGAAGGAGAAGAGAACTGCATCCATGAACGCCATAGCCGCAGGTGTCTGTTTTGGTATCGTAGCATTGGGTTGGAAAGGATTCGTATACGGACCTGCAATTATCTTCCTTGCATACGTAGTTCAGGTTGCAATGAACATGTTGAGAAAGAAGGATAGCACCACAATCTCTACAATCAATTTACTATTGCTGGGAACAATATTCGTTATGATAATCCCGTTCTATGCTCACCCACAGCTGGATCTGGTTTGGAATTCAACAGGATTACAACCGCTATTATTCATAGCTGTTTTCACACTAGCGATAGCTTGGATTACAACTGGATTTAGAGACAAGCCATGGCTACTGGTCCTTGGTTCTCTATTCACTGGTGGTTTCGTCTTTGGTTTGGTACTTTACTTACTGCAATTAGCAGATATGTCCAACGCATGGGAAGTGCTTACCACTGGTTCAGGTTACTTTACTAAGAACAAGATTTTCGGAACAATTGCGGAAGCGAGTGCCCCGAGTAGAGGCCAGTTATTCGCTTCATTCGGACCAATCGTCTTCGTTATTGCAATTGTAATGGGATTCATTGCTTTGTGGGACGGAGTAGTAAAGAAAAATCAGCCTCACCTAATTTTGGGTATGTGGGTTCTCATCGCATCATACATGGCTTGGTCAGCTGGAAGATTCCTCTTCAACGCTGCACCTGCAATGGCTGTTATGGGTGCGTGGGGTATCACGGGACTCTGGAGAGCAAGCGGTGCCGGTGAAATGGCAAAGAAATGGAGAAGAATGGGCATCAGAACCCCTGGAGAGAGAATCACCAACGCAAGAAAAGCAGTTTGGAGAACTCCACAATTCAGTGCAATTGGTCTTGTATTGATGCTTATTTTCTCTCAGCATGCAAGTTATGGATTAGACGCTGCAATGCCGTCGTCAACAGTTCATGAGTCAAACATGGATGAAACAATTTACAACATAGTTCCAGACATCCTAAGGTGGAACGATTTTGGTTTTTCAATACTCGATGATTCAACATACGATGACAATTCGAGATGGTATCTAGGCTCGTTTGGTTCGGGATTCAACGATAGAGGTTGGAATTTGGCTTATGAATGGTTAGCCAATCAGGACGTATATCACGTTGGAGTAACATCGGAATCTGCTTGTGATGATGTCTCAGGAAATTGGGACTCATCAGAAAATATGTGTTTGATGAAGTACTCCGATAAGCCTGCATTCGTATCGTGGTGGGATTATGGTTTCCAAGCTCTTGAAACTGGAGACCACCCATCAGTAGCAGACAACTTCCAGTCTGGTATTCCTGCGGCAGGTAACATGCTTTTGTCAAGAAACCAAGATGACCTCGTTTCGATGTTCATCTGGAGATTGTCAGAAGCAGACATGATCTACAACGTGGGAAGTGACGATAACAGAGTTCACACGAAATCGTTTGTTCAAACAATCGGTAAATACCTCTCAGATGAGCAGGTAGCTGAATTCGTGAAGATTCAAACAAATCTTGAGTCAGATGATGTCATTGAAAGACTATTCGAAGTAACCCACACCAATGGAGATGTCGTTCTTGCTCAAGGCTACAACATCGTCGATGGAATTGTTGACACCAATGGGCCAATGATCTACAAAGTCTACGAAGATGGAGAAATTATTCCGTGTATACCTGATGAAGGGCAAGTAGACATCTGTGTGGGAGACGCGTACTTGAATTTCGCTAATGCTGAATCTGTATTCAACAATAATGTAAGGTCACCTGCTGACACGAAGATGGAAGCATCTCACTACATCGTTGGAGATTATTGGTATACCTCAGACCTAATCGAGGAATTTAACTCTGTAAGTACCGGTATCCACCGAACAAATTCAAAAATCGCTCTAATCACTCAATTGTTAACCTCATCATTGGATCCAGACACACTCCACACAATGTTCGCTGACCTATCTAACAATGCGGTCTATTCTGTTCAAGATTACGAAGGAGCTCCAGGTGATTTGATTACCAGAGACCACGAAATTAGATATTTGGCAGTTGATACAAAACTTTACCCTCGTGGTGGAAGTTACAACTCTGAATACAGTGGCGGAAACCCCACAGGTATTTTCGCACCTGTTTCAATTCTATCAGGTCAGGACTTCTCAACCTTCATGGATGAAGTTTACATGACTTCAAGGGGTCAATTCAATGACGAAATGACCCGAGAGGAGTTCGATGAAGAAATGACAAAGGATATCCTGAATCAACAAGCAGGTCAAGACTTCGACCCGCTACAGTTGGTAGATGTCAGAGTTGACCACAAGCCAGCATTCTTTGATACAATGCTTGCCAGAACCTACGTTGGATATGGTTCTCCGAACCTTGGATTTGCAACAACTGAACAACCTGGACAGCACTGGGGACAATCAGGTACTCCAAATTCAATATTAACCAACGCATTACCAATGCCTGGTGCTATGATGAACCACTTGGTGATTGCAAACTGGTACAATGCTGAAGACCCTAATGACGGCCTTGGTTCTTCAAACACCCTTGTCAAAGTAATGAAGTATTATGCCGGTGCTGAAATTTGCGGACAAGTAACAATGTCAGACAATGGTTTGCCACTATCTGATGTTAGGATACTGTTAGAGAGAGACGCATTCTCTGGAGAAGATGAAACTGATCTTGACAGTGATACATACTGGATTCCAATCGGTAATACCGACACAGATGAGAACGGAAATTGGTGTTTCATAGCGCCTGCTGGTAAAATCAGAGCATCTGCATATGCAGGTGAGTTTGACGATGCAGTTGCTAAGGATAGCTTCCAAGCAAACGAATACTCAAGTGGCCTAGGTGATTTGACGGTTGATGTTAACGAAGACCGTGAAACTAACGCCATAACCGCTCTTCTTGGAAAGGTATCGAACATGACTTGGATGGGTGAAATAACTTACAACATCACAGGTCAGCAAGCTGATAGATTAGCATCTTTCGACGAAACCTTCGATATTGCGGTTGATTCAAGTGGAATATCTGGAACAGTTACTTGGACAGGCAACGAATCATTCGAAGGACAAGCATTAGATGGAATTGATTTCATCCTGAAGAACATTTGGAGTATGACCTCGAACTACACGCTATCAACATCAAGTGGTTCATTCACCACTGAAGACGGCGATTCGAGAATAATCCAAGGAAGCGGTGAAGTATTGTTTACCAACAATGGTTCTTTCGACACACAAGGTAACCCTGCTATCGTTAGAGGTTTCACAGGTAATTTCACAAGAATAGTCGACGATGGAAGGTCGTACACGGCTAGTGCTACATTCAGTGGTGCTGGAACAATTGTTGCAACATCAGTTGATTATGAACATACAATTCCATCTTGTGAGTATTCAAACGAATCCTCTAGCCCTGAACTACCAAGATTCAACGAAACAGTAGAAAACGAAACAGTAACTTCTACTCACGTAATTTGTCTAACAGAAGAAGCGGACACATATTACTTCATGGGAGAAATAAATGCAACTGGAAGGATGACCGCTGAAGGGCCAGTTACGGTAGTTAAGTATCTAGACGGAGAAACCTTCGAAGGTACAGGTCTGTTTGAAGGAATAGGAACTGCAAACGGTACTGGTTTATTCATCGGAGAGGGAACTTTCTCGGGTGACATGGTTGCCCCGGGTTCGTTCTACAAGACTGGAATATTACCCGGTACTTACAACATGATAGCTATCATGCCAAATGGAAAAGAAGTATTGCTACCTGACCCGGTTGAAGTTGGACTGACTCCAACAAACAACCTAGAAATGGTACTACCTGGTTCTATCTTTGCGGATACTCTACTCACTCAATCAACCGATACGGGAGCACCAGAACCACTGCCAAATCAAACGATTGAACTTCTTGATTTAGACATCGATGAAGATGTACCAATTGCAGAAATCATCACTGATGAAGAAGGTAACTTCAGTTATGGTCCTATAGCTGCTGGTGAATACCAATGGAGAGTTGATGTTGATGGAGATGGTTGGTATGAAATGCTGATGAACTTCACAGTCGGCCAAGATTCAGAAAATATTTCACTCGCAGCATTCATCCCACTGAAACAGGATGTAACAATTAACCTGCTTGCAGGAGATTCTGGCCTAGATTTATCCAATAGAACATTGACTTTTACTAATACAGAAAGCACTGATTTACTACCAATTATCGAAACTGCAGTTTCTGACGAGAATGGAATTGTGACGGTTGAATTATTCACTGGAAGTTGGATAGTTTCCGATGAGAATGACGAGGAATATGTTTTGTGGAATGAATTCGATTTAGAATCAGAGGATATGGAGTTCGACTTAACATACTCTGTAAGCGTTTGGATTAATGCTACGCTGTACAGCGTCAGAGCAGAAGGCGAAACGTTATTGGATAATGGAGAAACATTAGAGAATCTAACCAACGTCTATCTGGATGACCCATCTAACGCAACAATAGAGCCTGCAAGCAATGTCAAGATAGAAGCTCGTTCAGGTTCAATTGTCATCGATACAATATCTGATTTCAATGGTAATTACTCGATGCGATTACCAGAGAACATGGTTTTCCACGTCACAGCTGACAGATTCTCCGGATCTTCAACATATGCCGGTGGAATACTTGTAGAAAATGCACCAGACCTCGAAAGTGGTAACATATACCTACTAAATACTGGAAATGTAGAAGGAACAGTGTACATCAGGGAATCTTTGACAAATGGCTCAGGTGCTGTTTGGAGTAATGAAATACCAGGTTCCCAATCGATAGAAATCATAGCAACAAACGACGATGGATTAGAGTGGAGGTCACAACTTGATAACTCTGGCATGTTTACGTTCAATTTGAACAAAGGCAACTGGACTTATACAGTTTCTAATGAATTGATGAATGTCGAACCGGTAGTGAAAAATAATTCTGGATATGAAATGGAACCAGTTGATTTGATTGCAAATCCAGACAATGTATCTGTAACTTTCAGAATATTCTTGGATACTACTGACGGAACATGGGAAAATGGAAGCGCGATAATGCCAGCATTTGACATTGTTACAATGAGTGGCATCGGAATCAATGCTACGGTTACACCAGACGATTATGATTTAGTAACTGGAGAAGTCACTTTGGAATTGTCTGTCGGTCAATATACAATTGAGTTGTCACCAACTCTTCCAACAGATGAAAATGCAACTGACTATTATCTGCAATCAGACTTCATACCAAACCTGAATTTAGGATTGGGTCCATCTGGTGAACCTCTATCAGTACCAATAATTCCTGAATATCTCGTTACAGGGAATGTTACTACTGAAAGTGGAATGGCACTTTCGAACTCAACTGTATGGTTAAGGAATGAAGCCGGTGACGATTTCCATCCTCTCAATACTGATGAAAATGGTTCATTTGCAAAATATGTGCCTGGTGGATTCTGGTATGTTGAGGTGGCGGATTTCACCGCTGACGATAGCGGTGAAACCGAAATCTTCAGAGGAGTATTAGACCTCAATGGAGCTGAGAGAGATATCGTTTGGCAAACACAAACTGCAATGCCGGTTACTATGCAATTACAAGAGATGTTTACAGGTGTTAATGTAACAGCAACCCGAATTACCGCTGTGAGCAACGAAGGCTTAGGTAATGTAAGTCTTGGCCCGTCGGATAACTTTGGAAACATTTCAGAGGTTCTAATGCCAGGTGATTGGACACTACACCTCAACAGAACAGAAACTCTCGAACAGTGGATTTTGGAAGAGGGAGTTTACCTCTCGGACAATCTCGAAAACGGTATTTGGAATGTTGGCGTTGTTGAAGTTAACAAACACGTTTTGATCGGTGGAAAGATATTCTGGGATTTGAATGATGATGACTTACCATCACCTGGGGAGGGTGTTGAAAATGCTACCGTTAACGTCACAGCCGAAAGAGGATGGGAGTGGACATTGCAGACAGACGCAGGCGGTGTTTGGTCAGTCTTCGTTCCAATCAGAGATGATTACGATGTGCAAGCTGAAAAACCCGGATTTGATTCAGCAACATACACGAACGAAACTTCCTCAACATATGCTTATGTTGTTAATGACACGCATGAAAGCAGAGATCTTGAATTAACTGCAGGTCTAGTTTCTGTATCAGGTAATGTAACTGACAGCGTTCCTACAGCCATGAGATTGGAGGGCGCAACCGTCACACTATACCCTGCATCTGGAATCGTTAGAGACCCTGTTGTGATTACTAACTTAGTTTATGAAAACGACATCTTATCCTGGTCTGACGATATAATGCCGGGCAACTGGATTGTGTACGTTGAAGGAACTGACACAGACGACAACGGTGGAGGAATCGCTGTTGGATTACTCGAGGCATCAGTTCAGGAAGGCGCTTCCCTTGACCTTGAAATGCGAAAGGGTGGAAGATTGACATTAACAAGCTCGTGGACTGACATAGAAAACACTGTTCTAACAGCAGGCGATGTTGGTGAAGATGTATTCGTTACGATTTCTCTAGGAGATGAAGTTGAATGGGACATAGCGTTTGATACTAACGGAGAATTGAACATAATTCTACCTTCATGTGAAGGAAGTCAATCTTGTGTCGACCTTGAAAGTGAATTCGAAACAATACAACACGATCTACAATTGACCATGCCTTATTCTTCCGGTATCGTGGTTGATATCGACCAAGACACAGCGATAGACAAGGAAATGCAATTTACAAAGAAGGTTGATTCAGACCTTACTGTAAGCATCGAATCAGTCAACTCTGGTGCCACATATTCCGTAGATGACTTGGGCGACTTAACCGCTACAGAAACTGATTCTAATGGCTATGAGGTCATCGAGTTAACTCTAAACTTAATCTACAATGGTACAGAAATTGAAGATGTTTTCAGCACATCTGGCTCACTTGACCTAACCCAAGATTCAGAATTCTGGTCTGTTGAATTCAAGGATAAAGACGGAAACTGGGTAGATAGCATCAATGTTACAATGGGTATTGGCCAGAATAATTCAGATGAAAATCAGGTATTAACAAACCAGGTTGATGTTAGAATTACTCTACCATTGCAGAACCAGTCAATAACCTATGATGATGGTCACACAGTCAAGATGAGATTTACAGCCGAAGGTGGATTAAGTGAAGAAACAGTAGTTGTGAGAGTACCCCAAATCTACAACATTAGCCTTGAAGACGCACCAGAATCTATCGGTATTGCCGATGGTGGAACTGTTCTTGTTACTTTAAGAGTCGATAACCTTGGTAACGGTGATGATACAGTTTCGGTTACTTCATCAATACCCCAAGTATGTGTAGATGCAGGATGGGATGTCACACCTAAATTGTCTAATCTCACCATCGCTGCTAACAATGACAGGAGTCAGTCATTCACAGTATTTGCACCAACAAATTCGACATTGGATGATTGTAATGTAGCGTTTGAGGCTACAAGTGAAGGTGACTTTGAAGTCCAGACCGCCTCAACTGAGGTTGTAATTGCTGTGGCAGATTTGACTATCTTGACTGAGAGCATTGAGCCAAGAAATGCAGATGCGTTTGCTAATCAGGATGGAATCTTTAGAGTACCAATTGAAAACACAGGATTCTTGTCTACAGGAGATGTAATCGTGTACCTCGAAGCATCTCAAGAAGGCACCGATTACCCAACACAGCAAACCACGATTAGAATCGCTGCACAAGATGTGGAGTGGGCTGAATTCTCATACTCAGACCTACCTCCGGGAACTGCACACCTAAGGGTTCGATTGGATGTCATCGATACACCACTTGATTCAACAGTTGAGCCAGTCGACTTCTCGAGAAAATTCTCTAACGTAGCTGATGGCGAAGAATCCCCGTGGATTACTGTAGTTATATTCATGCTCACAATCTTAGCATTGTATGGTGGATATAAGGTTGCCAGAAAGGGATCTTCTAGTAGATTCTGATTGTAAATTTCTGTTAAAATATGCTTTGACTACCATGTAGTTAGAGACATATCTTCAATAGATATACGATGTATGTTCATCTATGTGGGGGGATGACAATCAACTTGACAACGTTGATTTCATGCCGGAACCTACCGATTTCCGAATAGTTTCTGCTGTTGACCCCTCCACAAATGGGCATCAAGACGGGTGGAGGTCTGAAGTAGTTGGATGGGCTCCATTACCCGTTCATACAGTACCTGCTAGGCGACGTAATACACGGAGGATTGCTAATGCTGGTATTTTTGTTATTCTGACAATTCTTTTTTGGGCACTTCTAAAGTCGGAGTTTTTTTGGCTTGAGATCCCACCTCCAACGTCGGAATGGGCATACGAAGATTCTGGGGCAAGAGACTTACAAGACATTGGACTAACAGGTGATGGAGTTAGATTATGTATGGTTGATACAGGGATTGATGCTAGTCATTCCGATTTTGAAAATTTGGAATTAATTTTCAGAGATTTTACAACAGGTTCCCAAGAACCCGTAGACCGAGGTTCTTTGGCACATGGCACAATGATGGCAGGAATCGTGGCCGCTGATGGTTACATGGTGGGGGCGGCACCAAATGTCGTACTCGGAATGGCAGCTGCTCTCGGGGATGATGGTGAAGGTGGAAACACGGGTAATGAAGAAGTTGTGGCCAATGCAATAGAATGGTGCTGGGAATCATTTGAGGCAGATATTATTTCATTATCGTTAGGAGGTGTCAACGATCCTAATTCTCCAAGGAATGGACCAACTGTTAACGCCGTAAATGTTGCATTAAGCAAGGGAATATTTGTCGTTGCAGCCGCTGGTAATGATGGTGGTGACGGTGATGATGGAAGGGTCACTACACCGTCTAATGTCCCTGGAGTAATCACTGTAGGGGCTTCACAAAAGGATGGAAAGGTTTGGGAAGGCTCCTCTTTGGGTGAAAGCGTTAATTCTGATGGTCAAGAAAGAGAGCATCCCAATTTGAAGCCTGAGATAATCGCACCTGGTGTAGATTTAATATCTACTGGAGATAATAATCAGTATTATACCTCGACAGGAACGAGTGATTCGACAGCTTTAGTCGGTGGAATTTTGGCATTAATTCTTGAATCAGAACCACATCTTAAGAATAAAAATATTGATTGTATTGATGAAGTAAAATATGCCTTGATGAATTCCACAATCACTGATGATGGACTAATTTCTCACAATTCAAAATCAGGATATGGCGTGATAAATGGAATGGGATGGCTAACTGAAATACAGGAGAATGTGACCTGTCAATCTGGTTAAACGTATTACTGCGTGCAAATATCAAAGGAATTTAAAAATGATATTTTATTTCGAATATGATACAATGTTAATTTTTGGAAGAAAAATATATGATATTATAAAGTAATTTTGATACTTTCCAATTGAAATCTGTACCAATGTGTTAAGTTGGTGTTGTGAATCCGGAGATTAGAGGCGATGTTATGTCGGATTTAGCACAGAGGACAAAGAGCATTGGGATTGTTAGCATTTTTATGTTATCACTATTTGTGGCAATGGCAACAACGATTCCACCTGTAACGGCGATAAATGAAACAAGTTCTGGCACCTTAACTGGTACAGAAACTTGGATGGGTGTTCACAATTTAGACGGGGATTTGCTAATCTCTGGGGGCTCGAAACTAATTATCAATGCGGGAACTACAATCAACGTTCCTTACGATAAGAACATCAACATCCAAGGTTCAATTTGCGCTGGAGACTCCTCTTGCGGTGCTACGCAAGCAAGTACAGGTTCTCCGATTAGGTTCATTTGGGGCGATGCTCCAGGTGGAAACCTAACATCTCGATGCTATGTTACGGGACTTTGGAATCCAGATCTGTCCTGTGGTTCAGGAATATACATAGATTCAACAATAGATCAAGCGGCTACTAGAATGAACCACATCGTAATCGATGGAGCATATGGTATACCAGTAGACATAACAGGACAGGGCAATGTAAAGTATGGCGCATTGGTTTTCGATGGCGCATCGCTATCTGTCAGTAATCCAAGTTTTACTGACATCAATACAACAAACGTTCTAGCAATTAACGGCGCATCTCCTACATTGGATGGTGGCACCTTCGAAGTTGGCGTTGATGAGGAAGGTTTCCAAGGAGCTGCAATCCAAGCATACGGAGCTGGTGCAGGACTTGTTGTGATGCAAATATTGAATTCCGCATTTACAGGTGCCGAAACTGACTGTGGCGCCCAAGGCGGTGGAAGGTCTGCAATTTACCTTGAGGATTCATTCGTTAGAATGGATACAATTACAGTATCTCAGAACTCATATGGAGCATTTTTGCGATCTTCAAGCGGATACCTAACAAATTCCTCAATGGACATAAAATGTAACGCAATCGACACAAACTCTCACCTAACAACTGGTACAACAAAATACACTTTCTACATAGAAGATAATTCGATTACAACCGCAGAAGGTGCGGGAATTACAGCGTACGATGAAGCGATTGTAGTTGCTAACAGAAATACAATATCTGGTGCAGCTGAAGGTTCAGGGTTTGGAATTAGGTCGTCGTACGTCACCGCAAATCACAATACGATTGGACCAATAGGCGGTTGGAACGGATTTTGGATATATGGTGAATCAGATGTTGCTGCTGAAAATAATACTATACTTGATACAGGAAAGGAACCGGTTTTGATTGGAGAATACCATCACAAAGATCAGGGTTGGAATGTTCCAAGTCCAACGAAATCAAGGCTTTATTTTGCAAACAACCAGATTTCTAACAATTCAGGTACATGTAGTTCCCAAGCAATGTACGGCGGAGATTTCCCTTGTCCTGCGTTCCATGTCTATATGTCATCTGCAACTTTCATCAACAACATAGTAACAAATAGCATTGGTGATGGATTTAGAATTAAAGGCGGTATCGTTAATGCACAGGGTAACGATATAGTGACTGCAAATGCTTTTGCGGCTAACATTTCTCATTATGATGACAACTACGGTAACAAGTATGGCTCAATCGCTTACTTTAATGACAATACATATTCAGGAGCAACGCAGATTTACAACGTAACCGAATCGCGTGTTTCGATTCAAAGCGAAGTAGTTCCTGACCCAGGAAACAACACATTGTATCCTGTCCAACTTTCATGGCAAGGTGCAGAATGTGACACAGATATTTCAGAGTGTCTTGCAGTTCCATTAACCGCTGATTGGCCTCCTAGAGGAATGCCACTCTCAATGGAATTGAAGGCTAATGCAACCACATTCACGTTTGCTGATGTACAGAATTTTGACCGATCTAAGGTACATGTTCAGAACCAGAATACAGCATGGGGTGTACAAGTAGAGCAAGCGGAATTAGTAAGGTATCAAGTGAAGGCAGATAACTCACAAGTGGGAGAAGCGCTAGTCAAAATCAAAGATGCCACAGGTCGCTCGCTTTACAATTTGACAACCGACGCATATGGTTATACTCCGTGGATTTCATTGCCGTCAGACTTCCACATAGACACCAATTGGGACCATGACGTGACAGACCCAGGAGAAAATTCCTGTGGCGATTACATCGATAATGATGGAGACACACTCAAAGATGGCCAAGACTCAGATTGTCAATCTGGTGGAAGGGAAATGCCAAGCTATTCTGTCGAGGCATCTAAATTTGGAAAAGGTACATCGACCCATGATTTCGATCTAACCGGTATGGTGGATGAAGTTGTTCATCTCTCAAACATGGCTCCTTCAGTAATGGTTTCTCAACATGATGGTACATCCTTTGCAAGAAACGTAGTCCTGTCCGGCTCTGCACACGATGGCTATTCTGGACCATACTTCAGTGATTATGACTCCTATTCTAGTCAATTTGGAGAGGTAAAGAAGGTTGAAATTCAGCCACATGGTAGCCAAGATTGGTATCAAGCTACTGACACTTCAGGTGCAAATGGAGAAGTTACAATGACAAATTGGCCATTTAAGTCCTGGAGTTTTGAATGGGATATGGCAAACCACTTCGAGGATGATGTTACTTTCAGAGTAAGGTCCACAGATGGTATAGATGAATCAACAGTAGTTACTAGAGTTTTCAAATTAAACATCAATCCTCCAACAATTAATCTGGAAACTCCTATTGACGGATCAACTCATGATGGGCAAGAAGTTCTGTTTAGTGGCACTGCATCTGATAGTTACCAAGGGGTTCAGGGTAGCGATATAGCAGACATTTGGTTTTCGGTTGTAGGGCCAAATAACTACTCGGCGAACTACGCCGCTGAAAGTGGAGGTGCACCAACCTGGGCCGACTCTTGGAATTTCTCAGCCCTTCCAAGCGGTGATTATACATTCACTGTTTGGGCAAGTGATTCAAATTACTGTCGCGAGGTAATCGATGTATGCACTCCAGATGTAGTTACTATTACCATCGACAACGACAACAGAATACCTATCGTTCAAATTAGTGACCCACTTCCTATGGACGTCATTAGAGCTGATGAAGAGACATTGGTTAGCGGTGTTGCAAGAGATAACGATGGGCAAGTAACTCGTCTCGAGATTAGTGTAATCGACCTAGCAAGCGGTATTGAGTTAAACAACGGTCCTGACCCTATTACATCATTTGCGTCAAATGGTGCTTGGGCGACCTACTGGGATACTAGCGATCTAGTTCATGATCAACAATACGAACTAAGGGTAAAGGCATACGATGGTATTGATTATTCAAACATCGAAAGCGTTCGAATAATTATCGATAACCCGACAGCAGCAGACAATATTGCGCCTGTATTTGTTAACGAAGATAATTGGCCAGATACAATGACAATATTTTGTGACGAAAAATCCTCAAGTTTCGAAAGGTGTGAGAGTGCAAGTATCAATTTACTTGATTTCTTCAATGATTCAGACGGAATAGGTCCTTCTTCCCAGCACTTCACATGGAATGTTTATGATAGCCCAGCAACAGTTGAAGACGATGATTACTTCGATCATATTCTAATATCTCCAGATGGAGTACTAACCTATAATCCAATGAACTCGAAATATTTGATATCTTCAGAAATTTCTGATTGGTCTTTGGTCAACGTAATAATCGAGGCAAGAGATATCCATGATTCTCTTGCTGTTTCGTACCCAGTGAGCTTTATGGTCAAGGGAGTACAATTTAGTGCTCAAAGAGTAGATTCGGGAATTGTTGTCTTCGAAGACTCTGCTGAATTCAGAGGAACTGGTTTGCCAGGATCTCAAGTTACTGCAAAGAAGGTAAAAGGCGAAATCTATCTTAATGCAACCACGGTAAAACCTGATGGAACATGGGAAATGGAGATCTCTTCATCTCAGCTTGGAGACGATGGTAACTACGACATTTTCTTCCAACAAAGTGATTCTCAAAAAATAGGTATGGGTGACGGTGTTGACATTTCATTGCAATCTGGAGACCCTGAATCAGAAGGAATGTCGACTTGGTTGATTACCGCACTCGTAATCATTGCAGTAATAGTGCTCGCTGGTGTGGGTGCATACTTCTTCATTGAATTTGAAGAAATTGATGATGAAATGGGTCACTCTGAAAATCAAGAACAAGAAAAGGACCCATACGCATGGGCCAAAGCTAAGGTTGCAGCAACCGCACAAGCAACTCCAGCCCCAGCCCCCGCTCCGGTTCCTGTTTCACAGCCACAACATCCAGGATGGATCTGGGACATGAATGCAAACGAATGGAAACCTGATCCAAACCATCAAGCAACTCCACAGGTTGTTCAGAATATTACATACAATATTACTGATAGTGCAATTTCTGGTGATATTGGTTCAACTAAAGAGAATCAATAATTTTGGAATTCAGTGATGAATCGATGATAGATCCGTGAGGGCAGGATAAGATATTTTGAGGGAATTAAATGGTAGCAAGTCCGAAACCAGGTGTGCAAGAGAGGATTTTACTCCACTTGTCTGATTTTTCAGACTTCATGAATTCTGTTGAAGTGCCTTTCTCTCTTTCACAAATGGGAATTGCAAACGCAGTAGCCATTGCAAGGTCCAACGTGCCTCGTGCAATTGCAGGGCTTAAGGACCAAGGATTACTAGTTGAAAGACAAGCACACGTCCAGGGTGTAAGCCGAAAGAGAAAGGCGTATTTTCTTACAGAGTCTGGAATTTCACTTGCAGATGAAACATGGAAGAGATTGCGTGAGTTCAAACTAAGAGCAATCTTACCTGGTGGCCAAACTATCAATTCAACACTAGGAGAGATTCAGGACCAATTACCATTTTCAATGCGACCGGTAGATGTGATAAGGTATCTCGATGATAACTCGATTTTGGATGTAAGGTCACTTTCTGCTGATTTAGTTGAGCGTGATTTAACAAAGCATGTCGAAAAGCAATTGGTTTCAAGCCTTAGTGATTTACCAAGAATTCGACATTTTTACGGACGTTCAAAGGAATTACAAAACATGGTAAATTTGCTGGATGCTAGACCCACGACCCTCATGGTTCCAGGTATAGCAGGTATTGGTAAAACAACAATGGCCGCCAAGCTTATTGAATCATTTACACATCAGAGGAATTTACTTTACCATCGTTGTCAAGATTGGGATGGTAGTAGAGCATTCTTTGAAGCAATTGCGGATTGGTTATCAAGCCTCGGTGATTCAATGCTGGCTGATTACATTTCAGCAACTCCCGTCCCTCAACCTACAGATGCTGCAAGATTAATTCTAGATGCGCTTTCTAATTCACCTGCTCTTATTGTAATAGATGATTATCATAAAGTAAGCGACATATCATTGCACCAAACCATACAGGCAATATCAAGAGGACTGGTTGAATATGAAGGCGAAATCGGTCTTGTACTGTTCTCTAGATCTTTCAAAGAAGTAGTGCCACTCAAAGATGCTGAAGGAAAAATAGTATCGCTTGTTCTACCTCTGGAAGGATTAGACCAAGACTCGACAAGGTCACTATTGACGGCATTTGATAATTTAGAGGAAGAAAAATTACTCTACATACATTCTCTAAGTAGGGGTCACCCTTTGATTCTTGAGTTGATTAACAGAGGTGCATCTGCTGGCGCTTTCCACGAAACCCTTGAAAATTACGTGAACATAGAAATATTTTCGAAATTATCAGGTGAGCAAAAGAGACTTTTGGGTGCATTATCAGTTTACAGGGAACCAATTCCACTTGAAGCAATTACAATACAAGGATTGAGTGTAGATGAATTAGACCAGTTAGTGGAATCAGGTCTCGCCAGACAAGCCGACTCTGATACCTATGACGTCCACGATTTGATTAGAGAATTCCTTCTCCAAAGTTTAGACAATCAATCAAAAGAAGATTTGCACAACAGAGCAGTGTCGTGGTATGAAAAGCAGACCGATAACAGTTCAGTTGCGATGGAGATGATATATCACCTAATCTCATCCTCAAGACATGAAAATGCTGTCGAGATTGTAATTCAAAGAGGTCGAGACTTAATCAAGGAAGGTCACGTTGAATTATTACATCTGCTAGTAGCAATTGAATTAGATTCCATTGCGCCAGAAAGTGCGTGTAAAATTGACAGGCTTAGGGGGGAGGTTCTCTCATTACTTGGAAGGTTTGATGAAGCGGAAGAAGCCTTCAATAAGGCAAAACCACTTGCCGAAAAAGCAGGCTTGGATGACATTATCGCCGACATTCTTTCCAACCTCGCAGATATTGCTCTGAAGAGAGGGGAACCTGATGCTAGCTTAGAAATGCACACAAAGGCCCTGGAACTATTCATTGCGCAAAATAATGCGCTTGGCGCCGCCAGATCATACAATAATATGGGGTATATCCTCAGAAGAAGTGGGGATAAAGAAAAAGCACTTGAAGCATACTCTGAAGTCGAAAAAATCCTGTCCACAAACGACTCCGAAGACTTGATTCCTGCACAAATTGTCCTTGCAAGGTCACTTCTTGACCTTGGTAAAGAAGACAGAGCACGTGACCATGCTCTTTCATCATATGAACGTACAGTTGGCGCTGAGGATTCGATTTTACATGCAAGAGCGAGGGCTGTTTTAGGTAGGTTCTATGCGAAAACAGGTGATGCAGACCTAGCATTACATCACTACACAGGTGCCCTCGAGACAATGGGCGAAGCAGGAGACCCACTCGCATTGGTCGAGGTTTCAATTCTGCTTGGTGAAGTTCTTCAAGACAGTGGCAGAATTGATGATGCTTTGGAAAGGTATCGAGAAGCTCTAATCATCTCAGAAGCGAACGATTTGCGTATGCAAATTGGTGAACTATTAGCTAGGCTAGGTGGAGTGGCACCTGACAGGCAACGTAGAATGGAATACTTGCAAAGAGCCCTTTCAGTGTTCAGGGAACTGGGCGCACAAACACGAATGCGTGAAGTGCAAATGATGGTCCATACCGCAGTGATGGGTCGCTAATCAAAAATCAGGTCTTTCTTTAGTGATGTAGGTGACCCCGTCGTCATATACAACCCAGATGTATGTTGCACCGGATAGCGAAATTTCACCATCATAAATTCCCGCACCGGTTCCTGAAATCGATATGACTCTATCTAGGCTATTCTCCGTATGGTCGAGATGTAGACCTTCATCGTCTAAAACAAGTGTAAAAAGTGACTCGTCAGCTTCAGTTAATCTCCACTCAATGATTTCTGCATATCTTGAATTAACATCCTCCCTGCTTGCGGCGTCAGCCCTTTCGACAGCACCTGCGATATCTGCCATATTCAAATCAACAGCAGTGCTGTTCCACCTTTCTCTAGTTGAGGTTTCTAAGCCAAATGCCCAAACACTGAACATTGATAGAAAAATTACACCTAACATGAATGTGAATATGTACCCTAATTCTGTACTTGCTCCAGAATTATCTTTCACCAGTTTTCCTCTCAGGAACCCACCTCCGCAATTTCTACATCGATGCTACTAATCTGCAGATTGAATTGAATCGGTTCCCCAGCAGTGTGCCAAATTGATTCACTAGGCCCGTGACTTGGCACTGGCACCCATCCAGTGTAATCTTTGAGTTGGTCAAACTTACCAGGATTAACGATCCAGTCATTTGAAGACTCAAGGCCTTCGCTAGACCACGAGGCGATAGCATCTCCGTATGGGCCGACCCAACCCCTTCGGACATCATGTGCCGTACAAGATGCCAAACTTTGTCGCATTGTTAATTCCATATTCAAATTCATGTAACCACTTCCTTCGACTGATGTTGAAGTTGGGTGGATAGATGGTACAGTAACACTAAATCGAGGTCCAGGGCCTTGTCTATCTGTAGGTCCCTCGAGTATTGTAGGTTGCATCTCTGGGTGATTGGTAACAATAGCTCCTGCACTCCAAGCGACTTCTAATCCGGTAATTGACGTATCAAATTCATAGGTTAGTCTAGAAATGTGGAATGCCCATGCAGTGGACAAAACTGCGTAATTTGAATTATCTACGCTACCAATAAGTGTGATTTCGATACTTGCAGGGTGGTTTCCAGACTGCCATGATTTTACTATCTGCCCTTCAGGAATTCCATTCATAGTATCCCACGGGAGAGTTGTTGAAATCCAACCAGAGGCTGTTTTGTCTACAGTTATACATCGATTATCTCCATCATCCTCTAAAATTATCATTCCGTTGTCACCGTTCAGGATTTGTTTTTTCATATAATCGCCATGAGTTGATGTTTCATTCGAGATTGAATCTTCGGAATCTTCAATATATTTCATCCCTGTCAATTGCCCTGTATCGGTCGCGGGTAGTACAAATGCCCCTCTGTTTTCGATACTCCACTTCACCATAATATCCTCGTCACTCTTCAAGATAGTCGAATTTTCTATTCCGACAGGTGGCCATTCAATTGTCATCGTCTGATTTCCTGGAATTGAGTAACCTCCATTTCGCCAAGTTACTGTAGCAGAGTTTTCATTTGGATTGAAGAATGTGATGTTACCTGCAGATAGAGGTGCGATGAAATTCTTCGAAATGTAATTATTTTCTTGCCCCATTATCATAGTCTGCCCAGTGTTTTCATGAACAATCATAACTTGAGCATCGACATCTGTCACTATTTCGAGGAGTTTATCAGAACTAGTTTGAAATTGCTTAATCCAGGAATTTCCATATTGAATTCCTTCTGGCTGGATTACTACTTGTGATTGGAGATTGCCATCAATGGAGTATTGGACTAACATATCTGATTTTGACATTACCTCTACCGTTGTATTTCCTGAAGGAATTGGAATTGCCCAGTTCTGTCCCATTCCCGAAACCGGGTTAGTCTTGACTGGCGGGACTAGAGTTGCTCCGCCATTTCCATATAATTCGAGTCCACTCAGATCATGCGATGATGAAATCACGCTGTCGGTATTTAACCGCAAAACATCTCCTATAGAGATAGGATATTCATTTCCACCCTGTTCGACGATAACGGGTCCAAGAGGAATTGACAAACCATGTTTTGGTGTGACTAGGACAAAGTCCGCATTGTCATTTGGAGTAAACAAAAAGTGTCTATCTGGGCCTAATCGCATGTCCTCGTAACAGATTGCTTGGACATGAGATTCAGGATGTCTAATTTCAATTTCCCGATTCAAATCCAGTGCCCCTCGAATTCTAAAGGTTGTATCATCATGCCAAGATGCTGAGTACCACATTCCTCCTCGAATTCTATCCCACCTTAGAGTTCCATCAACCGGTATTAACTCTACTTCAGATGAATCCCCAGGGAGGCCGGATTCTGATAGTAGATTTACTTCATGATTCATAATTTCCATTTGGGATTGCATATCATTTCTTTTCAGCGACCCTTCTAATTCCTGAATAACTGGTACAAGTGACAAAAGCATAATCCCGATAATGGATATGACACCTCCAAATAGAAGAACAGTGGCGACTGCGGCGCTTACAGCTTCCTCGTCCCTGCGCAAGTTAGAGTTCATCATCGACTAACCTCCACTAGTTGAAGGTCGATTTCTAAATCAATCATCATTCCATCATGATCTATTGTCATACCATCGAAACCACTTTCTCTTAACCATGGTCTTATGCCTCTGTATTCCTCTAATGTATCAGACACTTTGTGAAGTTGGTAATCGATTAACCATCCCTCATTCATTTGGGGTGTAATTGTTGGCCCGAGGTCGGAACTGTACGTATAACGGAAATTCCATGCATCCCCACTAAAGATTTGGACAGGTCCTTTCGACCTGATATCAAAAGTAGCGTCCCTGCCATCTGGCACTGCACCTACCACCTGGATGTTCCTGAGGGACATACTCGAACGCATGGTGCCATCAAATAATTCTTCAATCTTCATATCAGGTGAGGAGGTTACCTTCCACGGCTCGTTTGAAAATTTGTCAAATCTTGCATCATTGATAATTCCTATCGAATGTTCACCAGTTTGGACTTTGGTATTACTAACAGGCCTGAAAGCGATGCATGCGCATACTTGTGGATGGCTACATCGTGAACATTGTAAATGGTTACAATATATGTTCCCTGTAATGTTGTGTTATGGGATATTGTGATAGGTTCTTCACTCGGAGTAAAATTGACGTATTCTAATGATTCAGATGTCCAAATTTCTGCTTTTACAGCGGATTCATTTACGGCATGGATAGAAAATGTTGTTTGGTTAAGATATTCTACATTCACCCTTTCGTTCCATGTCAAATCAGCACTCAAAGTCCAGATTTCAGCATTTATCACTGGGGCAATTGAACTTGATAATGAATTGATTGTAGTGCGTAATCCAGTATTGTTGGCCGAAGAAGCAACAACATCTATCCTTGAGTCTAACCTTTCGGCTATTCCATTAGAATTGGCCCAAGATGTATTGTCCTGGAAATCATTAACGTAAGGTGTCAAAACGAGGAAAACACCACCCATCATAGTGACTACCATGGCAAGAAGCATAACTACGCCAATAACTTCGCTGACAGCGAGGTCATTGCGGCGACAAGTAGTACCTCTCATCATGTTGAAGAGATAATTCCCCCCTCTTATGGTTTGACCAATTTAACATTAAAATTGGGCTATCCTCGGAGATATATTCCCTCTTGGGCGACCCTTTCTGATTCACTTTGACCTATGTGGTGGGTGAATTCAGGGCCGTCCTGTAACGAGATTTGGATATCTCCCTCAAATTGCTCTTGAATGTGATATAATACGACAGATTCAGCCAAGTGTGGTGCATTATTTTTTTCGGAGAGGTGTGTTAAAACCACAGACCTAGTCTCTGAATCGACGACTCTCGACAAAAATTGCCCTGTCTGGTTGTTTGATAAGTGACCTCCTCTACTTGAAATTCTATCTTTCAATTTCATAGGGTAAGGGCCATTCATAAGCCTATTATGGTCATAATTAGCTTCGACTGAGATATGTTGGCAACCAGCAACATGGGTGACTAATTCTTCAGTCCAGGATCCCAAATCTGTAATTATTGCACCTCTCTCTCCGTTATGTGACGCAATAAATGCAACATTATCTGCGCCACTGTGTGGTACTGGGACAGGCAATATTGCTAGGTCACTTCCAAATTCTACAGCGTCTAAATTTTCGAATAAACTGACTCTACTGAGATCAAGATTCAGAGCCGTAGCAGTTCTATCATTACAAAAAACAGGTATGTCCCACCTCTTTTGAGCAATTTTTGCTCCACCTCCGTGGTCAGAGTGATGATGGGTTATGAGAATGCCATCGATTTCGGAGGGCTTAATATTCATCCTTGCCAATCTTGACTCGAGTTGTTTGCCACTAAATCCTTGGTCTATAAGGACCATTTTGTCACCACATTCGACTAGTGTAGAGTTGCCTCTACTCCCAGTTCCCAAGTGAGTGAATGACAAAGACATGTGAACAATCTATCGCCGTCGCGTATGGCCTTTGAATTAACCTATGTTTCATTTGAGAATTGGCAATTTTCACACAAAAAACCAAAGTGCCAGGTGAATTGCTGTCTGAACATTGTTCCATCACTCTATTAAGGCTGGTTTGATTGAGCAGAATATTGGGTGCAACCGCGCTCAAGGTGATAAGTATGCGTCGTTCACAGTCAACGCTTTTGATGACGGTAATGGTCGTTGCAGGTTTGTTCTTAGTCTCACAATTACCTGCAATTTCAAATGTTGGTACAACAAACCCAAATTTTACTGAGGGAGAAAGACCACCTGCTACCGATTCTGATGGGGACAAGATACCAGATGTACATGAAAATCTGTTTGGTGAATATATCAATTTTTCATCACCAGATGGTAGAGCAGTAGTGATGAAAGGATTGGATAGAGATAATGCATCTGATGCTTTTGTTGACTATGATTTAGACGGCATGAATTCAACAGAAGAATACTGTTGGCCGTATCCAGCTGAATGTACAAGTCCGAGCTTCCAGCGAGGATTAACAGGGATTGTGGAAGAATCTGGTGATAGAATTTATCTCGACCCACGAAAATCAGACACCGATGGAGACGGCATGCCAGACGGTTTTGAAGCACACATGTGTGAAAGACTTGGTGGATTTGATTCGGATGAAAAGAGGTTCACCTGTCTTTATTTCGACCCACTCAACGCAAGCGATGCAGATGTAGATTTGGATGACGATGGATTTGATGTCAATCGTGATGGTTTTCTGACAATCAACGAAATGCTTACCTCATCCGAGGAATATCAGTTTAATTCTCCTACAAATTGGACGAACGAATTAGACGGTCTGAGATGTTACTCGCCAGGACCCGGTTCTGCATCACTTTATGATTGGCCATTCATTTCCTCTGATAGTAACTTCACGTATTTTCCAAATTTACTATCTGCTTGTGCTAGAAATGGGACTGAAAACGTAGTTGATGAATATATCTGGTTGGGCACCAACCCTTTGGATGAGGATAGTGACAGATACAATTGGGACGGGGTAAAAAATCGAAGGTTATTTCCATCAAGTGGCGATGACATCAAAGACGGCTGGGAAATACACTTTGGACTCGACCCACTTAATCGCTCGAACGCACTCATTGACCTCGACAATGATGGATGGGATGCAAACAGAGACGGGACAATTAGCGAAGATGCGGCACGATCAGTGGAAGCATTAGCTGTTGGTGAACAATTGTCAACTTTGGAAGAATATCTTACTCACTTAGATGATGGTAATACAGTAAAAGCAGGAATGAGGTCCGTTGGTCTTGATTCTACCGCTGATAGTTACAAAGAATACATGCTGTATCAAGAGATAAATTCCAATGAAATATCGATTTACAATCATGATGTAAGGGATATAATGTCTATAGGTGATGAATTATGGGTAGGTACAAAATTGGGTGTTTCTATACTAAATTTTGAGGAAAACCTTGCAATACACCATGAATTGCCACAAGGTCACGACTTGCATGATATGATTCTTCTTTCCGAAAGTTTGGTGTTGATTACCGAAAAGGGTGTTTGGTTTGCACCATTAGTGGATGGAGATATTTCAGAAATTACTTCTTGGGATTTTTACTCTGGAAGATACACTGCCGGCACACAGTTAGTCTCGGATGGTTCTGATGAGTATGTCTTGTCTCTTGGACAAGGTGGATTCGGTTCGGTTTTCCAAGTAAATTCATTTTCCATAACAAAATACGACATAGGCCTTGGAATTTCAAATGCATTGAACAGCGGTAACGCCACTGCAACAGAAATATCTCATTCAGAAGTAAGCGATGGTTCCCTAATGCTTTATGTGGGTACTGATGTAGGTCTAATGACAGTTGAAACATCAAGCGCAAGAGACGCCGCAGTGCCAAATTGGAAGTTTTATTTCTCTCAAGAACCAACAACAATCGCTTCGAATATTGAATCATTGAGAGCAGTAGGTGCATTTGGTGGTGGGAATCCTGCTCAAGTCAACGCCTTAGTTGTCGACGGACCAGCTAATTCACCAGGACAAGTTGTTTGGATAGGGACTCCTTCCGGCCTTCACAAACTTGACATCCTTTCAGGTGCTCTAACCCACAGTGGCGATTTGGAACATCCTGGAATAAACGGATTCACGGTTGCAGGAACAAACGATATTGTTTCGATATTGCCCACAGATTCTGAATTGTTGATAGGATCTGCATGGGGATTATGGACCTTAAACGGGGGATATAGTGCCGTTTATGGTATGACAAATCAAGAATGGGTGCCGGGTATGATTTCTGCGATAGGTGTCCATAGTGTCGAAGGAATTGATACCATTTTCACAGGGATAGGGCCAGGAAAATACTCTAACTTAGAACTAATGCATCCAATGGCAAACGACTCTGATTCAGATGGAATGTTGGATGGCTGGGAAGTTAGATATGGGCTAGACCCAACTGACCCTTGGGATGCTTTACTTGACGCAGATAGTGATGGTGTGAATCTCGATAGCGATCCAATTAATGAGAGACTATGGAGGAACCTCGATGAGTTCAGGTATACCGCCAGAACAAATGCTGGCTACAATGCGACTGACCCAAGAAATGTAGATACAGATGCTGATGGTGTTAGTGACGGGTCAGAATATTTCGGAATTTTCCATGAAACTACGCCTCTTTGGTGCCATTATACAAATCAATATGATTACATCCATGTATGTGACGAATCTATCGCAGAATCGGTAA